>Ga0187850_10001124_pt1 | contig 30448 bp, 28 predicted proteins | sample June2016WEW_4_15_FD_132436 | JGI IMG/M metagenome (GOLD analysis project Ga0187850, IMG submission 132436) | Peatland microbial communities from SPRUCE experiment site at the Marcell Experimental Forest, Minnesota, USA - June2016WEW_4_150 | ecosystem: Environmental > Terrestrial > Soil >...
CCCGATGAGGCGCAGGTATTCTGCCGCGCGCGTCCCGGCGGCCAGCCGCTGGTGGCCGGGACGCGCGCGGCAGAATACCTGCGCCTCATCGGGCGCCTCGAATACGGGCGCCACCACCGGGCGTTGCCACTCGATACGGATCTTCGGATGGCGCACCTCGCTCACTGCTTGCAGCCGGACTCTCCGGCTTCCCGCGCGGAATCCCAGCTTCGTGGCCAGCGGAGAGGCGCCCTCGAGGATCAGAATCGCGCCCCCTTCGAGCCGGGAGAGCCACTCCTGGGGCGCGCCGCTTCCCTTTGCCGGCAGGACGAAGACTCGTGCCTCCGCGGCCGGACGCTCCCGCAGGCCCAGAGAGCGCAAGATGTTGGGCCAGCCCTCTGAACTGCCGCCGGCTACGTGGAAACCCGTGATGTCGGGAATCGCGGCCCAAGCGACTGCGGAAATCAGAAGGAGCACACTGAGAATACTGGTTGGAAAACGCATTGAGACAATAACCTGTGATTGTAACCCAGACTCGCGGCTTCATGCCCTGGGCTATAATTCCCCCATGAGACGCCGCGACTTCCTCCAATCGGCCGTGCTGGGAACCAGCGCCCTGGCCCGCGTGGCTCACGCCGCGCCGCCTCGCGCGACCGACATCGTCACGCTGGGACCGGACAAGGTGAAGCTATCGCGCCTGGCCGTGGGGACCGGCACGAAAGGGTTCATGAAGAGCTCGGCCCAGACCCGGCAATTGGGCTTGCAGGGCCTCGCCGACCTGTTGCGCTTCGGATTCGACAACGGTGTGACCTTCTGGGACTCCGCGGACCTCTACGGCAGCCATCCGCACCTGCGCGAAGCGCTCAAGAGCGTTCCGCGCGACAAAGTAGTTATCATGACCAAGACGCGCGCCCAGACCGCCGCCGAGATGCGGCAGGACTTGGAGCGCTTCCGCCGCGAGATCGGCACCGACTACCTGGACATCGTCCTGCTGCACGCGGTGATGCGGGCGGACTGGCCCGAGCGGCTGAACGGCGCCATGGAGGCGCTCTCGGAAGCTCGGGAAAAGCGGATCGTGCGCACCCACGGTGTCTCTTGCCATTCCCTGGATGCACTGCGGACGGCCGCCCGGACGCCCTGGGTGCATGTCGACCTGGCCCGCATCAACCCCGCGGGGGTGCTCATGGACGCCGATCCCACGACCGTCATCTCCGTGTTGCGCGAGATGAAAGCCGCGGGCAAGGGCGTGATCGGGATGAAGGTTCTCGGCGAAGGGCAGTTGCGCGCCCGCGTGGACGAGATGCTGCGCTTCGTCCTGGGCCTCGACTGCGTCGACTGCTTCACCCTCGGCTTCGAGAGCCGCCAGGAATTCACCGATCTGGTCGGGCGCATTCCGGCGGCTGCATAACGGAAACCGCATGCGCAGAGAACCGGATTTCTTCGGAGAGCGGGAGCTGGTGCTCGTGTACATCGCGAAGCGCCTGCGCGAGGCGCTTAGATTGGAGAAGCTGCTCACCGACTCGGCGCTCGACTACCTGGTCGAGCCCGACCGCTACAGCGGCGGCTTGATCTTCCGCAGCGAGCGGATCGGCGCATTCTTCTATGTGGCGCCGGAGGCGGAAGGTGCTGCCCGCGGCCTGCTGGCCGTGCACGGATATCGCCCCCACGAGCCGCTTACTGGGACGGGGGATTCGGGTTCACCACCGGAAAGGTGATGATGTTGCTCACGTAGATGTCCTGGGCGATGGTGCACTGCGTGACCGGATTGGTGGGCAGATTCGCGTTCAACTCCAGGTCGACTTGGAAGATGCCCACCTCGCCCACTTTCATCGCCGCGAAATAGACGCCGGCGGTCAGGCCGCCCGCCAGCGACGACACGAACACGTTCGGTTGATTCAACACCGGCCCCTTGTAAGTGAACCCGGTAGTGACGGCAAACTTGGCTTCGTCGGGCTGGATCATGCCCAGGCCCGTGCCGAAGACGGTGATGGTCTCGCCCGGTACGGCGGGATTGTCGTCGTTGACCGGGGCGCCGGCAACATTGGCGCAGCACAGCGCGGTGTTGCTGGTGCTCATGCTGAGGTTGCCGCCCGTGTTGCCCGTGGCGCTGATGGGGATGCCGTTGCCGTCCGGGCCTTCGATCCGCGCCCGCAGCCGGATGTACGACCACTGGCTGGACGCCAGGCCGTAGACCTCGGGATCGCTGGCGTTGATCTGGTCCAGAAGATGGTCGCGGATGGTGTAGAGCGTGTCGCCGTCCACCTCGGTATAACTGTACGTCCGGTCGTTGATGGTCACCGTGGCGACATCAGCCGCTTTGGCGGTGCCTTCGATGATGACCGTGCCGGTGGCTTGCGAACTGGCGTGCAGAACCACGGCGGGTCGCGGATCCGCTCCGCCTAGCGCGAAGATGCCGGGATTGGCGGGTACAATCGGCACTCCCGTGGCGGTCGTCGTGGTGACGGTGCCGTTGGCGTGCTCTGTCCGGACATAGGCGCTGACGCTGGTCGAATCCAGCACCTCGCTGGGGACCTGCGCGTTAATCTGGGTTGGCGTCACGGCCAGCAGTGGGCAGCGTATGCCGTCGACATAAACTTCGACGCCGCCCAACTTGGTTGGCAGAGGATCGGAGCCCGCGGGAGCGTAGGCGGTCGTATCGCTCAGGTTCTCGCCGAAGATGGCCACCAGCGTGCCCGAGGCGATCTTGGCCGCGTCCCCGCCGCCAGCAAGGTTGGCGCCGCTGGCAGTCGCGACAATGGTGGCGCTGGTGGAAACGGAAGCCGCCAGCGTTATGGCGTCCCCAGCCTCTCCGCCGGTCCGCGACGTCAAGGCGACCGTGGCCAACGCGTAGTTGGGGGTAGCCAGCACATTGGGATCGCCGCTATCGGCGTTGATGGCCGCAACCAGCCCGTCGACGACCATAGCGAACGTGTCGTCGTTCTTGATGGTGTACTTGTACGCCTTGCCCTGGATCGTGATGGTGACCACGTCCTTCGCGGTGATCGTGCCGCTGAGGACGACCGAGCCCACCGCGTAGATCTCCAGGCTGGCGGCGTTCCGCACGGCGGTCAGCGGCAACGCCTGATCGCCGACCGTGAACACCATGATGCGGCGGCTGTACGGCTCGCTGACAAACAGGTTCGCGCCGTCCCAGGCCAGCGACGTCGGAGTCCGCAGCGAGTCCGAAGAGGCGATGCGGGCCGCGTTGGCATCGCCCGTGGTATCGGAAGTGTCCACGGACACGAGATCGGGCTGGCCGAGCACAAGATCGGCCGCCGCGGCATTCTGCGTGGGGATCTGGTTGAAAATCAGTACCCGGTCGTTGCCGCCGTCGGCAATGAACAGCCGCGTGCCGTCGGAAAGCGCGAAGCGCGGAAAGTCCAGCGTGCCCGCGCACTGGTTGGGATACGTGGCGTTTCCCGAGCTGTCCGTCCCGTTCGACGCGCAAAGACCGCCCGACCCGGTATAGTTGGCGATCGCTGTACTCATGTCCGGCTGGCCGATCTCGACGTCGGCCGGCTGCTGGTTCTGGGTCGGGATGCTGTTCCAGATCAGCACGCGGTTGTGGCCTAGGTCCGTGACGAACAGGTGGACGCCGTCGGAACTCACCGCCACCGGGTTCAGCAGCGTGTTGGCAGCGGCGTCCAACGTCTTCTTGGTGAGGTCGGGCTCGATGGCGGTGCTGAAATTCGGCTGGCCCAGAACCAGGTCGGCGGCCTGGTAGCTCGAAGTCGGGATCGAATTCCAGATCAGCACGCGGTGGTTCATGTCGTCGGCCACGAACAGCTTCCCGCTTTGCAGCCAGACCCCCTGCGGGCCGCGCATCGTCTTCGCATTCGGGACGCGCACATCGCCGGTGCCGGTGTTCGGTGTACCGGTCTTAAAATCCGGCTGGCCCAGGACGACGTCGGCGGGCGCGTTGTTGGTGGTCGGGATCGAGTTCCAGATCAGCACGCGGTTGTTGTCGGTGTCGGCCACCACCAGGTGCGTGCCGTCGGTAGCCAACGCCGTCGGCAGGCGCATGGCGGTCTGACTAAGGCCCCAGCCGGTGGCGGGGTCGGGTATCGTATAGTCCGCCTGTCCCAATACCACGTCGGGCTGGCTGGTGCATAGCGGGCACCGCACTCCTTGCGGCACCTCGGCCGTCGGCGCCGGCAGGAAGCTGGAGAGGTTGAAGATGAGCACGCGGTAGTTGTTCGGGACCGCGCCGATCCGGTTGCAGTCGGCGACGAACAGCTTGCCGTTGGCGTAGGCCAGTCCGCCCACACCCCCAAGCAGCGTGGTGATGACGCTCTTGGCCTCAGAGACAATCTGGGAAGGATCCGTAGCCTGTACCGTGAAGGTCGGCTGACCAATGACCGCGCGCGCCGCCTGGCCGGTTGCGAAGTCGGCCGCCGTGATGCTCCCGGCAGCCAGGATAAGTGCCGCCAAATACTTCATAATGGAAGAATTCAGAATTCCCCAGTATACCAACTCAACTCACGATTGTAGACTGTCCAGGGCCCGCCCGCCAACTGGCCCATCCTTGGTTCTTGGGGCAGACGATCGCTTCCTGTCGTCTGTCTGCCTCGCGGGTCACCGGCTTCGGCCACAGGCCCCTAGACGCACCCGCGCCGGATCGCGTTTCCGGCAACTGCGGATTGACGATCGGCTCCGCATCATTTACGATGGAGCGTTTGACCACTCCGCCTGTTTCCAACGCCAACGCTGCACCTGCCGATCCCTCCTGCCTGGAGCTCGCCGGCCGCTGGTTCCTCGAATCCGGCATTCAGGAACCCCTGGGAGGTGTTGCGCGCTACTACCGTTCCGACTTGTCGTCGAATGCGCGCGTTTCCACCGAGATTACCGGGTACGCCGCCAGCGCGTTGGCATATCTGCACTCGCGCACCGGGGACCCGCGGTACCTCGAGCCGGCCCTGCGGGCCGGGCGTTTCCTCACCCGTGTGGCGTGGAACAGCCTCCTGCGCGCGATCCCCTTCGAGGTTTCGCCCGGCGGCAACCCAACCGAGGGGCACGCGTACTTCTTTGACAGCGGGATCATCGCACGCGGGCTGCTCGCACTCTGGCGGGTCTCGCGAGAGGCGGAGTTTCTGGAGACCGCCCTGGACTGCGCGGAGTCAATGGCCACGGACTTCGCCGCCGGGCCGGAGTTCCATCCGGTTGTGGTCTTGCCCTCGAAGGAAGCCGCGCCGCGCGACCGGCGTTGGTCGCGCGGACCGGGCTGCTATCAGTTGAAGGCCGCGCTCGCCTGGTGCGAACTGGCGGAAGCGGCCGGCCGGGCCGGGCACTCTGTCTGCTACGACGGCCTCCTCGAGTACGCGCTCGCCACCCACGCCGCGTTCCTTCCGGGGGAAGCCGAGCGCCACCGCGTCGTGGACCGGCTCCACGCCTACTGCTACTTTCTGGAGGGTCTCCTGCCCCGCGCGACCCAGCCGGATTGCGCTGCCGCGCTGGGTGAGGGGCTGCGGCGTGTGGCGGACCTGCTGGCGGCGACTGCCCGGCTGTTTGAGCGCTCCGACGTCTACGCCCAGTTGCTGCGCCTCCGTATCTTTGCCGCGGCGCTCGGCGTCGTTCCCCTGGAGCGCAATGCGGCCGAGCGGGAGGTGGCCGCCATCCTTGAGTTCCAGGCCGCCGGCAGCGACCCGCGCATCGCCGGCGGCTTCTGCTTCGGACGCCAGGGAGCGCAGGTGCTCCCCTACGTGAACCCCGCGTCCACGGCCTTCTGCGCCCAGGCGCTGGAGATGTGGCGTCTGTATCGCGCCGGAGGTTTCCAGCCCGACTGGCGAACGCTGATTTGATGGAGAGCACAACCCCGCCCAGGGGCGCCGCACCGCGCACCCAATCTGCGCGGCCTCGGCGCCTCGGCGGTACCTGGTCTTCAGGGACGAAACGGGAAAGCTAGAGGACCTTTACATCCTCGGCTTGGAGGCCCTTGGGGCCCTTCTTGACGGAGAACTCCACGTTCGCACCCTCATCCAGAGTGCGGTAGCCGGAAGCCTGGATCGCGGAGAAGTGAACGAACACGTCCTCGCCGTTCTCTCTTTGAATGAAGCCATAACCCTTGGCCGCATTGAACCACTTCACAACACCTTTTTCCTTCATTACTCGATCCTCTTCTGCCTCAGCGCTGTTCCAGCCCGCGCCATCCGGACCACACAAAAAAGACCGCGAATCCTGCCCTCGCGGTCCCTCTGATCGAGCCATGCGCACGGCAACAACGCCAATTGCTCCTAACCTTATACCACAACCTGCGCGACTCGGAACGAAAAAAAGTTCGAACCTCCGCCCGGCGCCGCATCGTATCCTGTATGCATGATCGAGGTCGAGCAACTGCGCAAGGCATTCGGTGAACTGGTGGCTGTGGACGGTGTCACTTTCGCGGTTCAGCCGGGAGAGCTCTTCGGCTTGCTGGGCCCGAACGGAGCGGGGAAGACCACCACCATCGGCTGCATTTCCGGCCTCCTCACGCCCACCGCGGGCCGTGTGCGCGTGATGGGGCACGACGTGGTGAGCGACGGCGTCGAGGCGCGGCGCGCCCTCGGAGTCGTGCCGCAGGACATCGCGCTATACGAGGATTTGTCGGCCGCCGAGAACCTCCAGTACTGGGGCGGCGCCCAGGGGATGCGGGATCCCACGCTGCGCTCCCGCATCGCCGAGGTGCTCGAGCTGACCGGACTCCAGGACCGGGCTCGGGAAGCCGTCAAGAAGTTCAGCGGCGGGATGAAGCGGCGGCTCAACATGGCCTGCGGCCTCATCCACCGGCCCAAGGTGCTGCTTCTGGACGAGCCGACGGTCGGCGTGGATCCCCAGAGCCGGGTACGGCTGCTGGAGATGGTTCGCGCGGAGGCCCGGGCCGGCACCTGTGTGCTCTATACCACGCACTACATGGAGGAAGCCGAATCGCTTTGCGACCGGCTGGCGGTGATCGACCGCGGTAAGGTCATAGCGCAGGGCACCCTCGCGGAGCTCCGCTCCGTGCTGGGCCAGCGCGACCTGCTCCGCTTTGCCGGCCGTTTTAAGCCCGATGCCGTCCGGCGGGCCTTACAGGATCTGGAAGGAATCGAGATTGTGCAGGCGGAGGCCGAAGTGCTGATTCTGGCGGCTGCGGAGGCCTCCCGCCGGCTCCCGGCGATTTTCTCGGCGCTGGCCTCCTCCGAGGCCGAAGTGCGCGAGACCACGCTCACCCGGCCCAGCCTCGAGACCCTCTTCATCAAGCTGACCGGCAAGGAGCTGCGCGAGTAGCCCATGCGCTTTGTGCTCAGCAGCGCGCTCAAGGACCTCCGCCGTTTGTGGCGGGACCCGCTTGCTCTGGGGATATGGATCGGCATCCCGGTTATCATCGGGCTGATGCTCACCCTGTTGTTCGGCGGCGGGAGCAGCCCCACGCCGCACGGGCGTTTGCTGGTTGCCGACGAGGACGAGACCGTACTCAGTGGATTCCTGACCGGCTCGTTCGACCGCGGGCCGATGGCCAAGATGATCACCGTCGAGCGGGTGGAGCGCGGCGAGGGGCGCCGCCGGCTGGACCGCGGCGACGGCTCGGCGCTGCTCATCATCCCCAAGGGTTTTACCGAGGCCTACCTCCGCAACCAGCGCTTCGAGCTTAGCCTGGTGACCAATCCGTCGCAACAGATCCTTCCGCAAATCATTGCGGAAACGCTCTCCATGGCGATGGACCTGGGGTTCTACGTGCAATTGCTGGCGGGTGACCAGTTGCGCGCGTTTTCCGGGGACCAGGGCGCGCTTTCCGACCTGGCGCTGTCCGGGACCATCATCACCATGCGGCACCGCTTCGACAACCTGCGCGCCTACGTCGATCCTCCGGTGATCAAGCTGACAACCACTGTGGTCGAGCAGCGCGCCACGGCCTCGCCGAACTTCGCCGCGCTCCTGTTTCCCTGCCTGCTGTTTCAATCCATCCTGTTTGTCACCTTGGGTTTGAGCGCCGACATTTGGAAGGAGCGCCGCCTGGGGACGCTGCGCCGGCTGGTCTCGACACCCTCGCGCCTCTCGGCACTCCTCGCGGGCAAGCTGCTTGCGGTGACCCTGGTGGTGGTGGCGGTGGGCGTGGCGGGCCTCACGGCCGGGCGCTGGATGGTGGGGCTTCACCCCAGCAATGCCTGGGCGGCGCTGGCCTGGGTGGTGTGTTCCGGCGCCGTCCTGTTCCTGCTCATGCTTCTGCTCCAGACCACCGCCTCCAACGAGCGCGCAGCGAACCTGGTCGCCAACCTGTTCGTGATGCCGCTCATGATGCTGGGCGGGACCTTCTTCCCCTTCGAGGCCATGCCAAAACAGATGGCGGCCATTGGGCGATGGACTCCCAACGGCTGGCTGTTGCTCGAGTTCAAGGCGATTCTGGACGGCTCGATCGGAGCTGGGCGGCTGGCGGTGGATCTCGTCGCCGTGGCGTTGTTGGGCGCTCTGGCGTTTCTGGTCGTGGCGCGGCGCCTGCGCGTCAAGTTCGTGGTCTGAGGCCGATATGCTGCGCGATGCTCTCTATCTGATGCGCCAGGACCTGCGCCACATGTTCCGCGCCCGCGAGACCTGGCTCTGGACGTTCCTGATGCCGATCGTGTTCTTCTACTTCATCGGCACGATAACGGGCGGCTACTCGCACCCGGGGGCCCGGACCGAGTCGATCGCGCTCAGCGCTCCCGCCGATGCCGGCTTTCTGGCCGACCACCTGGCGAAGCGGCTGGAGGAGCGGGACTACCGCGTAGCGAGGGGAACGGAAAGCCAACTGGCTGCCTACGACCGGCTGCTGACCTTGCCGGCGGGGTTCTCCCAGAGCGTGCTCGCCGGCCGGCAGGTCACCGTGACGCTCACCCGGAAGGGCGGCGGGCTGGGGGCCGATTACGACGAGCTTCGCGTGACCCGCGCGGTCTACACCCTGCTGGCGGACTTGGTGGTCGGCGCCAGAGAGGGCGCTGCCACGCCCCAGGGCTTGGCGGCAGTCGCCGCCCGGCCGCATAACCTCACTCTCCGCGTGACTCCCGCCGGCAAGCGCCTCGATCCGCCCGTCGGTTTCGAACAAGCCGTCCCCGGGACCATGGTGATGTTCGTGCTCCTCGTCATGTTCACCTCCGGCGCGGTGACTCTGACCATCGAGCGCAATCAGGGCATCCTGAGGAGGCTGGCCTCTTCACCCATGTCCCGCGGCGCCGTGGTGCTGGGCAAGTGGGGCGCGCGCATGGGACTCGGCATGGTTCAGATCGCCTTCGCGATGCTCGCAGCGAGGGTGCTGTTCGGCGTCCATTGGGGTCCTTATCTGGGCGCGGTGGTCGCCGTAATGCTGGCCTACGCGGCGCTGGCGACCGGACTGGGCATGCTCCTGGGCAACCTGGGGCGCACCGAGGGCCAGGTCATTGGGATCGGCGTCCTGGCGTCCAACGTCCTGGCCTTGTTGGGCGGATGCTGGTGGCCCATCGAGATCACTCCCCCGTGGGCCCAGAAGCTGGCGCTGACCCTCCCCACCGGCTGGGCCATGGACGCCATGCACAAGCTGGTGAGCTTCGGGGCCGGGCCGGCGGCCGTTTTCCCGCATGTGCTGGCGCTCACCGCCCTGGCGCTCGTTGCCGGCTATGCGCTGGCACGCTCATTCCGGTTCCAGTAGGCTGGGGCAGACCATCGCCTTTTGTGGTCTGCCATCGGGTTCGCCCCCGCTACTCGGCGGGGATCGCCAGCAGCACTTCGACGTGTACCCGTCGGCCTGAGCAGGTGGCGGGGCGGAATTCCCACTGCTCCAGGACGGCGATCGCGTGGGCGCTCTCCTGCGGATCGCCAGCTCCCAGCACCCTGAGATCCTGAAAGCGGCCGTTCGCCCCGAGGAAGCCGTGGACCATGAGATAGCCGCCGAGTCGGTGGTGCGGAGGCGGTCGGAACGTCGTCCGGGGGTACGGAGCGGTCAGAGGCGCGGAAGCTCCCAGTCTCACCACGCCGCCGACCACCTCGGCGCTCTCGGCCTCCTCGGCCGGGATGCAGTACTGCAGGATCCACTCCTTGGGTGCGCCCACCGCGAGGTAGACCGAGTAGATCGGTTTTCCACTGAGGACCCCGGCGCTCTCTGGAAACCCCTCAGGTCCGGAGGACTGCACGACCACGTCGAAAACGCCACCCGGCGGATGCACCATGCGGGTGGCTTCGACGGCGGCTGACCGGGCCGCCGCGCCGCCGGATGGCGGCGTGCCGGTGGCCGGGGCGCTGCTCGTTTCCGCGCGCTCGCCGGATGTTCCGGGCTGAGAGGGAGCCGAGCCGGTGGAGGGAGCCGGGGAGCCGGTCCTGCTTGCTCCGGCCGAGGCCACCGCGGCAGTCCGCTCCTGGGTAGCCCCCGACGGGGCCTCCGCGGCGTCGGCGGCGGCAGTCTGAGTTCGGGTGTTGCCGGAGTGAGCGTCGGCGGGGCCGCCTACGGCGGTCTGGGTTCTACCTGGGCCGGGACGCGGGTCTCCGGAGCCGCCGCCCGCGCCGGTCGTCGAGGCGCCTTGAGCTGCGGACTGCCCGTTGGCGCTGGTGCCTCGGTCACCGCGGCCGGCACCCCCGGACCAGCCCTGCGCTTCGAGTCCCGATGCTGGGGATCGCCCCACCTGGTTGCCCGGCGGAACTGTTAGATACTCCCGCAGCGGCAACGGGCTGGAGGAAACGGACAATACGTTGGTCGGGTCTCCTGCGACCGGATCTGCTGAGACGCCGGTGCGGGGAGTTGGTTGCTCGGGGTAGGTGGTGCGGATCGGCATTGCGGTTTGGGGGATCAACAGCGCCGCGCGCCCCAGCAACTGGAGCGTTTCGGCCGATGCCAGCGCGGCCAGCTCGGGGGACGGCAGCTCCAGCCTCGGCGGGGCGTCGAGCAGCCGGGGCGCCGTCGGGGGCGCCGCATGACCCGGCAGCACGAATGGCTTGACCACAGCCTGGGGTGTCACGGGCGGGGCCCAGAAGAACACCTCGGGGAGATGCAGGTCGCGCAGTGGCAGCAAGTCGGCAGCGAATCTTGGCTGAACGATGCTCTGGTCGCTGTCGGTTCGGCGGGGCAGGGGAGGCAGATCAAACCGCCGCTGCCGGCCCGGAGCACGGCTGCGGCGAGACGCCGTCCCCTCTGGCGCCCCCCCCATCCGCGGCGATGGAGCGGCCGAGGTGGGCCGGCGGAAGACGATGGACTGCCTGGCAACGGCCGGAGAACCCGCGGAGGCGATGTAAAGTCGCTCCGGAACCCGGATGCGCAGGGTCCGCAGCAGCCGCTCGTGGCGCATCACGGTCTCTTGGTCGGCCGGCGCCGCGAAATGTTCGGCGATGGGTGATACGACTAGTGCCAGCACCAGGTGCAGCGCCGCCGAAGCCAGGAAGCTGGGCCAGCGGCTGGCATGGTGGAGGGAGACCTGCGCGAAGATCTGCTGCGACCGAGGCCGTTTTGGTGGGGGCACGGCCGAACTGATCAGCGACAGCAGAACGAGCGATTGCATGGCGAATGCGCTACGTGTGTTCCGCGGCGCCGCCCTGCACCAGAGAAACGACGCCGTGGATTAGTGCTAGGATCGAGGACTCCAAAACGGGACGTTGTCGATCGCCTTGTCGGAAGGTTTCTCGAGAACCAGCGATCGCAGCCACTGCATCTGTCCGGGATCTTTCGCTCCTCCCATCATAGTCTGCTGCGGCAGCGGGTTGAGGGCGGACGGCTCGCCGCTCATGTTCTGCAGGTTCCTCAAGCCATAAAGGGCCAGCTCAAAGCGGTCTTTCACGCCCACTTTCTGGAACAGACGCGAAAGATAAACCTTCACGGTGCCTTCGGAAATCGACAGCGTACTGGCGATCTCCTTGTTCTTGAGGCCCTGGGAGAGCAAGCTCACCAATTGGCTTTCGCGCTTGGTGAGCGCGATCATCTTGGCCGACAAGAAGCTGGCGGTCAAGGTCTTGTCGAACCACAGTTCGCCCTCGGAGACCTTGCCCAGGCACTTGATGAGCAGCTCGGACGGCAGCGTCTTTCGCAAAACGCCACGCACTCCCAGCTCCATGGCCTGATAGGCCAATTCGGTGGATATTGCCCGAACCCAGAGCACAATCCGGCAGTTGGGCAGATCGCCCTGCAATTGGGTCAGGATGCCGAATGTGACGTCGGGGGTCAGGTCGATCAGCAGGACGTCAGGCTTGTAAGTCTGGACTGTTACTGCGAGCTCCGCAGTACTGTGACACACGGAAACGGATTCGAATCCGGGCACTGACGAGAGGACAGAAGTAAACCCTCTCGCGAGCACAGGCTCATCGGTGAACAGCAGAACGCGGGCCATTTTTAGTCACCCTGCACCGGCAAGTTCGTCACGCTACAACACCTCGAAATCCACACCACTCTATCGCACTCCCTCGTCGCCCCGCCGGACCAGTTCGACGCCGTCCTCGTCCTCCCGAAACTGGGCGGGCTGTCCCGCACTCAAAGCTCATGGTCCTAGTACTCTCAATGAATCCATCCACGACCGGGTACTCGACCCATTCCCATTCTCATACGCGGGGATCATCACCCCGCCGCAGCGCACGACCCTACTCGTTTGCTCCACTCTGGTGAACCGGAGTACCCTCTTTGGTTAACCACCCTCCTCGAAAGAGGCTATCTTGCCCGGCCGGCTCACGGCGGACAAGGCCAGTTGTTTGAGCACTTTCGATCTTAAACCGTTGGTTAACCTCAGTCAACAAAAATATATCATCCATTTTCGGTCTTGATCCTCGGGGCGAACCGGTGTATCCCTAGCAACAGGCCAAATGGACAGGCGCGCCGATCCACGGGTAGAGGTGAAGCTCCCGTGTCACGTGGCGTTTCCGAGAAGCAAGTCGCGGCTGTTCGTCGGAGTCACCGAGAACATGAGCCGCGGGGGGATCCTAGTCTCCTGGAGCGCGGATCGGATGATGACCAACTTGCCCAAACCCGGCGACCTGCTGACCGTCGACATCGAGCTGCCCGCCAACCATTCCTTCGGTCGGCGGTGTATGCATTGCCAGGCGGTGGTCGCCAGGGTGTCCGCAGGCGAGGTCGGCGGCGCAAGGGTCGCCTTCCAGGTGAACCAGATGCAGTTTCGGAGCTATTCCAACGGGAAGTACGCCACCGCGGCCAATCAAGAAGTTGGCTGCTCGCTGATGTGAGGAAGGGTTTCCACCTGGAATGGGCGGCAGACAACAGCGGCGTGAGCGGGGCGGATCGGTGGAGACGGCGCGTGGCCGGCGGGCTTGGGTGCCCGGGTGGTTGGTGTGTTCGGACATGACATGAGCAAGCAGACCGACAGACTCGCTCTCCGGTGCCTTCCGTCGTTGACGGACGTCGCCTTTGTCATGCCCATCCTGCTGCTGTTCGCCAAACTGGGCGGTGTCAAGTACATGCTGGCGGACGGCGACACCGGCTGGCACCTCCGCACCGGCCAGTGGATCCTCCAGAACGGCCGCGTTCCCGACCGCGACATTTTCTCTTTCACCAAGCCCGGCCAACCCTGGTTCGCCTGGGAGTGGCTCTGGGACGTCGTCTTCGGCTGGTTGCACCAGCACTGGGGCATGGCGGCGGTGTTGGCGGCGAGTCTGATGGTGATCTCGCTCACCTTCGCGCTGCTCTACCGGTTGGTGCGCCGGAAGTGCCCGAACGTGCTCATTGCCATTGGGGTCGTCTTCCTGGCCGTGGCGGCGTCCAGCATCCACTGGCTGGCGCGGCCTCATCTGTTCACCCTGTTGTTCGTGGTGGTGTTCTATTCGCTTCTGGAGCGGGCGCGCGAAGGCAATCTGCGTCTGCTGTGGTTTCTCCCCCCGCTCACCCTGGTGTGGACCAACCTGCACGGCGGCTTCTTCGTGGGGATCGCCCTGGCGCTGGCGTATGCCGCTGGGGAACTGGCCGCCTGGGTGACCGAGGCCCAGCCCGAAACCCGCGCGGCGGCCCTCCGGCGCTCCAAGCCTTTCCTGCTCTGTGCGGCCGGATGCGGTCTGGTCACTTTCATCAATCCGTACTTCTACCATCTGCACGTTCATATCATCCGGTACCTGGCCGATTCGTACCATTTTGAGAATGTCATGGAGTTCCAGTCGCTCAACTTCCAGCACTCCGTGGCGCGGTACTTCGAGGTGATGGTGCTTCTGGGGATGGTCGCGGCAGCTTGGAACCTGTACCGTAAACGCTTTGTCTACGTCATCCTGCTGGCTGGCTTCGCGCACCTGGCGCTGATGTCGGTCAGGAACATCCCGATCTTCGCGATCCTGGCCGCGCCGCTGATCGCCGAGGCGTTGCGGGAGGCGTTGCTGCTGGCGCCCAAGTGGGCCGTGGCCGGCTGGCTGAAGCGGGCGGCGGCGGGGATCGAATCGTTTGGGGCGGAGGTCGCAGAGAACGACGCCCGGGGACGGATTCCGCTGGCCAGCGTGGTTGCCGCCGCGCTCTTGGTCCTCATGCTCAGCCTTCCGGCGCCCCCCACCGCCTTGCGCGCCGAGTATGATCCCAAGACCTTCCCCTCTCGAGCCGTCGAGGCCCTGCGCGGCGCGGAACTGTCGCACGGAATCTTTACCCCCGATGCCTGGGGTGGCTACCTCATTTACCGTCTTTATCCTACTACCAAGGTCTTCGTCGACGGCAGGAGCGACTTCTACGGGAAAAAGTTCAACGAGAAGTACCTGGACGTCATGGCCGGCAAGTACGACTGGAGGGAAACTCTCAGCCGTTACGGGATCCAGGCCATCCTTCTGCCTGTCAGCGCTTCTTTGGCCAGCACCCTGAAGGAATCGCCCGAATGGCATCCCATCTACGACGATGGGGTGGCCATCGTGTTCCGCAACAGGGGGGCGGCTCATGCGCCCCGGCCCGAGAGCGAGCGGTCTTCCGCCGCCGCTGGCGGCGGAGTTCCGGTGATCGCCAGATCGCCAACCATTACTAACCCTCGCGATCGAAAGATCGCGAGCCTGCGCGAGGAGACAGTACGATGACTTTTTTGAACAACTTCCTGCGTGACGAACAAGGCCAGGACCTGATTGAGTACACCCTCCTGCTCGCGTTCGTTGCCCTTGCTTCCGCGGCCCTCTTTATCGGGGCGGGCGGTACGGTGAAAACCATTTGGAGCGCCGCCAACAACCAGTTGAGCGCGGCGGCCTTGTCTTCCACCCAAGGCACATAACCAAATACCCGGGGGGCATGGACGCCATGCCCCCCAACAGTTGCTCCCGGATGAGGTGGGAAGGATCTAGTCCCGGCCGGTTGCGTGGAGCAGGCCCGGGACGGTAAGGAAGGAGCATGAACAAGCGGTTTGTTTCGGTTGTAGTATTCGCCCTGTTGGTCGCCGGCGTCTTCACCTTGTTGTTCTACAAGCTGATTGCCAGCCGGATCAACACGGCGGCCCCGCCGGTCGCCACCAATCGGGTGCTGGTTGCCTCCAGGAACCTCGAAGAAGGTGCGCTGGTCCGTCAGGGGGATGTGGAGTTTGCCGCGTGGCCAGGCCCCGCCCCTCCGAACACCATTAAGGAGGAAAAGGACGCCCTGAATCGCGGGGTGATCTCCAAGATTTTCCAGGGTGAGCCCGTGCTGGAGTCGCGTCTGGCTGCGGTTGGGGCTGGGGTCGGGCTGACGGCCAAGATTCCCGACGGGAAGCGCGCCGTGGCCCTTCGGGTGAACGAAGTCATCGGCGTGGCGGGGTTCGTCGTGCCCGGCATGCTGGTGGATATCATCATCCTCGGGTCTCCGCCTGGGGCGCCCGCGACCTTGGGCACGCAGTCCAAGACCCTGCTCCAGAAAGTCGAAGTCCTTTCCGCCGGGCAGGACATCCGGAAGGACCCCGAAGGGAAACCGATCTCCGTCCCGGTGATCACCGTGCTGGCCACGCCGGAGGAAGCTGAGAAACTCAGCCTGGCGAGCAACCAAACCACAATCCAATTGGTGCTGCGCAATCCCAAGGACACAACCGAAGCAAAAACGTCCGGCACCGCCATGGGGCTCCTGTTCTCTGGGCAGAAACTGTCGTCGCCGGGCGCACAGGCCCCGGTCGTCAGACAGGCTCCCAGAATTGAGGCGGCCCCGCCGCCTAAGCCCAAGCCTCCCCTGGTGGTTGAGGTGATTCAGGGCGGCGACCGGAAGCAGACCCAATTTCAGCAAGAGCCGGAGGACTAATCTGTGAGCCACATCAGACTGCTGAGCGGCGCACTTCTACTGGTCGGCGGGGCGTTGATCCTCGCCGGCCAACCAGCCCGGGGACAGTCGTCGGTTCCGGCTCCAGCCCCCGCACGCCAAGCGGCCGGGTCCGGGCCGCGCGACCTGCCTCTGACGGTGGGGAAGTCGCTGGTGGTCGAAAGCCCGGTCAACATCCAGCGCATCGCGGTGGGCGACCTCTCCAAGGCCGAGGCCATTGCGGTCAGTCCGCGCGAAGTGCTGGTGAACGGTAAAGGGGTTGGAGATACCAGCCTGATCATATGGCAGCAGGGAGGCAACCGGCTGCTGTTCGACTTGCGGGTGCGGCCGAGCACCTCTAGGCTGGACACAGTTCGGCTGGAGCTCCAGAAGGAGCTTCCTGGCCAGGACGTCAATCTCTCCCTGGATGACACCAACGTGTTCGTTCGCGGGACGGTGATAGACATGGTCAGCGCGGACCGGGCGGTGGCCATCGCCGCCACCCTCGGCAAGCCGGTCAACCTGCTGCGCGTGAATGTGCCCGCCTCCGAGCAGCAGATCCTGCTTCGAGTGCGGTTCGCCGACGTGGATCGCACCGCCTCTCAGGATCTCGGCGTGAATCTGTTCAGCACCGGCGCTGGGAACACCACTGGCTCGGTTAGCACGGGCCAGTACACTACGCCGATCGTGTCCCCGACCGGGGGCACCTTTAGCTTGACCGACGCCCTCAACGTGTTCCTGTTCCGGCCGGACCTGAAGCTGGGCACGACCATCCGCGCGCTGCAAGCCAAGAGCTTGCTCCAGATCCTGGCCGAGCCGAACCTGCTGGCAATCAATGGGAAGGAGGCCAGCTTCCTGGCTGGCGGCCAGTTCCCCTTTCCCGTGGCGCAGGCGGGAGCCGGCGGCACGGGCGTGGTTACTCTTCAATGGCAGGAATACGGCATCCGAACCACTTTTACGCCTACCATCACACCGCGCGGCACCATCCGGTTGAAGGTGAACTCCGAAGTCAGCTCGCTGGACCTAGCTCACAGCGTGACGTTGAGCGGGTTTACGGTGCCGGCGCTCTCCACCCGCCGCATGAGAACGGAGATCGAACTCCAAGACGGGCAGAGCTTTGCGATTGCCGGCCTGCTGAACAACCAAGTGATCGAGTCCATGAGCAAGATCCCCGGCCTGGGCAGCATCCCGGTGCTGGGCAAGCTGTTCCAATCGCGGTCGGTCTCCAAGACCAACTCCGAGTTGTTGGTGGTGGTGACGCCGGAGGTGGTCCGGCCGGTTCCGGCCGGCGTGGAGTTGGCGGGGCCCCAGATGCCCAAGCCGTTCTTGCAGGGTGCGCCCACCGTCCCCCCAAGAACGCCGCCGATCAGCGTCACCGGGGATGTCTCGGTGAAGTCGCTGCAAGATACGATCCCGGTGGAACAACTGGAGGCGATGAAGGAGCAGACGCCGTCGACCCCGGCCATGCCGGTCATCCAGTTTGTGCCCATGATGGTGCCGCCGGCACAGCCTGCGACGGCTCCGGCTGCGACGCAGAAGTAAGGGACACGTAAGGGTCCGATGCAACTGAAGGTTGGATTGGTCATCTCGAACCACCGGCTCTGGGAAGAGGTGCAGGATTGCCTCCGCGACCTCCCTGTCCGCGTGCTGATGCAGCAGGCGGGGCTGGGAGATCCGGCGGTTTTTCTGGACCAGCTCGAGCAACTGCGCCTGGACGTGCTGATCATCGATCTGACCCAGTTGGCGGAGCCTTTTGAACAGGTTGCCCGCCGCATCAAGTCTGTCTCTGTCGCCCCGATGATCATCGCGCTGAACGAAACCGCGGACCCCGAGGTGATCCTGGGCGCGATTCGCGCCGGGGCCAACGAATTCCTGTACCCGCCGCTCCAGGAGGGTTTGCACAGAGCGCTGGAGCGGTTGTCGGGCGAGCGCGCCAAGAGCTACGCGACCACCCACCAGCGAGGCCGGACGCTGGGGTTTCTCTCTGCCAAAGGGGGCTGCGGCGCGACCACCATCGCCTGCCACGTTGCCGTGGAGATCCAGCGGATGACCTCCCAGGACGTTCTGCTGGCCGACCTGGACCTGGAGAGCGGGATGGTGGGCTTCGTGATGAAGGCCAAGACCGCCTACTCCATCATGGACGCGGTGCGCAACGTCCACCGGCTCGACTTGAGCTATTGGAAGGCCCTGGTCTCCAACGGCCAGGGTCACCTCGAGGTGATTCTCGCGCCAGCGGTGGCTTCGCTCCAGCAGCCGCCCGATCCCGAGCACCTCAGGCAGGTGCTGGCATTCGCACGCTCGGCCTATGACTGGATCGTCACCGACCTGGGCCGCAGCCTAAGTGCGCTATCGCTGGGAATGCTCGGGGAAATCGACGACCTGTATCTGGTCGCGACGCAGGACGTGCCCTCGCTGCACCAATGCAAGCAGGTGGTCCAGGTGCTCCTGGACGCGGGCTATAACCGCCAGCGCCTGCACCTGTTGATGAACCGGGCGCCGAAACGGTCCGACCTCGGGCCGGGTGAACTCCAGCGCCTGCTCGGCGTACCGATTTACGAATCGCTCCCGAACGACTACCCGGTGCTGTACGAGGCTTACGCGGAGGGCAACCTCCTGCCCGCCACCAGCGAACTCGGCAAGTCGATGAGCGCGTTGGCCGGCAAGATTGCGGGCGTCCAGCCCAAGGAGAAGGGGCAGAAGTCGAGGTTGAATCTCTCGATCTTCTGAGCGGCGGGCCGCCGGAGTATGCCGCCTCCGGTCGCGGGGCGGAGATGAGTCGGGCGGCGGGGTGCCGCGGCTAGCGCGGGCTAGCGCGAGCGGGTAGCGACAAGGAAGGAAGGAACAGGTATGGCAACGACCGTTGCGGTGGGGAGCCGCGGTGACGCGAGTTGGGTGACGCGCTTATTCAACGCGCAGCCGCTGGCCCCCGAGTACCAGGAGCTGAAGTTCTCGCTCCACCGCAAGCTGATCGAGCGCATCAACCTGGAGGCGCTGTCCTCGCTGGGGGGAGAGCGCGTGCGGATGGAGGTCCGGGCCGCCGTGGCGCGGCTGGTGGAAGAGGAAACCACTCCCCTCAGCCGGGTGGAGAAGGAGCGGGTTACCGAGGAAGTCCTGAACGAAGTGTTCGGACTGGGTCCGCTGGAGCCGCTGCTCCAGGACCCCACCGTTTCCGACATCCTGGTCACCACGCCCCGGCTGGTCTACGTCGAGCGGCACGGCAAACTGCACCGCACGCCCGTCGAGTTCAAGGACAACCAGCATCTGCTGCGGATCATCGAGAAAATCGTTTCCCGGGTCGGGAGGCGCGTGGACGAATCCTCTCCGCTGGTGGACGCCCGTCTGCCGGATGGATCGCGCGTCAACGCGGTGATTCCACCGGTGGCGGTGGACGGCCCGTTGCTCTCGATCCGGCGCTTTCGGCGCGACCCGATCCAGCCCGAAGAACTGGTGCGCAACCTGACGCTCACCGAGGGCATGCTGCAAGTCGCTCAGTCCTGTGTGAAAGCGCGGTTGAACATCGTCATCTCCGGCGGCACCGGCGCGGGCAAGACCACGCTGCTGAATGTCCTGTCGGGCTACATCCCGGAAGACGAGCGCATCGTGACCATCGAGGACGCAGCCGAGCTGCAACTGCGGCAGACGCACGTGGCGCGCATGGAAACGCGGCCGCCCAACATCGAGGGGCAGGGCGCCATCAAGATCCGCCAACTGGTCATCAACGCTCTCCGTATGCGCCCCGACCGCATCGTGGTCGGCGAGGTGCGCGGCGAGGAAGCCCTCGACATGTTGCAGGCCATGAACACCGGCCACGACGGCTCGCTCACCACCATCCACGCCAATAGCCCGCGCGACGCCATCGGACGTCTGGAGGTGATGGTGGGCATGGCGAATTCCAACATCGGCGTTCGCGCCATCCGCCAGCAGGTCAGCTCGGCCGTGGACCTGTTTGTGCAGATCGCCCGGTTCAGCGACGGCACCCGGCGCGTCACCCACCTGACCGAGTGCGTGGGAATGGAGGGCGATCAGGTCACCACGCAGGACATCTTTGTCTTCGAGAAGACCGGCGTGTCGGAAGAAGGCAAGGTGATGGGTCGCTTCCGGCCGACCGGCATTCGCCCGAGGTTCTACGACCGGTTGCGTGCCGCTGGAATCCAGTTGCCGGCCTCGGTCTTCCAGACCACTGTCGAGATTCGTTAGGAGCGCTATATGCCTATGGAGCTCATGGTCGTGCTGCTGTTCTTGATCATCTTCGCCCTGGTGGTGATGGCGGTCAATGTCAGCTCGCAGTTCATGGAGTCGCAGAAGAAGAGAAGAGTGACCGAGATGCTCCAGAACGCCAGCGGCGAGGCCGCCCCGGTGCAGACCAAGGTCCTGATGGAGCCCGAGACGCCCGTCAACGTCCTGCTGGTGAAGTTTCTGAGCCGGTTCAACTTCGTGCGGCGCCTGGAAACCCGGATCCAGCAGGCCGGGATGACCATGTCGGTATACTCCCTGCTGATCGCCATGGTGATCCTGCTGGTTCTCGGCGCACTGATCGGGGCGCGGCTGAATCTGCTGATGTTCCCCGGCCTGAGCTCGGTGGCGACCGCGCTGGTGGCGGCCTTTCTGCCCTACGCGTACGTGTCGATCGCGCGGAAGAAGCGCCTGGCCGCCTTCGAGGAGCAGTTCCCCGAAGCGTTGGACTTCCTGGCGCGTGCCATGCGCGCCGGCCATGCCTTCTCGATCGCCCTGGAGATGCTCTCCGAGGAGTCGCCGCAACCGCTTGGCCAGGAGTTCCGCAAGGTATTCAACGAGCAAAACCTGGGGCTGCCTATCGAGACGGCGCTGCAAAACCTGTCCAACCGCGTGCCCCTGCTCGACGTCAGCTTCTTTGTCTCCGCCGTTTTGTTGCAGCGCGAAACGGGCGGCAACCTGAGCGAGATTCTGAACAAGCTGGCGGTGATTATTCGAGAACGGTTCAAGCTGAAAGGCGCCGTGCGGGCGGCCAGCGCTCACGGACGCATCACGGGCACCATCCTGACGCTGATGCCGATCGTGCTCATGTTCGGCTTGCTGATCGTGGCCCCGGGGTACTTGCAGGGCATGGCGAAGGATTCGGACGGCCGGGTTCTGATCGCCGTCTGCATCGTAGCGCTCATTGCCGGGCATTTCGTCATCAGGAAGATCGTCAACATTAAGGTGTAGATCGATGGCCATAGCGGTTTCCATCTGCTTCTTCGTCCTTGTTGCGGTTTCGATCATGCTGTTCGGTTACCGGCTGTACGCGCGGCCCGCGCAGATCCACGAGCGGCTCGGCGCAGCCGTGGTGGAGCTGCCGCTTCTGGGGCAGACCTCTCGGACCGAGACCAGATGGCTGGTTCGGGTGATCCAGCAGATCGGCGAGAAGGTGCCGATCTCCCCGCAGGACGCCACCGTGACCAGGCGTTTCCTCATCGCCGCGGGCTTCCGCACGGACATGGCCCTCAAGATGTTCTATGGCATCAAGCTGGTCGCGTGCGGACTCCTGCTCTTGGCGGCCGTCGTTGGCCGCCACTACATCGGCAATCCCATCCTGAGCATCATCGTGTTGCCGGCCGGCGCCTTGGCGGGCTTCTACGGTCCCAACCTGGTTCTGGAAAAGATGATCGACCGGCGGCGCGAGCGGCTGCGCCATGCCCTGCCCGACGCGTTGGATCTGATGGTGGTTTGCATGGAAGCCGGGTTGGGTTTGGACCAGGCCATCGCCAACGTCAGCCGCGAGTTGCTCAGGACGCACAAGGATATCAGCGAGGAGTTCGGCCTGGTCAACCTCGAGATGCGCGCCGGCAAGCGGCGCGGCGAGGCGCTCAAGAACCTGGCGGACCGCTGCTCCGAGTCGGAGTTGCGGAAGCTCGTGGCGACGATGATCCAGGCGGACCGCTTTGGCACCAGTATTGCCGAGGCTTTGCGCACGCACGCCGATTTCATGCGCGTGAAGCGGCGCCAGGAGGCCGAGGAGCGGGCCGGGAAAGTCGGCGTCAAGCTGGTGTTCCCGATCTTCTTCTGCATTCTGCCGTCCATGCTGTTGGTGGCTGCGGGCCCCGGCCTGCTGCAACTGTTCAAGGGCTTGTTCCCGATGATGAATTCGTTTGGAAAATAGGACCGATCATAGAAAGGAGATCTAAATGTTAGGACTCGACCCTACCTTGAGTCAGGCAATTCTGTGGATCGCGGCGGGGGGAATTCTGGTGCTGCTGATCATGCGCCGCCGCAAGCGCAAGATGCAGGGCTAGCGAACTCCGGGCGGCGGACGGCGGGATCGCCGGCGGCATATTGAGGCCAGTTCCCGTCCTCCGCCCCTCAATCCTATGCAGTTGGTCTTCTCGAGCGTTCTACCATCGCTCCGGAACGCACAAAACCAAGACGGCGGATGGGGATATCGGGGAGGCGCTTCCTGGACCGAGCCGACCGCCTACGCTTTGCTGGCGCTGGCGGCGGCGGGCGAGAGCGGAGAAGACGTCGCGCGCGGCCTGGCCTTCCTGGCGCGGACCCAGCGAAAAGACGGCGGCTGGCCTCCGCATCCCTCTGTCGACCAAAGCACCTGGGTGACTGCCATGGCTCTCCTGGTGCTGGCCGACCAGCCCGGCGCTACGGGCTCGGACGACGCGAACGCATGGCTGATGAGGCAATCCGGACGCGAGTCGGGCTATCTCCACCGGCTCCGCGAGTGGCTGTTGGGAGTCCAGGTGGAGGAAAACGTGAATTACAGCGGCTGGCCGTGGTACCCCGGGACGGCCGCATGGGTCACTCCTACGGCGCTGACCATCCTGGCGCTCGAGAAGGTAAGCCGGCGCAAGCCCGACCCGGCGCGGCGTGCCAGGATCGAGACGGGGCGCGAATTCCTGCTGTCGCGCATGTGTCGGGACGGCGGTTGGAACTACGGCTCGACCCGGGCGCTGGGCTTCGCCTACGATTCCTACCCGGAAACCACCGGTCTGCCGCTGCTGGCGCTGGCCGGGGGCCGGCGGCGGAACCTCGAGAAAAGCCTGAGTTGCGCGGAGCGCTACCTGGCGAGCTGCCCTTCGGTGGAAGGCAGGAGTTGGCTCGAAATGGCCCTCTTGGCGCACGGGCGCACTCCGCCCCCCTCCGCTCCGATTCCCCCGGCGTTCCGCAACCTCATCGACACGGCCCTTTTTGTCGTGGCGCGCGCCGCGGCGGGGGGCAGGAATGTCTTCCTGAGCTAGTCTCCCATGCCATTCATCTCACGCCGCCACCTGTTGCTTGCCTCTGCGGGAACTCTGGGCTTTACCGGCTGCTCCCGTCGTCCGGCCGCCAGGCCGCTGGTCTCCGTCACGCTCGCGTCGGCCTACACCCAGGAGCTGTACGACAACTTTCGCCGCATCCTGAGCGAGCATAAGGTGCAGGTGCGCGGCAAGCGGGTTGTGCTCAAGCCCAACCTGGTAGACTACGACGCGGCCGCGCCGATTAACACGCACCCCCTCGTGGTTCACGCCGCCATGGAAGCGTTCTCCGCCCTCGGTGCGGCCGAGGTGCGGATTGCCGAAGGCCCCGGCCTGCGGCGTGACACTCTCGAGCTGGCCGAAGCGGCGGGGTACTTCCAAACCGTCCCCGGATTCGAGCGCATCTTCACGGACCTGAATGTGGACCAGACCTCGCTCGTCCGCCTGATGCGGCCCAACTCCCGCCTGGAATCGCTCTATCTTCCGCGCACCGCGCTGGGCGCCGGCCTTCTGGTCTCCCTCCCCAAGATGAAGACGCACCACTGGGCTGTGGCCACCCTGGGCATCAAGAACCTGTTCGGTCTGGTGCCTGGAGGGATCTACGGCTGGCCGAAGAACATCCTGCACTGGGCCGGCATACACGAAGCTGCCGCCGACCTCCACCGCGTGTTTCCGCGATCGTTCACGATCGTCGACGGGATTGTCGGCATGCAGGGGAACGGCCCGCTTCAGGGCCGGCCAAAGGCTGCCGGCGTGATTGTGGCCGGCCCGGACACGGTGGCGGTGGACGCAACCTGCTGCCGGATCATGGGGATCGACCCGCAAATGGTCCGCTATCTCCGGCTCGCCGAAACCAACGACCAGACCGGCGAAGAGTGGGTGCGGCAGATCGGGGAGGCTCCGGCCCGGGTGCGCACCGACTTCGAACTGCTCCCGGTGTTTTCCGAGTACCGGTTGCGCCGGGGATGAGGGGTGAGGCCGGTTTAGGCAGTCTAATGAGCCCCCGCAACCGAGGGACTGCCTCGGCCGTCCGCTGTGGGGACGGCCCAGGCTGTCCCCGGTTGCCTCGTAAGACGTACGCTACAAGGGGTGCCTTGATGAGTCACGCACACCGATTAGCAGGAAGGCTGCCCGCAGCCGCGCTCTGGCTGCTGGTGTTGGTGCCTTCCGCGTATTGCGCCTGGGTCGCCATGGACATGCCCTACCTGGGGCTATACCATGACGCCAGCCTGTACTGGGTGAGCGCCAAATCGCTCGCCCAAGGCTCTGGTTACCGCATCCTGAGCCTGCCCGGCGAGCCTTACCAGACCAAGTACCCACCGCTGTATCCGCTGGCGCTCTCCTTGATCTGGCGGGCCAGTCCTGGGTTTCCCGGCAACCTGCCACTCGCCACCGTGATCGCCTGGCTGTTTCTGCCGCTCTTTCTGCTCCTGGCCCGGAGAACCTTCACCGGCCTTGGGCTGGGCGCGGTGCACAGCCGGGTGCTGGTGGTTCTGCTGGCTCTTAACTCGTATGTGCTGATCTACGCGACCAGCCTCATGTCGGAATTGCCGTTCTGCTGCCTGTTGTTTGGCTGCCTCTACCTGGCGACGCGGGCCGGCGCGCCCGGCTCGGGTTTGCGGCTGGCGGCCGCGGCGGGGGCTTTGGCGGGGGCCACGTACCTGACACGGACAGCGGTGCTCCCCGTGCTGATCTCGGCTCCGCTCTGGTTCGTCCTGCGGCGCCAGTACCGGCACGCCGCGGTTTTCTGTGCTGCGATGCTGCCGGCGGTGGTGGCCTGGACTCTCTGGGTGCGCGCTCATCCGTCACCCTCGGCCGACCAGGCCATGCTCTACTATACCGACTACCTCAAGTTCCACCTCTCGAGCTTCACCTGGAGCGATCTGCCGGTGCTCGTCTCCCAGAACTTTCAAGACCTGCTGATCGGCATTGGCGGCCTGCTCATTCCGCTGGAGTTGGCCGCGCCGCTGGGTGGAGCGCGTCTGCTCGAGGTTCTGGGCCTCGTCTGCATCTTCTGTGTCGGCCGCCTGGCGTGGGAGAAGGGGGCCAGCCAGTACCACCTGTTCGCCGTCGGCTATGTGGCTCTGCTGTTGCCTTGGCAGATGGGGAATCACCAGCGCTTCTTGCGCTTGTTGTTTCCGGTCCTGCCGCTCCTGCTGGCCGGCGTTTCCAGGGAGGTCTGGCGCACGGTCCGCTTCTTGGCGCTGCGCCTGAAGACCGGCCGGAGCGCTGCCCTCGCTCTTGGCGTTCCCGCGTTGACCGGCGTCTGCCTGCTTTGCCTGTGGGTGCTGGCGCTCAACTTCATCATGCTGGCGTGCTTCCCGGGGTTCAGCCGCCACAGCCGCACCCTCCTCGAGAGCGCTCGAGGAGCTTACCGCTGGATCGGCGAGAATACGCCGGCCGATGCGATGGTGCTCTCGGAAACCGATCCGGAGCTCTATCTCTATACCGGCCGGCACGGCATGAATTTCCTCATTCCCGCGCGACTGCTGTATTTCGCCCAGGCCGGCGACATCCCCCGGTTCGTCAACAACCTGGCGGGCTTTGCGCGCGCCCGCAACCTGCGCTACATCGTGCTCGGCTCGCTGAGTGGAGCGCCTGCCAGGCAGCACGTGATCAACGGAGAGACGGTCATCGCCGGCCCCGAGCTGCGTCTGGTGTATCATTCGCCCCTGACGTCGGTCTATGCCGTCGACTAGTCGCTCTGGTTCGTGGGGCGGACTCAGGAGACGATTCTACTCGCTGTCGCACAGCGGCGGGGAAGTGGGAAGCGGATCGATTTCTTGGTTGCGGGGGACTGCAACGTTCCGAACGCGCTCAGGTTGCCGTTCCGACTGGAATTGGTGCAGCCGATTGAGAATTCTCTCCAGTAGCGCCCGGATGAATACTCGGAAGCACTTCGGCTTCCGAGCCTTCAGAGTATAATGCAGAGTCGTGGACCTGCTCGAACTGCTCGATTTGAGGGGTGGAGCGGCCTCGTCTATCTTCAATTGCGACCGCCCAGTTCGGGGGTTGCGATACCAGTCGTGATTCCTGCCACGCCGGACCAGGACGCATCCTGCATCCTCCGGCTTGCGGATCAGGTCGGTTTGCTTCATCCGACCGTCAGCTCGGCGACCCTGCGGATTCCAGGGATTTCACCACTGGTGAGGTCGCGGTACAGATCCCGCAAGTTCTCCTGTAGTTCCGCCAGCGTCTGGCCTTGGGTGATGTAGTCGGGGAACTCCTCGAAGTAGCCGAGCCACACGCCATCGTCCTGCCAGTGAACGTAGCGAACGGCGCTCATGGGACTATTCTACTCGCTGTCGTGGGGCGGCGCGGAAGTGGAAAGCGGACCGATTTCTTGGTGGCGGGGGTATCGGGGACAACGTGATGCGACTGGATCAATGCGTTTGTGGTCGCGCCACTCGTGGACTTCGAGATGAGCGCGTCTCGGGCTCCGGGATGAACTCCCAAATGTCAAACCTCTGCTGCCTCCGGGTAGAGTTAGGGGGCCTCCCTTGGTAGGCTAGTTCTTGGGGGCCTCCAATCGCTCTTCCAGAAGCACCGACGCGCCATGCGCATCGGATTGGTTCAATTGGATGGCTATGATGCGCTGACCACACATGATGAAGGCAGCCTTTGTGTAGCCCTTCGGCCCTTCACTTCCTGTTTTGACCTCCCTGCGACCTTCGCCGGGCATGTTCTGCCAATGAGACATGCACGTCGGCCGCTTCGTCTTCGCCCAGTTGATGGATCACCTCCCGCCTCACGAGTTCGAGAGGTGTGTCGCCCGCTACAAGGGCAACTACAAATTCCGCGCCTTTTCCTGCCTCGATCAGTTCCTTCCCCCCGCTTTTGCTCAACTGACTTTTCGCGCCAGTCCGGGATTGGGTGGAATGCGCTGCACGGTTGTACTTACAGTCGCTGGACGCGGCAGTACAACAAGCCTATTCTCCGCCTTCCACCTTCCGGATCGTCGCGGCAGGCTGCGAGGGCAGGAGGCTGGCTTGGCGGCCACGATCACGGCAAAATACTCACGCACGATCATCCCCGAGCGATCGCAAACCTCGACCACACGATTCCGGTGCACGATCTGGAGCAGATGGCGCCGTACCTGGTGGCCTGTGGGTGGTCCGTGATGCGGCGCGGGGATGTGATCTGCAGGCAGTTCGAGCCGTCCGCATCGCAAGGCCAGACCTCCGGGTTTCCGCTCCGGTTGGATTTGCAGGGGCTGGGCGAAACCGATGCCGGCATCCGAGTGGCTGGAGTGTGCCGTCGAGGGCCACTATCTCCACATCCTCCACCGGCGCTCGAAACCCGTCTGTGAGGGCCTTCGTCAGGCCCCCGCTTCGCCGCCCTGCTGCGCAAAACTCGGCTGCCGTGATGTTTTTCAGGCTGTGGCATGCCGCCGGGCGGCATCGCCGAGGCCCATCTTGTCCACCAGCCTGGGGAAACGCGGATCGCCGCGAATGCCATCGTAAATCAGCAGGGAGGGCAGGCACGTAACGCCGGGCTCGCGCGCTTCGACGGCCTGGTCCAGGGCCTGGAACACGCGGTCGTCGCCCAAACCCAGGTAGGCCCAGCCATACGCGAGTGGTTGCACGGGCGCCGCGCGGGCTGCCTTCTCCAGTTCGCCATAGAAGTGCCGGGCTTCGTCCGGGCGACCGAGAAGACCGTTCACGCAGCACATCCCGCCCAGCGCCATCGGTGCCGGTCCTATCGTTTCGAGAGCGGAGCGGAACTGGGCCAGTGCCTCGTCTGCCCGCCCCTGCCCCATCAGCGCGCCGCCCAAGAACCAGCGAGGCGCCCATAGCTCGGGGGCGAGGTCCACCGCGGTCCGGCAGTGCTTCTCGCTCGCCGGAAAATCACGCGCCAGCAACAGCGTCAGCCCGAACTCCGTATGCAGCATGGCGGAGAGAGGATCCTGGGCGATTGCACTCCGAAACTCCTCGATTGCCTCCGTCAATAGCAGTTGCGGCGCCAGAAAGTAGAACGCATGCCGCAGCAAGACGGCCGGAGATCCGGGGCTGATCTCGAGCGCTCGTTCGAACGCCTGTTCCGCGGCAGCCCAGTTGTATTCGAAGACGCCGCACAGCGAGCCCAGAACCGCATGTGCCTCGCCCAACCTGTCATCGAGCGCCAGCGCCTTGAGGACCAGTTCCTTGGCCTGGGGAGCGGCCTCGAGCGGCGGGATGAACTCAAACCACGCGCTCTTGAAAAGCGCTTCCGCGATGGCCACGTACGGCAGCGGAAACCGCGGATCGCGGGCTAGCGCGGCCACGAAGCACTCGTGCGCCTCGGCGAATCCCGCCGGCGTCCATCGTGCCGCTGCGCACCGGCCCTTCAGCCACAGATCGTAGGCCTCCATGTCCTCCGTGAAACGCCGCACAACCGGAGCCGGCGTCAGCCGCACGCTCAGCGCCTGCGCTACCGAACGCGCCATCTCTTCCTGGATGGCAAAGATGTCGGTCAGCTCGCGATCGTACGTCTGGCTCCACAGGTGGTACCCGTTCTCCGCGCTGACCAGTTGCACCGAGATCCGCACGCGGCCGCCCGATCTGCGCACGCTGCCCTCAACCAGCGCTGTCACCCCCAGCCGGGCGCCGATTTCGCGCACGTCCTGCTCCTTGCCGCGAAATGCAAAAGAGGAGGTACGGGCCGTGACACGCAGGCCGGGAACCCGGGTGAGCGCGTCGATGATGTCATCGCCGAGGCCGTCGCCGAAGTACTCGCTTTCTTTGTCCCCAGCTAGATTGGCGAATGGCAGAACCGCGACCGAGGGCGCCCCTGCCGTCTCATGGGGCGCCACGCGCAGCCACCTGTCCAGCTCCGACCTGAGCGCGTAAACGCGCGGCTTGTCTCCTCCGGGGAGACGGTGCACCGGAAGATGGCGCTCATCTTCCCAACGCTGCACGGTCCGTACCTCGCGGCCGAGGTAGCTCGCGATGTCTTTCCAGGAGTCCAGGCGATCGCCCATGCCTTGCCACCAGACCGCCATGAGTGTAGCAGATGCGCCTGCGTGCGACAATACGCGCCGTCGCATTCCGTCGTATTGTCAAAACGCGCCATCGGTCTTACTCTAGGCATCGAAAGGAGTTTGATATGAAACGCATCATTCTGGTCATGGCTGCGCTCTGCGGTGTAGCCGCGGCTCAAACTTGCGGGGTGCATACGGTGGTCGGAACCTATGTCATGTCCTATATCGGATGGCTCACCGTGATGGTGCCGGACACTCCCCCGGCCAACTACTCCGGTGGGATTTTCGGCATTGCCTCGATCGACGGGGCTGGCAAGGTAACCGGTACCGGGGCAATCGGTGGAATGGGTCCGGTTACGGATTACGACGTCTCCGGCACGATCACCATCAAGCCGGACTGCACGGGGGCAATCCAGCTCACTGGAAAGCCCAAGGGCAGTTCCGGCCCAGCGACCATGACAGAAGTGGATCGCTTTGTTTTCCTGCCCGACCTCGGCGAGTTCCGCCTGATCGTTTGGGATCTGGGCCCAGGCGTCTATCCCGCCATGTTGGGGACCTGGAAACGGATCGCGCCAGTGCCCAACTACGCGGAATGGTAGTCCCGCCGCGTCTGTTGGGGCGGGCGGTTCCACGCCACGCGTCGAAATTCTGGCAAGGAGAACGCTGAGGACAAAAGGTGGGAGCGACCCCCGGAGCGCCGGAGGCTGCGGAGTGGGCTCTGGGCGGCGCAGGCCGTCCAGAACCGGGGTCGCTCCCGCCTTTTGCCCGACCCCGTTTTCTCCGCGAACCGGCTCGCGGCTCCGGTTGCCCCGGCCGGCCTTTCCCACCGACGAACCTGTGAGAGCTGCTGTACGCGGATCTGCCCAAAGCCAAGGCTGAGCTGGCGAAGCACGACACCGAGGTCCGGATGCTGCCCGAGACCGGGGACGGCAGAGGCAAGTACGTCGCCGAAGGCCAATGGAACCTGCTGGGAGGCTACCAGGAAGGAAGCTCGCTCGCCGATGAGCGCGTTCGGTTGGTTGCGGGGGGTGGATTTGAACCACCGACCTTTGGGTTATGAGCCCAACGAGCTACCAGACTGCTCCACCCCGCACTCAAATGGTAGCGCAGGGGGAGGTGCGGGTCAAGGACTATTACTCGCCTCGCGGCAGGCCGCCCTCCGCGCTCAGGAAGGCCATCGTCTTGACCCCCGAGATGTCGAAGCGCTTGCGGCAG
>Ga0187850_10001140_pt1 | contig 30302 bp, 27 predicted proteins | sample June2016WEW_4_15_FD_132436 | JGI IMG/M metagenome (GOLD analysis project Ga0187850, IMG submission 132436) | Peatland microbial communities from SPRUCE experiment site at the Marcell Experimental Forest, Minnesota, USA - June2016WEW_4_150 | ecosystem: Environmental > Terrestrial > Soil >...
CTGGCGGGTGAGGCCGTCGGAGAAGTCGAGGGAACCGAAGCGCTCGATGAGCTGGTCGGAGGGCAGGAAGACGAAGAGCAGGAGGCCGAGGGCGGCGACCGGGACGAGCCTCTTCACCCCCGAGACGGAGAAGACTCCGCAAAGGAGAACGGAGAAGACGGCGCAGACGAAGCCCATGCGGGAGAGGGAGTGGATAGTCCCCAGGAGCAGCAGGGCGGCGACGGAGCACCCGGCGCAGGCGACGAGAGCGGGGCGGAGTGGGCTGGACCATCGGGAACGGTTGCGGCGCAGCACCGCCACGGAGTACATGAGGGCGAAGGGGAGCGCCATCTCGAGCAGGCCGGCGAAATGATTGCGATTGACGTAGGTGCCATGGGAGGGAATCTGGCCGGAGTTCAGATAGAACTGGAAGAGGCCGAGGATGGCTTCGAGGGAGGCGATGATGACGAGGGGAGCGGCCAGGAACCAGCCTGTGGCTTGTGGCTCGTCTCCTCTGGCTCGTGGCCTGTGGCTTGTGGCTTGTCGGCGAGTGGTGGCGTGGTCAGCGATGTACCGCACTATCAGAAAAAGCATCGTGCAGGCGGCGATCACCAGGAAGAACTCGAGGGTGGCGGCGGGTTTAACGGAAAGGGGGGCGGTGGAGATGCCGGGGACCAGTTTCTGGGTGGCTTCGAGTTGGGCGGCGCGGGCGGGGGAGATCAGGCGGAGAACGGCCAGCGGGAGCGGGAGCAACTGGAAGAGGGCGTAGGCGGGGAACAAGAGCGTGGGCCAGAGGAGCGGCTTGGCCAGGCCGGGGGTGCGGAGGGAGAAGAGTGCGACCAGGGCGATGGCCAAGGTGGCGATTCGCCAGTGGAAGGGGACTACTCCGCCGGCCTGGAAGACGGCCCAGGCGAGTGCGGCGGAGATGGCGGTCAGGCGGAGCATGAGCCGCGAAGGAACGCGAATGGACGCGAATAACTAGTCGGAGTGCTTGTCGCCGTAGTAGTGGTGGTAGTGGTCGTAGTACTTGTAGTAGCCGTAAGAGGTGGTGTGCCTGGGGTTCCAGTCGTTCAGGATGGTGCCGAGGACATGGGTGCCGTCGTCGGCGAGGCGTTGGCGGGCCATCCGGGCGGCGTCGCGAGTGGTCTGGTTGGCACGGACTACGAGGATGACCGCGTCGGCGCAGCGGCCGATGACGCGGGCGTCGGCCATCTGGAGCATGGGCGGGGTATCGATGAGGATGGTGTCGAAGTCCTGGCGGACGCGCGCGATAAGCTCCGGAAGGCGGTTGGAGTAAACGAGACTGGAGACGGCGGCGGGCGAGCCGGCGGGGAGAACGAAGAGGTTGGGGATGGAGGTCTCGCGGATCTCGGCGATGGGGCGGCCGTCGAGGGAGGCGGGCTCGCGCAGGAGATCGCCCAGGCCGGATTTGTTCTCGAGGTCGAAGATCTCGTGGATGCGAGGCCGGCGCATGTCGCCATCGATGAGGAGGACGCGCTGGTTGATCTCGGTGAGGGCGATGGCGAGATTGCTGGCGACGGTGGTCTTGCCTTCCCTGGGGTTGGCGCTGGCGAGCACGAGGACGTGGGGGCGGCTGCCGTCCCGGGAGCAGAAAAGGATGGAGGTGAGAACGGCGCGGAAGGACTCGGCCATGACGGAAGGCTTGCGGTCGCGAGTGACGAGGGCAAGCTGGTCGGGGGAGGCGGAGTCCGGGCGGTGGGCGGGCAGGAGGTGGCGTTTCCGAGTGGGATCGGAACCGGAGGAGGGGATGATGCCGAGCTCGGAGAGGTTGAGGAAGAACTGGGACTCGCCGGGCTCCTGGATACTGCGGTCGGCGCGCTCACGCATGACGATGAAGACCACGCCCAGAAAGAGGCCGCCGAGGAAGCCGAGGGCGGAGTTCATGAAGGGGGAAGGCTTGTATGGGGCTCTGGGGACCTGGGCAGCATCGACGACGCGGATGTTGGAGGCGCGGAGGGCGGAGGCGATGCCGGCCTCTTTGACGCGCTGGAGCATGTTGTCGTAGAGCTGGCGGTTGGTATCGACCTCGCGCTTGAGGATGTTGTAGTGGGAGACTAGGGCGGCCTGCCCGGAGAAGAGACGGGCCTGAGTGGCGTAGTCGGCGACGAGGAGTTTTTCGCGGCGGGTGGCGGTTTGGAAATCGTTGCGGATGCGGCGAATGACGTTGCCGCGCTCCTTCTCGAGGGCGGATTCGAGAGTGGCAATCTGGGCCTGAACCTTCCTGACCTTGAAGTGGGCGGGGGTGTACGTGGAGGAGAGTTCGGCAAGCTGGCGGCGAAGGTCGGTGAGCTTGGCCTGGAGATCCCTGAGAGAGCCGTCGTCGAGGACTTCGGGGAGGGAGTCGGGTGCGGAAGTGGAGGCCAGTTCGTACTTAGACTGCTTGGCGACGCGGTCGGCCTGGGCTTTGCTGAGCTCTTCCTGGAGCTGGCGGAGCTTCTGCTCGGTGAGGTTGTCCTTCTCGGAGGTGAACAGGAGGCCGGTGGCGCGGGCGTAGGCCTGGAGGGCCTCTTCGGACTTCTCGAGCTTGATTTTGAGCTCTTCCATCTGGCGGCCGAGCCACTCGCCGGTGCGCTGGGTGGTTTGCCAGCGGCCTTCGAGGTTCTGGTCGATGAACTCGTTGGCGAGGGTGTTGACAAAGTCGGCGGCGAGGTTGGGGCTGGTGGAGTCGCAGAGGACGTCGATGAGGCGGGTGTTGGCCTGGGCGTGAACCGAGAGGTTACCGGCGGCCATGGCAATGGCGTCCTCGCGCACGGAAACGGGTTTGGGAGCGGGCAGGCCCAGGGCCTTGCGCCAGGCGGAGAGGCGGGATTCGTTGATGATGAGGGGGCGGTTGTCGAGATCGAGCTTCTTAATCACGCGCTCGATGAGGGAGCGGCTCTGGATGATGCGGACCTGGGTCTGGATGTCGTACTCGGGGTAGTAGGAACTGCTGCCGGACTCGGTGGGGTTGACGTCCCGCATGTTGAGGAAGTTCTCGTTGAGACTCTGGATCTCGAGCGAGAGGCGGGCCTGATAGACAGGGGTCTGGGGAAGGGTGAGGAGGAAGCCGGCGAGGGCGCCGAGGAATGCGATCAGGACAAGAGTGCCTTTGCGGCGGCGGAGCATGTGCCAGTACTCGATGGGGCCGCCGGGAGCGGTCTGGTCGGAGTCCTGATCGGGCGGTTCGAAGTAGCCAGGGCGGGCCGGCGGGGGGCCAGCCGGCGCAAAACGTGGTTCGAGTTCCTTAGGGGCGGGATCGCCAGGGGGTGGGAGTTGGTTCATGTTTCGCCTATAGTTTGTGGTGGTTAACGGCGCCAGATGACGAGGCCGGTGCCCATCTGAACGGCGGTCTCCACGGCGCGGACGAGGGCCTTCTTGGGGAGGTTAGAAGGGACAAAGAGGATATCCTCGGGCTGCAGGGGAACGTCGTTGGTCTGGCCGGAGAGGATCTTTTTCAAGTCCACAGGGATCTCCAGGCGGCTGGAAGCGCCGGAGGCGGCACGGAGGATGCGGGCGTTCTTAGGAGAGGCGGTATGGTCGAGGCCGCCGGCGAGGGAGAGGGCTTTGAGCACGGAGAGGTTTTCGCGCTCGTTGAGGATGAAGCCGCCGGAGCGCTGGACCTGGCCGATGACGTAGACCATCTCTGCGCGGGGGACGGAGATGACGTCATGAGGGCGGACCAGGATGTTCTGCTCAGGGGCCTTGGCTTCCATGATGCCGCGGAGACTGACCTGGGCGACGCTGAACTGACCGGAGGAGTCGTCGGCGGCGCCGGGGAGGGGGATGCGGCCCCACTCAAGGAGGCGTGTGATCTTGACGCTGTGGCCGGCGTCGGGAGCGAGGCCACCGGCGAGGGACAGGATCTCGACGAGGGTTTTGCGGCCCTGGAGCTGATGGACGCCGGGATTCCTGACCGAACCGATGACCGAGATGGGCTGGCTGCGGAACTCGACGATGGAAACGGAGACCTCGGGATCGTTGATGTAGGTTTTCAGGCGGGCGGAGACCTGGGCCTCGAACTGCTCGAGGGTGAGGCCGGCAGCGTGGATGCGGCCGACCATGGGGAGGCGGATGTTGCCGCTCATGTCGATGCGGATGGGCTTGTCGCTGATTTCCTCGGCCTCGAGGGCGCGGATGGCGATCTGGTCTTCGGGGCCGAGCACGTAGGTGGAGCGGAGCTGCTCGGAGGGGTCGGGCTTGGCAGGCGGCGAGGGGGCTTGCAGCGCGAAGCCTGCGAGAGTAGTCGCGAGCACAAGGGAGCCGAGGCGAGTTAGGGACATGGTTTAGAGAGCCTAGCGGGGCGCGGTGGGGCCCTCGATCCCGACGATGTGGCGGAGGCGATCGAGTTCGCGACTCAGCACCTGCACTTCGGAGTCGAGTTTCCGCATTCTTCTTTCAAGGCCATTGGAGGGCGAGGCGGGCTCGCCGCCGGAGAAACGGGACAGCACCTCGCGGACGCAATCGGAGACGCTGCGGGATCCTTGAGCGAGAGAGTTCTGCCTGAGGCGCTCATACTCTTCTTCGGAGAGCCTGAGGCTGAGCGTTCGAGTCTTGCGTTTGAATACGACCATTGGGCGGTCCTTCCCACGACCAGTGGGCAGTACGAAAAGGAACGGGCTAAGGCGTGGCGGGTGAACTGGCAAGCAATGCGGGCACTCCGGAACGCCGCGTGGTACGCACTGGTGTGACCCAGGCGCTGTCAATCTCGACAGCGACGGAACGCTGGAGAATCGTGATGGAGACGACCAGACGGTGGCGCTTCTTCTTTTCGACCAGGAGGCCTTCCAGGCCAGAGAGCGCGCCGTACTGGATGCGAACGATGTTGCCGAGCTGGAGGTAGGGCCAGGGCTCGGCGGCGAGTCCCGACTTGATGATGGACTGGATGGCGGCGATCTCAGCGTCATCCACAGGGACCGCGTGGCCGCCGATGCCGACGATTCGGACCACGCCGGGGGTGGTCAAAATCGGGACGCTCCGATCGCCGGGATCGAACCGGCAGAAGACGTAGCCGGGGAAGAGGGGCAGATCGAGGTGCACGATGCGGTCTGACCACAGGCGGCGAGAGCGGCACAGGGGGAGAAACTTGTCGTAGCCCTTGTTCTCTAGAATGGCGGCGGCGATTGCCTCATGCCGCGATTTGACCTGGAGGGCAAACCAACGCACGGCAGAAGCGTCCGAGCCGGGCAGTGAAATTATGGTGTCTAACTGGAGCATGAATCCCTCGGTGTCACGGCACCTGGCCGCGCTGTCTTTCGGCAAGCTGCCGCCCTTTGAGTCCCAAGTGGAGGGCTCATTCTAACGCCACCCGGCTGATGAGGGCGGCTTACCCCGGCCCGGGTATTCACCCCCCTAAGAGTCTCAGGGGAACACCCGAGCCTATCCGAGACGAATCACAATGGTGTATCATGTGTATGGCATATGTCAATGAGATTTCCTTAATAACAGGGCCTTAGGATATGAATGTGAGTACTAGCAGCGGAAGAGAGTTGATACCCGCATTTGTGGTGGTACTCGCTCTAGTGGCGGGTGTGGTTTCGGTTGCTGGAATCCTGTACGAGACTCCATCTCGGGGGGGCGACCCGCCCCAGAGTCTGTCTGGCACGTGGCTGATATCGAGCGAGATTGCGCTCCCGCGGCAGGGCTACGAGCGGCTCCTGGCTGGGAAGCTGGAGGGACCTGGCGGGGCAGTGGAGGCGTTCGAAGCCGCGCTGGGAAGGGACATGGGCTCACCGTACCGCTGGTGCGACCTGGGAGAAGCGTTGTTGGCAGCTGGCCAGATCGAGAAGGCCGGGTACTGCGTCAACCGGGCGCTGGAGTTGGGGCCGAATCTGCCGCCGGTGCTAATGCGGGCGGCGAATTACCATTTCCGCACCACTGAGCCCAGGCGTGCGCTCCCGTACACGGCGCGGGTTTTGAGGATGGTCTGGGGGTATGACGAAACCATTTTCAGCTCGTACGACCGGATGGGGGTCACGCAGGAAGAAGTGTTGCGAGCAGGCCTGCCGGACAGCGAGCGGGCGGCACAGTCGTATTTCCGGCACCTGGTCGCGAAAGGGTCTCCGGAGCAGGTGCAGGCGGGCTGGAACTGGGTTGAGGGCCGGTCTTTCGCGGACGACCGGCTGGCCGACGAATACGTGAGGTATCTGCTAAGGTCCGGCCAGTACGAGACGGCGGCAGGAGCGTGGGCCGCTCACACAGCTTCCCGCGAACGGGGTTACCGGGCCTCGAACTGGCTATTCAACGGAGGCTTCGAGCGGGAGCCCGCGGGCACCATTTTCGATTGGCGGATTACGCCGGCAGAGGGTGTGCAGGCGTCCAGAGACTCCGGGGCGGCCGCTTCGGGAAAGTGGTCGCTGCGGGTTCGGTTTGAGGGGAAAGAGAACGTATCCTATCACCACGTTTCGCAGATGGCTGTCGTCGAGCCGGGCATGTACCGATTCCGGGCGCTGATGCACACCGAAGCGGTCACAACCGACGAGGGGGTTGGCTTCCGGATCGTGGATGCGGAGGATCCGCAGCGCCTGGACATAACCACCGAGCGACTGACCGGGACCCACCCATGGAGAGAAGTCGAGCAGGCGTTCCGGGTAGCGGAGCGGACACGGCTGCTTGAGATCGAGATCTCTCGGAAGCCATCCCTGAGATTCGACAACAAGATCAGCGGGACGGTTTGGGTAGACGCGGCGGTATTGGAGAGGCTCGGGGCCCTGCGGTGATGGCGCAATCTCATGCGGCGCATCCATCGAGATCGCCATGAGCAATCCGAAGCGAGCCGATGGTTGCATTTGGTTGCGTTAAGACCCGGTCTTTCAACCTACAAAATCGCCTTAACGTGTTTACTTTCAATTAGATAAGAGTGGTTTTCCGCAGGCCAAGAAAGTTGGCGGCGGTTCGATTCCGCCCTGGCCACCAACAGCATTCCACTATTCGCAACCGGCAGGCCGACGCTTCCGGACACCCGATAAAACGATAGGTCCCTATTGGGACTGCCCCGGCGCAATCAAGTTCGGAGCGGGGGCTCGGTACCGGCGCCCGGGCAGTTTCGATAGGGCCGTTTCAACTGAGCGGCGGGCGGTTGCGGCGGGCGCGGCACCTATGGGGTTTGGGTGGCTTTTGGGTACTGCGGAGGGTGTCGGGTCGGCGCGGTGGCGGACTGATCGGGGACTTCGGATTCCGGTCGCGGAAGGCCTCGGATCAACATTCTGGCCGCGTGAGGCGTGGTGCGGCTGGTTGTGATCGAGCGCGGGCACACGTCGGCGGTTCGCGCTGATGGGCGCTCGGACGCGGCCCGGTCCCGGAGTAGCCTGCGAGCTGTCAATGAAGCTTTCCCCCTCGGCGCAGCGTCGCCGGATCTGCTCAGCGGACAATCGCGGGATGACGATCATGGGGCCGGCACATCGAGGACAGGGCCACGTGCCAGCAAGCGCCGCGGCAGATCGGCTCGGCTGGGGCTGTGTTTCTTGAGCTTCGCCCAGGAGCCGCCGACACAGCGCAACGGATTCTGATCGATGCCGCGGGCAAGTTCTTGAGCTGGAACAATCTGTCGCAACCCATCTCATCGACTATGCCCACGTCTAAGTTATTGATTTTCTTGGTCATCCTGGTTCTGGACCAGGAGGTCGGTGGTTCGAATCCACTCGCCCCGACCAATCTTTCCAATCACTTACGTGCATTTCTCGTAGCGAGCCTTCTTGCGCGAAACCAAGCGTTCTGCTGTGCTCGGGTCGGCTCAAACACCAGAGTTGCAGGGACAGAGCCGTTCGTTGCGTCCTTGCGAATATCCGAGGTGAGCGACACATTCATCAGCTAGGACCTCGGATTCGGGGATGCCGTTCGAGGACTGGGAACAGTCCCATGCGGTAAGCACTTGAGGCGCGCGGATTGGTTTTTCCCGCCAAAGTGGCTGTTCAGGCTCTCGAAGGGCGCCACTGACGACAACAAAACTGGGCGGTGAGACTTCCGAGCTCCAATGGATCATCGGATAACCTCCCAACGCGCACCGCGCCCCCGGCCCACGAGTCGAGTTCGGCCAGCCTTCTTCATTTCCGCCAGGACCTTTTTAATGAGTTGTGAACTGGCCGCGGGCAACTGCGCCGCCATGTCGGCTAACGTGAAGGGTTCCACTTGGCCGAGCACAGTCTGGCGAATCAGATCGCTCTTAGCGGGCCGCGCCTCGACCGATTCGACCTGGTGCTCGAACTCCTTGTAGGCGCCTCGCAGCGTGCCCAGGGAATAGTTCCACCACGGAACGATCTCATTCTGGCCTTCGTGCCAACCTTGCGAACACAGCTTGAGCACCCTATAGTATTCCTCCTTGCTCTCTTCGATCAGTCTCTCCAGGCTGATGTACCGGGATACCTGGAAGCCTTGCGATTGAAGCAGCAACGAAGTCGCAAGCCGCGAAACGCGGCCATTGCCGTCACGGAAGGGGTGGATACAAAGGAGGTCGAGAACGAACGTTGCCACGATCAAGAGCGGAGGAACACGTTCTTCATCGCTGGCGGCGCGATACATGCGGCACAACATCTCGACGGCCGCGGGTGTCTTCTCGGCGGAGACTGGAACGAAGCGAAGGCTGCGCTCCCCACTCGGCAGGATTTCGATGATCTCGTTGTCGCGTTTCTTCCATTCGCCGGCGTCTCCCGAAGATCCGCCCTGGGCAAGACCGTGCAAGCGGCGGATCACATCGGGAGTGACCGCAACCCGGTTCTTTCGCGAGAAGATCCAATCCAGCGCAGCCCGATATCCGGCCAGTTCCTCCTCCGAGCGGTCGCGCGGCCTGGCCCTTCCAATCACAAGAGGGCGCAACCTGTTCGCCGCGACGGTGACGCCCTCGATTCGATTCGACGATTCGGCACTTTGGATGATCGCCTGTTCCCGCAATACTTCCAGGACTCCAGGCTTCTGTCTGATCCAGAGGTCCTGCTTTCCACGTGCCTCCATACACGCGCCGAGAAGCCAGCCGGTTCCGATCGGGATCGCCAGGTTGGCCAATCTACTGGGATCGAGGGTCAACATGTCCAGTCTCCTGATGGCGTAGTAGCCCAATAATAGCCGATTGCGCGGCGGGTAGCCAATTAAGCCTTCTTGCCGCATACACGCTCGTGGGGCCGACCGGCATGGAAAAGACATCATGGCGTTGAAGACCAAGAGCAAGAGAATCCAGTCTGCGCCGGGCCAACGCGCGCGCAAGGCGAAGTTCCAGGCGGACCTTGCGCCCGCGGAGGACCACGCCATGCGCGTGCTCAAAGAGGAGTTGCAGCTCACTGGCAACACCGACTTTCTGTCCGACGCTCTGGCCCTGTTTGTCGGAGCGGAAGCTGGGACGCCGGATTCTCAGCGAAAGCGTGAGTGGCGAACGTCAGGTGCTCATGTTCCCTCGTTTGGAACGGGTAGCCCCGGACGTTGCCCCACCGCGCACAGAGATCCAGTGGACGGAGCGCGAACTGGAGAGTCTTGCGCGGCTCGCATCCGCACCGAAAGCGGACCCGCCCACCGAGGCCCTGATTCGGGCCATGCGGGACTGAATGGCCCTTGTCATTCGCCGCCTTGAAGAGCAAGACGAGTTGGACAGCTTCGACTGTGGAGACGCGGCTCTGAACAACTACCTCAAACACCACGCCTGGACGAATCGGGAGAAGATCTCGATCGGCGTCAGCTATGTGGCCGTCGACGAGTCTGCTCCACGGGCGATGCTGGGCTATTTTACGCTTGCGACCGCAAGCGTTCGGCGCGATATGTTCCCCAGAAAGTGTGTACGCGGCTTGCCACCCTACGATTTGCCGCTCGTCATGTTGGCCCGCCTGGCAGTGGACCGCCGGTTTGCCGGCCGAGGACTCGGGCACGCATTGATCTCTGAAGCATTCCGCATCAGCTTGCGCGTCGCCGATGAGGTTGGTTGCCGCTGCATTGTCGCTGACGCGTATCGCGACCGGGTCGGTTGGCACGCACGATATGGGTTCGTGCCCATCGAGGGTGCGGCAGAGGGCGGCCCGCAGAGGATGTTTCTCGACATACGGACTGTCCGGGCAGCCCTCGGATGCCGGCGCAGTCCGGCATGGCCCCCCGGCCGGATGGTGACGGGTGGAGAATGAATTCGGCCACCAGCCGTGGCAAACTGACTGAGAGGTGTTGGCTAACAAGAAGGCAGCCGCGGACATGCGTTGGGCGGGACTCGCCGCCGAGTGGGAGGAAACCGTGCGTCGCGTGCGAGCCGGCCGCTACTGCAAGACCGGCTTCATGTCCGGATTTGAGGCCGTGGCCACGAGCTCCGGGCCGAAAAAGCAGCCGTCGTTTCCGGAGCGTGCCAAGGCCCGCTGGGGAGACCGGCGGAGAGAGCACTCATGAATAAGAGAACACCCGGCGGCTTTGATGCTGCAAGCCTGGATAGACTCATCGAGGAGATCACGGTCGACGCAAATGGGGAAGATGAGCAACTCTGGGCTTTCCGACAGGCCTTCGAGGACGACGTCGCCGTCCCCTGCGACGGTACCGTCATTGGCTTGAATGAGAAGAGATAGAAGAGCTATCATCCAGCGATGGCGCATATTCACAAGGCTTGGGCCCTCAAGACTGCCCTTGTCGCAGCGCTAACGCCGCTCCTCATTCTTGGCCTGCGAGTCACGGGACAGGCCGAAGCAGACCCACACCGTCCCGCCTGCAATAGTGCTGGCTGCCAAAAGATCAGATCTTTTCTCAAGGCGCATTACTGTGGCGAATCGCCATTCGGAAATGGCCCCGACGATAGCTGCGACATAAGAAACCTAAGGCTCCCCGGAACCGGTATTGACGTCATCGCGCATTTTCATTGTGGATGGAGTGAGACTGAACGAAAGAAAGCGTGCCAGCAGTACGGACAGCCCCCTTCGGAAGTCCGCGCGACTCTTATTCGCGAATTGCGGCGGCTCGGCTTGCCCGCTGCCGAAGATAGGCGGACTTTCTTCACCGTTTGGAAATCGCGACCCCCAGGGTTGTCTCTGGCGGAAGGTTATAATGATCGCCTCGTCGGATCGATCGTTACGCTCTGCCAGGTAATTGTGATGATCGGCAGAGACTCACAGGTAGTCGTTCTGCGGGAGTTACCGTTCCAGAGAACCGATGCAGATGTGCCCCTGGTCACGACATGGTCGCTCCTTGATCTAACCGATGTCGATGGCGACGGGAAACCGGATGTCGTTTTGCGAGGCGACGCTTATGAGAATCACTGGCTCGAAGTGTACAGCGTCCAGAATGGCTCGCCCCGTATGATCTTTTCTGGCCTCGGCTATTACTTGTAGTCCTTGTAGTCTGTCAAAAGGCAATTGTGGGTCGGGCGAGTCCGCGGTTGTTCCGACCTTCTCGAAGGCCTCTGTCCCGAATTCGCCACCAACTGGCTTCGGCGTTGTCCCCGAAAGGACCCTTTGTGAGGCGGGGCCTAGCCATGTCCTCGATGGCCATGACGCGGAGTTTTCCTTCAGGTCCGGGGCTTCAGTAAGCGCCGTGGGCGCGGAGGACCACGCGAACGGTCTTCAGGAGCACGCGCAGGTCCAACGTCGCGGTCCAGGCACGGATGTACCTGCTGTCGAGCTCGACGCGCTCGCGGTAAGTCGTGTCGTTGCGCCCGGAAACCTGCCACAGCCCGGTGAGCCCCGGCAACACCTGGGAATAGAGCAAGAAGGGCGGCCCGTATTTCGCGATCTCCTCCGCGACGATGGGCCGCGGTCCCACCAGGCTCATCTCCCCGCGCAGTATGTTCCAGAGTTGGGGCAGCTCGTCGAGGCTCGTTTTACGCAGGAACCGGCCGACGCGGGTCACGCGCGGGTCATTCCTCAGCTTGTGCGCCAGGCGCCACTCCAAGGCGTAACCGGGGTGCTGGTCCAGGTATGCCTGGAGAACCTCATCCGCGTTGCTCACCATCGACCGGAACTTCCACAGCCGGAAGCGCCGGCTCCGCCTGCCGATACGGGTGTGGGCGAACAACACCGGGCCTCGCGATTCAAGCACGATGGCCGCCGCGATCAGCAGGCCGAAGGGCAGCGCGACGAAGCCGAGCAGCAGCGCAAACAGCACATCGAAGATCCGCTTGAATCGCTGGGGAGGGATACGAAGCAAACCCGTTCGCTGCGGGATGATTCGGGCCCGCGCCCCGAAGGTCGGGAATGCACTTGGCGAAGTGCTCATCGGGATTACGGCATGCGTTCCCAGCGGCTGCTGTCTACCAACGTATCATAGACTTTCATGGTTTCCTGTAGCATCCGCTCGAAACGGAAACGCCCCTCGTAGATTCGACGCGCCGCGGCGCCCAGGCGTTGCCGTTCCGGGGCCTCCGCAATCAGCTTTTCGAGAGCGCCCGAGAGCGCCTCCGGCTCCCCCGGCGGAACCAGCAACCCGTTGATCCCCTCGGAAACGGCTTCGCTCACCCCGCCGACATCGGAGGCCACGACCGGAAGCCCAGCGCGCATCGCCTCCAGCACGCTGCGGGGGAAACCCTCCGACCGCGACGACAGCACGAAGACTTGAGCGCGGGCAAGTGCGACCGCCGGGTCCGGCTGGTATCCCGACAGGTGAACGCGGCCGGCCATGCCTAGCGCGGCGGCCAGCCCGCGTGCTTGCTGCTCCAGCGGCCCGCCCCCGATCAGCTCCAGTTCCCAGTCCCGCGAGCGCAGCGCCGCCAGGGCTTCGAGCAGCGTCCGGTGGTCTTTGGGCGGTTCCAGCCGGGCAATCGAGACGATCCGGACCGGACTCGAAGCCGGGTCGGCGCGGAGTGTCGCGGGAATGTCTCGCACACCGTTGTAGATCACGCGGAGTTTCGCCGGCCCCCCGATTCCCGCGCGCAACGCGAGTTCCCGCTCGTACCGGGAGACACAGATGATCCCGCTCGCCCATCTCGCCGCGGCCTTTTCCGCCAGGCGGAAGAAGATGCCATGTGCAGCCGAGATTCGGCCGCCGACCGACCAGCCGTGGGGGGTGTAGAGGACCGGCAATCCCAGGCGCGCGCAGGCGGCGCGCCCGATCCAACCGGCCTTGGCCGTGTGCGTGGAAACCAGGTCGGGCTGGAACCCGCCGAGCGCACGCAGGAGTTCCCCAAACGCGCGGGCGTCCCCCACCGGATGAACCGCTCGCCGCAGCCGGCGCAGCGAGCGGAACGGAACCCCCGCGGCCGAGAGTTGCGCGGTGACCGGGCCTTCGCCCCCCAGGAAAACCAGCGCCTCGTGCCCGCGCGCGATCATCGCTTGCGCCAGGTCCCGCACATGGATGCTCGCGCCCCCGACCGCGTCGGCCCTGGTGATCACGTAGGCGATCCTCACGAGGGTTCCTTTCGCGACACCATCACGAGAAAAGCCAGTTTGCGGAACACGGCGGTGGCGGCAGCGGGGACTAGCGGAAGGTCGAGCAGCCGCGCGAACGGCGCCAGCCCGCGACGGTCGCGCAGGCGGAATCGGATGTAGTCGGGTTCGCGGAATTCGCTCCCGAAGTGCCGGTTGAACGCCGCGAAGATCTCACGCCGGCTGCGGTAGCGTGTGTACGTATCGATCCATTTCAGCTTGTCGATCGCCCACTGGCGGCGGGTCGGCGCTTGCTCCTTCCAGGTCCCCATGCCCAGCGCTCGCAACGTGAGTGTATAGGCGAAGCGCAGCCGCGATCCTTTTCGGAACCAGTGCGAGAAAGGAATGCCGATGTGCCCTTCGCGGAATACGTCGCGCGAGGGAAACAGGCTCAGCAGAGTCCCACCCGGCCTTAGAACGCGGCGGGTTTCCCTCAGCACCGCGTCGAGGTCCGCGACATGTTCCATCACCTGGTTGTTGACGACCAGATCGAAGTAGGCATCATCGAACTCGAGGCGTCCCTCGCGGATCTCCCGGATGACGCCGCCGAAGAGGCCCGCCTGCTCCGCCTCCTTGCGAGTATCCGATCCGCCATAGTAGACGTCCGCGCCGAACATCTCCAACCCGGCCCCGCGCCCAGCGGCGACCAGTCCGCCCGCCCCGCAACCGTAATCGAGTATCCGCGCGCCGGCATGACTGCGCGCGTACCGTTCCGCAAAGTCCAGCACGAAGCGGTTGGTGACATCCATGGGCGGCTACTTCCCCAGCAATTCCTCGTACAGCCGCTCCCAGCGCGCCACTACGACCGCCATGTCGAAGTGCGCGACCGCGTGCTCGCGGGCGGCTTGCCCCATTTGCCGGCGCACTTGTGGAGTCGTGCCCCTCAGACGACACATTGCCGCCCCAAGTGCCGCGGGGTCGCCCGGCGGAACCAGGAATCCGGTCCGGCCGTCGAGCACAATCTCGGCAACGCCGCCGGCATCGGTCGCGACACACGGCAGAGCGCTGGATGCGGCCTCGAGCAGCGCGAGCGGCAGGCCTTCGACCGTCGAAGAGAGCAGAAAGCCGTTCGCGGCATTCATCAACTCCGGCACATCGGCGCGCAGGCCCAGGAAGCGCACGTTGGCCTTGAGTTCCGCGGCCAGCGCGCGAAGCGCGGACTCTTCCGGCCCCTCGCCCGCGATGAGCAGCAAACCCAGTTGCTGGGAGGCAAAGGCGCGCAACATGGTGGGATAGTCCTTCTTCCAGTGGAGGCGCCCGGCCGCCAACCACACGAATTCGTGGCCCGCGCCGAGCCGGTGCCGCGTCTCCTCTCGCACCTCCGCGTCCGGCTGGAAACGCTTGGTGTCGACACCGTTCGGGATCACCCGGAGCTTGCGCTCGGGCGCGACCCCGGCCTCCGCATAGCGCCTGGCGCCGGCGTCGCATACGGCCACCATCGCATCGGAGAGCCGGTCCGTCATGCGGTACAGCCGCTCGCGGCCGCGCGCTTCCCCGCTCTGGCGGCTGCTTTCGAGGATGCTGTGAGCCGTCGAGATCACCACCGGAAGCGGGCAGATCAGCCGCACCACCCGCCCCAGCAGGTTGGCGTGGAACATGTGGCAGTGGAGAATCTGCGGCCGCAGCTTCCGCAGAATCGAGGCCAGGCGCACGAACCCCGCCAGGCTCGCGGAGCCCGGCCGCATCCGAAGCGAAAACACGGGGACGCCCGCAGCCGCCAGTTCCTCTTCGAATGCGCTCGGCGCCAGCATCGAGATGATATTCACGTCCCACCCGCGCTGGCCAAGACCCGCGGCAAGCTGCACCACCTGCGCCTCCGCGCCGCCACGGGCCAGATTCGTTGAAAGCAGCACCACTCGCCTGGTCATCGCCGAGCTACCTCCTCGAAGAGCGCGGCATAGGCCGCTACCATTGCGCTCACGTCAAAACGCTTCGAGCATTCCCTGCCCGCCGCGCCCATCTCGCGGCGCCGTTGCGGGTCCCGCGCAAGCGACTCGAGAGCGCCAGCCAGCGCACCCACATCGCCGGGCGGCGCAAGGATGCCCGTCGCGCCGTCGCCGACCAGCTCCGGCACGCCCCCGACCGAGGTCGCGACCACGGGCAGCCCGGCGGCCATCGCCTCCATCACCGAGAGCGGGTTGCCTTCCCAATCCGAAGCCAGCGCGAAGATGTCGGAAGCGGAAAGCAACTCCGGCACGTCGGTGCGCACTCCCAGGAAGTGTACACGGCTGGCGATCCCCAGGTGTGCCGCCCTCAGCCGCGCGGCCTCGAGCAGGCTGCCGTCGCCCGCGATCAGGAGGTGGCCCGCGCCCCCTCGCGCGAACGCTTCGACGAGCGCCAGAGGGTTTTTCTGCGGCTCCAGGCGCGCGACGGAGGCGATGAGCACGTCATCGGCGCCAAAACCGTGCGCGCTTCTCCACCCGGCGCGCGCCTCCGGGCGCGAGAAGGCTGCTGTCTCGATGCCGTTAGCGATGGTGGCCGCGGGTTCCCTACCGTATGCGGCGCGGAAGGAGCGCGCCACCGCGGCCGCGATCGCCACCGGCACCACTCCGTGCCGGAATGCGAAACGCTGGATCGCCCGGCCCAGCCTGTCCGCTTCCTTTTCGGCGACGTTGTGGACGGTGTGGACCAGCGCTCGCGGTCTGGCGCGCCACGCAGCCAGCAAGGTGTAGCGCAGCACGTAGGAGTGCGTGTGCACGATGTCGGGTCGGAACTCGCGAAACACGTGGGCCAGCCGCGGCACCATGCGCGCGTCCAGCCCGCGCCGCTTTGCCAGGTACCACACGGGAACACCGGGCTCCAGCCCGTTCGGAAATGGATCGTAGAGGGAGACGACGCCTGTCTCGAACCGGTCGCGGTCCAGGCGGCTGGCAAGCGAAGCCACCATGTTCTCGGCCCCGGCCCGGCGCAGCGTCGGGATCACTTCGAGCACGCGGATGCTCATGCGCGTTCTCCAGACTGCCGGAACGCCAGCGCCCACTGGGTCATGATGAGGGCGAAGATCAGCCAGCCAGGCTTGCGGTGTTCCCAGGTCAGAGTCGAGACGCCCGCGGCCCACACCACCAGCATCACCGACCACAGAACGCGCTCCGCCAGCGGCATCATCCAGACAAACAGCGCCAGCAATCCGAGGAGCGCCACGAATAGGGCCAGGCCGATCAACCCGCACTCCACCAGAACCGAGAGGAACGTGTTGTGCGCGACGTATTCGTACCCCGCCAAAGCCGGCCGGCCCAGCCAGGGCCGCACCGCCTCGGGGTATGCGCCCGCGCCGACCCCGCGCACCGGATGGCTCTCCAGTGCCCTCAAGCCCGCTTTCCAGATTCGCGTGCGATTGTGCAGCGTGCCCTGGCCGAGTTCCGTGGGAAGACTCGCCAGCCGTTCCCGGGAGGCGGCGGGCGCCAGCCGGAATGCACCCAGCAGGAGCAGGCCGAGCAGGACCACGCCCGAGATCCTCTGCGCGCGGTCCGACTCCCGCCAGGTGAAGATCACGAACAGAAACGCCAGAGACGCGGCGACCAGTGCGGCGCGCGAGGCCGTCAACAGGACGGCCGAGATCGCCGCCAGGACGGCGGCGCGATATATCCACCGCTTTGCGCCTCGCCCGCCAAGCGCCAGGTAGAGCGAGAACGGAATCGACAGAGCCAACGTAAGCGCGAGGTCATTCGGATCGAAGCCCGCCGCCGCGTACCGCCGGTAATAGGTCTGGTGGTTTTGCGCGTAGCGAACCAGGGTGGCGGCCGACGCCACCGCCGCACCCCACACGTAGGCTTCCATGAGTTGAACCGGCCGGCTCGCGCTCCGGCACTGGTCCCAGATCAGCCAGACCATGGCGAACAGTTGCGCGAACGTCCAGGCCCAAGCCCCCGTCGCAGCCGGCGCGAGCGTCCAGAACCAGGTGGCGGCCGCCCAGACCACGAAGACCCCGGCCAACGCCAAAGGGAGGTTCGGAGGACGGACCGATCTCCGCCGCACCGCGACCAGAGCGCCGGCCGCCAGCGCCAGGCCCCCGAGCAACCGTGAAGCCGTCCCCACGCCGGGGACCCAGAGGCTCTTCTCCCAGGGGATCGAGAAGACAAACAGGCACAACAGCAGCCACGCGCCGCGCTCGAAGAGGTCGCCCCGAGGTTTGTCGTTCATGCTTGGCTCATCGCGCGACGGAGGATGAGTCCCGCGCCGGCGATCTGAACGCCCCCCGAGAGTGCGATCGCCGCCGCCGCTCCGCCCAGGCCGATTGCGGGAACCAGTATCCAGCTCGCGAGCCCGGATGTGAGAGTAGCGGCAGCCAGAAGCGGCATTTGCGGTCCGAACGAACGGGCGCTGGTGAGGACAAACCCCAGCATGATGGCGGCGTAGCGCAAAACGCCCGCCCCCATCACCGCCACGAACAGACCGCTGTACGAGCCGTATTCAGGCCGGTATGCGACGCTCAGAACAAACTTGCCGAGGAGCGCCGCACCAAGCACCCCCACGGCTCCCAGCGCCACGCTCAGAGCCATCAACTTGAGCGCGAGCCGGCGAAAACCTGGCAGGTCCCGTTCGCTGAAATGACGGGCCAGCCGGGGCATGGCGGACTGGCCCAGCGCGCCTACCACCGCGGCGCCAGCCGTCAGAAAGGAAGCCACGGCCGCGAACGCGCCCAGTTCCCGAGTGCCCTGGAAACGTTCTATCGCGTACCGGGGAAGGTTCGCCGTCAAGGAAGCCAGCATCAGGGCAACCCCGAGGGGCATCGCCGTCCGGAAGATCGCACGCTGGGCCGGAAGACCGGTCCGCTCCAGGCTCTCCCCCGCCGAGCCACGCGGCCGCTCGTACGCGAGCAGCACGGCAACGCGCGCCAGCGCCAGTGCCGCGATCGCCCATATCAGGTTGCGGGTCAGCCACAGCACCACTCCGAGAGCGGCAACCGAGAGCGCCCCCCGGGCGATCATCGCGCGCGCGATTTCCTCCAATCGCTCGCGCCGCTGCATCAGCCCGTAGTAGGTGTCGCTCACGTTCTCCAGGCCCAGACAGACGCCGCCCAGGACGATGGCCCCCATCACCGGCCACGGATAACCCGAAACCAGTGCGATGACCGCCGTCGCGAGCAAGGCCGCTGCCGCGGTCCCCAGCCGAACCACAAGGTAGTCACCGAACGGGTGCCACCGTGCCATGTCGGTGGCCAGTACGGCCCGCAGGTTTAGGTGCGACAGCATGGCCACCGGCGCCGCCACCGCGAGGGCCAGCGCGTACTGGCCCAGCATCTCGCTGTTGCCGAGCTTGGCGATCAGGCTCAGCACCAGCCACTGGCTGGCCCCGTAGACGATATTCCCCGCGACCGTCCAAGCGAAGTTGGTCCGCAACGACACCGGGGCGATCTCGACAGCCGCGACATCGATCGGGATCTGCGCGCGCACCGCTTCTCATTCTAGTAGGATAAGGCTCCGCCTTGTCCCGGCCGTAGTGCGTTGCGCCTGGGACCGCTCCCTCGCGGTCGCGGCTCGGTTCCGGCTCCAGCACCGCGACCGTAAGGGAGCGGTTCTTCCTGGCCAACGAGCGGCCGCACTACGAATTCTGTTATTTTTGGTTTGCCGGGATTCGCTTTGGCACGGAGGTGAACGACTACGACCGACTGGTCTCCCTCATCCTGGAAAAACAAGCCCGCAGCCCAGCAGCCGCTGTACCCGTGCGAGGCCGAGGTCGACCGCGTGGTCCAGGAGATCTCCAAGCTGCCGCCCCTGGTCACCTCCTGGGAGGTCAGCGCCCTGAAGACGCAGTTGGCCGAGGCCGCCCGCGGCGAGCGTTTCCTGCTTCAGGGCGGGGACTGCGCCGAGAGCTTCGACCACTGCGATTCCCCGACCATCGCCAACAAGCTGAAGATGCTCTTGCAGATGAGCCTGGTGCTCACGCACGGCAGCCGCAAGCGCGTGATCCGTCTCGGGCGCTTCGCCGGCCAGTACGCCAAGCCGCGCTCGGACGACTTCGAGACGCATGGCGACGCGACTCTCCCCAGCTACCGCGGCGACCTCATCAACTGTCCCGAATTCACCGCAGCGGCCCGCACGCCCGATCCCGAGCTGATGCTCCGCGGCTACGAGCGCGCCGCCCTCACGCTCAATTTCATCCGCTCGCTGGTAAGCCGCGGCTTTGTCGACCCGCACCGCCTGGAATATTGGGACCTGGACTGGGTGAAGCAATCCCCCATGGCCGGGGAATACCGCCGCATGGCGCGCAGCATCGGCGAGTCTCTCCGGTTCATGGAAAACCTCCTCGGCGTCCACCCGGGCGAACTGAACTGGGTCGATTTCTTCACCAGCCACGAGGGCCTGCACCTGCCCTACGAGCAGGCGCAGACGCGGCGCGTGCCGCGCCAGGAGGGATGGTTTAACCTGTCCACTCATTTCCCCTGGATCGGCATGCGCACGGCCGGCCCCGAAGGCGCGCACGTCGAATACTTCCGCGGCATCCGCAATCCGATCGGAGTCAAGATCGGCCCTACCATGACGCCTGGCATGCTGCGGGAACTCATCGACATTCTCCACCCCCACGACGAGCCCGGCCGGCTCACCCTGATCCACCGCCTCGGCAACGACTCGATTGGCCGGCTCCTGCCGCCGCTCATCGACGCTGTCCGGGCCAGCGGCAAGACCGTCCTGTGGTGCTGCGATCCGATGCACGGGAACACGCGCGTCACCGCCGACGGCTTCAAAACCCGCTACTTCGAGGAGATCCTCGGGGAACTCGATCAGGCCTTCGACATCCACGCCGCCTGCGGCAGCTTTCTGGGCGGGGTACACATCGAGCTGACCGGAGAGGATGTCACCGAATGCGTCGGCGGGGCGCGCGGCCTCGGCGAGGCCGACCTCAAGCGCGCCTACAAGTCCTTCCTCGATCCCCGGTTGAACTACGAGCAGGCGCTCGAGATGGCCCTGTTCGTGGCGCGAAAAATGGGCCGCCTCAACGGCCACCACGGCGAGGGCTAGGCCCCCGGCATCCTGTACCAGTTCACCCCGCTCGCGGGGATAAGCTTCAGGTTCTGATGAAAGGATCATCCAGCTCGGGGCATTTCCCGTCCGGAGGCAATGGTATGCGTGTGTTCGCGATATTCCTACTGGCGGCCGGGGCATTTCTTGCGCGTGCGGATGAGGCTCAAGACCGGAAGAAGATCGGGCAGGCGCTTGACGCCCTTAAAAACGCCCAGCGCCGGGGTGACCTGAAGGCAATCGCCGCGCTCTTCACGACGGACAGTGATCTCCGGACGACGGCGGGCTGCATCGTTCGCGGTCCGGCTGCGATCGCCAGGGCGCTGGTCCCGGAGGGCGTTTGGACGGAAGTGACCCCGCCGCGGCTGGACATCGAATCGGTGCGTTTTCCCGTCCCCGGTGTGGCGCTGGTGGCTGCCGTGGAAGTCCAGTACGGCTCCATCATCCTGAAGCGCGCGAGACCGGTCGCGATCCTGCTGAAGAAGGAGAACAATGCCTGGCGCATCGAGGCCTACCGCGTAGCCGGCGAACGCGTGCCCCGGGCGCCCCTGGAGCCCTTGAGTCCCTAGTCGCTCTGCCAGGTCGCCTTCTGGGATATAATGAGGGACTTTGGCCAAGCAAGCTCCAGGCGACAGCCGCGGACGGTCCCGAGGAACAACACTGGCAGCGGGAAACGGGGTACCAGGTGAATCTGCATTGGATTGACATCGCGATTATCGTCGCTTATCTGGCGACGTCGGTTCTGGTGGGCTACTGGGTCTCCCACCGGGCCTCCCGGGACATGAGAGCGTACTTCCTGGGCGGCAATGTCATGCCCTGGTACGTGCTGGGGGTTTCGAACGCTTCGGGCATGTTCGACATCAGCGGCACCATGCTGCTGGTCTACTGGATGTTTGTCTACGGCGTGAAGAGCGTCTGGATTCCGTGGTTATGGCCCACCTTCAACCAGATCTTCCTGATGGTTTTCCTGTCGGCCTGGTTGCGCCGTTCCAACGTCATGACCGGCGCCGAGTGGATCCAGACGCGGTTCGGCAAGGGCCGCGGCGCCCAGCTCGCCCACATCATTGTGGTCATCTATGCCTTCGTCGGCATCATCGGCTTCTTCAGTTACGGGTTCAAGGGCATCGGCAAGTTCGCCGCGAACTTCCTGCCCTGGAATCTGACTCCCAACCAATACGCCCTGATCCTGATCGCCATCACGACCATCTACGTGGTCAAGGGCGGAATGTTCAGCGTGGTAGTCACCGAGGTGCTCCAGTTCTGCATTCTTTCGGTCGCCTCGTTTGCGGTCGGCATCATCGCCATGGTCAAGGTTGCGCCCGGAGCCCTGGCCAAGTTCGTTCCCGCCGGCTGGGACGATCTCTTCTTCGGCTGGCACCTGAACCTGGATTGGTCCAAGCTCATCCCTTCGGCGACGGACAAGATCGCGGCGGACGGTTACGGCCTGTTTGGCTTCTTCGTCATGGCGCTGTTGTTCAAGGGAGTGCTCATTAGCGCCGCCGGCCCGGCGCCGAATTACGACATGCAGCGCGTCCTGTCCTGCAAGAACCCGCGGGAGGCCTCCATGATGAGCGGCTGGGTGAATGTCGTGCTGACCTTCCCGCGGTATTTTCTGATCACGGGGCTGACGATTCTGGCGCTGGTGTTCTACAGCGATCACATCCGCGCCATGGGAACCGGGATGGACTTCGAGGCCGTGCTTCCCCTGGCGCTTGGCCGGTTCGTGCCGGCAGGCCTGCTCGGGTTCCTCATCGCAGGCCTCATGGCCGCCTACATGTCCAACTTCGCGGCAACCGTGAACGCGGCGCCGCCCTACTTTGTCAACGACATCTACAAGCGCTTCATCAACCCGAATGCAGACCCGAAAACATACGTGCGGCTGAGCTACCTCAGCTCGTTTCTGGTGGTGGTCCTGGGTGTGCTGATCGGCTGGTATGTCGCCTCGGTAAATTCCGTGGTGATTTGGATCGTTTCCGGGCTGTGGGGCGGTTACACCGCTTCCAACGTCCTGAAATGGTACTGGTGGCGGTTTAACGGCTACGGCTACTTCTGGGGAATGGTCGCGGGCATCACATCCTCGCTGACTTTCCCGGCTATCCTGGCCCGAATCCATCCCCTGACGGCTTTCGCAAGAACATATTCCTTGAACCTGGACGTCTCTCTGGGATTCACGGCGGTCTTTGCGGTCTCCTTGATCGGCTGCCTCGTTGGCACCCTGCTCACCAAGGCCGAGGACGAGGCGGTGCTCAAGGAATTCTACCGGCGGGTGCGACCCTGGGGCTTCTGGAGCCCGATTTTGAATAAGCTCCGGCAGGAAGATCCCACCTTCCAGCGCAACACGGATTTCCCGCGCGACATGTTCAATCTCGCGGTGGGCATCTGCTGGCAGGTGACGCTAGTGGCTCTGCCGATCTACATCGTGATCCAGAAGTACACCAGCGCAGCAGTTGCGCTGGCGATCGTAGCGGTGACCTCCGTAATCCTGAAGTTCACCTGGTACGACCATCTGCGCAAGCTCGAAGCGCAAATGGCCCCTGCCGCGGAGTTGCCGGCGCGCAGCGTTTAGCCCGGATTCCCAATCTGCAACTGGATCCGCTTAGGCAGCCAGCCCCAGTCTTCGAGATGCCACTGCACGCGATCCACCAGGCGTCCGATCGGGCCGGCGACAAGCCATTCGAAAAAGCCCAGGTTCAGCCATCGGGGATGGCGGCGGAACACGCGCGCCCAATGCATCAGCCGGACGGCCCAGCCTGCATTGGGCGAAAACGTGGCGGCCCAGAACAGACGGCTATAGTAGTCGAACAAGCGGTCGCGCGAGGTATCGCCCGCAGTCACGCCATCCCGCGACATTTGATCCGCCAGACGCGTGCCGGGAAGGACGAACAGCTTGTTGACACACAGTTCAAACCTGCCACCCATGTCCAACAAAACCTCAAGCGTGTCCTCGAGGTCGCGCTCTTCTTCGTAGGGGTTGTAGGTGATGATGTCCGTGTAGAAGAACAACCGGAGTTTTCTGCACAGGCGGACGGTTTTCAGGAACAGTTCCCGATCGAACACCCGGTTGAAGACAGACCGATTGATGCGGGCGCTCCCCGACTCCAGCGCCAGGCAGCAGAATTTCAGGCCGGCCTGCTTGAGGAGCGGGAGAAGCGTCTCGACATTTCGTGTGGGATAGATGTAAGCGATGAAGGGCAGGCCCACTTGGGCGCGATAGAGAGGCACGAAGGCGGAGAGCCACCTCAAGTCCATTCCGAAGATCTCATCCTCGAAAACGATCTCGGTGAGACCGAACCGCGCCTTGGCGTGGGCCAGTTCAGCGACGCAGTTGCCGGGCGATCTCCGGCGCAGAAAACGCTCTCCCGGGTACAAGCTCTTGAGCGAAGCTTCGCAGCAATACGTGCAGCTATAGGGGCAACCCCGCGCAGTCATGGCTTGGTAAGAACCGGCCGGGCGGTCGTTCGACACCGAGTAGTTCTCCTCAAGGCGGTCGTCCTCAATGAAATACTTGTTCTCCGGTTCGTCGTCCCGCCAAGGCAGGGAATCCAGGTCCCGAACCAGGGGCGCCCTCGCGTTGAATATCGGCCGCCCGTCGCGCTTGTAGGCCAGGTTGTGAACCCGATCGAAGGCCGTGCCCCGATCCACGCGCTCCGCCAACTCCAGAATCGTGGTATCGCCCTCTCCGATGCACGCGTAGTCGCAGATCTCAAGACACGGTTCCGGGTTGACCGTCGGGTCGTACCCGCCCCAGACCACCGGCGCGGCGGAGAAGCTCTTGAGGAAGCGCGTCACTCGCGCGTGCTGTGAGCGCAACGGGGTGTTTACGGTCATTCCGATCATGTCCGGCCGGATGCGCTCTATTACCTTGCGCAAGAGTTCGAGCTCCTGCTCGCCGACCGGCTCATGACATGCGTGCCTGAAGGGGCGCCCGCGCCGGTCGATGCCGATCCAAGGGTACTCGTCAGCCCCTGCTTGGAACGGGCCCTTGCTTGTGCCATAGCGCTTGAGGAAAACGATATGGCAATCGTGCCCATGGCGCTTCAGATTCGCCGACATCAGGCGCTGGCCATAGGCGTTGCGATCGTACAGTGAGACAAACGCGATAGTAGCCATACCGGGACAGGGCTGGAGCCCTATCCTACCGTGTCGTCAATCCGGCGCAGTTCCTCGGCTGAGAAGTTGAGACTCTTGATCGCCGCGACGTTCTGCTCAATCTGCTCGATCTTGCTGGCTCCGATCAGCGCGCTGGTCATGCGGCTGTCCCTGAGTACCCACGCCAGCGCCATTTGCGCCAGGCTCTGGCCGCGCTGTCGAGCCAGGTCGTTGAGCGCACGCACCTGGGCGAGCCGGGCTTCGCTGATGTCCTTCTGCTTCAAGAAGCCGTGCGGTTTGGCCGCTCGCGAGTCGCTGGGAATTCCCTCCAGGTACCGGTCCGTTAACAGGCCCTGCGCCAGCGGGCAAAAAGCGATTCCGCCCACCCCCTCCGCTCCGAGCACGTCGAGCAGGCCCGCCTCAGCGGTGCGCTGGAACATAGAGTACTTGACTTGGTGGATCAGGCAGGGCGTTCCCAGGCCGCGAAGGATCTTCACCGCCTCTCGCGTCTGCCGGGGATTGTAGTTCGAGATGCCGGCGTAGAGCGCCTTCCCTGCCCGCACCGCCTGGTCGAGGGCCGCCATAGTCTCTTCGAGCGGCGTCTCGGGATCCGGCCGGTGGGAGTAGAAGATGTCGACGTACTCCAACCCCATGCGCCGGAGGCTCTGGTCCAGGCTGGCGATGAGGTACTTGCGCGAACCCCAGTCGCCGTATGGCCCCGGCCACATCGCGTAGCCGGCTTTGGTTGAGATGATCATCTCATCCCGATAGGCCGCCAGGTCCAAGCTCAGGGCGCGCCCCAAGGTTTCTTCGGCGGACCCGGGCGGCGGTCCGTAGTTGTTGGCGAGGTCGAAGTGAGTGACGCCGAGGTCGAACGCCCGCCGCAGCATGGCGCGGCTGTTCTCCAGGCAGTCGACCCCGCCGAAGTTGTGCCAGAGCCCCAGGGAAATGGCGGGCAGCAGAACGCCGCTCCGGCCGCAACGCCGGTAAGTCATCGATCCGTAGCGTTCGTCTCTTGCCGCGTACATCGCTAGCTCAGCGTCACTTCCACGGAGACTTCCGTCCGGCCGTCGGCAGGCGGCGGCACTGTGTGGCCGGGAATTGGCGCTCCGTCTACAGTCAGGGCCACGGCGTTGCCGTCGCCCGCGCGGTCGACAGTGATGCGATAGGTGACGCCCCGGAACTTCCGTGTCGTTTTGAAACCCGGCCAGCTCTTCGGGATCACCGGGGCAATCTCGAGGCCGTCGTAGGCCGGGCGGATGCCCAGGATCCACTGCGTGATGGCGTAATAGTTCCAGGCCGCGGTGCCGGTGAGCCACGAATTCTTCGCTTCGCCGTGCGTGGGCGCGTCGCGTCCGGCAATCATCTGCGAGTAAACGTACGGCTCGCAGCGATGCAGGTCGCTGATCGCCTCTCTCGCCGAGGGATTGATGCGCGCGTAGTAGTCGTGCGCGCGGTCGCCGTTCCCAACCAGCGTCTCGGCGATCATCACCCAGGGGTTGTTGTGGCAGAAGATTCCGGCGTTCTCTTTGTAGCCCGGCGGGTAAGAGGAGATCTCTCCCAGTTCGAGGTAATACCGCGAGTAGGCCGGCTGCTGCAAAACGATGCCGTGCGGCGTGGCCAGATGTTCGACCACCGATTCCAGCGCCCGCTTGGCCAGGCCATCCTCCAGGCCGATGCCGGCCAGCACGCAGAAGCCCTGCGTCTCGATGAAGATCTTCCCTTCCTCGCACTCCCGGGAGCCGACCTTGCGGCCGAAGTCGTCGTAGGCGCGCACGAACCACTCGCCGTCCCATCCATACGCGTGGACGACCTCGTCCATCTTCACCGCTTCCGCCAGATACTGCTTCGCCTCGTCTTCCAGCCCACGCTGCCGCGCGATGGCCGCCAGTTCCTTGCCCGCCAGCACGAACAGCGCCGCGATGAACACCGACTCCGCCACTTTGCCTTCTTTGTTGGTCGTGGTTTGGAACGACTGGCCCGGCGTGTCGGAGAAGCAATTCAGGTTCAGGCAGTCGTTCCAGTCGGCGCGCCCGATCAAGGGCAGCCCATGCGGCCCCAGCCGCTCCAGCGTGTAGTGGAAGCTCCGCTGAAGGTGTTCGTACAGCGGCTGCTCCGAACCCGGCTCGTTGTCGTACGGCACGGGCTCATCCAGGATGCTCCAGTCCCCCGTCTCTTTCAGGTAGGCCGCCACTCCCACGATGAGCCAGTGCGGGTCGTCGTTGAAGTTGCTGCCGACGTCGTTGTTGCCCCGCTTAGTGAGCGGCTGGTATTGGTGGTATGCGCCGCCGCTGGGCAGTTGCGTGGCCGCCAGATCCAGTATGCGCTCGCGGGCGCGCGATGGCACCATCTGTACGAAGCCCAGCAGGTCCTGGTTGGAGTCGCGGAAACCCAGCCCGCGCCCGATGCCCGACTCGTAGAACGACGCCGAGCGCGACATATTGAACGTCGCCATGCACTGATAGGCGTTCCAGATGTTGACCATGCGGTCCGTGTGCAGGTCCGGCGTTTCCACCTGGCAGACGCCCAGCAGGCTGTCCCAGTATGCGCGCAGCGCCGCGAAGGCCGCGTCCGCGTTCGCGGGGTCCAGATACTTCGCGATGACCGGCTTGACGGTTTTCTTGCTGACGATCTGGGAGCCGGGCGGATCGAATTTTTCCTCGACCGGATTCTCGTGGTAGCCCAGGACAAAGACGATCTGCCGGGTCTCGCCGGGCTGGAGCGCGAGCTCGACGTGGTGCGAGCCGATCGGCGCCCAGCCGTACGCGACCGAGTTGGACGATTCTCCGCGCTCCACCGCCACCGGCCTGTCCCAACCGCGGTAGGGGCCCACGAAAGCCTCGCGCTGCGTGTCGAATCCGGCCAACGCGTCGGAGCAGGCGAAGTAGGCAAAGTGGTCGCGGCGCTCGCGGTACTCGGTCTTGTGGTAGATCACCCCTTCCTCGATCTCCACCTGGCCGATGCTGAAGTTACGCTGGAAGTTGGTTGCGTCGTCCTGTGCGTCCCACAGGCAGAATTCGATGCTCGAGAAGACCGACAGCGCCGCCGGCGTCGGGCGGTGATTGGTGACGCTGAGCTGCCAGATCTCCAGGTTCTCGTCCAGCGGCACGAAGTAGCGGGTGCGCCCTTCGATCCCCTTGTACTTCGACCCGATGACGCTGTAGCCCATTCCGTGACGGCAACTGTAGTCCTCCAACTCGTGACGGGTCGGCTGCCAGGAAGGCGACCAGAATTCGCCGGATCCGTCGTCGCGCAGGTAAATATAGCGCCCGCCCAGATCGAAGGGAACGTTGTTGTAGCGATACCGAGTCACACGCCGCAGCCGCGCGTCGCGGTAGAAGGAGTAGCCGCCGGCCGTGTTCGAGATGATTCCGAAATAGGCCTGGCATCCCAGGTAGTTGATCCACGGCAGCGGCGTATCGGGCCGCGTGATCACATATTCCCGGTTCTGGTCGTCAAAGTACCCGTATTGCATTCTGGTTCGCTCCAGGGCTGAAGCACCGCGGTTCAGGAAGAGACCGCAATGCGATCTGAGGGCTCAAGGAGTGAGTATACAGTAGCCGCGCACGGGCACACAACCACGCCCGTCTCCTGCGCTACTGGGCGGGAGCACCACCCCTGGATTGAAGTTGCGACTCGATTCTCAGTGAGCCATCAGGTCGACGGTGGCCTCGGTCTGGTCCCAGGCCAGTTTCAGCACGCCTTGATTGCCGGCGCCCTGCTCAATGGTGATCGTGAACTTCTCCACCGCGCTGGCGGGCGTGCCCACTTTCATGCCGGCGCGGCCCAGGTCCATGTTCTTGTCGTACCTGAACGCCCCCCACTGCTTCACGGTTTTATTGAGGATCAGGGTCCATTCCTTTTCCCCCGGAACCGTGAAGAGCGAGTAGCTGCCCGCCGGCACGTGAACGGTGCCGACCATGAAGTCGCCTTCAACGGTCAAGACGGTCGCCTCATTAGCGCCGGTTCGCCAGACCTGTCCGAAGGGAACGAGTCCGCCGAAGATCTTGCGGCCTTTCACCGACGGGCGGCTGTATTCGACGGTGACCTTCTTGCCTCCGATGACCGCCGTGACTACATCGTCCGGACTGGGACGGTCCGCGTTGATCTTCGCAACCCGTTGACCGTATGCCGCGGAGGCGGCTAGCAGCCCCAAACTAAGACTAAGCGTAAGCCATGTTCTTCGTCGCATGGTTTAGAGTACCGCATCCGGTCCCCTCTACGTCCGCATGCGCGCCATGAGATACAGCGCGGCCAGCGCGAACACCGCGTCCGGCGACCAGGCGGCCAGCCCCGCCGGCAACTGGTTCACGTTGCCGAATTGCCCGAAGACCTGCCCCACCGCCCAGTAGGCCACGGCGATCCCCAGGCTCACGCCCACCCCGGCGAGCGCGCCCTTGCTCCCGGTCAGGAAGGCGAACGGCACCGAGATCAGCGCCATCGGTTCCGGTCCAACGAGGTGCGGCTGTGGCTGAGCGTGATGGCCTACAATCTGGGAAACCTGTGGCGGCGGTTGGTGCTGCCGACCTGGAGGACGTGCTGAGCGACGTGGCTCGCAGAGGCCGCCCCGCCATCCCGCACCTTCCAAGTAACCGCGTACATCACCCGGGGGCATAAGCCGCGGGTTCGCGATCCACCCCCCCGCTGCGTGGCTACGGCTGAATCAGCGGCACCGAGGTGAAAGTGCCGAACGGGCTGAACCGCAATCCAAGCCCATCCAGCGCGCCGCCAGAGGGGTTTTGGAATTGAACGATGCCGCGTTTTCCGGTCGTGAGTGGAAGTCCCGTGGGCGTAACGAACGCCGTGTGGCCGCTTCCGGCGACGGTAATCGTTGGCGCAACAAGCCGAGAGCCGTTCTCGTCCCAAATAGTGGCGGCTATACTTGCTACCGCACCCGCGCCGAGCACGCCGGCCCATCCAACGACGGTGGACGCCAACTGGGTTCCCGGATTAACGAGCAAAGTGGTGTCAGGGTTTACTGCTTGGTCGCGCTCCATGTGAGTGTGCCGGACGCGTTGCAGCCCGAAAGGCTCAACGTCCAGCTCAGGCTTCCACTGGCCTGCGTCAGCGATTGGAACGTGCCGGAGAACGTGCCGAAGAACACGCTGGAAGAGGCGGTGGTAGAGAAGGAACTTCCTGTTATCGGGATCGATATGCCCGGCAGCGAGGTGACGGTGACTCCAGTATAACAACTCGGTCCGAGGTCCGGAAAGTTGATGCCATAGTAGTAGGCTGTGAGGCTGTTGCCTGCGATTGTCATCGACACGTCTCGGCCCTGAGAAGTTGTTCCATACCATTGTCCGTCATAGGTTTGTGGTGGCGTTTGGATCGCAAAGGCCAGCGAGTTGGAAGTGCCGGCCGGGGACGAAACGGAGACGTTTCGCTGTCCGGCGGTCGCACTGGCGGCGATGATCACCGTTGCGGTGACCTGCGTCGCGGTCGCATTCACGTTGCTCACAGTGATACCCGTGGACGGGGAGAACTGCACAGCCGTCACGCCGGAGAGGTTGGCGCCGTTAATCGCGAGGGCTACGGTGCTTCCTGCCTGCCCGCTCGCAGGATTCAGGGATGTAATCTGGAGCACCGGAGCCTGGAGAATCGTCGGCACCGAGGTGAAAGTGCCGAACGGGCTGAACCGCAATCCAAGCCCATCCAGCGCGCCGCCAGAGGGGTTCTGGAATTGAACGATGCCGCGTTTTCCGGTCGTGAGTGGAAGTCCCGTGGGCATAACGAACGCCGTGTGGCCGCTTCCGGCGACGGTGATCGTTGGCGCCCCAAGCTGAGAGCCGTTCTCGTCCCAAATAGTGGCGGTTATACTCGCTTGCGTCGCCGACAAGTTCGCCCAAGCGACGCCCGTTACGAAGTTTGCCGTATTGTCGTAAGGAACAATCAGCGTGGACTGAAACGAGCTCTGAAGTGGAACCGTGCCCTCGGAAGCCGTGCAGGTCGGGCATTTCGTGCGGAAGATCGC
>Ga0187850_10001141_pt1 | contig 30281 bp, 28 predicted proteins | sample June2016WEW_4_15_FD_132436 | JGI IMG/M metagenome (GOLD analysis project Ga0187850, IMG submission 132436) | Peatland microbial communities from SPRUCE experiment site at the Marcell Experimental Forest, Minnesota, USA - June2016WEW_4_150 | ecosystem: Environmental > Terrestrial > Soil >...
AATCGAGAGCGCCATGCCGGCCGTGCCCGGTGTTCCGGCGCCGCTCAAGGCGCTCACCGTGGCGCCCTTCGGCATGGAGGAAGGCAGCGCGGCGCGCATCCCCGACCGCGAATTCGGGCTGGTGGTGGGCCAGCCCGCCGAGTTCCGCTTCTTCTCGTCGCCGAGCCGCAAGGACGACGCGGTGGGGTCGATGATCGAAGATTTCGGCGAGGAGCTTGAGGAACTGGCGCCGATGGAGGTGGAACTGCCTGCCGACGGCGGCAATCCCGGCGAGGTGGTGGCGGTCGCGCTCGAGAGCGTGGTCACGGAGACCGGCCAGTTGCAGTTGTGGTGCGTGGCCCGCGATGGCCGGCGGTGGAAGCTCGAGTTCAACGTGCGCGAGCGTGTGGCTCCATGAAGATCGGCATCGACCTGGGGACCACCAACTCGGCGGTCGCCTATATCGACCCTCGCGAGGCGGAAGACACGGATTTCCCGCCCGTCCATGTTTTGCCGATCCCGCAGCACGTTGCGACGGAGCGGGTCGAGCCGCTCAAGGTCCTGCCTTCGTTCTTGTACCTGGCGAACGTTGAGTACGTGGGCGCGTTCGCGCGGGACCAGGGGGCGCTGGTGCCGACCCGGCTGGTGCACTCGGCGAAATCCTGGCTCTCGAACCCCGAGGTGGACCGCACGGCGAAGATCCTGCCGTGGGATTCGCAGGAGACCGGGCGGGTGCTCTCTCCCGTCGAAGTCTCCGCGCGGTTCCTGGCGCACATGCGCGAGGCCTGGGACCACGCGCAGGCCGAGCCGATGGCGGAACAGGAAGTCGTGCTCACGGTGCCCGCGTCCTTCGACGAGGAAGCTCGCGAGCTCACGGTGCAGGCGGCCACCGAGGCGGGCCTGGCGAAGCTCACGCTGCTCGAAGAGCCGGCCGCGGCGTTCTATTCCTGGATCGCCAACCACCTCGCGGAATCGCGCAAGAGCCTGTTCGACGGCCAGGTGGTTCTGGTGTGCGACGTCGGCGGGGGAACCTCGGACTTCACGCTGATCCGCGTGGCGCGGGAGGGCGACCGGGTCGAGTTCACGCGCACGGCGGTGGGCCGCCACCTGCTTCTGGGCGGCGACAACCTCGACCTCACGCTGGCCTGGCTGGTGGAGAGCAAGCTGGGCGCGCCGCTCTCCATCCGGCAGCGCAACGCCGTACGGCGGCAATGCACGGCGGCGAAGGAGCGCCTGCTCGCGGACCCCAAGCTGGCGAGCGTCGAGGTGACGGTGGTCGGCGCGGGGACGGCGCTGGTCGGCGGCGTGCGCAAGACCGAGATCCTGCGCGAGGAAGCGCTCGAATTGACGCTCGAAGGATTCCTGCCGTTCTGCAACCTCGGCGACCAGCCCGTAGAAGAGAAGCGCAGCCTGTTCCGCGAGCTGGGGCTGCCTTACGTCTCCGATCCGGCCGTCACGCGCCACCTGGCGGCGTTCCTGACGGGCGCGGCTGAGCAGGCGCCCTCGGGGGTCGACGCGATTCTGTTCAACGGCGGGTTCTTCATCCCGGAGGTCTGCCGCGCGCGCGTGGCGGATGTGGTGGGGAACTGGTACGGGCGGCGCCCGGTGGTGTTCGAGAATCGCGATCTGGATCTGGCGGTGGCGGTGGGCGCGGCGTATTACTCGTACGCGCGCTCGACTGGCAGCGGCGTGGTGGTGCGGGGCGGGCTGCCGCGCGCCTACTACATCGGCATCGGCGACCGGGCCGTGTGCCTGGTGCCCCGCGGCACGGAAGAAGGCTCGACGCTGGAGCTGGATCTGGAGAACCTGCAACTGGTGGCCAACCGTCCGGTCTCTTTCCGGCTCTATAGCTCGCTCACGCGAACCGAGGACGCCCAGGGGCAGGTGGTCGAGCTCACGCCCGAGCAGTTGGAGACCGATTTCCATTTGCATGCGCCGCTCAACGCGGTGATCCGCTTCGGCAGGCGCACCGGCGAACGGCTGATCCCGGTGAAACTGGGCGCGCGGTTGACGGAAGTCGGCACGCTGGAAATCTGGTGCGAATCAAAGATGAGCGAGCACCGCTGGCGGCTGCAGTTCGAGCTGCGGAAGAAGGCGGCCGCGGCGGAAGCGCCCAAGCGGCCGGCGGCGGTGATCAGCGAAGAGGCGCTCGAACGGGCCAAGGGGCTGATCCGCACCGTGTTCGGCGCGGACTCGGAGCGCGCGGTCGCGCCGGAGGAATTGCCCGGCAAGCTCGAAGGCGCGCTGGGCCTGGGCAAGAATTCCTGGCCTCTGGGAACCATTCGCCAACTGGCGGACGTCTTCCTCGAGCTGGCGGATGGCCGCAAGCTCGCGCCCGCCTACGAGCAGCGCTGGCTCAACCTGTGCGGCTTCTGCCTGCGCCCCGGTTTCGGATATCCGGGCGACGATTTCCGCATCGAGCAGGCCCGGCGCATCTACGCCTCCGGACTGGTTTTCTCGAACCAGGTGCAGAACGAATCGGAATGGTGGATCTTCTGGGGCCGGGTGGCCGGCGGGCTGAATCGCAACCAGCAGATCGACGTGTATCAGCGGCTTTCGGCGACGCTGGCGCCGCACGGCGGCAAGAAACAGCGGGTCAATCCGAGCCTGCTGCGCGAGATGTGGCGCGCCGCGGCGAGCCTGGAACTGCTGCCGCTCCAGACCAAGACGGAATTGGGCGACCGGCTCGCGCGGGGCGTGAAATCGGGCGAATTCGGCGACACCGAGATCTGGTGCCTGACGCGAATCGGCGCGCGCGAGCTGTTCTACGGGCCGGCGAACCAGGTGGCGCCGCCCGCGGCCGCGGCGCGCTGGGTGGAGGCGCTGCTGCCGGTGACGCGCGCCGGCGATGCCCTGGCTGCCATCGCCCGGCGCACCGGCGACCCGACGCGCGACCTTTCCCCGGTCATCGTCGGGCAGGTGCGCCGCGCCGTCTCCGGCAAGCCCGACGCCGCCAGGCTGCTGGCGGTGCTCGAAGGAGAGGAGGAGCTGGATTCCGGGACGCTCGACCGCATGTTCGGCGAGGAACTGCCGTCGGGCCTGGTATTCGGCGAGCCGGAATGAACGAACTGGAACTCCTGCGGCGCATCCAGCGCAAGACGCCCGCGCCTGGTCCCGGCGTGCTGCTGGGCATCGGGGACGACTGCGCGATTTTCCGTCCCGAAGGCGCCCGCGAGGATCTGCTGTTCACCACCGACATGACGATCGAGGACGTTCACTTCCGCCACGAAACGCATTCGGCGGACTCGGTGGGATGGAAGGCGCTGGCGCGCGGGTTGAGCGATATCGCGGCGATGGGCGGCGAGCCGCGCTTCTGCCTGCTGTCGCTGGCCCTGGCCAAGTGGGCGGACCAGCGCTGGATCGATGGATTCTATCGCGGCTTCCTGCGCCTGGCGCGGCGTACGGGAACCACGCTGGCCGGAGGGGACCTGGCACGCGCGGAGCGCACGGCGTGCGACGTCGCGGTCTGCGGCGCCGTGCCGCCGGGGAAGGCGCTGCGGCGCGATGGCGCGCAGCCCGGCGACGGCATCTATGTTTCCGGCCGCCTGGGCGGCGCGGCCTTGGGCCTCGAAACCCGCCGCGGCGCGGCCTGGAACAAGCACTGCCTCCCCAAACCGCGGCTCGAGTTCGGGCGGCTGCTGCGGGATCGCGCCACTGCCGCCATCGATCTGAGCGACGGCCTGTCGCTCGATCTCCGCCGGTTGTGCCTGGCCTCGCGCGTCGCGGCCGTGCTGGACGAGAAGATCCCGCTTTTTCCCGGGGCGACCCTGGAGCAGGCACTCCACGGCGGCGAGGACTACGAGCTGCTGTTCACGGCGCGGGCCGGCGTCGAGGGCGCAGTCCGCATCGGCACGATCCGCCCGGGCCGGCACGGCCGGGTGTACTTTCAGGGCAAGCCGCTCGCGCCTCTGGGATACGACCATTTCCGATGAGACGCTTGAGTCCACTTCGCGTCCTCGAACTGATCGATGCGTTCCGCCGCTCCAAGGCCATGTTCGCGGCGGTGGCGCTGGGCGTCTTCGACCGCGTGCCTGTGGATTGCGGCACGCTGGCGCGCGAACTGGACGCGCATCCCGATGCGCTCGAGCGGCTGCTCGACGCTTGTGTGGGTTTGAAGCTGTTGCGCAAGGACGGCTCGGTGTACCGCAACCGGCCGGTGGCCGAAACCTACCTCCGCCGCTCCAGCCCGCACAGCATGGCCGGCTACATCCTGTATTCGAACAACGCGCTGTTCCGAATGTGGGCGAACCTGGAAGACGCCGTGCGCGAGGGCACGCCTCGGTGGGAACAGACCTTCGGCGGCCGCGGCGCCTTGTTCGATCACTTCTTCAAGACCGATGAGGCGATGCGCGACTTCCTGACGGGCATGAACGGTTTCGGCCAGCTCAGCTCGCCCGCGGTGGTGGCAGCCTTCGACCTGAGCGGGTTCCGTCGTCTCGCGGATCTCGGCGGCGCCACGGGCCACCTGGCGCTGGCCGCCTGCGAGCGATATCCGGGCTTGCGCGCCGTAGTCTTCGACCTGCCGCGCGTGATCGACTTTGCCCGTAGGATAAGGCTCCAGCCTTGTCCCGTTGAATTCATCGCCGGCGACTTCTTCGAGGACCCGCTGCCGGAGGCCGACCTGTTCGCGGTAGGCCGCATCCTGCACGACTGGGGCGAGGAGAAGATCCTCCGCCTGCTGCGCAAGATCCACGACCGGCTGCCCGTCGGCGGCGCGCTGCTCATCGCCGAGCGCCTGCTCGCCGAGGACAAGGGCGGCCCGGTGGCCGCGCACATGCAGTCCCTCAACATGCTGGTCTGCACGGAGGGCAAAGAGCGCACGCTGGGTGAATACCGCGCACTGCTCGAGGGTGTCGGCTTCCGCGACATCGAAGGCCGCATCACCGGCGCGCCGCTGGACGCGGTGCTGGGCCGTCGGCCGAGCCGTGGTTGACGGCCAGTAGTAAAGTGCCTTAAGATTAAGTGCAGTTCACGATCAGGAGGGGACCGGTGAAAATCTTCGTTCGAGCGTGTGTAGTACTTGTGTTCGCGGGCGCGGCCGTGCTGGCCCAGCCCGCGGTCTTTGCCAACGGCATGGTGAATGCCGCCAGTTCTGTTCCGGCGGGTTTGCCCAGCGGCGACATCGCCCAAGGTTCGATGTTTTCGATCTATGGCAGCAACATGGGGCCGGCAACGAGCCCCGCGCTGACCTGGCCTCTGCACACTTCGCAGGGACTGGGCGGCGTCACCGTCCAAGTCACGGATTCCGCGGGCCAGATGCGCTACGCGATCCTGCTGTTTGTGGGCCCGGGCCAGATCAACGCGGTGCTGCCCTCGCCCACCGCCGTCGGCCGGGCCACGCTGACGGTCACATATAACACACAGACCAGTGCGTCCCAGTCGTTCAACGTGATCCCGCGCAGCGTCGGCCTGCTGGCCTGGAACCAGCAAGGCAGCGGACCGGGGGTGATCCAGCAGTACCACGGCCCGAATTGGGCGTTCAACGACATCGCCACCTCGGCGATTCCCGGCGACGTCGGCGTGCTGTGGGGTACGGGACTGGGTCCGGTGACCTTCGACGAAACCCAGGTGCCGGTGCAGAGCGATCTGCACGCGGGCGCCGAGGTTTGGGTGGGCGGGCAACGGGTGGATGCGGCCAACGTCCAGTACCAGGGCCGCTCGACCGCGGCCGGGCAGGATCAGATCAACTTCGTGATCCCGAACATCCCCGGCTGCTACGTTCCGGTGTTCGTGAAGATCGGCAATGTGGTGAGCAACACCGTCAGCATGGCGATCTCAGCCAATGGCGGAATGTGCTCCGACGCGCTCAGCTTCTCGGGCCTGGATCCGATCTACGTGAAAGCGCACGGGCTGAAACAGGGCTATGTGAGCGTGAACTGGAGCACCTTGAAGGTGCCGGTGATCGGTGACCAGGTGTCCAACAGCGCATCGGGGACGTTCTTTGGTTACGACTGGGCCCGATTGATGCAGAGCCGCGGCCAGTTTGGCGTCTCGACGTACGGCTCGTGCACGATCCTGCCCTTCCGGGGCGCCACTACTACCAACCCGGACCCCGCCCCGGATGCTTTGGATGCGGGCAATCTGACCCTGACCGGCCCGGACAGCGTGATCCGACCGTTCACGAATGCCACGAAAGGCAACTACTCCATCCCAACGCTGCCGTTCACGACCAATCCGTCCGGCAGCTTCACCGTGACCGGGCAGGGCGGCGCCAACGTGGCGGCGTTCACGGCCACGCTGACCCTTCCGCAAGCCTTTGTCTGGACCAACGTGGACGCCATCACCCAGGTGACCCGCGCCAATGGCGTGACCGTCACCTGGACCGGCGGCGCCGGCTTGGTCAGCATCATGGGGATGTCGATGATCGACACGCCCCAGGACGCCGGCGCCATGTTCCTGTGCATCGAGCAGGCCTCCAAGGGCACCTTCACGGTTCCGCCCGCGGTGCTTTTGGCGCTGCCGGTATCGGCGAGTTCGAGTGGTTTTCCGCTGGGCAGTCTCATGGTCACGGATCAGCCGGCCGTGGTCCCCTTCAATCCCAACCCGCCCAGCGGCTTGGATGTCGGAAGGTTCTCCGCCACGTTCGCCACTTACAAGACGCTAGGGTACAACTAGGCTCTGGTCCTGCGTACCTGCTGACCGCTTGCTGACGCGCGCGGTTCGGTGCTGCCACCCGATCCTCAGCACCGAACCGCGACCATAAGGGAGCGGGGCTTGATAAGATGGTGAGCTTGCGCCCCGTATGGACCACATCTTATCGATAGTGCTTCTGGCGCCGTTGGCGGGTCTGCTGGTCCTCCTGCTAATCCCCTCATCGAAGCCGAAGGCGATCAAACTCTGGGCCAACGTCTGGTCGTTCCTGTGCTTCCTGCCGTGCCTGTGGCTGGTCTTCCAATTCGACAGCGCGAAAGACTTCCAGTTCGTCGAGCGGGCGGAGTGGATCCCCTCGATCGGCGCCTCCTACTACCTGGCCATCGACGGCTACAGCCTGCTGCTGGTGGCGCTCACCGGCCTGCTGGGCTTCCTCGCAATTCTCTCGAGCTGGAACGCGATCGATACCCGGCTGAAGGAGTACTACGCCAACTTCCTGTTCCTGCAAGCGTCGATGCTGGGCGTCTTCATGGCCCGCGATTTCCTGCTGTTTTTCGTGTTCTGGGAGCTGGGGCTGGTGCCGATGTACTTCATCATCGCGATCTGGGGCGGTCCGCGGCGGGTTTACTCGGCGTTCAAGTTCCTGGTGTACACGTTCATCGGCTCGGTGGTGATGTTCCTGGGGATTCTGGCGCTCTATTCCGCGCACTACCGCGAATTCCAGAGTTACAGCTTTGCCATCCCCGACCTGCTGCGCACGGCTCTTTCGGGCAACCTGCAGTGGTGGATCTTCTGGGCGTTCTTCCTGGGGTTCGCGGTGAAGGTGCCGATGTGGCCGCTGCACACCTGGCTTCCCGACGCGCATACGGAGGCGCCCACGGCCGGCTCGGTGGTTCTGGCCAGCGTCCTGCTGAAGATGGGGACTTACGGGTTCCTGCGCTTTTCGCTCCCGCTGCTGCCCAACGCCGCTGGCGACTCCATCATCGTGAACGCGATGGCGCTGCTTTCGATTGTGGCCATCGTCTACGGCGCGCTGGTTTGCCTGATGCAGAAGGACTGGAAGAAGCTGATCGCCTATTCCTCGGTCAGTCACCTGGGATTCTGCACGCTGGGCATATTCGCGCTGAACCCGGCCGGGATCGCGGGCTCGATGCTCCAGCAGATCAACCACGGCATCTCGACCGGGATGCTGTTCCTGATCGTGGGTGTGGCTTACGAGCGGCGGCACACGCGCGAGATTGCCGAGTACGGCGGCCTGATGCGCGCCATGCCGGTGTTCACGATGGTCTTCTTCATCACCGCGCTCAGCTCGATGGGCATGCCCGCGCTGAACGGTTTCATCGGCGAGTTCTCGATCCTGCAAGGCGCATACCAAACGTCCTTCAACTGGGCGTTCTGGTGCGCGGTGGGGATCGCACTAGGCGCGGCCTACCTGATCTGGCTGTTCCAGCGGACCATGCTGGGGGAGATTTCGGAGAAGAACGCGAAACTCCCCGACCTCTCGCTGCGGGAGATCGCGGTGTTCGCCCCGCTGATCGTCTGGGCCTTCTGGATCGGGGTTTATCCCAGGCCGTTCTTCCGGGTGCTGGAGCGTCCCGCGGCGCAGATCGTCGAGCGGGTGAACCCCGGCTACTTTGCCAAGCGCGGCCTGCCTAATCCCGTGGCCGTCCCGCCGCCGGCTTCAGCAGGCGCAGCGGCAGGCGCGACAGGTAGGTAAGCCGCTCGATCAGCGGCACTGCGCGGCGCACCGTGCGGCCGTGGAAGACCAGGCTACCCGCCACGAGCAGTGCGTGCGGGATGGTCGTGCAGCAGCGTGAGCAGACGTCGATCTCGCCCGCGCGACGCTGGGCGTGCAGCCGCCGCATCCGCTGCATCTCCTCGCAATTCCAGATCTCGCCGACAGGCTGAGAGGCGAGCGTCCCCAGGGGTTTCCCGTTCAGCATGTAACTCTGGCAGCAGGGATAGACGTCGCCGTTGTGCTTCACGTACATCGGGCCGCGCCAGAGGTAGTGGCAGGGATACTTCCAATCGGCCGGATCGTGCCCCGCGCCGGGGCGCATCAGGTTGGTCTCGTCCTCCTTGATGCGGACCTGGTCCACGCCCGGAACGGCGCGCCAGAAGCGCATGAAATCCTCCACCTCGCCGGCGTTGCCCTCCATGCGCACCATCTGCACCACCACCTCGAGGCGGGCGCGGCGTTCCTTCTTCATCCGGCAGAAACGCACGAAGTTGTCACGGACTTTTTCGAACCGCGCGCCCTTGCGGTAGAACTCGAAGCTCTGCTTGGTGGCCCCGTCGAAGCTCAGGGTGATGCTCTCGAGCGGGCCGCGGAGGATGCGATCCGCCATCTGCTCGTCGAGCAGGGTGCCATTCGTGGACAGCAGAGTCGAGATTCGGTGGCGCGCGCAGTACTCGATGCGCTCGAAGATCCTGGGGTCGAGGAACGGCTCGCCCAACCCGATCAGCATCATGTGCTCGGCGCTTCGACCGGTCTCGCTCACCAGCCAGTCGAAGATCTCCGCCGTCATGTCTTCCTTGGGCTGCGGATGGGTTTCGCGCGGGCACATCGGGCAGTAGAGGTTGCACTTTGCCGTGGTCTCGACGATGTACTCCACCGGCAGCGCGTTGAGCTTGGATTGGCGCCGCAAGTAACCCCAGAGGAGCTTGGCCCGGTTCCAGGCGCGCATCGTCCTTTCATTGTAGCGGCTCGCCACCCGGAGGCATCAGAATAGAGAGAATGACGGCCGTCTGCATCCACGACCGCTTCGCCCTGGATGGCCGCGACCCGAACACCTATGCGAACATATTGTGGTGCTTCGGGCTGCATGACCGGCCCTGGCCGGAGCGGCCCGTGTTGGGCATGGTTCGCACGATGATGCGCGCGGGGTTGGAACGCAAGACCGAGGTGGAGGCCTACCTGCGCGAGGTGGAAACATCATGAATATCGCGGTTACCGGAGCGAGCGGCTTCGTCGGCCGCGCGCTCGCGGCGAGGCTGGTCGCCGCGGGCCACTCCGTTTATCCGGTCAAGCTGAGGGTGAGCACAACCGTGCCGCCCTCGGACGCCGTGGTGCACCTGGCCGGCGAGCCGGTGGCGCAGCGTTGGACAGCCGAGGCGAAGCGCAGAATCCTCCGCAGCCGCGCGGAGGGCACGCGCAGGTTGGTCGAATCGCTGGGCCGGCTTTCGCCCCGCCCGGCGACACTGATCTCGGCCTCGGCGATCGGAGTCTATGGCGCGCGCGGCGACAAGTTCCTTGCGGAGGATTCCGCGCCCGGCAGTGGATTCCTGGCCGACGTGTGCGTGGTGTGGGAGCGGAATGCCGGGGTCGCGAACGCACTCGGAATCCGCGTGGTGATCCTGCGCATCGGCGTGGTGTTGGGCCACCGGGGCGCGCTGGCCCGGATGCTTCCAGTCTTCAAGCTGGGGGCGGGGGGGCGCCTGGGCTCCGGCCGGCAATGGATGTCCTGGATACACATCGATGACTTGACCGCGCTCATCGAGTTTGCCCTTGGCGCAAGGCGCCTCCGCGGACCGGTGAATGCCACGGCGCCCAACCCGGTGACCAACGCCGAATTTACCCGGACGCTGGCCTCCACGCTTCACCGTCCTGCATTTGCCGCCGTCCCGGAGTTCGCGCTGAAGCTGATGTTCGGCGAGATGGCCAGCGTGCTGCTCGACAGCCAGCGCGTCCTGCCCAAGGCCGCGCTAGCCGCCGGATTCCAGTTCCGCTATCCGGACCTCGGGGCGGCGCTGGGCGACCTGGTGGGGCGGGATTGAGGCCCGCCGCTACTTCTTCTCCAGCAGGTAGACGCAGTTCTCCAGCCGGCTCTCGCCGCCGTCGTTGACGGCGAACGTGGCCGGCACGATCTTGCCCTGGCGGAGCCGGCCGCTCCACAGCGCGGCGCCGGCGTAGTCGCCGTCCTTGCGCAGCGCGTAGAAGTTGAGCTCGAACCGGGCCAGCCGGGCGGCGTCGTTGTCGAAGTTGCGCGCAACCCGCTTCAGCGCGTCCATGCAGGCCTCTTTGGCGGTCATGCCGCGGCGCAGGTTCTCGACGATGGTATGCGCCCCGGCGACCCGGATGTTCTCCTCGCCGCGGCCGGTCGAGCCGGCCCCACCGACGTCCTGATCCACCCACAGCCCCGCCCCGAGCACCGGCGAATCGCCGACGCGCCCCGGGATCTTCCAGGCCAGGCCGCTGGTCGTGGTGACGCCGGAAAGCTCGCCTTTCTGGTTCAAAGCAAGGCAGTTGATGGTGCCCGTGGGCGGGTGGATCGCAACCTCCCAGGCCCAGGCCAGCGTTTCCTCGTCCACATTGGGGAAGTCGCGTTTGAGCGAGGCCGGGGGCCGCTCGGGCGGCGCATCCAGGCCCAGGCCCCAGTTGTTGTGCCCCCCGGAGTCGCGCAGCGACTTCTTCCACACCAGCCAGGCCAGCCGCGACTTCCCGGTGAGAAGGTTGTCTTCCGGGAGTCCGAAGGCCTTGGCGAAGCGCAGCGCGCCCTCGCCGACCAGCATCACGTGGTCGGTCTCGTCCATGACCAGCCGGGCCACCTTCGAGGGGGTTTTGATGTTTCGCAGCGAGGCCACCGAGCCGCAGCGCCGCGTCGGTCCGTGCATCACCGAGGCGTCCAGCTCGACCACGCCGTCCTCGTTGGGCAATCCGCCGTAGCCCACGGAGCTGTCCTCGGGGTCCTCCTCGTTGATATTGACCCCGGCGACCACGGCGTCCAGCGTGTCCTGGCCCGACTTCAGCAGTTCCATGGCCCGGGCGCAGGCGCGCAACCCGTTGGCACTCGAGATGACGATTATCCTGGCGGCCGCCGGGGCGGCCAGCCCCGTCCGGGCAGCCGGCAGCAGCGCGGAACCGAGAATCATCTGCCGTCGATTGATCATTCCAGTAGTATCCCCCTTTGCTACACTCTTAGGAACCGGCCGGGAACGTATGCGACGTCTCGTGGCTTTCGCCATCCTGCCAGTGCTGGCGCTGGGCGCCGGCGACAAGAAGGGGAAGAGTCCCCCGGCGCCTCGGGCGGAAGTGCTCGAGCTGGCCGTGAAGCGCACCACCGAGCGCACCGTGGAGATCGACGGCCGGGTGCGGAGCTGCGGGGTGAAACCCATTCAGCACCTTGTCTTGCGCTTCAAGGTGCTGTCCCCGGACGGGGATGTCCTCACCACCCAGACGGGCGCGATCAGCCCGGAGGTCCTGGAACCCGGCGAGGAAGCTGAGTTCCACTGGCGGATGAGGGACCACGCGCGTGCCGTCGCCCTGCGGGTCGAGGCCAGCGCCCCCAACGAGCCTGAGCTGAGCCTGGTCAGACCCGGGCCCTACCGCATCGAGTAGGTCCAAAAAGCCCTTGCACGATTATTAAGGTTGTTTCATAATCTTTTTTACATCTCGAACACACTTCTCGTGATCTAAGAGCGTAGGAAGTGTGAACGAGACTTGGAGGGTGGCGATGCATTACCTGGAACTTCAGCAGGCGAAATCACAAGACAGCTACCGTGACACGCACGTAGAGCTGGACTTTCGGGGCGGGGCGCTCACGGTGGATACGCGGCCAGTGAAGCTGACCCGCAAGGAGTACGAGCTCTTCGCGCTGCTGGCTCAGAACGCCGGGGAGATCATCCCCCGGGAAGAGCTGCTGATGCGGATCTGGGGCTATGGTCAGGGGATCCGCACGCGCACTTTGGATGTGCACATCCGCCGGCTTCGCAAGAAGCTGGGCGCTTACGGTGACCGGTACATCGAGACGATCTTTGGGGTGGGCTACCGCTTCCAGCCGTATCGCGAAGCACGGCCCTTTTCGCTCTTCGGCGACGCAGTAGCAGTCGCCTGAGGCGGCCGGGGAGAGGTTTAGGGTGGAGTCGGCCCGCCGGGCGGTGAGCGCCCGCTGGGTTGGCGATAGAATGGGGAGTCCCATGGCCGCGCGAATCTCCCCAGCCATCCGCCTCCGGGGATCCATCCGGCTCCCCGGCGACAAGTCGATCTCGCACCGCTACGCGATGCTGGCAGCGATCGCGGAGGGTACCAGCCGCATCCGGAACTACTCCACCGGCGCCGACTGCGCCTCCACTCTGGGCGCCCTTGAAGCGTTAGGCGTCCGGATCGAGCGTGATGGGACCAGCGTGACTGTCGCGGGGCGCGGGCTGGACGGTCTCCGGGAGCCTGCCGCGACACTGGACGCCGGGAATTCCGGCTCCACCATCCGTATGCTGTCAGGCATTCTTGCCGCGCAGCCCTTCCCCAGCCGGATCGCGGGCGACGAATCGCTTTCGCGGCGGCCGATGGATCGCATCATGCGGCCCCTGGATGCGATGGGCGCCTCGATCACCGCGAGGGACGGCCGGTTCCCGCCGCTGGAAATCCGTGCGGCCGAACTGCGCCCATTCGACTACACCCTGCCGGTAGCCAGCGCGCAGGTGAAGACGTGCGTGCTGTTGGCCGGGCTGTACGCCCGAGGCGTCACCACCGTGCGGGAGCCCGTACGCACGCGCGATCACACGGAGATCGCCTTGCGGGAGTTCGGCGCCGCCATCGAAGTCCGTGGCCGCGCCATTTCCGTTCAGGGCCGGCCGCGCCTGGAGGCCCGCGAGCTCGAGGTTCCCGGCGACCTTTCTTCGGCGGCGTTCTTTCTGGTTGCCGCGTCGCTGGTGCCGGATTCCGCCCTGCGGATCGAGGGCGTCGGACTGAATCCCACCCGCTCGGCGCTGCTCGACTTCCTGGCGTCGATCGGCGCGGACCTCGACATCCGCGACCTTCGCATCCAGGCCGGCGAGCCGGTGGGCGATCTCGAGGTGCGCCACTCGCGAATCCGAGGCGGCGTCATCGAGAAGGAACTCGCCGCCGCCCTCATCGACGAGATCCCCGTGCTGGCAGTGCTCGGGGCCGCGTCCGAGGAGGGGCTGGTGGTCCGCGACGCCGCCGAGTTGCGCGTCAAGGAAACCGATCGGATCGCGACCGTGGCCGAGAACCTCGGCCGCATGGGCGTCTCCGTGGAAGTCTTCCCCGACGGCCTGCGCGTGCCCGGCCGGCAGCGCTTCCACAGCGCCGAGCTCGATTCGTTCGGCGATCACCGCATTGCCATGGCGTTTGCCGTGGCCGCGCTCGCCGCCAGCGGCGAGTCCACGATCGTGGCCCCGGAGGCGGCCTCCGTTTCTTGCCCCGATTTCTTCCGCATCCTGGCGGAGATCGCGCGATAAGCTCAGCGCACGGCGCCGCTGTGATATAGTTGGAACAACGACAGGGCGGGCCTGTGGCGCAGTTGGGAGCGCGCTTCCATGGCATGGAAGAGGTCGTGAGTTCGAATCTCACCAGGTCCACCATTCCTTTCAATTCCCTACGTGGTCTTGGCATTCCCGCACAACCTTTCTGCCGTCGCCCACCGGCACTATACCAATGTGGGTATAATGAACCGAGTGGACAAACCTCCGTCTCTGAAACCTCTGTATTGGGTGGGAGGCTCGAAGCGGGATCTGCGATCGTTGCCTGGCCCAGTGGAGGACCTCTTCGGCTATGCCCTCTACCTTGCTCAGGCAGGCAAGAAGCACGAGCAGACCAAGCCCCTCAGGGGCTTCGGTTCCGCGGGCGTCCTGGAGGTTGTTGAGGATTGGGATCGGAGCACGTATCGAGCCGTCTATACCGTACGGTTCAGGGGCGTGGTGTTCGTGCTGCATGTGTTCCAGAAGAAGTCCGCGCGCGGTGTGGCCACACCCAAGGCCGACATCGATCTGATTCGCGAGCGTCTCAGGGTCGCGGAGCAAGTTGCCAAGGAGCTATTGTGATGAAGAAACAGCGACTCGTGCGGGGCATTCCTGTCGAGGAAGGCTCCGGTAATGTCTATGCCGACCTGGGCTATGCGGACAGCGAGCGCATGCTGGTGAAAGCCCAACTGGCCGCCAAGGTCGCCGAGATCGTCCACCATCGGGCGCTCACGCAAGTCCGTGCTGCAGAGATCCTGCGGTTAACGCAGCCCAAGGTTTCCGCCCTGTTGAAAGGGCGGTTTCGCGGGATCTCGGAACACCGTCTTCTGGAATGCCTCACCCGGTTGGGCCGGGATGTCCACATCGTGATCAAGCCAACACCCAGGAGGCGTTCGAACGGCCGGCTAACACTCTCCGTGGCGTAGGTCTGCCCGGAAGACAGTCAGCCGCTCGTCGGCCGGTGTGGATGCGTTGGCAGCACACTATCCGACTCCGAGAGGACGCCGGGGCTGCTAGATGTAGCCTGCAAGCGCGCCGAGGACGAACGGACCCGTCAATACTTGTGGCCCTCGTGGATCATGTCCTGGATGCGCTCGCCGGGACCGAGGGTGAGATGGTACTCTTCCCGAAAAGCGAGCGTGCTGGCGACGGCCTGCCGCCGTTCCCGCTCTTCCTCGGAAAGCGTGGCCGTCGTGCCGGTGACCGCTTCCAGAGCGTGTTCGATGACTTCCTCGGCGAACGGCCCACACCACGCGCGAGCGCCGCTTCGAGCAGCTTCCCCCGTGAGGTGTGAGGTTTACCGTCATCGACACCAGCATACCCTGGGTTGGATCGCTGCCGGACTCTTCGAGACCAAGCCAAGCCGTCAGGCCAACGCTTGCCCCTTGGTTTCCCGCGCGAACAGCAGCACTACCGTGCCGCATACATAGATGAGGGCGATGGAACTGGCCGCGCGGGCGAACGTCCCGAGGTGCACCACCAGGTAGCCGGTGAGAAACGGGCCCGAGGCGGCCAGCACGCGGCCGGCGTTGAAGCAGAAGCCAGCGCCGGTGGCGCGCATGCGTGTCGGGTACAGCTCGGGCAAGTAGACCGGGAACCCGCTGAACAGGCCGTTGGTGAAGAAGCCGAGGGCCGGCAGGACCAGCAGCACCGTTCCGTAGGAGCCTGGCAGAAGGAACGTGGCCGGAAGCGCAACCGCCGCACCCAGCATCATGATGAGGAAGGCGGCGCGACGGCCGACCCATTCCGCCAGCGGCGGGAAGGAGAAGTAGCCCACGAGAGCGCCAACGTTGAGGGACATCACCGCGTAACTGACCAGTTTGGTGACCTCGGCGGGAGTGCGGCGAAGAGGTTCGAGCAGTTCACGCACCAGCGACGGCGTCCAGTTCGTCGCCCCCCACAGGCCGAACACCGCGACGAAGGCCAGCGCCGAGCCGACCAGCGTGTCGCGCCGGCGCTGGGGCGCAAACAGCTCCCAGAGCGTGAACCGGTTTCCGCCGGCGGCCTTGGCCTCCTTCCAGCGTTCGGGCTCGCGCACCTTGAGCCTCGCAAACATGGCCACCAGCGCGGGAATCAGGCCGACAAAAAACATCACGCGCCAACTGTAGGAAGACAGCAGCCAATAGAGTCCGGCGGCCAGGAAGTAGCCCGCGGCCCAAGCCGATTGCAGAATGCCGGCGCCCTTTACGCGCAGCCGTTCCGGCCACACCTCGGCCACCAGCGTTGCCCCGGCGGCCCACTCTCCGCCGATCCCGAGGGCCGTCAGGAAACGGTAGATGCCGAGTTCCCACCAGGAGTGGGAGAATCCGGCCAAGCCCGTGAACACCGCATAGATCAGGATGGTGAACACCAGCGTGCGCGCGCGGCCCAGGTAGTCCGCCAGCATGCCGAACAGCACGCCCCCTACCGCCCAGCCCACCAGGAAGATCCCCAGGATGATCCCGCCGTACCAGCCGACGTTCTCGGGGCTGCTCCGCGATCCGAGCAACTCGCGCAGCGCCGGCGTCAGCACCAGGTTGTAGATGGTGGCGTCCATCGAATCGAAGATCCAGCCTAGCCACGCGACTACCAGCACCAGCACCTGATACCGCGTCAGCCCGCCGCGAACCTCGGGGGCCACCGCGCTGTTACGGGGAACGCTGCCCGGCTCCGTCTGCCCGATTCCCATCGAAGAGTCCCTCACCAGTTGGGTTGCAGGTGCACCGGACGGCCATCATAGCGTAACCGAGCGCCAAAATCTAACGCCGTACGCTGTTTGGCCTGGGCGGGTGTTCTTCGAGTGAGGGGAAGATCCATCGGGCCCGCTCGCTCACGCTCGCGGCTCGGTGCTCAGCGCCGAATCGCAACCGTGAGCGAGCGGGCGGGCAAGCGAGTTCGAACTAGTGGCGGAAGCGGCCGCCGTAGAAGCCGCCGCCATAGAAGAAACGCGGCCCCGAGTATAAGTAGAAGCTCGGACCCCAGAAGTATGGGGGATAGAAGTAGTTGTAGTAGTAGGGGTAGCCGTAGTAGCCGGAGTAGCCGTAGTAACGGGGCGGAGGTGGCCCCGACGATGCCCGGCGCTGGAATGACGGCCTCTGCTGGTAGTCTTCCTGGTTCACGGGTGGGAAGGCGTCCGGCGAGGAATCGGTCGAGATCGCGACGGGAGCTTCCAGCCGGAAGGTCAGCGCGTCTTCGGGATACACGACGGTAGGCTTCCCGCGGGTGAAAAGGACGCCTATCGTGGAAGCGGCGGCTCCAGCGATCGCTCCCATGCCCGCGCCAAATCCGCCGTCGGCTGCCGCACCGATTGCCGCGCCGACTCCTGTAGTGGTCCCGATGGCGGCCGCGTCCCGGCCCACGGAGGTATCGCCGCGGCGCTGCATCAATCTTGTTTTCACTTGAATCTGGCGGCCATCGGCGAGGCCCAACTCGGTGAGTTGAAGTGCCAGACGCGAAGTCCCCTTCGCGCGGCCGGCCTTCTGGGCTTCGGCAACCATGCCGACAACCGTCTGACCGCGGCGGGCGACCAGGCGCCCACTGGCGACCAACGGCTGAACCAGAGTCGCGCTGAAGGTGTCGCCGGGTTGGTTGTGGTCGCTAGAGAGCGGCTCGTCCACCCGAATCGTAATCCAAGTACCAACGGGCAGAGTGAGTTGCGTGGAAAGCGGCTGCGCATCCGGCGGCGGTGCTTCTGCGAACTTCCGCCATCCGCCGGAGGACGGCTCGGTCGCAGGGCCAGGTTCCTGCGCAAGTCCCGGCAAAGCCTCGGCTAGCGAGAACGCCAGGACAAAAAGGAGAATCCCTCTGTGTTTAGTCTTCATGTTTTGACCTCCCTGTCTCCACTTGGTGGAGAGCACGTGGAATGCCAATCGCTAAGTGCACTGAATTCAGGCGACAGGAAAACGGGCGGTGGCCGTCCCAAACCACGCTGGTGGTTTTCGGCCACCCCCGGCCGGGGCAAACCGCCGGGAGCACTGCGGTATTCTGGGGAGTGCGACTCGAATCCGTGTGTTCGATTCCCATCGAAGAGTACCTCATCACCCGGCTTGCGTTCACCCCGGACGGTTGTCACGTTGTAGTCGGACACCGGGATCCGACCCTGTGTGAGATCCTCTCCGGCAGAGCTGTTCGCACGTTCCCCTTCGAAGCGTTCGCCGCCTGCCTCGCGGTTTCCCCCGACGGCCGGTACCTGGCCTGCGTCAACGAAGACGATCACCAGCCCAAGACCCGTGGGTTGGCCAGGGTCTTCGAGATCGAAACCGGGGATGTAGTGTGGGAGACCCGGCCGCCGCGTCCCGTCGAGACCGGGTGTTTTCTGGAGCACCCGGACGGGCTGGTGTTCCTTTGCCGGGAGGAGGCCGACGACGGATCCAACCGCTTGAGTGGTTGCCGGCTACCTGGGTGCGACGCCGCACCGGGGTTCGACCTGCCGGAGTGGAACATCCGCGAGATGGCGGGCTGTGGGAGTGCGGTTGTGCTGTTCGGGCGGGAGCGGGTCGCGAAGACGTGTGAAATCGAGGGGGCCGCGCTGGAGTTCCACCCCTTCAAGGTGGGAACGTACTCTTATCCGGAGGGCGCACGTGGGCGGGTGCGGCGCATCCCTGCCGGAGCCGGGCCGTCCAGGCTCTCCCCAGGCGGGCGGATGCTCGCGCTCGACATGATCGATTTCCCCTCCCGCGAGCATTATCTCTCGCTGATCGGTCTGGAGACGGGCGCCGAAGCGCGGCTGGCGCTGGTCCCCGACGCGCTGCCAGCGTTCACCTTCTCCCATGACGGCGAACAGTTCGCCTGCCTGAACGAGGATCCCGAAACCGCCGGCGGCCTGCTCCGCGTCTGGGACACACAGACACTGAATCCCTTGGGGCGGACGTCGTTCCCGAGCCACTACCACAAGATCGCCCTGCACTGGCCCAAGCGCCGGCTGGCCGCCATCGGCGGGGGCCGTTGCGATGTCGCGCTCATCCACAACTAACATGGCGTTCGCCTACGATCAGGTTCTCTACAACAGCCAGCCCATGGCGCAGACGCATCCCGACCACGTGGCCGCACTGGCCATTCTGTTCGGAATGAGTCCCGCCCCGGTCGAACGCTGCCGCGTGCTCGAACTGGGCTGCGGCAACGGCGCCAATCTGATTCCCATGGCGCTGGCCCTGCCGGAGAGCCGCTTCGCGGGCGTCGACCTTGCCGAAGCGCCGATCCGAATGGCGCAGGCGCTGGCCGAGGAATTGAGATTGCGCAATTGCGCCTTCCACCACCTCGACCTGACGGAGCTGACCGCCGCATTCGGCGAATTCGATTACATCATTGCGCACGGTGTCTACTCCTGGGTACCGCCGGGGACTCGGGACAAGCTGCTGGCCGTCTGCCGGTCTCTGCTGGCCCCGAGCGGCGTGGCTTACGTCAGCTACAACACCTATCCGGGCTGTCACCTGCGGAACATCGCGCGCGACATGATGCTGTACCAGACGCGCGGCATCACCGACCCGGAGCTGAGGCTGAAAGATGCCGCGGCACTCGTGCGATTCCTGGCCTCCGCCGAGCCCGCCTCGCCCGCGCTGCGGGAGGAACTGCGCGTGGTCGAATCGCGGGACCCGTCGGTGCTCTTCCATGACGACCTCGCCGAAGTGAACCAGCCGGTCTATTTCCATCAATTCATCGAGCATGCGCGCGAGCACGGTCTCGATTTCCTTGCCGAAGCGCAATTCTCCGCCATGCAGGAGGCGGCGTTCTCCGCCGAGACTGCGGAGACGGTGCGCCTGCTCGCCCAAGGCGACCGGATCCGCAAGCAGCAGTATCTGGACTTTCTCAAGTGCCGCCGCTTTCGCCAAACGCTGCTCTGCCATCGCGAGACCCGTCTGGAAGATCCTCCGAACGCGCAACACGCCCGGCGCCTGTGGGCGGCGAGTGCGGCCGCGCCGGTCTCCGACGAGGAGTTCCGATCCCCCGAGGGCGCTTCGATCCGGACCAACCTGCCCGCCGTCAAGTCGGCCATTGCGTACCTCGGGCGCTCCTGGCCCCGCGCCGTCTCATTTGACGAGTTGGCGAGCGAGGTGGGCCCCAGCGGCAGCGAAATCCTGCCGGACCTGCTGCTGAGGAGCTGCGCCTCGGGACTGGTGGAGCTCCACGCGATGCCGTCGCCGTTCTCGGTCGAGGTGAGCGAACGACCGCGCGCCTTCGCGCTGGCGCGCCTCCAGGCGGCCAGCGGCGCTACGGTCACCACACTGCGGCATTCGGACGACGAGATCCAGGACCGGCTGGCGCGCGAACTGATCCGCCTCCTCGACGGAACCCGCGACCGCGCCGCCCTGCTTCGCGACTTGCAGCCCTTTGCCGGCGCCGAGCCGCTGCGTCTCGAGGACCTCGAGCGCAACCTGGCAAAGCTGGCCCGCAGGGCGCTGCTCGAGGCTTGACGTGAGCGATAGCGCCGCTCTCGTGGACCTCTATGTCACGAATGGATTGACCACGCGCACCCCGCCCAAGACCGCTCCGGGCTGAAGGTCCTCGCTGTAAAGCGCCTGCACACCCGCGGACCGCGCTGCGTGGACGATCGAGGCGTCCCAAAATGAAATCCGCGTCAGCCGGTGCAGATCGATCGCCGCGATGACATCGCCCGGTTCAAGACGAACGACTCGGGCGCGGGCCAGAATCTCCACTTTGCGCTGCGCCATCTCCGGAGCCACGCCGAGCTTGCGCGTCGCGGCCACAAAGTACTCCTGCAAGACCTGCAGCGACACAACCGCCGTCCCACGGCGAAGATGCTCAGCCAAGAGCGCGATCGCCCGGTTCTGTTTCTCCGGCGACGACGCATCGTCGGCGTACACCAACACATTCGTGTCGAAAAAGGCGAGTCCGCTCATCGCCGCTCGTGCAGCTCCTCACGGTTGAACTTCCAGCCGCCCGAGTTGCCCTGGCCGGCGCGGGAGAGCCGCTCGAACTCCGCGGCATCGGCATTCGAATCGCTTTTCCCCACAAACTGCTCCAGGTACTGGCGCACAAGCTGATTCACGCTCGTGCCCATCGCCTCGGCGCGGCGTCTCGCTTCCAGGATGAGTTCGTCATTGATGGCGAGAGTCACGTTCATATACACATAATACGTGCGCACATGTTATGTGTCAAGGCGCCGAGGCCACGCGCTGCCGAGCCATCATGGATGCCTTTCGAACTCTTCTCGCCCGGCACGTTGACTGGGTCGTGGCTCTCGAACCGGAGGAATGAGACTGCTCGTGTTGCTGCCGATGGTGAATCGCCGCCTGGCCGGCCCGGCCGATTCGGCCGGCCAGACACGTCCAGCAGACTATAATGTGAGCGTGGAGAAAAAGGTGAGGGTATATGCGAGCTTCCAGGACGCCGATGAGGCCGACGCGCGCGCCGACGCGGCGATGTCCTGCCAAGAGCGCCTGAATACCCTTATCGAACTCCGCGACAGCCGTCACCCCGATGCCGCTGAACAAAGACTGGCGCGAGTTTCTCGAGTTGTTGAACTCGAACGAAGTTGAGTACCTGGTGGTTGGCGCGTTCGCAGTCGCCTTTCACGGTTTCCCTCGCTACACTGCCGATCTCGATCTGTTGGTGCGGCCCACCGATGAGAATGCGAACCGGGTCTTGCGCGCACTGTCGGAGTTCGGCTTCGGCCAAATGGGAATACAGGCGGCGGATCTCCGCACGCCCGGCACGGTGGTCCAGTTGGGAGTGACGCCCAACCGGATCGACCTCCTAACCGCCATTTCCGGGGTCAGCTTCGAAGAAGCGTGGGCGGGCCGCTGCGAGGTCGAACTGGATGGAATCGCCACGCACTTTATTGGCCGCGCAGCATTGCTGCGCAACAAAGAGCGGACCGGCCGCGCCAGAGATCTTGGCGATGCGGAAGAACTGCGAAAACGGAACACCGAACAGGATGGTGGAGAGTGAGTTCAGCCGGTTCCGTCAGAGGCATTTGACGAATCCCGTGGCGGAGGAAGAGGGATTCGAACCCCCGAGGGCCTTTCGACCCTAACGGTTTTCAAGACCGCCGCCTTCGACCGCTCGGCCATTCCTCCGCCTTCAATCTAACCGATTCTCGAGCTACCTGCAATTGGCGGGGGGCGCGCTGTGCTATCAAGTAGGCATGCGGAACAACATCGTGGACCTGCGGTCGGCGCTCGAGTTTCTGGCGTCGACTCCGGGGCAACTGGTCTCGACGCGGACGCCGGTGGACCCAATCGCGGAACTGGCCGGAGTCTACAAGCTGGTGGGCGCGGGAACTCCGCTGCCGCCGCCCACGCGGACCGGTCCCGCGATGCTGTTCGAGAACGTCAAGGGCTACAACATGCCGGTAGTCGTGGGCGTTCTGGCCAGCCGGGAGCGCACCGCTCTGCTCATGAACAGCACCATCGAGCGGCTGCCGTTCGATCTGCTGGAGGCGCTGAATCATCCGTGCGCGCCCGTTGTGGTGACCAGCGCACCTTGTCAGGAAGTTGTCATCCGGCCTCCCTTCGACCTACGTCGCCTCATCCCGGCTCCCACCCATACCTTGCTCGACGCCGGGCCGTATTTCAACATGGGCCTGCTACGCGCCCAGGACCCGGAAACCGGCCAGAGCGACGTCACCATCCACCGGCTTTGCGTGCAGGGGCCGGACCGGCTGAGCGTCTACTTCGTTCCCGGCCGGCACATCGACCAGTTCCGGATGAAAGCGGAACGAATGGGGCGGCCGCTTCCGGTCTCCATCAACATGGGGCTCGACCCCGCTGTCTACCTGGCGGCTTGTTTCGAGCCGCCGGCGACTCCGCTGGGTTTCGACGAACTCTCGATCGCCGGGGGCCTGCGCGGCCGCCCGGTGGAATTGGTCCAGTGCGTTTCGGTAGACGCCAAGGCGGTGGCGCATGCCGAGATCGTGCTGGAAGGCGAAATCCTACCGGGCGAGCGCGTTCGGGAAGACGCGCTGACCAATACGGGGTACTCGATGCCGGAATTCCCGGGCTATCCCGGCAAGGCGCAGGCCGAGCTCCCGGTGATCCGCGTGACGGCCATCACGCATCGCCAGAACCCGATCCTCCAGACCATCATCGGCCCGGGGGAAGAGCACACCAACCTGGTGGGAATTCCCACGGAAGCCAGCATCCTGCGGATGGTGGAGAACTCCATGCCGGGGAGGCTTCTCAACGTGTACTCGCATTCGGCCGGCGGCGGCAAGTACCTCGCGATCCTGCAATTCAAGAAGCACTCGGCGAGCGATGAAGGACGGCAGCGCCAGGCGGCGCTGACGGCGTTTGCGGCCTTCCCGGAACTCAAGCACGTCATTCTGGTCGATGAGGACGTGAACATTTTCGACAGCAACGACGTGCTGTGGGCCATGACGACCCGCTATCAGGGCGACGTCAGCACCGTGTTCATCCCGGGCGTGCGGTGCCATCCGCTCGATCCCTCCCAGTCTCCGGCGTTCAACCCAGCGCTCGCCGCCGAGGGGACCTCCTGCAAGACGATCTTCGATTGCACGGCGCCGTATCGTTTGAAGGAACGCTTCCGGCGGCCGGAATTCTTGGCGGTGGATCTGGCGAAGTACCTATAATCGGGGGATGCGCATGGCGTGGTGGGTGGAGCCCGCGGTGGTGTTTGGGATCGCGCTGGTTGCCGTGCTGGTGGTGCGCTATCTGTTGCTGCACGCGCTGGCGCGGAGGAACGTGTTTTCCGGGGTGTTGGCCGCGACCATCCGCTTCCCGTCCTTTCTGTGGTCGCTGGCGGCGGCGCTGGCGGTGGCCGTCGAGTACACCGATCTTCCGCACAACTACGCCGCCCGGACGAGCCTCTGGATTGGGGCATTCGTCATCATCAGCCTGACGCTGGTGGCGGCGTCGGTCGCGGTGCGGATGCTGAACCAGTACGGCGAGCGGCAAGGGATGCCGTTTGCAGCCGCCGGGCTGTCGCGCGCGCTGATTCGGGTGGTGGTGTTCGCGCTGGGCGCGGCGTGGCTGCTGGCGCACTTCGAAATGTGGAAAGGGATCGCGCCGCTGCTGACCGCCTTGGGAGTGGGCGGCTTCGCGGTGGCGCTGGCCTTGCAGGACACGCTGGCGAATTTCTTCGCGGGGATCCACATCCTGGTGGAGCGGCCGATCATCGTGGGCGATTCCATCAAGCTGGAGAGCGGGCATGAGGGCGTGGTCACCGACATCGGCTGGCGGACGACGCGCGTGCGGACCGGCAGCAACGACATGGTGGTGGTGCCGAACACGAAGATCACCTCGGGGATCCTGGTAAACTACAGCCTGCCGGACCGGCGAACGGTGGCGGAAGTGCAGATCCTGGTGTCGCACAAGGCGGATGCGGAGCAGGTTCGGCAGCTCGCGCTCGAAGAGGCGGCGGGGGTCGAGGGCGTGCTCGCGGATCCGGCGCCGCTGTTCCTGTGCGACCCGGGCGTCCTGCCGACGCACTTGCAGTGCAAGCTGGTGATGCAGATTGCGGACCGGGGCGCGCTGGGGCGCATCCAGTCGGAGCTGCGCATGCGCCTGCTCGCGCGGTTTCGCGACGCAGGCGTGCCGCTGCCGAAATATTCTTCGTTTTTCCGTTGACCTGTCTATCGCTTCATAGTCCAAAGTGAGAACTGGCCGATGTTGACCGTTTCCAAACTCGCCCGGCGCTGCGGTTTGAGCCGCAGCACGCTGCTGTATTACGAATCGATCGGGCTGCTGAAACCCGTGTCGCGGAGCGCCGCCGGTTACCGCCGGTATGGGGAGAAAGACCTGCGGCGCTTGCAGCAGGTTTGCGCGTACCGCGACGCGGGGCTGAAGCTCGAGGACATTCGCGCGCTTCTGGACCGCCCGGAGGACGATGCGTCTTCGGTCTTGAAACGGCGGCTGGTGGAGTTGAACGCCGAGATCGAGACGCTGCGCGAGCATCAGCGGGCGATCCTGAAGCTCTTACGAAACTATGACTTTTGCGAGAGGACAGAAATGAACACCAAAGAGAAGTGGGTTTCCATCATGGAAGCCGCAGGCTTCAAGGAAGCCGACATGCATCGTTTTCACGTCGCGTTTGAGCGCTCCGCGCCGAACGAGCACCAGGAGTTTCTGGAGTTCCTGCACATCCCGGCCGAGGAGATCGCCTCGATCAGGGAATGGAGCCGGAAGGGGTAGTTGGATGAGGCTCCAGCCTTGTCCCCGAAACACACCGGGACAGGGCTGGAGCCCTATCCTACTGGCGGCCCGAAGGGGCGAGGATGACCAGCCACTGGTCTCGCTGCTGCCAGCGGGCGACGGGAGCGAGGCGCAAGCGGCGTTCGATTTCCAGTGGCGGGACCTGGGGCTCGTAACCGTAGAGGCGGCGCAGCAAGCCACGGACGAAGGGAATGCGGTGCGGGTCCCAGGCGGTCTCCCGCTGGCGCGAGTAGAGCACGAAGAGGCCCACGGAGCCGGGATCGAGCGCGGCGACGCTGGCAGCGCCGAAGCCGTCGATCTCTCGCACCGCGATGGGGCGGTTCACGTAGCCATACTCGGGCCGGCTGAGCGCGCTCGAGAGCGGCCATGCGGTGGTGACGGTGCGGTCCGAGTAATTCCGTTCGAGGAAGGCGCCGGCGGACTGCTGGAGGCGCACGAAATCCACCAGCGCCAGGTTGTTCTCGACGGGGTAAGGGAAAGGGGAATTCCAGAACAAGCTGAACAGAAGGCCAGCCATGAGCGCGAGCTGGCCGAGCCGCATCCAGTGGGAAGGAGCAGCGGACCAGGCCGCTGCCATGGCGATGTAAACGAGAGGCAGGACCGGCATCAGATGGCGCTCCAGGGTTGCGCCGCCAAACAGGCTGACCGCCAGGACATGCGCCAGGGTGAGAGTCGCCGCGATGCGCCAGGGACGGTTGCGAAAGATCCGGGAGCGCCGCCAGGCCGCAGCGATTGCGATCCAGCCGACCCAATGGAAATTCTCCAGGAAAAGGTAGTGCGCGCGGCGGAGAAGCGCGAAGCCGATGCGGCCCGGGTGGAGGGAGGCCAGCAGGTTGAATGGAACGGATTCGACCGGGCCGAGGGGGTTGCCGGCGAATCTCGAGAGCACCAGCAGCCAGGCCGCGAGCGCGAGCGCGGGGAGAACGAACCAGGCGGCCCACTTGCGTTTGCCCTCGATCGCGAGCCAGCAGCCCAGAACCGCAGGCACGACCAAACCGCTTCCGTTCACCAGCACCAGCAGGACCGAGACCAGCGCCGAAGCCACGAAGCGGTTTCGCAGGAACAGAAGCAGGGCCCAGAGAGTGAACAGCGTGGCGGGCAGATCGGGATGGGCCAGCAGGGCCTGGATGTAGAAGAGCGGGGAGACAAGCAGGAGCAGGACGGCGGAGAACGCGGGCGTTCCGCCAATCTGGCGGCAGAGCTGGATGGCGAGCAGGAAGGCCGTGAAAGCGCAGGCTGAGGCTACCAGCAGCATGGCGAGACGGGTGACGGGGATCGAATAGCCGAACGCGTGCCAGGAGGTGGCGAGGTAGGCCGCCAGGCCGGGTGGGTGGATGCCGGGCGCGGGAGAGTGGGGAACCCAGAGGCCGCGCGCAAACAGGTCGAGCGCGGCGGGAATGAAACGGCCCAGCTCGTCCCAGGAGAACGGCAGGTCGAGGTAGGGGGCGTGCGTCAGGAAGACGATGAGGGCGAACGTGACGAAGAAGAACAGGTAGGTATCGATCCGGCTGCGCCGGACCGCGCGGGTCGGCTGCACGTGGTTACTGGATGACGCCGCCCTGGTTCTTGGGCTCCAGGCGGATCTCACCGAATGCGGCCTCGTACTGGGAGAGGTTCTGCTGGAGGATGTTGAACAGGGCCTTGGCTTGTTGCGGGCTGAGGTAAATGCCCTGGAAGTTCTGGATCGCGACCGTGTCTGGGGCGCTCTGGCTGACGGTGCCGAACGACAGGAAGAAGTCCCAGAGGTTGGCGCGCACCTGGACGCTGTTGGCATAGCTCTCGCGGTACTCGGGAGCTTTCAGAAGCTGCACGTGCGGTTGCGGCGTTGTCATAAGGTTAGCTCTTGCCGGTGCCTTTGGCCCGGTCCATGTACTTCATGTTGGCGACATCGAGGCGGATCAGGTCGCCGTTCTTGATGGACTGAGGGACCATGATCTCGACCCCGCTTTCGAGCCGCGCGGCCTTCCAGACGCTGTCCACCTGCTGGTGGACGGGGGGAGTGGTGTCGAGGACGCGTACCTCCAGAACGTCGGGGAACGAAACGCTGACGGGGCGGCCCTCGACGGATTCCACGGCTATGCGCATCTCGGGTTGGAGCAGCGCGGCCTGCGGGCCGACCGTCGCGCGCGGGATGGCGATCTGCTCGAAGGTCACGGGGTTCATGAAGTAGCAGTCGCCGCCATCGTCGTAGAGGTAGTCCATGGGCTGCTTCTCGACGTCGAGCTCTTCGAGCTTGAGATCGGAGCGGAAACTATGCTCCCAGAGGGTTCCGGTCGAGAGGTTCTTCAGGCGGGCGTGGGTTGCGCCACCCATCTTGCCCTGCCCCGGGTGGTAATCGGCGAACAGAATTCTGTAGGGCTGGCCCTCGAAGCGAACGGCCATTCCAGCGCGCAGTTGCGATGCCACGACCATCGGTTCCTCCCGCGTCGGACTACGGAATCCAGGATACTACAGCGGATGGCGGACAAATCGCCGTGAAGCTGGGCTAAGCTTGACCTGATGGCCAGAGTTGCGATCAACGTCGGGTGCCTGCTCGCTGCAGCGGCACTCGGGGCGCCGGCCCCTCGACTGGGGGAGGCGCCCAAACCGGTGGTTGCCGACAAGATCAAAGACCGATTTGTCCCGGCTCCCTATGATCGCCAGAAGATTCGGGGGTTGCTGGGCGAGAGGATGCGGGTGAACCTGGAGGGACGCCTGCTGCACGTGAACCAGGCCGCGCTGCTGGCGGGATTCCAGAAGCGGCCGGGAAACCAGCCGTGGATCGGGGAGCACGCCGGGAAGTTCCTCGACGCGGCCGCCAACACCTGGGCGTACACCGGCGACGAGCGGCTCAAGCTCATCATGGACCGGATGGCGCAGGAGCTGATCGCGGCCCAACTGCCCGATGGGTACCTGGGGACGTACACCGACGCCCAGCGCTGGACGAGTTGGGACGTCTGGGTGCACAAGTACGACCTGATCGGGTTGCTGAGCTACTACAGGGTGACGGGCAGCCAGCCGGCGCTAGGGGCGGCGCGCAAGATCGGCGACCTGCTGGCGCTCACGTTTGGGGAAGGGCCCGGCCAGCGGGACATCCTCAAGTCCGGCACGCACGTGGGCATGGCGGCGACCAGCGTCCTGGAGCCGATAGCGATGCTGTACCGGTACACCGGCGAGCAGCGGTACCTGGACTTCGCCCGCTACATCCTGCGGGCGTACGACCGGCCGGACGGGCCCAAGATCATCGCGTCGCTCACGGCGACGGGAAACGTGTTCCACACAGCGAACGCCAAAGCCTACGAGATGATGTCGAACCTGGTGGGCCTCACCGACCTCTACCGGCTGACGGGCGAGGAGCCGCTCCTGAAACCGGCCGTGGCGGCGTGGAAGGACATCGCGGCGAACCGGCTGTACCTCACCGGGACGACCAGCGCCAACGAGTACTTCCAGGACAACGGGGAACTGCCGGGCGAGGAGAGCGCGGGCGTGGGCGAAACCTGCGCGACGGTGACGTGGCTGCAACTGGGCTGGCAGTTGTTGCGCGTCACGGGCGAGCCGCGGTACGCCGACGAGATCGAGCGCACGGTGTTCAACCATTTGACGGGCGCGCAGGATGCGAAGAACGGGAACTTCTGTTACTTCACTCCGCTGGTGGGAAGGAAGAGGCCGAGCGCGACGATCAGTTGCTGCCTGTCGAGCGGGCCGCGCGGGGTTTCGATGATTCCGGAACTGGTCTGGGGAATGCGCCAGGACGGGCCGGCGGTGCTGCTCTACGCTCCCGGCGAGGTGACGATCCCGGTGCGCGAGGGCCTCGATGTTCTGCTGCGGGCCGAGACGCGGTTCCCGGCCGACGGCGCGGTGACGCTGACGGTGCGAACGCCGCGCGTGGCGCGGTTCCCGCTCTACCTGCGCGTACCGTCGTGGTGCACGAAATACACGGCAACGGTGAAGGGCGAGGTCACCGAGGGGAAGCCCGGACAGTTCGTCAAGCTCGAGCGGAGCTGGCTGCCGGGGGAGACGGTCCAGATCCAGATGGACCTGCCGGTGCGGGTGGCGCCGGGCGGGAAGAACTACGGCGAGTATGTGGCCGTGGTGCGCGGGCCGCAGGTGCTGGCGCTCGAGGCTTCGTTGAACCCTTTGGTTGTGTATGCGCACCGCGCGGCGCCCAAGTCGGTCAACCCGGCAGGCCTGGGATTGGTGGAAACCAAGGCGGGAGTGAACTGGCCGCAGGCGTACATGATCGACGGGATCGTGGCGGGAAAAACGCAGCCGCTGGTGCTGGTTCCATTCGCCGACGCGCTGAACTACCGCGTGTGGCTGGTCCGGCCGGAGCGGATCCCGGTGGGGCCGGTGGCGGTGACGGCGTTCGGGAGGGAGTCCTGGTCGCGGGCCGGGACCGAGAACGGCTCGATCTGCGACGAGCGCCCCGACACCTACCGCAACACGTTCACGGCGCGGCCGGCAAAGCAGGATTGGTACGCGGTGGAGATCGACCAGCCGGCAGCGATCGCGCGCATCATGTACCGCCACGGCAAGCTGTTTTCGAACGGGGGCTGGTTCGACACCTCGGAAGGCAAGCCGCAGATCCAGATCAAGCGCACGCGGACGGCAAATTGGGAGACCGTCGCCACGCTGGACAACTACCCCGATGCGACGGCAGCCCAGGCCCCCGGCCTGCGCGACGGCGAGGCGTTCTCCGTAAGGCTGAAAGAGCCGCTGAAGGCGGTGGGCGTGCGCATCCTCGGCAAGCCGGGCGGGTCGTTCTCGAGCTGCGCCGAGCTGGGAGGCTACGAGCGCTGAGGGCGCGGCAGCCTCGGCGTAACGGCGGGCCCGATTGGCGAGGAACGGGTGACTCCCCGGCGCCAACGTCCGCGGAAAGTCGCATTCGGACTGCGGTCTCCGATCCCTTATGGGAAGGGGATTGCGCGACAGGAATCGTCTCCTAAACACTGCGGTGTTACACACGATCTATGTGCGCTTGATAACGCAACGGGCGACAGCTATCGAACAGCCCGGCAGCGTGGATTCCGACGATCCGCTCTTGTTGTCCAGGAGAGAGCCGAAGAACCAACCAACACGCAGGACGATCTTACCGCTATTGCAGGCTCCGCCAAGTGTTCCGCGTTCGGCTGCGCCCAGAAATACGCTTGGGGTATACCATGCTCCGCGGCTTCCTCGGCCGAGGAAGGACTCACCAGCGAAACCAAGATCCCGCCCTCTCTTCAACACCTTCCAAGAGCGCTTCTGGGTATTATGTAAAGCTGACTCATTTTTCCGGGTCGGTTCTTGCGTTACCAGCAAAGCGAAGGCCGGACACGGCTCCGCTGCTGAAGCACACCCCGACTCCGAAGCCTGGCCGCGCTGTCCGGCGTGGCGATTGCCGGTCTTCGCCTCAGCGGAAAAGCCCTAGCATGTAGGCTACGAGGA
>Ga0187850_10001143_pt1 | contig 30212 bp, 24 predicted proteins | sample June2016WEW_4_15_FD_132436 | JGI IMG/M metagenome (GOLD analysis project Ga0187850, IMG submission 132436) | Peatland microbial communities from SPRUCE experiment site at the Marcell Experimental Forest, Minnesota, USA - June2016WEW_4_150 | ecosystem: Environmental > Terrestrial > Soil >...
CGAATGTCCGCAATCCCACGTTCACGCCCGATGTCGCGGATTTGTATGTTTTCCGGCTGGAAGCCACCAACGCCGCCGGGGCGGTGTGTATCCGCACACTGGCCTTTACAGCGGTGCCGCCGCCTCCGATCATCGTGACGCCGCCCCTGACCCAGACCGCTGAGATGGGGTCACTTGCCTTCTTCTCGGTGGAAGCCACGAACACTGTGCCGGGAGCAACCTACCAATGGTACTTTAACGGCACCAACGCGCTGGCCGGCGCCACCAACTCTTACCTTGGCCTGGCCGCTGTCCAACCGGCCCAGGCGGGGGCTTACACGGTGGTCGTCACGAATCTCGGCGGGGCCGTGACCAGCGCGCCGGCCCTGCTGAGCGTGATCGCCGCGGTCGAGAGAAGGGTCGTTCCGGCCCTGAATCTGACGGGCGACGTGGGCAGCTTCCTGCACCTGGATTATGTCAATGCCTTCGGCCCTGGCAAACCGTGGCTGTCGCTATCGAACTTTACGCTCACGAGCGCACCGCAGGTCTGTTTTGATCTTTCCGAGCCGCTGCCCGCGCAACGGTTCTACCGCGCCTGGCAGACCAACGTGCCGAGTGAGAGGCCCAAGCTGGACCTGGGGTTGGCCACGGAGATCCCGCTGGCCGGGGCGATCGGCAGCTCGGTGCGGATTGATTATATCAATGTCTTTGGCCCGACCGACGCCTGGGTGACGCTGGCCACCGTGACGCTGACGAGCATGAGGGAGCTTTACTTCGACCTGGGCGCGTTCCGGCAGCCGCCCCGGCTCTACCGGCTGGTCCCGGTCCCGTAGAGCGCCTTTCTTGACATTTCGCGCGGGTCGGCTTTGGGGTGTGCCGCGGCGCTGGATGTTCTGGTCCCGCAGGGCGGGACCGGTGTGAGTTGGGTGTGGCCGCCTCCGGGAAAGAGCGGCTACGCAGAATTGTTTCGATGCTCGTGGGGATAATCAAAGCCAATTCTGATTGGCGGTTGCGCGAGGGAGATTAGGATTAGGAGATTAGGATTAGGAGATTAGGATTAAGGTTAGGAGATTAGGATTAGGATTAGGATTAGGATTAGGATTAAGGTTAGGAGGGACCACCCAAAAAAGTGAAATGCTCCCCCTGTCTAACGGGCGGGTTGTGAGGGTCAGGGCTTTTTCCAGACCACCCCGTCTTTCATCACAAAACCGACGTCACGGACCGCTTGGATGTGAGTTGTGGGATCGCCAGCCACCGCTACCAGGTCGGCCAACATATTGGGGCGCAGATGGCCAAGCTTGTCCTCCATGCGGATAATCCTCGAATTGACCGCCGTGGCCGCCAGCAAGGCCTGGCTCGGGGTCATGCCGCCCCGCACCATCCATTCCAGCTCGCGGTAATTGTCGCCATGGCGGAAGACGCCCACGTCGCTGCCCAAACCAATCGTGACCCCATTGTCCAAGGCGAGCTTGAAGGACCGGAGCGCCTGCTGCATCTCCGGCGTGTAGGGGCTTTGGCCTGGTTTATAGCCATGAAAATATTCGGCATAAGCTTCTACCGCCGTAAGCGTCGGCAAATAAGCCACCCCTTTGCTGGCCATGAGGCGAAAGACTTCCTCGGTGCCGGCGTAGCCATGCTCGAGCGTGTCGACTCCGGCCACAATGGCCCGCCGCATGCCCTCGGCGGTGGTGGCGTGGGCCGCCACCAGGCGTCCGGCAGCATGGGATTCCTCGACCAGCGCGCGCAACTCTTCGACGCTGAAGGTGGGCACTTCCTTGCCTTCAGGACCTCGGCCGAAATCCGCATAGACCTTGATCCAATCCGCCCCGGCGCCGGCCTGTTCCCGCACCGCCTTGAGCAGCTCGGCTATGCCGCTGGCTTCCTGGGCGCCTTTGGGCAGCGTGACATTTTCCGCGAACCCTCGCGGCCCGGGGCCGTAGCTTGCCGTCGCCACGATGGCCCTGGTGGCGACCTGGAGTCGAGGCCCGGGAATCATTCCTTCCTCGATGGCGCGTTTAATCGATAGGTCCGAGAACCCGGCTCCCTCGGTGCCCAAGTCCCGCAACAGGGTAAAACCCGCCAGCAGGGTGTTTCTGGCATGAATCACGGCCTCGACCGACCGATAAGCCACGGGCTCCTTGAGCACCTGGTCGTTCCACAACGCTTCATTATACGGATGCAGAAAGATATGCGAGTGCAGGTCCATCAGGCCGGGGAGCAGTGTCATGCCCGGCAATTCGAGCTTGACGCTGTTGGCCGGCGCTTGCCCTTGAATTTGCCCCGCGGGCCCGACCGCGGTGATGCTATTGCTGACGACCAGCACTGCCCAGTCCGCGCGCGTTTGGCCATTTTCGCTGTCAAAGACCCGCGCCGGCATCAGTAAAAACGCCGCCTTCACAACTTCCCGCTCTGCCGGGGGCTGGACTTGGGCGCCGAGCAGGCCCCCGGCTGTTAAACCAAGCAGGACAACGCCCTGCCATACGGTTACCTGGTTCATTTCAACGGAAATTGACCCCTGCCGGAAGCACTGTCAAGCGTGGCGCCGGTCCCGAGGTCCGGGGGCGGCTTTCGATGGCTCGACCAACGGCGCAGACTGGCCAGACCTGGGGGCCGCAACTCGCATCCCCGCCGCCTGCCAGGGCAGCAACGCCTGCGCGGCGAAACCCCCGAGCCAGCCGGCTACAGTCCAGCCATCGCCAAGCCTTGAAGGGTCTTCCGGGCAATATCGCGCCGGCGCTCAAGAGCCAGACAACCCTGGCTTGAACTTCCCTTGAATGACTGCAAACATGACACCCATGCAAATGAAGCACCTGCTCACGACCATTCTGTTTGTTTGTTGGACCGCCCTGCCCCTCGCCGCAGGCGATTGGCCGCAATGGCGCGGACCGAACCGCGACGACGTGTCTGCCGAAACGGGCCTGCTCACGCAATGGCCTGCCGGCGGTCCCCGCCTGGTGTGGAAGGCCACCGGCCTGGGCGCGGGGTACGCCGGAGTTTCCGTCGTCGGCGCGCGGGTGTTCACTCTGGGCGAAAGCAGCGGGTCAAGTTTCGCCCTTGCCCTGGAGGGGGCCGCCGGCCATCTGGTTTGGACGGCGAAAATCGGCAGGGCAGGCGCCGATCCTCCCGGCCCGCGCAGCACCCCCACCGTGGACGGAGATCGGGTCTATGCGCTCGGCCAGTTTGGCGATTTGGTTTGCCTGGCAGCGGCCACGGGCCGGGAGGTGTGGCGAAAGAACCTCGAAAAGGACTTTGGCGGCAGATGCGGCGGCTGGAGTTACAGTGAATCGCCCTTGGTGGATGGCGAGAGGCTGGTTTGCACCCCCGGCAGTACGCGCGGTTCAATGGTGGCGCTCAACAAGAGCACCGGCGCGTTGCTCTGGCAAACCAAAGAATTCACCGACCCGGCTGAATACTCTTCTCCCATTGTCGGCCAAATCGGCGGCGTGCGGCAGTATATCCAGCTTACCGGCGAGCACGTGGCCGGCGTTGAGGCCGAAACCGGAAAACTGCTTTGGCTCGCCCCGCGCCATGGCCAGACCGCCACCATCCCCACTCCGATCTGCCACGACAACCACGTCTATGTGACCTCGGGTTACGGCATCGGCTGCAATCTGTTCCAGATCACCACGACCAGCGAAGGTTACAAAGCCGAGCAGCTTTGGGCCAACCAGGTCATGGCCAACCATCACGGCGGCGTGGTCCGCCTCGGCGACTGCCTCTACGGTTACTCCGAGAACAAGGGCTGGGTGTGCCAGGACTTCAACACCGGCCGCCTGCTCTGGAGCCACCAGGGTGTGGGCAAAGGCTCGCTGACCTGCGCTGACGGCCATCTCTACCTCCGCAGCGAAGCTGGCAACGGCACCCTCGCCCTCGTCCAGGCCACGCCCAACGGTTACACGGAGATAAGCCGCTTCGACCAACCCGACCGCAGCAAGCAAAACAGTTGGCCCCATCCGGTCATCGCCGGCGGAAAGCTCTACCTCCGGGACCAGGATGTCTTGCTCTGCTACGACCTGAAGCACTAGCCAATGGTCAGGTCGGGACACAAACAGGGCGGCGCCCTGCGGCGGTAGGAACTCCCGCCTCGCGCTTTCCGATGGTTTTGCTTGTAATCGGTCCGGGATGAGCGTAGGACAGCGGCGAAGGCAACCCTGGACCAACTATTTGGGGGCGGGTCCGGCGCATTTTCATCTTTGGTTCAGGGCGGGGTTCTGATAGGCTGCGCAGCATGGAAATGTTGCAACGCATCTTGAAGACCGCCGTCGAGGGCGGGGCGTCAGACGTACACCTGAAAATCAACACCCCCGTCATCTTCCGCATCAATCGCCAACTGATTGCCATCGAGTGTCCCTTGCCGACCGACGAGTGGATGCGCAATATCGTCAAGCAGGTTACCCCGCTCCACTTGCGGCAGCGGCTGGACGAGCAGCGCGAGATCGACTTCTCCTACTTTCTGCCCAACATCGGCCGTTTCCGCACGAACCTCTTTCAACAGCGCGGCCAGTGGTGCCTGGCCATGCGCCATGTCAAGACCACGGTCCCGAGCTTCGAAGAACTGGGGCTGCTCGAGCAGATTAAGCAGGTGGCCGAATCGCCCCGCGGCATCGTCCTGCTGGCCGGCTCGACCGGCTGCGGCAAATCCACCACCCTGGCCGCGATGATCGAGCACATCAACGCCAACTTCAAGAAACACATCATCACCCTCGAAGACCCCATCGAATACGTCTTCGAAGACAACCAATGCGTCATCGAGCAGCGGGAAGTCGGCCTGGACACCCTCTCCTTCCATCACGCCCTCAAGCACGTGCTCCGCCAGGACCCGGACATTATCATGATCGGCGAGATGCGCGACTCGATCAGTTTCACCGCCGCCATGAGCGCCGCCGACACCGGCCACCTGGTCCTCTCCACCTTGCACACCACCAATGCCTCCCAATCGGTCAACCGCATTCTGGACTTTTTCAAGGCCGATGAACGGGAGCAGATCCGCCGCCAACTGGCCGGCACCCTCCAGGCGGTCATCTGCCAGCGCATGACCAACACCATCGCCGGCGCCATGACCCCAGCCCTCGAAATCCTCATCAACACCGCGACGGTCAAGAAGTTGATGGAGGAAAACCGGCTCGACAAACTCCCGGCCGCCATCGAGACCAGCATGGACGACGGCATGATCACTTTCAACCAGTCCCTCTTCCAACTCGTCCGCGACGGCAAGGTCTCCGAGCAGGAAGCCCTCAGCAAGGCCACCAACCCCCAGGCCCTCGAGATGAATTTCAAAGGCATCTTCCTCGACGAAGGACGCAGAATTCTCACCTGAGCGCGCCTGCGCCAGCGGCAGTCGCGTTGCGGTTGGCGCTGGCCCGTCCAGGTATCCTCGGAAGTTTGGCCTTGGCCAGCCCCAACGCGGTTGATGCTGCGCCGAGAAAAGCAGATCGCGAGCAAGAGTTTGTTCACTTCTTTCGAACGATTTCCTCGGCTGCTCAGGCTATTTCTTGAATCCGCCCCACGTCCAGCAAGCCGCGCAAAAAAAAGAGTTGCGCTACCGCGGCGCCGGGGTATAATTGGACACAAGTTGGTTGTACCATCAAACGATCCGTTGACGATGACCGTTGACCGATTTAGGAAATTCTTTGGCCGGCTTGTGATCGTTTCAAGCCGCCTCGAGCACAGCTCGAATCTCTGCACACGAGGAGGACGTCCCGGACCTCGAGCGGCGGACAGGAATGTCCGCGCTCCGCGTCACCGGGGGGGCCTGGCATCCCAGGGGCCTGTCACCGGGCCTGGGCGCAGAGGCAGGCGGGGAAGGCGGGACTTATGAAAGTCACCAATGCCAGCAGGCGAGCTGAGCCGGCGGCGCAGGCCTGTAAGCGGCCCGCGGCCGGGGCGGCGGGCAGGACCCTAATCCACATCCCTGTCATTCACACCCAGGCGGACATGGGCGCGCTGGCAAAAGCCATCCAGGCCCTGACCATTCACAAGCTGGGCCAGCAAGGCTGGCAGCGGAACCTCGAGGTGATCGACGAGGTCTGGTCCCGCATCGAGGCCGCGATCGAGGGTTGGTCGCTCCCCTACCAAAGGGTGCGGCTCTACCAGGATGGGCTGCCAGTCTGTGGGCGGGAAGAGCAGATCGTGACCGAACTGGCCAAGGCCGGGAGCCGGAACCATCAACTGGTGCTGCGTTTGAAAAGGCGCGGCGCCACCATCATGGGCACTGAGTCAGCCGAGTTGCTGGTGCTGGAATACAAACTCATCAAACAGGCCCTGGACGCCGTTGACGGGAAAGCAGCCGGGCAAGCGGAGGTCCGCGACCGGGCCTTGAGTCTGGCGTTGCTGGCCAAACGTGACCAGGCCATCGCGGAGCGCATCAACCAAACCCTTGCGCCAGGTGAGACGGGGATAATCTTCCTGGGGATGCTCCACCGCCTCGAACCGTGGCTGGCAAAAGACATCCGGGTCAGGCATCCGATTTTCAGGCCGCCTGCTCCGGCAGACCCACCCCTATGAACCGCGCAAAGAACCGCATTTTGGTAGTGGATGACCAGCGGGAGACGTGCGAGCTCATCGCCGCGCTGCTCCAGCGGGAGGGGATTGTCCCGCTGCTGGCCTATGACGGAAAGACGGCCATGCAAATAATGCGCGCCCAATGGCCTGAGGCCCTGATTCTGGATATCCTGCTGCCGGATTTGGACGGCTTGGAAGTCTTGCGGCAGGTCAAGGCCTTGGACGAAGACCTGCCGGTGGTGATCTTGACGGGGCACCCGGGGGTCCGGGGGGCGGTGGCAGCAATGCGCGCCAGCGCCTATGATTATTTGTCCAAACCCTACGACCATGCCGAACTGCTGCGCGTGGTCCGCCGCGCCTTGCAGGAACGACAATTCTCTCTGCGGCGCAAACACGCCGTGGCCGAGGGCAACGCCCACCGTGACCTTGCGCAGACCATGGGCCCCAGCGGGGCCATTGGCCGCCTGATTGCCGAGGTCAATTGCGTCGCCAAATCCAACTTCAGCGTCGTCATCCTGGGTGAGACCGGCACCGGCAAGGAGGTCGTCGCCCGCGCCATTCACGAGGCCAGTCCGCGCGCCAGCCGGCCCTTTGTGCCCGTCGATTGCGGGGCGATTCCCGAGACCCTGATCGAGGCGGAATTGTTTGGGCATGAAAAGGGCTCCTTCACCGGGGCGCTCGGCCAAAAGCCCGGACGCTTTGAGCAGGCTGCCGGGGGAACGCTCTTGCTGGACGAAGTATCCAATATGCCGCTCAGCGCCCAGGCCAAAGTCCTGCGGGCACTGCAGGAAAGGACCGTCTATCGCGTGGGCGGCACGGTGCCGATCAAGGTCGACGTGCGCGTGCTGGCGGCGGGCAACCGCGATTTGGAAGCGGTCGCCGCCGCCGGACGATTCCGGGTCGACCTGTTCTTTCGGCTGAACGAGTTCACCCTTCGCGTCCCGCCGCTGCGCCAGCGCCAGGAGGACATCCTCTACCTGGCCAGACGGTTCCTGGACCAAACCAACCAGGAATTGAACAAAAGAGTCTGCGGGTTCTCGGAGCCGGCCTCCCAGGCCCTGCTGAATTATTCCTGGCCGGGGAATGTCCGCCAACTGCGCTCGACCGTGCGGCGGGCGGTGCTCCTGGCCGAGGAGGTGGTGGCCGAGGCCCATCTTGATATTATGGGCGAGAGCGGCCCGGCTCCGTCCCCGCCGCTGCTCAACACCCTCCTGGAGACTCCGCCCGGCGCCTGCCTTTCCCTCAAGAAAGTCGTCGCCCAAAGCACCGTGGCGGTCGAGCGCGAAGTCCTGCTCCAGGCCTTGCGCCGCACCAGCGGCAACAAAGCCGAGGCGGCACGCCTGCTCCAAATTGATTACAAGACCATTCAGTCAAAAATCAAAAAATGCGGAATTGCATCAAATCCGCAGTCCTTATGAAAAAACCAAAACCAGACAAAACTCAACCGCACCCCCAGCCCGGCGCCAGCCTGGGCGGAATGCTCTCGGGCTTGGGCGGCTTGCTGGACAAGCTCAACGAACTGGCGGAAACGGGCGCCGAACTGCGCCGCACCGGTGAGATTCATGGCGCCGGCAAAGAGATAAAAGGCATCTATGGCTTTACGGTCAAGGTCGGCTTGGGGGATCAGGCCGCCCGCGTTGAGCCTTTCGGAAACATCCGCGCGGACAAGCGGACCGGCCAGCCGGTGGTTCAGGAAATCCGCGAACCCGTGGTCGACGTTTTCGAGGAGAAAGATCACGTGTTGATCGTGGCCGAGATGCCGGGCATCAGCGCCGCGGACGTGCGGCTCGAGGTCAAGGACGACGTCCTGACCATTGCGGCGGCCAAAGGCGACAAGCGGTATCGAAAAGAGGTCTTGCTGCCCGGCAGCTATCCCAAAGCGAAGATGCGCCTGGTGTGCAACAACGGGGTCTTGGAAATCAAATGCGTCAAGTAGCAGGCCCCGCACGATTTCCCACATGGACAAACCCGGACCAGCAGTGGCGCTCAAGCTGCGCGTGACCGAGGCCCCGGGCAAAGACGTCGGGCGGGCCTTGGGGCGCATTGGGCCCGAGGACATGGAGCGCCTCGGGGTGGCGATCGGGGACACGGTGGCAGTGGCGGGCAAGCGGACTACGGTATGCAAAGTAATGCCGGCCTATAAAGAACTCCGCGGCCAATCGCGCATCCAACTCGATGGACTGGCCCGCGAGAACGCCGGCGCCGCCCTCGACGAGTTCGTGCAGGTCCAAAAAGTCTCGGTTCGCCCCGCCCAGCGCGCCGGCCTGGCGCCGCTGACCATCACCCCCGACGCGCGCGACCTGCCATACATCGGCAGTCTGTTGGACGGCTTGCCGGTCCAGGAAGGCGACCGCATTCGGGCGGTGTTGTTTGGCAGCCGCTCGGTTGATTTCAAAGTGGAGGGCACCACTCCCCGCGGACCGGTGCTGATCAACCCCACGACCGAGTTGGTGGTTGGCAAAGGGCAGGTCAAGGAGCGCCTCCAGGCGGCCGTCCCGTACGAGGACATTGGCGGACTCAAACCCCAACTGCACCGCATCCGCGAGATGATTGAACTGCCGCTGCGCTATCCGGAGGTCTTCGAGCGCTTGGGTATCGCCGCCCCCAAAGGAGTGCTGCTCCACGGGCCGCCCGGCTGTGGCAAGACCCTCATCGCCCGCGCCATCGCCCATGAGACCGAGGCCAATTTTTTTTCCGTCAGCGGCCCGGAGATCATCCACAAGTTCTACGGCGAGAGCGAGGCCCACTTGCGCAAGGTCTTCGAGGAGGCCACGCGCCAGGGCCCGAGCATCATTTTCCTGGACGAGATTGATGCCATAGCCCCGCGCCGCGAACAAGTGGTGGGCGAGGTGGAGAAGCGCGTGGTCGCCCAGCTCATGGCGCTCATGGATGGGCTGACCAAGCGGCAGAACGTCATTGTCATTGGCGCCACCAACCTGCCCAACGCCCTGGACCCGGCACTGCGCCGGCCCGGCCGCTTTGACCGCGAGATCGCCATCCCGATCCCCGATCGCCACGGACGCCTGGCCATCCTGGAGATTCACAGCCGGGGCATGCCCCTGGCGCAGGACGTCGATATGAATCACCTGGCCGAGATCACCCATGGCTTTGTCGGCGCCGACCTGGAGGCGCTCTGCCGCGAAGCCGCCATGATTTGCCTGCGAGACATCCTGGCGGACATCGATTTTTCGCTGGCCAAAATCCCTTATGAACGACTGGCGAAGCTGGAAGTCCGCATGGACCATTTTCTGGCGGCCCTGCAAGAAGTCGAACCTTCGGCCATTCGGGAGGTCTTTGTCGAGGTCCCCAATGTGCGCTGGGCCGACGTGGGTGGCTTGGCCAAACTGAAGCAACGCCTCGTCGAGGCCGTCGAATGGCCCTTGCGCTATCCCGGCTTGTTTGAGCAAGCAGGGGTCCGCCCGCCCAAAGGTCTGCTGCTCTCCGGTCCGCCGGGCTGCGGCAAGACCCTCTTGGCCAAAGCTGTGGCCACTGAGAGCCGGGTGAACTTCGTCTCGGTCAAAGGACCGGCCTTGCTTTCCAAATATGTCGGTGAATCCGAGCGGCAGATGCGCGATATCTTTCGTAAAGCCAGGCAAGCCGCCCCGTGCATCATTTTCTTTGACGAGCTGGATGCTTTGATGCCCGCCCGCGGCGGCCAGGCCTCGGACACGCCGGTTACCGACCGGGTCTTGAGCCAATTCCTGGCCGAGTTGGACGGCATCGAGGAACTCAAGGGCGTTTTGGTCTTGGGCGCCACCAACCGGCTGGATCGCCTGGACCCGGCGATGCTGCGGCCCGGCCGCTTTGATGAAGTGTTGGAAATATCCGCGCCCGATGAAGCCGCGCGGCGCGAGATTCTTGAGGTTCATCTCCGTGGCAAGCCGCTGGCCCGGCCCATAGAAATCAGCGTTCTGGCCGCCAAGACCCACGGCATGAGCGGAGCCCAAATAGCTTCGGTCTGCAACCGCGCCGCCCTCAGGGCCGTCCGGCGGGCGATTGCCTCCAAAGACTCGCCCGCCGGGCCGCCGCCGGGGACTGGTCTCCAGACCAAGGTGCTCGTCGAGCCGGGCGATTTGGAGGCCGCGCTGGCGGAGGTTTCCCTTGATTTGTGACAGGGCGAACGGAAGCCATTGGGCTTAGGCAAATGAACCAGGAAGCGGACAAGGCGTGTTACCTTTACGGCTTCACCCAGGCCGCCCTCGCGGCGGCCTCGGGTGCGGCCCCGAGCCTGGATGCCGGGGCGGGCGCCGCTGGCCTCGGGCTGGGGATTGATGAAGGGCATCCGCCCCGGTTCTGGCGCGGCCAGGAAGTGGCGGCGGTCTGGAGTCCGGTCTCGCGCCTGGAATTCTCTGGGCCTGCGGCCGAAGGCAATTTGCAGGATTTGGCCTGGCTGGGACCGCGCGTGTGCCGGCACCAGGCAGTGCTCGAGCAGGTGATGCACCTGGGGCCCGTGCTGCCGGCCCGCTTCGGAACGCTCTTTTCCTCGGTGGGCAGCCTGAACCGTTTCTTGCTCAGACATGCTGCCACCATCCGGCGCTTTCTTGAGCGTGTCAGCGGCCACGATGAGTGGGCGGTGAAGGGCTTTCTGGAGCAAACGCGCGCCGAGGCGCAGTTGTTGGCTGGCCTTGGACCGGCTGAGGAAGCGCTTTGGGCCAGGTCGCCCGGGTTAAACTACCTCCGGCAACAAGGCCGGCGAATCAAGGCCAAAGAGGAATTGGCGGGGCGCCTGGCGCAGGCCTGCGACCGCCTGTTCAAACAACTGGGCGCCTTGGCGGCGGAAGCTCGCTCGCGCCGCCTCTTGGCAGGGGAAACCACCGACTCGCAGCCGGAGATGGTTTTGAACTGGGCGTTTCTGGTGCCCCGCGCGGCCGCGGGGGATTTTCGCGGCCGGATCGAACGAGCGAACAGCGAGCCGAACCCTCCCGGTTTGGTGCTTGAGCTCTCAGGGCCTTGGCCCCCGTACAGTTTCTGTCCGGCCCTTGGGGCGGGGGCGGCGCCCGCCAGGGGCGAAGTGCAAGGAGAAAGACCATGAACCTGTCCCATGCGGAGGCCAAGCGAAATGAGAGCCTTTACCGAGTGCTGCTCAATGCCATCCCCTCCTCCGTCCTCCTGGTCGCTCGCGACCTGCGCATTGTCTTGGCCAATCGCAATTTCCTGGAGAAGAGCCGCCAGACGGCCGAAGAGACCATCGATCGACGCTTGCCGGAGGTCTTTCCGCCGGCCATCCTCGATACGACCGAGATGGTTCAGCGCATTCAGCGCGTCTTTGAGACTAACGAGCCGACTCCCGGCGAGAGAATTGCCTATCGCGCCCCGGGGGGACTGATGCGGGTTTACTATTACCGGGTCCTGCCTTTGGCTTCTCCTGAAGTCGTCGGCTTTGTCCTGCTGCTCATGGAGGACGTGACCGAGCAGGCGCATTTGATGGAGGACATTCGGCGGACGGAGCGTCACTTGGCCATTGTGGTGGAAAGCACCAGCGAGATTATCCTCTCGACTGACTCCGAGGGCCGGATACTCAGTTGGAACACCTCCGCCGAGCGCATCTCCGGCTACACCCCCCGCGAAGTCGAGCATCGCTGCTTTTACGAGTTCTGTGTCCAGGCCCATCAGGCCGACGCCCGCCGGATGTTTTCCGAATGGAAAGACGCCAAAGCCCCGCAGACCGTCGAATGGAGTCTGGTCACCAAAGCCGGCAGGGCCGTCCCCATTTCCTGGATTTGGTCGCCCATGGTGGAGGAACAGGCCGAGACCATGGGCATCGTGGCGGTGGGCCGCGACCTGACCGAGAGCCGCAAACTGGAGGCCCAACTGCTCCAAGCCCAAAAGCTGGCGGCCTTAGGCGTGATGGCGGGAGGCATTGCCCATGAACTGCGCAACCCGCTCTCCATCTGTTCCTCCGCCGCTCAATTCCTCATGGAGGCCGAGGTCCAGCCGGAGTTCCGCCGCGAATGCGCCCAAAAGGTATGCCAGGGGATGCAAAGGGCCTCCGCCATCATCGACCACCTCTTGAACTTCGCCCGCCCTTCCGAACACAATGATCTGGTCAAGCTCGACCTGGTCGCGGTCCTCCAAGAGGCGCTCACACTGGTGGCCGACCAGGCAAAGATCCAGCACATCGCGGCCAGTATGCAGTCGTCCGAGGCCCCCGTGCTCGTGCTGGGCAATGCCCACCTGCTCCAGCAAGTTTTCGTCAACCTTTTCCTCAATGCCATCCATGCCATGCCCGGCGGAGGTCGTCTCGCCGTGCGGGTGCAGACCGCCCGCCCCCAGGTCAGTGTGCAAGTAGCCGACACCGGCCACGGCATCGCCCCGGCCGACCTCCCCAGCATTTTCGACCCCTTTTACTCCAAGTCCATCGGCAAGAAGGGCACCGGCTTGGGTCTGCCGCTGTGCTTTTCCATCATCAAGCTCCACGCCGGGGCCATCGAGGTCGAAAGCGAACCGGGCCAGGGCTCCACCTTCACGGTCCGATTGAACCTGGCGCAGGACTGAAAGCCCAAACATGGCCGTCAAGGATGAATACCTCGTGGTGGATGATGAGCCGGACATTTGTTGGGCCCTGGAACGTTTATTGACCTCCACCGGGTTGCCTTGCCAAAAGGCACTGTGCGCACAGGCGGCCATAGATTTGGCGCAGCATCACGGCTTCCGCCTCGCGTTTCTGGACCTCACCCTGCCCGATATGAAAGGACTCGAATTGGCCAAACGCCTCCGTCAGATAGATCCCGACCTTCGCATCGTAATCCTCTCCGGCTTTATTTCCGAGGATCGGACGGCCTTGGCTCAACTCAAGCATGAGGGTCTCATCTGCGCCTGCATCACCAAACCTTTCTTGCATCACGATATTCTCACCGTGATCGACAATTTTGGGACGGCCCGCAAGCTCAAGTGAGGATTGAACTCCCCGCCGGTCGGGCAGGCGCTGCCGGGAGTCAATTCCCTAGGCGCTGCCGCTGGAGATTTGCTCGGCCTGGAATCCCTGGAATTCCCATTGGATTTGGCCGCAAACCCGTGACTGCCCCACCCCGCCAGGCCTTGGCACGTCTCTTGCAACCCCTCCCAAGCGCGATACCCAGCCGTTCTGGTAGAGTCGCGAATCGTAACAACAGCAAACAAAACAAACGAGTATGGCAAAAATCGTAAAATCAACGGACTCCTCGAGTCTGGCAGAAGTGGTGGATCGCATCCTCGACAAGGGGATCGTGATTGATGTTTGGGCCAAGGTTTCCTTGGTCGGCATTGAACTGGTCTCCCTCGAGGCCCGGGTGGTCATCGCCTCCGTCGAGACCTATCTGAAGTATGCCGAGGCCATCGGCCTGACGGCTACAGCGGCGGCCCCTGCCTAATGCCCGCCGGAGCCTTTGTTGTCGGGCGGAGAGTGCTTTCTATTCTCCGCCTCACAACTTATCAGACCAGCGTTGAAACCTCGAACCAGGAAAGGTTTGCCGATGATGAATAACTTAACCAATGACATGACGCGCCTGTGCAGCGAGATCGCCGCGCTCCACGATGCGCGCGCGGCCCTGCTGAGCAGCTTTGTGGAGGCCAAGGAGGCGCTGCGGGACACCGTCTCCGCGCTGCTGGGCGGCTTCCGGGACGCGCGGGGGGACATGGCCGCTCAAACAAAGGTCCAGTTGCAGGAGTTTGTAGGCTGCGTCAAGGGAGCGGTGACGGACCTTCAGCAAAAGGTCGCAGGGTTGCAGGGAGAGTTCCGCGATGACCTGGCGGGCGCACATCGGGCCTGGCACGGCGTTGCCCCGGCGGCGCACAAGGCGCCAACCGCTGCCGAGCCGCCTCTGGGCGCCGGGGGGGCGGCCGCCGAACCGGCCGCCAAAGCGAAAAAGAGGAAGCGGTAGCGTCGGCCCGCCGGCGCCGTCTTTCGGGCCTGACCGTCCTCGCTGAGGAACTCAACCTCAGGGAGGACGGCGCGGCTCCTTTCCGACCCCCAACCGCAAAACCTGCCAGGGAGAACAAACCATGGAGATGCAGCTTGCCCAGGATACTGTCTTGCCCGAGCCGAGCAACGGGTTTGTAACCTCGCCTTTTGTGGAACAGATCGCGCGACGGGCGCTGACCTATCTGCAGGCCGGCTATCCAGTCCATTTCGCCGGCGCCGCCGGCACCGGCAAGACCACCCTGGCTTTTCATGTGGCCGCCCAACTGGGCCGGGCGGTGTCCCTCATCCATGGGGATGACGATTTCGGCAGCTCGGACCTCGTCGGCCAGGACAGCGGCTACCGCAAGCACAAGGTCATTGACAACTACATCCATTCCGTCGTCCGAACCGAGGAGGAGATGAAATCTCTCTGGCTGGAGAATCGCCTCACCACTGCCTGCCAAAACGGCGACACCCTGATCTACGACGAGTTCAACCGCTCCCGCCCGGAAGCCAACAATCCCTTCTTAAGCATCTTCTCCGAACGGATTCTCAACTTGCCAAAGCTGCGCCGCAACGGCGGCGGCTACTTGCAGGTGCATCCGGAATTTCGCGCCATCTTCACTTCCAACCCGGAAGAATACGCCGGGGTCCACAAGACCCAGGATGCGCTCATGGACCGCCTCATCACCATTCAACTCGAACACTATGATCGCGAGACGGAGATTCGCATTACGGTCGCCCGTTCGGGCGTTGGCCGGTCCGACGCCGAAATCATCGTTGACCTGGTGCGGGAACTGCGGCGCCTGGGCGTCCACAACAGCCGGCCCACCATCCGCGCCTGCATCGCCATCGCCCGCATCCTGGCCTTGCAGGGAGGCCACGCCCAGCAGGAGGACCCCATCTTCCAATGGACCTGCCGGGATGTCTTGAGTTCGGAAACCGCCAAGGTCACGCGCGACGGGCGCTCGATTATGCCCCAAAAGGTCGAAGAAGCCTTGCTCAAGGGCGTGCGGGCCAGCCCGGCTGGCTGCCAGCCTGGCTTGCCTACCCAGCCCGCGCGGCCAGCAACCAGGAAAGGATACCGCCAATGCCTCCTCCAAAGCCAATAGTCCGCGGCGTCAAAGACATCCGCTCTCGCTCCGGCGCCCCGGACCAAGTCCTTGTCCCTTACAAGGCCTACATGGCGATCACCGCTCTGGAGATCGAAAAATTCCGGCGGGAAACCGAGCGGGACACCCTGATCCTTCGCCTGAAAAACGTCAACACCCGCCTCCAAACGGTGGAATCAGAAAAAGCGGCCCTGCTGCGCCGCCTGGGCAGGCAGGGGCGCGCAAAGCCCGCCAGGCAACCGCTGGAATCCTCCAGGCCGGCGGGCCATGTCACCCCGGTCAGAATAGTCCCCACCTTCAAATTTCAATACTAGGCCAGCCTGGGCAACACCGCAACCAGAACAGCCACGACCGACGATGAAGGTTAACCCGAATTTTTCACACTGGCGAGGCCGGACCGCCGGCTTCCAGCCGGCTTGGGCCGTTCGGATGCGCAAACCCGGCAAGCTGCCGGCCCTCCGTCCTGTCGGCCTTGCCTGCCAGGTGTGAAATATTCAACTCAACGGTCTTTCCTGCCGGCACAAAGTGCATTGGGATGAACGCAAGAGAATGATCAACACCACGCCTGAATCGGGTCCGTCCAGCAATGGCAAGTACCTCTATGCCATCCAGGCGGCCGCCCAGCAGCGCGCTTACGCGCTGATCGGCATTGACGGGAACGCCGTTTATAATGTTTGGCATGGCCGCGTCGCCGCAGTCGTCAGCGATTGTGCCCGCCCGCGCATCCGCCCCGAACGGGCCCACTTGGCGGCGCACAAGGAAGTCCTCAAACGGCTGATGGTGGACAGCACCGTCTTGCCAATGGCCTTTGGGATCATCGCCGACAATCTCCCAGCCGTGCGGCGCCTGCTTCGCCTTAACAGCAAAGCCTTCCTCGATCAACTGGCGCGGGTCGCCGGGAGGGTCGAGATGGGACTGCGCGTCACCTGGGATGTGCCCAACATCTTCGAGTTGTTTGTCGCTATCCATCCCGAATTGCGCGCCGCCCGCGATCGCTTGGCCGGCCACCAACGCGAACCGCCTCAGGAGGAAAAGCTCGAACTGGGACAGATGTTCGACCGCCTCCTCGGCGAAGACCGCAGTGCCCACGCGGAAAAGCTTGAGGAGACACTGGCCCCGTGCTGCGTCGAGATCAAGCGCTCACCCCCTCGCAATATCAACGAGGCGGTCAATCTCAATTGCCTGGTCGAACGCGGCGCCCAAAAACAGTTCGAGGACGCCGTCTTCCAGGCCGCCGCCCGCTTCGACAACAAGTTCGCCTTTGATTTGAACGGGCCTTGGGCGCCCCACAATTTTGTGGAAATGGACCTCCAGTTGAGCAACGCCACATGAAACGCCCACCCAATGCTAATCCTTGACAGTCTTCTCCTGGCTCCCGTTCACGCCACCGTCTGGGCCGCTCGTCAGGTCCATAACGCAATTGCGCAGGAGCAGGCCGCGGAGCCGGACCGCATCACCGCGGAGTTGAGCGAACTTTATATGCGTCTGGAGACCGGCCGGCTGACCGAGGCGGAGTTTGTTGCCCGCGAGAAGGAGCTGCTGGATCGCCTCGACCAACTGAGCGGTTCTGGCGAGGACGACCAGGCGCAGGGGGGCACGACTCGACCGGCGGACCAGCCCTCAGAACCCGCCAGTCCTTTCCGGCCATGACCCCGGCCAAGCCATCTTTCCTGGTGACACCGGGACTCCGGTTGCTGCTCTTCGGCGGCAAAGGCGGCGTCGGCAAGACCACCTGCGCCGCCGCTACCGCCCTCGACTTGGCCAAGGCCGCCCCCCAAGCCACCTTCCTGCTCATGTCCACTGACCCGGCTCATTCCCTGGCCGATAGCCTGGCGGGCTTTGCTCCCCCTCCCAATTTGCAGTTCTGCGAACTGGACGCCCGCGAGTGCCTCGCCGCCTTCAAGCGCCAGCATGGCCCCCACCTCCAGGAGATCGCCTCGCGCGGAACTTTTCTCGACCAGCACGATATCAGCCAGGTTTTAGAGCTTTCCCTGCCGGGTTTGGATGAATTGATGGCTTCCTTGGAGATTCCCAACCGGGTCGCCGCCGGTGGTTTCCAGACCATAGTGCTGGATACCGCCCCGAGCGGCCATACCCTCAGGCTGCTGGCCATGCCCGCCTTGCTCCGGCAGTGGCTGGGGGCCTTGGACGCCTTGCTGGCCAAGCACCGCTATTTGCAGCAACTCTACGGCAAAGCAAGCCCCGCTGACGAGCTCGAGGTCTTCCTCAACCAACTAGCCGCTTCGGTTGAAGCGATGGCCGCCTTGCTGGCCGACACTGCCCGCAGCCGCTTTGTGCCAGTCATGCTGGCCGAAGAGATGAGCTACCGGGAGACCCGCTCCTTGCTCCAGGAGCTCAGCCGCGCGCGCGTGCCGGTCTCAGACATCATCGTCAATCAACTCTATCCCAAGAGCGATTGCCCCGTCTGCGCTGGCGGACGCCTTCAACAGTCCCGCGTCCTGCGCAAGATTCTCAACAGCCGCAGCTTTTCCCGCCACCCTCTGTGGGCAGTGCCTCTGTATCCAACCGAAGTTTCCGGCCAGGGCGCCCTCGAGTCGTTTTGGGACGGAGTCGCTCCGGTGACCAGCCCGCCTGTCCTGCCGGAAATCACCCTGCCTCCGGACCAGCCCCGGGTGCAAGCCGCTGCCGCCGCTCCCCCGGGCCACAAAGCCCTGGTGCTCTTCGCGGGCAAGGGCGGCGTCGGCAAGACCACCCTCGCCTGCGCCACCAGTCTGCGCCTGGCGCAAGACTCCCCAGCCCAGGAGGTGCTCCTGCTTTCCGCCGACCCCGCCCATTCCCTCTCCGCCTGCCTGGGCGCCAGCGTGGGCCGGGAGCCGCGCCGGCTTTGCCCAGGCTTGACGGCCCTGGAGGTCAACGGCCAAGCAGAATTCCTTTCCTTCAAGCAGCTTTACCGTCAAGAGTTGCAGTCCTTTCTTCAGGCCCTTTCGCCGGACATCGACTTGACCTTTGACCGGATAACCATGGAGCGCATCTTGGACCTCTCTCCCCCGGGGCTGGATGAAGTCATGGCTCTGTTGCGCGTGATGGACCTGTGCGAGCAGGGCCATTATCGCACCCTGGTGCTGGACTGTGCGCCCACCGGCCATCTGATCCGACTCCTGGAAATGCCGGAGTTGATCGAGCAGTGGCTGAAGGTCTTTTTCAACCTCTTCCTCAAATACAAACGCCTATTTCGCCTGCCCAGGATTTCCCAACGGCTGGTGGAAATGTCCAAGGCCCTCAAACGCTTGCGCACACTCCTGGCTGACCCGGCCCTCTGTTCCCTCTATGGCGTCACCATCCTGACGGGCATGGCCTTTGAAGAGACAAAAGACCTGTTGGCCGCCTGCCAGCGGCTGCAGGTCCCGGTGCCCGTGCTTTTCCTGAACCTGGCCACCCCGCCCAGCGATTGCCCCTTGTGCTCCTCCCTGCGGCGCCGGGAAGCCGAGGTCGAGCAAAGGTACGAGCGGACCTTCGCCCACACGGCCCAGACCCTGGTTTACAGGCATGGCGAGCCGCGCGGCCTGGCGCCCTTGGGCGAGCTGGGACAGCTCTTGTACAAGACCCAGCCACAGAGGACATGAATGATCGCTGACCTCAGCCCCCAGCGCGCCCAGCACATCTCTTTGTGCGAAGCCCTTGACCGCCTCCTCGACACCGGGGTCGTGGCCTTGGGAGAAGTCACCCTTTCGGTGGCAGACGTGGACCTGATTTACCTCGGACTGCAACTGGTCATCACCTCCATCAAGAAAGGCCGTCACCAAACCCCGGACCATCTGCCGGACCACGCCTGGCCCGCCGCCGATGGCCTGCGCCTCGCCGGCGCCGCCTCGCCCTGCCCGGCAAACGCCCTTGGACCGAAGGCCCTGCTGACCGCGCCCCCAGTCTCGGCCTCGACGGCCGCCGGCAGTTCCCCGCCACTTGGCCAAGCCAGGCCTCTGCGGGCTCCCTCGCCGGCGGCTGGGCAAGGATTGGGCAAATTGGTCCTTACCGTCATCAAACTCCTGCACGACTTGTTGGAGCGCCAGGCCCTCCGCAGGATTGAGCAAGGGGCGCTCAACCGATCCCAGATCGAGCGGCTGGGAGTGACCCTGATGAACCAAGCGCAGGAGATTGACAACCTTCGCCAGGAGCTCGGTCTGCAAGCCGGAGAACTCAATCTCGACCTGGGCCCACTGGGCAAGCTGCTCTGAACACTACTATGAGGGAGCGTTGCCACATCGAGCATTCCACCAATGGCGCCACGCTCGCCGACCTGCTCGAGCGCATCCTGGACAAGGGCATCGTCATCGCCGGCGATATCAAGGTGAAGATCGTGGACATCGAGTTGCTGACCATCCAAATCCGGCTGGTCATCTGTTCGGTGGACAAGGCTAAAGAGATGGGCCTCGATTGGTGGGTCAACCACCCCGCCTTTGCCAGGCAACTCCCGCCCCAGCCGCTGGCCGACGCTCCCAGCCAAAGGCAAACCGCCCAGGCTAATCCGGCCGCCATCCCTGCCAGTCATCCCCTCAGCCAGCCAGCCTGATCCCCAGAGCCCACTCCCGATTTATGGCAACATCTGAGCCTCTTATGATCACCCCAAAAACTGACAGCGCCAGCCCGGACCAGCAGTTGCGAATCCTGTATCTGGAGGAAACTCCCGATTTTGCCGGCGCCGTCACCGGGCGCTTGCGTCAGGAAGGGCTGCACCCGGACTTGACTGTCGTTGGCAATCACAGGGACTTTGCCTCGGCCTTGGAACAAAATGCCTACGACCTCATTCTGGCGGATTATCCCCTCCCCGCCTGCGGCAGCCTGCGCGCCTTGCAGGCCGCCCGTCAGAAGCGGCCCGACCTCCCGTCTCTCCTCATCCTGGGAGCGGTGGGCGAAGACGCCGCCATCGAGAGTCTGCGCCGCGGCGCAACGGATTTTGTGCTCAGGACCAGGCTCGAGCGCCTCGTGCCGGCGATGCGCCGCGCCCTGCACCAGGCCCGCGAGCGCCTCGGGCCAAGAGAGCATGAGGCGCAATTGATGCGCCGGGAACCCTTTCTGCGCGCCCTCCTGGCCAACTCGCCGGACGTCACTTCAGTCCTGAACCGGCGCGGCCTCCTCGACTACGTCAGTCCTTCGGTGACCGGCCTCCTGGGCTATGGACCGGAGCAACTGCTCGGCCGGAACGCCTTCTCCCTGGTGCACCCGCGCGACGTGGCCGCGGCATGGCGGGCCTTCCACCAACTGCTCAAGGACCCCGCTCTGAAAACCAGGCTCAAATTGAGGTGCCGCAAGCCTGACGGAGCGTGGCGCGCGCTTGAAGTCCTCGGCCAAAACCGGCTTCAGCACCCGGTCCTGGCGGGTGTGGTCTTCAGCTCGCGCGGCGTGCGTGGCACGGGACCGGTAAGGGTCGAGACCCGCTATTCAGGAGCTGATGGAAATGCCGGAGGACATTCATCTTGAGGGCGCTTTGGGCTTTCGACAAAAACCCCAATACAGCCAATACAGCCAATAGGATTAGCGAGGCTGCGCCTCAGACCAGCTCTGGAATCCCGATTCGGAATCGGGATTCGGAATCGGGATTACCCCGAAAATAGCCGCGTAACCCGTTGCAAATGAGCAAAAGCGTCATTTTCATGCGAAGTGGTATCCCTGCAAGGGATGGGGGATTCATTGAGAACTGAATATTGAGGATTGGTTATTGGTCATTGAGTCCGCAGTCCGAAAGTGCATGCGGCGTCATCGGCGGGCATTCTTAAATAACCAATGATCGTTTTTTTCCCGATTCGGAATCGGGACTCAATTCACCTAAAAGTCCCGATTCCGAATCGGGATTGCAATCGCGGCGAAACTCGGCCTGGTTACAACCGGGTCTTGCCGGTCAAGAACCCCAGCCGGCCAGGTTCTGTTGCCCGCCCCGGCCTGGGAAACTCCTTGGTTGGTGGGAGGGCCAATTGCCCGACGACCACACCCCGCGCCCCCATTTGGCCCTTATCCCCCGCTTGCCGCGCCGCGCCGGCTCTGCTATCCCAAGCGGCGTGATGACTAAAACCGGCCCCAGCCCCGTCTAAAGCCCATGTCAGTTGCGGCCTTTACCCGGCCACGCGTAGGCGTGGACGGCAAGTTCTTCCGGCTCGGCGAAAAGAGATTTTACGTCAAGGGCTTGGCTTACGGTCCCTTCGCTCCCAAGGCGCCTCCCGACCAGTCCGGCTTCGTTTCCCAGGAACAAACCGCGCGCGACTTTGCCCAAATCCAGGCCTTGGGGGCCAACCTGCTCCGCGTCTATCACGTGCCCGCCCGCTGGTTTCTCGACCTGGCCGACGAACACCAGCTTAAAGTGCTCATCGACATCCCCTGGAACCGGCACCTCTGTTTCCTGGACTCGCCGCCGCGCCGCTCCGAGGCCCGCGAGGCCGTGCGCCGGGCCGTCTCCGCCTGCGCCGGGCATCCCGCCGTCTTCGCCTTGAGCGTCGCCAACGAGATCCCGCCAGATATTGTCCGGTGGAGCGGCGCCCGGGCCGTGGCCGATTTCATCGATGACCTCGTCCACGCCGCCAAGCGGCTCGACCCGGAGTGCCTCTGCACCTTCACCAACTATCCCCCCACCGAGTTCCTGCGCCCGCAGAGCCTGGATTTCGCCTGTTTCAACGTCTATCTCCACCACCAGCAGCCGTTCCGCAATTACCTCGCCCGCCTCCAGATGCTCGCCGACGCCAAGCCCCTGTTGCTCGGCGAGTTCGGCATGGATTCCTTGCGCGAAGGCGAGGCCGGCAAATGCGCCTTCCTCCAGTGGCAGATCGAAGAGGCCTTCCGCGCCGGCCTGGCGGGGGCCGTCGTCTTCAGTTTTACCGACGACTGGTGGCGCGGCGGGCAGCCGATGGAGGCCTGGGCCATGGGCCTGACCACGCCCCAGCGGCAGCCCAAGGATTCCTTCCGCACCGTCCAGCGAATGTTCGCCGCCGCGCCCCGCTTCCCGCTCCCGCGCTACCCAAAGGTCTCCGTGGTCGTCGCCACCTACAATGGCGAGCGGACCCTCAAGGCCTGCCTCGATTCGCTCCGCCGCCTGAACTATCCCGATTTCGAGGTCATCCTCGTGGACGACGGCTCGAGCGATGCCACCCCACAAATCGCCCTGCTCCACCCTAACGTCCGCTACTTTCGCCACGAGCATAACCTCGGCCTGGCCGTCGCCCGCAATACCGGCCTCGCCGCCGCCGCCGGTGAAATTGTCGCCTTCACCGACTCGGACTGCCGCGCCGACGAAGACTGGCTATATTACCTGGTGGGGGACCTGCTCCAGAGCGACTTCGCCGGCATGGGCGGACCGAACCTGCCCCCGCCGGAAGATTCGCTGGTGGCGGCCGCGGTGATGGCCTCGCCAGGCGGACCCGCCCACGTCATGCTCACCGATCGCCAGGCCGAGCACCTACCCGGCTGCAACATGGCCTTTTACAAATGGGCCCTGGCCGAACTCGGCGGCTTCGACCCCATCTTCCACCAGGCGGGCGACGACGTGGACCTCTGCTGGCGCCTCCAGCAGGCGGGCTGCAAGCTGGGCTTCAGCCCGGCGGCCTTTGTTTGGCACTACCGCCGCCCCACTATGCGCGATTACCTCAAGCAGCAATTCGGCTACGGCCAAGCCGAGGCGCTGCTGGTGCGCAAACATCCCGAACACTTCAATCCCTTCGGCGGCAGCATCTGGCGCGGCCGCATCTACACCGCCTCGAACTTCGGGCTCTTGCTCCGGCCCCCGATCATCTATCGCGGTCGCTTCGGCAGCGCCGGCTTCCAGTTCCTCTACGCCTCGGAGCCCGCCCTCACCCTCATGCTTTGCACCACGCTCGAGTACCATCTGCTCTTCACCCTGCCGCTCTGGGTGCTCTCGGCCATGTTCCCTTATCTGCTGCCGCTGCCGATCACCAGCCTGCTCCTCTCCCTGGGGGTGTGCGCTGCGGCCGGAGCGCAGGCGACTTTGCCCAAAAACAAAACCCGCTGGTGGTCTCGTCCGCTGGTGGCCCTGCTCTTTTTCCTGCAGCCCATCGTGCGCGGCTGGGCCCGTTACCAGCACCGCTTGACCTTGCGGCCCGCCCCGCTCACCGCCCGGCAAACCCTCGACTCCATCGCCCTGCGCGACAGCCGTCAGCCGCTGGGCCAGGTCCAATACTGGGCCGAGCAGCGCCTGGACCGCTTGGCCTTCGTGGCCGACCTCCTCCAGCGCCTCGACCAGCAAGGCTGGCCAAACAAGGCCGACATCGGCTGGAGTGAATATGACGTCGAGATTTACGACACCCGCTGGAGCAAATTGCAACTCACCACCGCCGCCGAAGAGCATCCGCGCGGCAAACAACTCCTCCGCTGCCGCCTCCGCGCCCGCTGGTCGCTCAGGGCCAAGCTCGCCTTCTGGCTGCTGTGCGGCTTGGAATGCCTTGTCTTGGGCTTGCTGGCCGCCTGGCAGCTCTGGCTCTGGCTGCTGCTGCTCCCCCCGCCGCTCTTTGCCGCGCTCCTCCACCGGGAACAACGCAATCTGCAAGCCCGCATCCTGGTTTTGCTCGACCAACTGGCCAAGGACTGGAAGCTGCTCAAAGTCGTCCAGCTTCCAGGACCGGCGCCGGCCCCGCAAACCCTCAACCCAGACGCTGGCGACGGGCAACCTTCGTCCTCCGACATGACCGGGAACAAACCCGGCAGCCACCTGCTTTCGGGTGCAGCTTAATACTGGCCCGCCCGCGCGCCCTTGGCGCCCAAAATGTCCCAACCCCGCCAGCAAGCTGGAGGCCTGCTGGGGCTGGCGCAAGCTGGAAGCTTGCGCCACTATCACGCCATGAAAGTGACGCAAGTTGCCATCTGTCCCACCGAGGCCTCCAGGCAACTCGGGCGGCCCGCCCTTACCCCCGAACTGCTGGCTGCCAGCGGCGCCCGTTATTCCAGAAATAGCGGGGGTCTGGAGTCCATTCTATCGAAAGTCGATCCCAGCGATCTCGAAAAGTCGGTCGACTCGATTTTCCGCATGGTGGATTACGGTCACCAGTCGATCGCGGATATGGTCCCGGTGGCGATGTTCATTGACGGGCTCTCGATCTGGCTGGCCTACTACCTCTGGACGCTCTGCCCTACCGCCGGAGGCCAGGAATCCTCGACCCGTTTCCTAAAGCTTTCGGCGGCCGGGCTCCTGGCCCCGGAGAACCTGGGGATTCCTTCAAAAGAAGCCTCCGGCTGGCGGGAACTGATGGAGCAGTGCTTTCAGGCCTACCAAGCTTCACTCCGGCTCTGGGAGGAACTTGCCCGCGAGCATCCCGCCCTCATCGGTATTCCTGAGTCATTGCTCAACGACACCTCGGAATCCGCGCGCAAGAAGGTAGCGCGCTTGAAGCGGAATTACGCCTTTGACCGCGCCAGGTATTTCCTGCCCGTCGGCGCGGCGACCAATGTGATGTTGATCATGTCCGCGCGCGCCTGGGTCAGTGTTTGTCAGCATTTGCTCTCGCAGCCACTGCCGGAGGCGCAGCGCTTGGGCGAATTGCTCCGCGGGGAACTGGAGATCGCCGCTCCGCGCCTGATCAAGTATGCCCGGCGCCTGGACCCCACCCAGCGCGCCCTGGCTTGGGAATTTGAAAAACTCGTGCGTCTGGCCCGCAGTGAGACTCCTTTCGAGGAGAACTCCCTTGTCTCCAATACTCACGCCTCGGCCATTCCTTTCCTCTCGGTCCTCCTGCCGCAAGGAATATCGCGGGAAGAAATCGCCAAGGACCTTGCTTGTCACCCAAACCGTTATGCCCCGGTGGGCAGCAGCTTGCGCCGGATGAGTGTCCGGTTCGGTTGGTCCGCGATCGCCTTTGCCGAGATCAGAGATTTGAATCGCCATCGGACCGGCGCCAAATATTGTCCGCAAGTGCCCAAGGGCTTCTATTTTGCCCTGGACCAGCTCCCCGCCGCGGCCGACCAGTCGGCCCGGCGACGGGCAACCCTGCTCCAACAGGCCGAGACCGGCCGTGCTGCTTCCGCCATGGCCGGCCGGCGGCTGCGGGCGGCCGAGCCGACCTCCGTTTATTGGTCTCTCTTAGGAACCGAGTATCCCTTTGAACACACGACCACGGCCGACAAGTTCATTTACGAGGCGGAATTGAGGACGGGGCTCGGCGCCCATTTCCGTTATGCCAGGCATTTGCGCGATGTACTGGCCTTGTGGTACGAGCAGTTCCCTTCCACCAAGGGCCTGATCTTGGAGGGAAGCGCGGAGCCGGAGTAGCCCAGGCTTTCCTGCCCCGATCCTCCTTGCTAGCCTCAGCCTCGTGCAACAGACCCTGGCGCCACCCGCCGCCGGCCGTCCCGGCGCCACGCGCTACCAGTGGCTCGTCCTGGTCGTAGCCTGGCTCGGCTGGGTGTTTGATTCCATGGACGCCACGATTTACGCGCTGGTCCTCCAGCCGGCCTTGCGCGACCTCTTGCCGGTCCAGGCCGGCGGCCCCGTCTCCCAACAAGAGGCCATTCTCTGGCACGGGGGCCTCATCTTTTCCATCTTCCTGATCGGCTGGGCCCTGGGCGGCGTATTGTTTGGCGTTTTGGCTGACCGCTTCGGCCGCGCCAGGACCCTCATCCTGACGATCCTCTTTTACGCGCTCTTCACCGGCCTGGCCGCCCTCTCGGCTACCTGGTGGCAACTGGCCCTCTACCGCTTCCTCACCGCGCTGGGCATCGGTGGGGAATGGGCGGCGGGCGCGACGCTCGTTGCTGAGGTCTGGCCCGAAGAGAAACGGGCCAAAGCCGCGGGCATCCTCCAGTCCGCGTGGGCCGCCGGCTTTCTGATCGCCGCCCTCGTCACTCTCCTCCTCCGTCACCAGAGCTGGCGCCTGGTTTTTGTGGTCGGCATTGCTCCTGCCATCGTCGCCCTGTTCGTGCGGTTTTGGGTCAAGGAACCGCTGCGGTGGCTCAGGGCCCACGAACTGGAAGGCCGCCCCGCCGCGCGCCGCCCCCCAAAGCTGCCGCAGCTCTTCAAACCCGCACTTCTCCGTTCCACCCTGGTCGGTTCCGGGCTCGCCTTCGTGGCCGTGTTCGGCCTCTGGGGGGCCACCAATTGGACGCCGGAACTGGTCCGTTCGCTGGCCGACCTCAAAGGGCTGGACTCGCCGGCGCTCACTCTGCGCGTCAGTTGGGCCACCATGCTCCTGAACGTCGGCGCCCTGGCCGGTTATCTCACCTTTGGTCCCCTGGCCGACCGCTTCGGGCGGCGCCCCATCTTCGGCCTCATGTGCGCCGGCAGCCTCGTCATGCTCCCGCTCACGTTCCTCACGCCGCGCTCCTATGCCCACGTGCTCCTGCTGCTGCCGCTCCTGGGCTTTTTCAATAACGGCATCTTCAGCGGTTTCCCCATCTACCTGCCCGAACTCTATCCCACCGCCCTCCGCGCTACCGGCGCCGGCTTCTGCTTCAACGTCGGCCGCGTGCTCGCTTCGGCCGGGCCCTTTCTCACTGGTTCCCTCGTTCACGCCCTGGGCGGCTTCGGCCGCGCCGCCAGCGCCATTGCCCTAATCTACGTCCTCGGACTCCTCCTCCTGCCCTTCGCCCCGGAAACGAGAGGCAAACCTCTGCCGGAATAGATTCCGTGGCTGGTGAGCAATCCGGCGCGCCTGCAAATCGGCTCGACAGGGCCAGGGGCCTTTCTCCATGCTGCCACTGTGATGCCACTTGCCGCAGGGCCGATACAATATTTGCTCACGCTTCCGCCGCGCATGGCCGAGGCCTTCGAGCGGCTGGAAGGGCGCCCAAGACCGGCATGGTTTGCTTCCTCCGACCCGCCTGCCCAGCCGCTAGGTTCCGGCGGGGGCACGGCCAACTTGCTGGCGGAGGCCTGGCAAGGCAGCCGACAGGGCGAATCTTTTGCTGACTGGCTCCGCCAGAGTCGCAAGCTGATCCTCCATGGCGGGGGCCAAAGCCGGCGCCTGCCGGCCTACGCGCCCACGGGCAAGCTGCTCATGCCCATCCCGGTCTTGCGCTGGGCGCGCGGCCAGCGCCTCGATCAAACGCTGCTGGACCTGCAACTGCCCGACTACGAGCGCGTGCTGGCCCAGGCCGGCCCCGGCACTGTCGCCATGGTGACCAGCGGCGACGTGGTGCTGCGCTTTGGGCGCGAACTGCCGCCGTTCCCCGAGGTGGACGTGCTCGGCCTGGGCATGTGGGTGGCGCCCGAAAGGGCGAAGGATTTCGGCGTCTTCTGCTCGCCGCGCCGCCGCCCGACCGACCTGGTGTTCTTCCTCCAGAAACCCTCAGCTTCCAAAATCCGCCAACTGGCCGACCATTATCTTTGCCTGGTGGACACGGGGATGTGGTTGTTGAGCGCACGGGCGGTGCAAGTGCTGATGGAGCGGTGCGGTTGGGAGGGGGCGAGCTTTGCGGGTGGCCGGGCCCGGCCGTATGAGCTTTATGCCCAGTTTGGGCTGGCTTTGGGCACCTCCCCGGCGGTCCCCGATCCCCCTGTCAGCGCGCTGACCTGCGCGGTCCTGCCGCTGCCAGAGGCCCAATTCCATCACTTCGGCACCAACCGCCAGATGATCGAGTCGGTCTCCGCCCTGCAAAACCTCGTGCTGGACGAGACCAAGCTGGGCCCGGCCGGCGCGCGTGAACAGCCCGACCAGGTGACGCAAAACTCGCGCTTCGAGGTCGGCTTGCGCCGGGAGGACAATCACACCTTCTGGGTCGAGAACAGCGTCGTGCCCTCCGGCTGGCAGCTCGCCTCCGAGCACGTGCTGACCGGCGTGCCGGAGAACGACTGGCGCCTCCGTCTCCCGGCGGGTGTGTGTCTTGATTTTGTGCCGGTCGGCCAGGACGAGTTTTGCGTTCGGTTCTACGGTTTCGACGACCCGTTCAAGGGCAAGCTGGCTGAGGCCACCAGCCGCTGGCTGGGGCAGCCGGCGCACGAGTGGTTCCGGGCGCGCGCGCTCCAGCCGGAAGACTGCGGCCTGGAAGCCGAGGCCGATCTCCAATGTTGTCCGCTCTTTCCGCTGATTGCCGCCAGCCAGCTCGAACCGGGCTTTATAGACTGGCTCTTTGCGCCTGCGCCGCGGAACCAGGCCCGCTTTGCGGCACTCTGGCGGGCCTTGCCCCGCTTATCGGCCCAGCAGATCGGCGAGCGCGTCAATCTCGAGCGCCTCTATCAGCAGCGCGCCCGGTTGCGCCAGGGCTGTCTGCTGCCCATGCTCAAGAATTTTCGCGGGAGCGTCTTCTTCCGGCTCGACCTGGAAGCGACCGCCCGGTCTTTTGCCGCCGGCGGCGCCGACCTGCCCGACCTGCCCTTTGGCGAGCAGGACGACCCCATGCACCTGGTCCACGACCGGATGTTCCGCTCGGCGGTGCTGCGGCATCGCCAGGGGACAAACTGGCCGGAGTTCGAGGCCGGCGCGTTTGCCTGCCTGCGCCAGATGATCGCGCGCGAGGCCCAGCTCGCCCCGGCCCTGCCGCGCCCCAACGTGATGGAGGACCAAATCGTCTGGGCGCGCAGCCCCGTCCGGTTCGACCTCGCCGGGGGGTGGACCGACACCCCGCCTTACTGTATCGAGCACGGCGGCAAGGTGCTCAACCTGGCGGCCGACCTCAACGGCCAGCCCCCGATTCAGGTCTTCGCCAAACTGGCGCACCGGCCGGAGTTGGTCATGCGCTCCATCGACCTGGGCGTCGAGGAACGCGTCCGCACCTATGCGGAGCTCGACACCTTTGGCCGCCCGGACTGCCCGTTCGCGCTGCCGAAGGCGGCGTTTGCCCTGGCCGGCTTCCTGCCCCGCTTCCACACCACCGGCGGTTTTGCCTCACTCGAAGAGCAACTCCGGGATTTTGGCGGAGGCCTCGAGGTCTCTTTGCTTTCGGCCGTGCCGAAAGGCTCGGGCCTGGGCGCCAGCAGCATCCTGGCAGCCACGGTGCTGGCGGCCCTGGGCGACCTGTGCGGACTAGGGTGGGACCGCAATGTGCTCTTCACCCGCACGCTGGCCCTCGAACAGATGCTCACCACCGGCGGCGGCTGGCAGGACCAGGCCGGCGCCATTTTCCGCGGCCTCAAACTCATCCAAACTGCCGCCGGCCTCGCCCAGAAGCCGACCCTGCGCTGGCTGCCGCCGCATCTCTTCAGCCATGAATACGCCAATCGCTCCATCCTCCTCTACTATACCGGCCTGACCCGCCTGGCCAAGAATATCCTGGCCGAGATCGTGCGCGGCATCTTTCTCAACTCCCCCTCCCATCTGCGCATCATCGCCGATATTGGCGCCAACGCCGAATATGCCCGCGCCGCCCTTGAGACCTGCGACTATCCGATGCTCCTGGCCGCCATTCGCAACAGTTGGCGCCTCAACCAGCGGTTGGATGCCGGCACCAACCCGCCGGCGGTCCAGCAAATCCTCGACCGCATCGGCGATTACCTCGGCGCGGCCAAGCTCCTGGGCGCCGGCGGTGGCGGCTACCTGCTGCTCTTCGGCAAAGACGAGCAGGCCGCCGCCAGCATCAAGCATACCCTCACCCATCGCCCGCCGAACGCCCGGGCCCGGTTCGTCCAGTTCAGCCTCTCGGATACCGGCCTGCAATTGACCAGGAGTTGAGTCGAGCTTGTTTCTTGGTTGAGCACGCCAAGCCAGTCCGCTCGGCTCTGCCACCCCACGCCGGCCGCTGGCAGCCGCCTCCCCCCCCGATCGGGATAGGGACGCCGGTTGCCCGGCGCCCCTCCCACAGATCCCAGCGTGCAGTATTCCCGCACTGGGCTCTTCACCGCAACTCGCTCTCGCAGCCGC
>Ga0187850_10001144_pt1 | contig 30177 bp, 21 predicted proteins | sample June2016WEW_4_15_FD_132436 | JGI IMG/M metagenome (GOLD analysis project Ga0187850, IMG submission 132436) | Peatland microbial communities from SPRUCE experiment site at the Marcell Experimental Forest, Minnesota, USA - June2016WEW_4_150 | ecosystem: Environmental > Terrestrial > Soil >...
ACTGGAGAGCCGGATGCGGGAAATCCGCCTGTCCGGTTCGGAGGGAGGGGTGGCGCTAACCCCGCCATCCCTACCCCTATGAATAATGTTGGAATTACGCCTCGCCTTCGGAACTTGTTTTTGCACGAATCCTTAGCGCACGGTCGGTGTCTTTGAACGACCGATTCAGGACAAGCGCTGGACGCGACTTTTGTGCCAAGCCGAGGTCCACGATCCAGACCTCACCGCGTATGGGCACGGGTCTCCTCCTCGTCAAGCAGCGCAAACGTCTGCGCCGCAATGGCGGTCAGTTCGTTGTCGGAAAGCGGGCCGTAATCCTGCGGCCCGACGGTGCGCGCGATGGCCTCGTACACGCTCAACTGCTCTGCGCGGGGCAGCTTTATGAACTTCTCCAGGACGGCTTGCGCGTCGGCACTCATGCACGTGAACATAGACTGCGGCATCATGGTTGGCAAGACTTTCGCAGGGCGTGGCGGGTAAGGCGAAGCCCGACCGGGCCAGGAGGACCACGGCCACACGAGACCGCGGGCAGCGGCTCATTTCGCCTCGAGGCGGGCGTTCACGTCCTGCTTCACGGTCATCGTGTTTTTCTGACCGCCCACATCCATTGCCAGGGAGGCCTCGGAGTGAAAGCCGACGGTCCGCGCCGGAGGCAGGAGCTGCGCCAGGTCGAGCGTCACGTCGCTGGTGCCATTGCCGACCATTTTCGTGAGGTCCAGCTTCAGCCCCGGCATCGCCGGGTTTTCTATCTTTTGGTTGGAGGCGCGTTGGGCGATGGTGCTCTTGGCAGTGAGGCGCTCGCCTTCGATGGAAACCAGTTGGTAGGTGACGGTTTGCTCTATGGTCATGCCTTGCGACTTGAGCGGCATCCTGACCTCCCACCTGGCGCCGGGGCCGACCGCCTCCTCGGGCAGCGGGGCGGCGGCCGTGGCAATGGATTCCTTCATCTGCTCCATGACCTGCTGGAGTTGGGGGTTGGCGCCGGGCGGCACTTTGAGCTCGGTCCCTTTGCTGAAACCGCGATCGGACGTCGTGCCCGTGCCTGAGAGTCCCTTGAGACCGGCGAAAGCGGACTTCAAGGCCTCGGCGAGCTGCGGCAGGACACCCGGTTCGTCGCTCACGCTGGCGTCGCCTATGACCATCTCGTAGGTGATGTCGCCGTCGGCGGAGACGCTCCTGACCGTCACGTCCATGGTCATCTTCATCGCCGGCATTTGCATCGCCTGGCGCTGCGCTTCGCCCGCCTGGATGTCCATGGCCATTTTCAGAGTGATGCCCAACGTCTGCTTGTCGCCGGGCTTGGGATGCAAGCGCAGCACTTTGCGCGGCTCGGCCCCGGCCTCGAGCAGCTTTAGCTGCGGCGTCGCGGCCGTGGTGGCGGCCTTCGTTTCGGGTGGAGCCGGCTGCGTAGCGGGGGCTGGGCCGCCCACCGCGGGCGTGGAAACTGTCGCCGAGAGGGCGGCGACTTTTTCGGCCAGGTAATTGAATCGGAAAGAAACCAGCGCGGGATTCCAATGCGGGCTGTCCCTTTTCAGACTCTGCAAAGCGGTCTGCGCGGCCCGGTATTTGGCCAGGGCCGGGCCGGCCTGACCGCTCGTGTTCAACGCATCGGCCTGCTGAATGAGATTATAGACGCGCAGATACAGGTCGTCCGGCTCTTGCGCTGGCGCCGGCGACAAAGTCATGAACAACGCCACGACGACCCAGCCGGCAAACCGCTTGAGGTTGACAGGAGATGGCGTTTTTGGGGCAGCCCCGGTGAGACAGGTCTGGTTGCTGGTCTGGCTCATGAGTCGCAGCCTAGACTACGGGCGGAGGGCGTCAACCCAAAAGAGCGGGCGTCGCGCAAGTCGGAGGTCTCGGAGATTTCCCTTGATTTGGGTTGCGACGCTGCCGGGCTGAGGGCAAACCTATCACCGCGTTATGAAATCAAATTCTCTCAAAGGCACCGGCCAGGCAGCTCTTGGTTGCTTGCTGCTGCTGGTCAGTTTCGCCGGACGCACAGCCGGCGCCGATTCGCTCGAGCAAGGCTTTGCCACGCCTCCCCCGGGCGCCCGTCCCTGGGTCTATTGGTTCTGGCTCAACGGCAATATTACCAGCAATGGCATCACGGCGGACCTCGAGGCGATGCAGCGCGTGGGTATCGGCGGCGCGCTCATCATGGAGGTCGACCAGGGCGCCCCGCCCGGCCCGGTCGCTTTCATGGGCACCCCCTGGCGCGCCCTGTTCCAACACGTGGTCGGCGAAGCCCGCCGGCTGGGCCTGGAGGTAAACATGAACAATGACGCCGGCTGGAATGGCAGCGGCGGCCCCTGGATCAAGCCCGAACAGTCCATGCAGAAGGTCGTCTGGAGCGAAACCAACGTGGCCGGCCCCACCCGCTTCGAAGGCCCGCTGCCGCAGCCCGAAACGGTGGCCGGGTTCTACCGGGATATTGCCGCCCTCGCCTTCCCTGCCCCTGGCCCCTATCGCATCCAGGGCCTGCGCGCCAAGGCCATGTTCGATAGCGGACACGTCCCCAGCATCGCCCGCGAGAAAATACCCGCCGCAATGGTGATCGAGCGTTCCCGCATCGTCACCCTCACTCCACAGAGCGACACTGCGGGCCGCCTGGTTTGGGAGGTGCCGCCCGGCCAATGGACGGTCCTCCGGCTCGGACACACGAGCACCGGGGTTGAAAACGCCCCCGCTCCGCAGACCGGGCGCGGGCTGGAATGCGACAAGCTCGCCCGGGAGGGCATCGAAGCCAATTTCGCGGGCATGATGGGCCAACTCGCAACGGATAGCCACCTGAAACCCGGCAGCGGCGGAGCCGGCTTGGTGGCGACGCACATCGATAGTTGGGAGAACGGCTCCCAAAACTGGACCCCCAGGATGCGGGAGGAGTTTCAAAAGCGGCGCGGCTATGACTTGTTCCCGTTCCTGCCGGTCATCACCGGCCGGGTCGTTGACAGCCTCGAGGTGTCCGAGCGTTTCCTTTGGGACTTGCGCCAGACGGTCTCGGAATTGGTGATCGAGAACTATGCCGGGCACATGCGCGAGCTGGCCCAGGCCAGCGGCTTGCGTTTCACCGTCGAGGCCTACGGCAGCCCCTGCGATTTTATCCCTTACGGCGGGCGGGCCGACGAGCCGATGGGCGAGTTTTGGAGTCCCAGCGGCGCCATGGAGACTTGCAAGGGGATGGCCGGCTGCGCGCATGTTTATGGCAAGCCCATCGTCGGCGCGGAGGCCTTTACGGCCGCCGACCAGGAAAGGTGGCGCGAGCACCCGGCCACCCTCAAGGCCCTGGGCGACCGGGCGTTTTGCGAAGGCATCAACCGTTTTGTCTTCCACCGCTACGCCCTCCAGCCCTGGCCCCAGGAGCGGCGCCCAGGCATGACCATGGGTCCCTGGGGCCAGCATTATGAACGCACCCAGACCTGGTGGGAACAGACCCCCGCCTGGCACCGCTACCTGGCCCGTTGCCAGTTCCTGCTCCGCCAAGGCCGCTTCGCGGCCGATATCTGCTATTTGCAGGCCGAGACTCCGCCCCAGGGCTTCGGCGACCATCCGCGCCAGGGCTACGACTGGGACGAATGCGGCGCCGAAGTCGTCCTGACGCGCCTGGCCGTCCAGGACCACCGCCTCGTCCTGCCCGATGGCATGAGCTACCAGGTCCTTGTCTTGCCGCCGACCCAGACCATGACTCCCCGGTTGCTGCGCAAGCTCAAGGACCTCGCCGAGGCCGGCGCGACCATCATCGGCGCTCCGCCCCAACATTCCCCAAGCCTCAGCGGCTATCCCCAGTGTGACGCGGAAGTCAAGCAGCTCGCCGCCCAAATCTGGGGTGATGGCGACGGCGCTAAGGTCACCGAGCGCCCCCTGGGCCAGGGACGCGTGGTCTGGCCGACCGAGCCGGAGAAAGTGCTGCGCCGGTCCGGCATCTCACCCGACTTCGTCAGCGGTCAGCCCCTCCGCCACATCCATCGCACCGCCGGCGGCACGGACCTTTATTTCGTGGCCAATCCCGCGGCCCGCAGGCTGACCACGACGGCCACTTTCCGCGTGAGCGGCAAAGCGCCCGAGTTGTGGTGGCCTGAGAGTGGGCGCCGGGAGCGCGCGCCGGTCTGGCAGGAGCGGGGCGGCGTCACCACCGTCGCCCTGTCCCTGGAACCCAGCGGCTCGGTCTTCGTCGTTTTCCGGGCCGGGCGGGGCCAGGAAGATAGCATCGTGACGCTGGCCCGAGATGGCAAACCGCTCCTCTCAGCGGTGCCCGAGCCGGCGCCTCAAGTGCTGGTGCGCAAGGCCCTTTACGGCGTGCCAAACGACCCGCAACGCACCCGCGATGTGCGGGAAAAAGTGCAGCGCCTGGTCGAGCGCGGCGAATCCAGCTTCCCGGTTTCGGCCCTGGCAGAGGGCGATGACCCCGCCCCGAATGTGGTCAAGACGCTCACCGTGGACTACAGCATCGTCGGCAAGGATTACTCGGTGAAAGCTCAAGACCCCAGCCTGATTTATCTCACGGCGGAGACCTTGAAAATCACGGTGGAAAAGGCCCGCTACGGGGTGCTTGACGATCCTCAGCGCACCCGCGACGTGCGGGAACGCGTGCAGCGCCTGGTCGATGCCGGCGAAACCAGCTTCCAGGTGGCCCGCATGGCCGAAGGGGACGACCCCGCCGTGCTGGTCGTGAAAACGCTGGAATTGGAATACACCAGAAATGGCGAACCCGTCTCCGCGCGGGCCACTGACCCCGAGATCATCGACCTCAAGCAGCCTGTCCTCGCTCAAGCCGAGCGCGTGGCGGAGGTCCATGGCCGTTCGCCCGGCCGCCTGCGGTTGCTGGCTTTTCAACCCGGGACTTTTCAAGTGCGGACCGCCGCCGGCCAACGGCGCGAGCGGAAGGTCTCCTCGTTGCCGGCGCCCCTTGAAATCAGCGGCCCGTGGCAAATCCAGTTCGCTCCGAACCTCGGCGCGCCGCCGGCAGTTACGTTTGACCGCCTGATCTCCTGGACCGCCCATCCTGAGCCTGGGGTGAAGTTCTTTTCCGGCGCCGCCACTTACCTCAAGACCGTCCAGTTGCCGCCCGGGATGCTCGCCAGGGGCAAAAGGGTGTTCCTGGATTTGGGCAGGGTCGAGGTCATGGCCCAGGTGAAGCTTAACGGCCAGGACCTCGGTTCGCTTTGGAAACCGCCTTTCCGGCTCGACATCACCGACGCGGCTACCTCCGGGCAAAACAAACTCGAGGTCCGCGTGATCAATCTCTGGCCTAATCGCCTGGTCGGCGACGAGCAGTTGCCGGAGGATAGCGAGCGCAATCCGGAGGGGACCCTCAAGGCCTGGCCACAGTGGCTCCTGGAAGGCAAACCCAGCCCCGCCGGACGCCTCACCTTCACCACTTGGCGCCTCTGGAAGCGGACCGACCCCCTCCTCGAATCCGGGTTGCTCGGCCCGGTCACCCTCACCGTCGCAGAAGATACGGAGCTTTAATTCCAACGAGCGTTTAAGATGGCACTAAGGCGCGTAGGACTCCCGATGACCTGCACCTCGCTTACTGCTTAGAGTCATTGAGGCAGCGGGCCGTTAAGTGGATATAAGTGGAAATAAGTGAGATGCTGCCAAAGTGTCATAATTCTAGGACTGACCCCTGCCACAGAGGACACGGAAGGAAACGGCGGCATGAAAGCAGCAAGATGCAGAGATTATAGAAGTGACCCTTTCCTGGACTCTTCCCCGCGCAGCTCTGGCGGCTCCGCCAAAGGCGTGTCCGAGACCTCCACATCATCCACGAACACGACCGCCTCTTCAAACGCGGCGGTGATACCCACCTCAAGATGGTTGTAGATCGTGTCCGTCAGCGGCAGGTTGCGGCCCTTGGCCCGGATGATCTGCCGGCCGTCAAGCCATAACTCGTTTACCCCGTCGTTCTGGTCCGACAACGTCAGGTGGATCCTGACATGAACCCACCGGCCTTTCGGGAACTTGGCCGGCGGCTGGACTGACTGCCGGTAGCGCGGCTTGTCCATCCACTTAAGCTCGAATTGCGGCTCGCCATTTTCCAGCACCAGACGCAGCCCCGGGCACATCTTGATCCAGGCCGACTTGATATCCGCGATGGTGTATGGCATGCCGGACGCGATGAAGTACCAGCCCGAGAACCAATAGTCGTCGCCCTTGACGAAGTGCAGAAACTCGCTCTCGATATGCGCCTTGGCGCACTGCATGCTCCGGGATTTGGCGACGGAATAGGCCCGCAAGGACTGCTTCCCGGTATGTGCCTGATCCGTCGATGGCTCGAGGCGGTTTTCCATGAAATCGGCCTTGCCCTGCAGGATGCCCGCGCGGAGTTTCACGTACTCGGGGACCGTCGGCGTCTTCGGGGACTGTAGGACGAAGGAGGTCCAGCCGTACTTCTCGCCGATCAACTCCCGAAGCGTATCTGCATCCTCGAAGCCCGACCGGAATCGCTTGCTCATTTCATACAGCTTGCCCGTGCTCTCGTCGCGGCGAAGCACCTTGCCATCCTGCACCACGTAGTTCTTGGCGAAGAACTTCGGATCGTAGAGATCGTCGAAGAAGCTCCAAGAACTCGTCGCCCGGCCGAACTTGTAGGCATTGCCATCGACGACCGAGTAGGTTTCACCCTGGATCACCCGTGCATTCATCTGCAACCGGACCGGATCCGGAATTTGCGGCGAGGCCTGATGCGCGTGGACCCACAAGACCGGCGCCAGAATCGCCACGGCCATCGCGATCCCTGTCATCGAATAGGGATTTGCTTTTTGACGCGCCGCCGGTTTGTTGACGCTGGCGCGGGTGAGGGAGGATTGGTTTTGTGTCCCGCTCATTCTGGCTCCACCCTGCCAGGCGGGGAGGAGGTGTCAAGGGGGAAGTTGTGCCGGTCTTTTGGCGGTTTTGGCCCAATGCATGGGCGTTGGCTGTCGTGGCGGCTGAGGGGGGGGGCGGCGGCTGGAGGTCGCGCGGGAGCGGAGCCGGTTCTGCGCCGACCCGGCCGGGAAGAGGCCGTCGCCAGGCAGACAAACCTGCTTGACCAGGAAACAGGCTGGCGGTATCGTAGGCTATGGCCGTAATGGCTGACCTGGAAACAACCCAAAGCCTGGAAACCCAAGCGGCGCCGCCTCACCCAGATGACACGGATGGAAACAGCAGCATGAAAGCAGCAAGATGCAAAGATTATAGGACTGACCGTTTCCGCCTTTCCGGCAGAACACAAACAGGGAATGACGTCACCGCAGGTCGGCTAGGCTTGATTGAATGTCGCGAAGCTCGGTGCTGGTGATGTCCCACACGGCAGCAGCCTGTTCATCAATCTCGGCTTCCACCTCTGGTAGCCGTTTTTCCGGCACTTCCGTGGTTTCGGCCGCTAGTTGGTGAGCCCTCGCGCTGAGTTCGGCCAGGCGCTGATGCCGCTTGTCGATCGCGTCGAACTTCGGCAGACGGACGTGATGGAGCAGATGAGCCGACGCGAAGCTTTTGCCTGTACTGTAGGACCTTGCCACGAAGTTGGCGACGCACGAATTGAGCAGGCCGCAGATAAAATGCGCTTCGGTTCGGTCGTCACAAGGGACGAACATTACAGTCTCCTGTGGCACTGGCGGCTTTTTACCTATATGCGGGTTGATGTGGGCTTCTGCAACAGCGGCCGCGAGCTCGTTCCCCATTCGACCCCAGACAACCTTGTACGGTGACAGCGTGTACTCACCCACGTTGTAGATGGAATAGAAGGCTGCGAAGGGCTTACCGCGCTCGTCGCAGAAGTACTTTCGCATACCAGACCGCTGGCGAAGCAACTTCTCGAATTTGAGTAGGTAGGCGTAGGTCAGTGGGAGTTCGTCCTTGAGCCAGTCCTCGTCATAGCCACGCCGCTCTTTCGGGTTTTGGACATTCAGCAGAAATACGGCTGGCGTAGCCCGCCACCGACGCACGTCTTGCCAGCGCAGGAGAGGGAACACCAAATCTGGCTCGAGCGCGGCCTCAACCGCCTGGATGCCTTCGAGCTTGCCTACGTCGCTGAGGTTGCGGGCGACGACTTGGCCGGCGTTGTTCTTGCCGGTAATTTCGAGCCAGTACACACCATTAGCCCATGTGCATGCTCCGGCATAGGCGCGGTATGCCGCCGACCCAATCGCCTTCCGAGCGGCCTCAAGCGCCTTCGGGCGGGCGGTAAGCCAAGGGCTGCAGGTGTTCTCGTCGTCAACCGGTTGAGCACTCCATCGTTTGACTTCGACCTTCTGGAGTACCTCGTCGAGTTGGTCCTCCAAACTGATCGTTGCCTTTGCCTTCTTGCGCCAGCAATCATACTCGACCGGGTACTTGGTTGGCTTACCTTTCTGGAAGGTGACGATTGCTGTTTTGTTCGTGGCTCCTTCGAACGGCTGGAAATCGCTCAGGTCGTCGACCTGCAGAACCTTGAAGGGCTCGCGATCCCCCAACCGGAACCGCCGGAAGCCATCCCCTGCGCCTTCGGTCTTGAAGACGGACTGTGTGATGATAAATCCGAGACGCCCGTTCTGTTTCGCATAGTTGTCGAGGCAGGCGTAGGTGAAGAGCATTGACAGGTCCTTCTTGCCGCCCCCCAGTCGGGCGGCGTGGCCCGTTAGGGAGAATAAACCGTACCTCACCCACAACGGGTTTGTCGCTTCCCTGTAGGCGTCGGATACACTCTCCCAGTTGACCCACGGCGGATTGCCAATGACGAAGTCGAATGTGCGTTTGCCGACGAAGATTGGTGCGAACTGGTTTTTCAAGATGCGCGCCCAGATGCCGTTGCGACCATCATCGTTGAGCTTCGCGATGCGAGCGAAGACGTCAGCGAGCAGTTTCTCGCCATCCGCGTCGAGTTTACCTACGGCAGCTCGGAGTTTTTCGAGGAATTGCGCACTCGTGCGCCTCAACTGCACGGATTCCTCGATGAGTCCGCACACTCTTTCGATCTTTTCCTTTTCAATCACCTCCGAAGGGAAGGAGAATTTTCCAACCCAGGTATCGACATGACGATCGCGTCCCCCAAGTCGCAGTTCGCCCTCGCTGGCAAACTCGGCTGGCGTCAAGATGGAGTCGCAGAAATAAACCGGGATTTCAAGGTGGGGGGCTTTCTTGATGAGCGTGCCAAGGGAGAGCAGGAAATTGGTGCGAGCGGCGATCACGGCGAGCGGATTCAGGTCAAAACCAACGATGTTGGCAAGGAGCTTCTTGACGAGGTCCTCAGGGCGAACCAGGTAACGGTCGGCGTAGTCGAAAGCTTTGCGGATGCAGAGCGAAAGAAATGTGCCGGAGCCGCATGACGGATCGAGGATCCGCTTGTCGGGGTTGCCGTCGTAACCGATTTGGCGAATGAGGCGCTCGGCCAGCCAGTCGGGCGTGTAGTACTCGCCGAGGTCGTGGCGAACGCGGCGCGGCAGAAGGTATTGGTACAGCTTCTTCAGCAGGTCCCGTGTGGCGTCGGGGTCAATGGTGGCCGTGGCCGGCTCGAATTGCTGGAGCGCGATGGCCATGTGCCGCAGATTTTGAGCGAGGGCGGCGTCCCAGATGTCGAGATACCAGCGGAAAAAATCGCCTTCCAGGAAGTTGACGATATTGAACTGCTTGAAAAGCCCCCCGTTTTCGAGGTGCTCGATTTTACCCTTTAGTATGTCACCGCTGGCGGCCTCGATCTCGGCAGTGAAGGACGCGAACCACGAGCCTTCCTGCAAAGAGATGAGTTCCGCGGCAAGCATCTTCATCAGCAGAACGTAATAGGTGTGGACAGCAAAGAGCAGTTTCTTGAGATCGGGCTTGTCGGCGATGTTGTAGAGCTTGGCGAGTTCTTTGGCGGCGGCGTCGCCGCGCTCCAGTTCTTGGCCGTAGATGACACCGAAGATCATGTCCCACTGCTTGAAGAACATCTCGACGCGGCGGTTGCTCGTGGTCAGCAGCCTGTGATAGAGAGCGTTGATGGTCGCGGATGCAACCACGGCCTCAGGGCCAAAGACCTCCGCGAGCGAGTGGGGTTCGAGGGCTCGGCGATGGAAGAACTGGAGCGAGTAGAGCAGCCAGTCCATGCTGGCTTCGTCAACGGGCATCGGGCCGACAATCTGGAACCCGCCCCGCTTGAAGCCCTTTGGCCTAAAGAATTCGAGTTGGGTTTCAAGCGAGACCGGCTGGAAATACCTCGCTCGGTTTTCGGAAGCTGCGTACCGCAGATACATGACTTGTACCCCGTCAATGCCGATGCCAATCATCTTCTTGATGGGCTCAAGTGGTTTGGTTGGCGCTAGCTCGCGAGCCTTTCCGGTGAGATATGAAGCCAGTTGTTCGACAATGGACTTCAGGCCGTTGGCCGTGGCGATAACACCAGGGCGCTTGTACTCGATGATTCCGAAGCCATAGACTGCGTCCGCACTGCCTGAACCCTGAAGCAGGGTGATCGGCTGCTCGTAGGAGGCGGTTGTGGAGATTCCTAGTTGAGCGAGGTGGTGTTTGAGGGCAGTTTCCGTATGGAATCGGACGTCCTCTTCAGTTTTCGCTGATTTGCCGACACCACGAATTTGATCCGCAAGATGTTTCGCGATTGCGGGGTCCATTTTGCCACGGAGGCTCATGCCGGGGACAGTAGCCGAGGCGCTTTCGCATGGCAAGTCCTCGTCGGCCCAATGCTCGGCGGTTGCGACCCCCCACCAATGCTCACAGCTGCGACGAAGGAGTGAGTCCTATAATCTTTGCATAACAACGGAAGTTCTATTAGAGTTTGGGGCGGAAAACGCGATTTGGCCCTTATTTTTCAAGGGTCTTGCGCAGCTTGTTGATTTTCTTGCGCGTGCCTACGCTCACTCCGGCTTCCGGCACCGTGGCCGGCCTGGAAAAAAGCCCCCCGGTCTCAACTCACGTCCGCCCCCATGGCGAATCCCGCGCCAATGGCGGACGAAAAAGCCCGGCTTTATGGGAATGGGCGAGAGCTTGAGGCTGCGTGCGTGCCGCGCGGAAAGCTCCGCACAGCGCACGTTAAAAGCCCCGCCACGCTACGCAGCGGTCGCGGGGCCACAACCTGGGTCTTGTCAATGGCCTTTGCCGGGTACTAATATGCGGCGAACAAACTGAATCTGACTTTGTTTATGCGTGGAAACCTCTGCCTGACTCGCCGCGCGTTTTTGGCGCGGACATCGGCCAGCCAGTCCGGTCTCTCCGTCTCACCTCCGCGATTACTGGAAAGCAACGCTTCCGACTTCAAAGATTCGACTTTCAAGAACGGCACACGCCCCAGCAGGGTACGAAGGAGTGCTTCGAACTCGGCTCTCAGTTCGCTCTCTTTCAGTGTTTTTGCGCTTTTCACCACACGGTGAAAATCATTTATTTAGTGAAATTTGCAAGTGTTATTTCATCCAAATTCCCAATTTCAGCGTATGGTGAAATGCCCACATTTACTGAAAATGCCAGGACTCCAAGCACTTGCACATGAAAGAAAGGAAAGTCAAAGGGTCCGAACTGGCCCTGGCCTGGTGCCCCCACTTCCTTTCGGTTAAAGTGTGTGAAATGCTCTCAAGGTAGTGTGTATGCGAAGCGAATACACACCAGACCAGTTCCTTCCGGTTCGAAAGTGCGTGAATTGCTCTCACCTGCCGCCGGGCGCTAGAACCAGATGGGTGACTGAATCCCGACGCGTCGGGACAGGAGGCGGGTCCGAAATCAGAGTTTAACCGAAGTTCCCAGACCCAGTTGCCGGGCGTGGGTGAGGATGCGAGAGGCCGCCGCCAAGTCCTGAATGGCCACGCCCACGGATTTGAAAAAGGTGATTTCGCTGTCGTCGGCACGACCCGGCTTGCGACCGCTGACGATTTCACCCAGCTCTGCCGCGATGCGTTCGGCGGAATAGCGGCCTTGTTGAATAGGCACCAGGAGATCGCCAGCCTCCGCCAACGCGGACTCGCGATGGTCCACCACCACCCGGGCGCGCAGCACGGTTTCCGCGGGGACCTCCTGCACCGCGGGATGGTAGGAACCAACGCCGTTGAGGTGGACGCCCGCTTTCAGGTCGCTATCGGCGAAGACCGGCGAACGCGCGGACGTGGCGGCGCAGATGATGTCCGCCTGGCGTACGGCTTCCGCTGCACTCGTGGTGGCTACGACGGTCAGTCCGGTCGCGGCGCTCATCTCTCTCGCGTAAGCTTGCGCTGCCGGCGGATTGGCGTCGAAGACCCAGACCCTCCTGATGGTCCGCACGGCGCAGACGGCTTCCAACTGGGTGCGGCCCTGGGCGCCCGCTCCAAGGATGGCCACGGTTGAAGCCTCGCGGCGGGCCAGCAGGTCGGTGGCCGCGCCCGAGGCGGCACCCGTGCGCAAGGCGGTGAGGGATGCGCCCTCCAGGATGGCCAGCGGCTGGCCCGTGCTGCCGTCATACAGGGTGACCAGCGCCTGGATGCGCGGCAGTCCGCGGGCGGGGTTGCCGTCGAACACGGTTACCGCTTTCAGGCTCAAGGCAGCCGCAGCCGGCTGGTAACAGGGCATGAGCAGCAACTCGCCCTGATGCTCGGGCACCTCAACGTGCGAGCGGAGCGGCGCCACCGCTTGGCCGGCCGACAGCGCCGCGAAGGCGCTCTTCATCACCTCCACCGCCTCCCGCATCGGCAGGGCGCGCCGGACATCCGCAGCGGACAGGAACAAAAGCTGATTTGCGTTCATGGGTAACACGTTCATGGGTGGGAGGCCCCACCGCCATCGAGTCTGGGAAGCGCCTTGGCCGAAGGCGTCGCCGCCAGACCGCCCAGCGACGTCACGCGCAATTCCGCCGGCATGACAAGGCCCACCGCATAGACGGCGTCAATCGTCTCATCGAGCGGAATGGGATTGTGGTAGCCGCCCAGAACCAGGTCCGCGTTGACGAATGCTGCCGAGGCGGCCGCGGCGTTCCGGGTATGGCACGGAATCTCGACGATGCCCTGGACGAGGTCGCACACGGTGCCCATCGTGTTTTGGAACGAGATGGCCGCCGCGTCGCACGCCTGGCGCATCGTGCCGCCCGCGACTTCGATCACGGCCGCCGCCGCCATCGCCCCCGCCGCGCCAACCTCGACCTGGCACCCGGCCACCTCCGCCGCGAACGTTGCGCGTTCGGCCACGATGACGCCCACGGCGCCCGCCACCAGCAACGCCAGCGCGAGCTTCTCACGCTCCACATTCTTTTCTTCGTGCAACGTCGTCAGTACCCCGGGAAGCACGCCCGCCGAACCCGCCGTCGGCGCGGCGCAGACGACGCCTTTGCCGCAGTTGACATGCATGGCGGCCATGGCGCGGACAGCGGCGCGCGTGTGAAATCCCCCGATGGCGAGGCGTCCATCCGCGTCGGCTTTGTAAATGCGCGCCGCCGTAGGGCGCAGGAGCTGCATGCTCGGCAGATCCTGGCCCAGACCCCGACGCACGCCCGCGACCATGATGTCCACCCGCCGCGCCGTCTCGGCGACGACCTCGTTCTCGGACAAGCCGAGCAGCGCGGCCTCGTAGCGCGCGGCCACCTGGCCCGGCGAGAGGTTCTCCCTGTCGGCGAGTTTCACCATGCCCGCGGCGCTGTCGAAAAGCTGCGGTCCCTTTTTCACGAAGCTCAGTGACGCTCCCTGAAACAGGCGCGGGCGGCCCGGCAGCGCCGCCAGCCGGTCGCGCAGTTCGACGGGCAGAGGATTGCGGCGCTGCGCGAACAGCAACACACCGCCGTCGCCCGCAAACCGCAGGAGCGCCGCCAGGTTGTCGTCGCCCGCCTCCAGTGCGGCGCGGGCCAGGCCTTCGCTTCCCGCCTCCACTTCCACCAGCGTCTCGTGGCAGCAACCGGTGAGCCGCACAGGCCAGCCTTCGACCGAGACGGTTTCCACCGCCCCACCGCCCACTGATTGTCCCGTCATTTCAAGCGCGCCCCCGGCGCGCCCGCGCAACTGGATGCGCACGGTATTGGGATGAGTGGCTCCGGGCAGAGGTTCGACGCGGAAACGCGCCTGCAATCCCTCCGCCGGTGCCAGCGCCAGGGCGCGGGGGAAACGCTCATCCGTGATGGACCAGCCCAGCAATCCCGCAGTGAACGCGAGGTCGGACGCTTGGGCCTGGTAGCAGCGCGCGTAGCTGCCGGCGGGGTCGAAGGTAAACTCGGCCTCAACCGGTGGCTCGCCTAAGAGCGACCGCGCCAGTGCCGCGAGGTAATAGGAACCCGCCGTGTGCGAGCTGGATGGCCCACGCATGACGGGTCCGATGACGTCGTTCAAGATGCTGATGGCTTTCATTCGTTATGTCCGGTGCGCTCTGAGGGTGGCGGAGGCGGCGCGCGGAAACGGGCAGGAACCGGCTCGTGGCCGGGCGCGAAGTGAAGCGGCGCTGTCAGTTTGGCATTCACCGGGTGCTGGTTATAGCGCGTTTTGGGCCGGATGCCAAACGCTCCATTGGCTGTATTGGCTGTATTGGGAGATTTGGCGGTGTTTTTGCTCCCGAGGTCGCAAGCAGGGAGCGGCTTTGCCGCGGAGGGTCGAGCGATGGTTTGGGCTTTCAGCCCTGCTAGAGGGGGCTGCGTATGCACAACCGCCCAGAGGCGCGCACGGCTCGCGGGGCCGCAACCTGGGTCTTGTCAATCGCCTTTCCCCGGTACTAATATGCGGCGAACAAACTGAATCTGATTTTGTTTATGCATGGAAACCTCTTCCTGACTCGCCGCGCGTTTTTGGCGCGGACGGCCGCGGCCCTGGCCACCGCTCCCCTGGTCTTGCCCGCGCGCGGGTTTGGCGCCAACGAGCGCATCGTGATGGGGTGCATCGGCCTGGGGGGCCAGGGCCGCGGGGATATGGGCGGGTTCCTGGGTTTCCAGGAAGTGCAAGTGGTGGCGGTGTGCGACGTCGTGGCCGAACACCGGCAGGAGGCCAAGGCGATGGTGGATCGCGCATACGGCAACCGCGACTGCCAGTCGTGCGGCCATTTCCAGGAAGTGCTCGGGCGTCCGGAGATCGATGCGGTGCTCATTGCGACGCCCGATCACTGGCACGCCCTGATCAGCACCGAGGCGATCAAGGCGGGCAAGGATGTCTATTGTGAAAAGCCCGAATCGCTGACGGTGCGCCAGGGCCGGGCCATGACCGAGGCGGCGCGCCGCTACGGGCGGGTGTTTTCCGGAGGCAGCCAGCGGGTTTGGGAAGATTACAACTGGTTCCACCGGATGGTGCGCGGCGGGGCCATCGGCCAGGTGCGGGAGGTCTGGGTCAATGTGGGCGAACCCTCAGGCCCGTGCTATCTGCCCCCGGTGCCGACGCCGCCCGGGGTGGACTGGGACCTCTGGCTGGGCCCGGCGCCCTGGCGGCCTTTCCACCCCAGCTTGATCGCGGGCGGGTTCCGGCCGTTCCGGGATTATTCGGGCGGCGGCATGACCGACTGGGGGTGTCACGGGTTTGGCGGGGCGCTCTTTGCCTGCAACCTGCACCAGACCGGCCCGGTCGAGATTATCCCGCCGGACGGCAAGGAACACCCGCAACTGACTTATGTGTTCGCCAATGGCGTTCGCATTTACCATGGGGGCGGCTGGGGCGGGCTGCTTTCTTTCCGAGGTACGCAGGGCGAGGTGCCGGCGCGCAGCCAGAACGCCGCCGAGCCGCCGTTGCCCGACCTCCAGATAGCCAACTACAAGGGGCGCGGCGGAATCTTCGGCGACTTTCTCCACTGCGTGCGGACGCGGGAACGGCCGTTCCGCGACATCGAAATCGCCCACCGCACGGCCTCGCATTGTCACCTGGGCAACATCGCCTACTGGCTCAACCGGCGCCTTCGCTGGGACCCGGCCAAAGAGGAAATCATCGGCGACCCGGAAGCCGCCCGCTGGCTCGACCGGCCGATGCGCGAACCCTGGACGCTGGCCTGAAGATAAGGAGGACACCATGAAACCTGGAGTCTCACGCAACTGGGCCCCAAGAATGGTCCTGAATGCTTTTGCCCGGCGCTGTGACCGGCCGGCTCAGAAACTCTCCCCGGCGCGGCTCGCCTTGCTCGTCGGCCTTGGTCTGCTGGCTGGCGCCAACGCCTGCGCCGCGCCACCCGACCCCCTGGGCCGCCTCGACGAGGCCCTGAAGGCAGTGGCCGCTTTCGCCTACGGGAACGACGCCGCTCCGCTGGGCCTGGTCGAGCAGATTGTGGTTCAGGCTGCCAAAGACCCCGGCCAGCGCGCGGAAGTTGAAGCCCGCCTGCTGGAGGTCCTCCGCCAACCGGCCACGCGCGACGGCAAGGAATTCGTCTGCCGCCAGCTCTTTACTATCGGTACAGCCCGCGCGGTGCCGCAACTTGAGGCCTTGCTCACCGACCCGGAGTTGTCACATATCGCGCGCTTTGCCCTGGGCCGGAACGAGGACCCAGCCGCTGCCGCGGCGCTGCAGCGGGCTTTGGGCAAGACCTCCGGCAAACTCCAGGCCGGCGTGGTGAACTCGCTGGGTGACAAGCGGTACGAGCCGGCGGTGCCGGACCTGCAGCGACTGCTGGACTCCCCGGATGCGGTGGTGGCCGAGGCCGCGGCCACCGCGCTTGGAAAAATCGGCGGGCCAAGGGCTATGACGGCCCTCCAGGCCGCCCGCCTCAAAGCCCAGGCCAATCTGCGCCGGCGGATTGAGGCCGCCCTCTTGCTGGCGGCCGACCGTCTGCTGGCTGACGGGCAAAAGGCGGCGGCCATGCGGATTTACGAGGTTTTTTACGCGCCCGACCAGCCAAAGCACCTCCGCCTCGCGGGCTTGCGCGGGCTCCTGGCGACCGGCGCCAAACAATCTCTGCCTTCGTTGGTGGAATCCATCAGGAGCCCGGACGCCCGCTTCCGCTCGGCGGCGATCGGGTTGGCGCGGAGCGCGAGCGGGGAGGCAGTAACCAGGGCGCTGGCGGAATTGCTGCCGACGCTGCCGCCTGAGGGGCAGGAACTGTTGCTCGGCGCCCTGGCGGCGCGCAACGATGCCGGCGCGGCCCCGGCGGTGCTGGCGGCAGCCAAGAGCTCGAGCGAGACGGTGCGCGCTGCCGCTTACGAGGCCCTGGGCGCCGTGGGCGAGGCCTCGGCGGTGGACCTGCTGGTTGGCGCGGCCGCCACGAGCAGCGGCCGGGAACAGCAGGCCGCCAGGGCCGGCTTGCTGCAAATCAGCCGCGGAGATGCAGGCCAGGCGCTGGTGCGCGCCCTCGGTTCGGCCGAGCCGAAAGGACAGATCGAAGCCATCCGGGCCATTGCCGGCCGGCGGGCCACAGGGGCCGTCGGTGAACTGCTACAGCTTGCCGGCGGAGGTGAAAGTGCCGTGCGCCGCGAGGCCATCAAGGCCTTGGGTGTCCTGGCCGATGAACGCACTCTGGGCGACCTGCTTGGGCTTGTCCCCAAGCTCCGGGAGGCGGACGACCTTATGGAAGTCGAGCAGGCGGTGGCCACAGCTTTTCAACGGGTGCCCGACCCGGAGAAACAGGCCGCCCCGGTGCTGGCGGCGCTGGCGGGCGCCCCGGCGAGCGCCAAGCCCGTGCTGCTGCGGTTGCTGAGCAGGAGTGGAACGTCCGGCGCGCTGGGGGCGGTGCGGACCGCGCTCAAGGACGAGAACGCCGGGGTTCGCGAAGGGGCGCTGCGGGCGCTGGCGGATTGGCCTGATGCGGCGCCGGCGGAGGACCTCCTGGCGCAGGTGCGCGCGGCCACCGACGCTACCAGCAAGGTGGTGGCGCTGCGCGGCTTTGTCCGCATGGCGGGCCTGTCGAAGGACCCTGCCACCATGTATGCCCGGGCGATGGAGTTGGCGGAGCGCCCGGAGGACAAGAAGCTGGTGCTCGGCAGCCTGGGCGCGGCGGAACCGGTCGCCGCCCTCAAGCTGGTCGAGCCGTGTTTGACGAACGACCAACTCCGCGCGGAAGCGGCCCTGGCGGCCATAGAGATCGCGGACCGGCTCCGGCAGCGGGACGCCCCGCGCGCCAAAGCCGTGGTGAAAGATGCCTTGGCGGTCACGACCGATGCCGGCCTTCGCCAAAAAGGCCAGGAAGTCATCAACCAGATTGAACAATTCGAGGGCTATCTCCTCGAGTGGGTTGGCTCTGGACCCTACCAGGAGAAGGACAAGGACGCCCACTCCCTGTTTGACCTCGTGCTCCCACCCGAGCGGCCAGAGGCCACGGACATAAAATGGACGCGCATTACCAAAGGCGTCGGAACCTGGGCTATCAACCTGGCCGAAGCGCTCGGGGGTGGTGACGACGTGGTGGCTTATGCGCGCACGCGGGTTTGGTCGCCGCAGGCACAGGAAGTGCGACTGGAGTTCGGCAGCGACGACGGCCTCAAGGCCTGGTTGAACGGCGCCGTGGTGCACGCCAACAACACGGAACGCGGCCTGGCGCCCCGGCAGGATGCCGCGCAGGCAAAGCTCAAAGAGGGCTGGAACGACCTGCTGGTCAAGGTCACCAACCGGAGCGGCGACTGGGGCTTCTGCTGCCGTATCCGCCAGCCCGACGGCAGCGCTTTGGAGGGACTAAAAGCGGAGGCAAGATAAGGGTGCGTGCAAAAATAAATTCCGAGATCTGGCTGCTTGGGTGGAGCGTGAAGCGTGAGAGCGTGGAGTCCCGACGGCCATCGGGACTTCGACGCCGCTACGATCCGCGCTTTCACGCTCCACGCTCGGACGCCAGGCGAAGGCAGTTCGTTAGAATTACGCCCAAATCACCGGAGTTGTTTTTGCACGGGTGCATAGAGCCGTCTTTACAGGCGCTCCGCTCGGGCTTGGGCCTGCGACCCTGGAGCTTGGACTACTTGTAGAGGTTGTAACCCACGTCCCGGCACGCCCGCACCGTCTCGGCATAGGGGGTATCGGCCACGTCCACGAAGCCGATCTGGTAATTCTCTTCGTCGTACTGGCGGCCGGTGACCGGTTCGTCGTGGTATTGAAACCAGTGGCAGCCGACGAATTGCGGGTGCCGCAACGCCCCCTGCACGTAGTCCTTGTAGGCGAGCGCCCGCGCCTCCTGGTCCGCCACCGGCACCAGCCCGGTATGGAACATGCCCCGATCCAAGGCCCCGAAATGGAACTCTCCAATCATCAGCGGCACGTCGGCCCCGCCGTTGAATTTGAATTCGGCCACACTGCGCTGATAAAGGTTATAGCTGACGACATCGCAGTACTTGGCCGCGGCCGCGGCGGCGCGGGCGTTGCCCCAGGCAAAGCGGCAGCCGAGATAGAGCTGGTGGGGCGCCACCGCCTTGAGGGTGTCCCGCACGGTGCGGAAATACTGCTCGGCCGCCTTGGTGTAAAAGGCCGCCAGGTCCGCGCGCGCCTTTTCCTGGTCAGGCGCCTGGCGGCTGGCCAGCAAGGCCTCCCAGGAGGCATAATTGGCGCTCCAGGCCTGGTTCAGTTTGGCAATCTCTGCGTATTTGGCCTTCAGGTCGCTGAGGAAGGCGCGCTTGGCGGGCTGGTCCGGCGGAGACTTGAGCGCCCCAAGGGCGAGCGAGAGGTCATCCCCCCAGGACATTTCATTGTCCGAGAAGTAGCCGATGCACCACGGGTCGCCCGCGCTCTTTGCTCTCTTTGGCTCCAGGCTGCGGCGCAGCGACTCCGCAAAGCCGGGATCAAACACATCCGGGAACTTGCCCCAGTAACCTTCGCTCCCTGCGATCATCCTGGCGCGGCCGCTCCCGATGGTGTCGGTGTAGGCGGTCAGGCGCATCAGGCGCGTGGCTTCGTCGGACCAGTTGGCGATGGTGTTAATGCCCCAGCTCCGCAGGCGTTTGTGAATCACCGCGCGCGCGGCCTGCGGCCACGCCGGGCCGTATTTGCGGGCCAGGTTGGCGCCGCCGAAGGCAAAGCACTGGGGCGTCTGCCCGGCATAATGGCCTTTAAGCGCGTAGCCCCGGGAAAGAAACTCGGCAAACTCCGGCTGTTTTCCGGGGAAGTCCTGGAACCAGCTTTCGCGCTCGGCCACCGGCGTGGTGTCCAGGGACCGCACGCAATCAAGGCCGTGCGAGAAAAAGAGCCGTCCTTGCGGGTCCACCAGCCACCACTTGCCGTTGACCTTCTCGGTGCGGAAAAAGCCGGTCGCCTGCCGTTGGGGTCCGGCCGCCCAGCCGCCGTACTGGTCCCAGTCCGGCGGGCCGGGCCGGGCCGCCAGTTGCGCCGTTTCCTGCTCGCGCGCGGCCGCCAGGTCGGCGAGGGATTTCACTTTGCCAGGCCAGTCCTTGTGCCGGTATTGTCCGAACGTGTCGATGAAGGGAAAGAACGGGTCGGCATCGGTGACCCAGGCGGTTGGGGGCGTGTAAGTGCCCGCCGCGCGAATATCCTCCACCTCGAAGACGCGGTCCGCGCCCGGTTTGCTGAGGAACACCAGCAGTTGCGTGAGGTTGCGCGGCTCCACCGTCCCAGGGCCGCCGGGCGCCACCGGGTAGCCTCGCATCCCAAAGAGCTTGCCCCCGAGCTGGTCAGCGCTCGCCCGGGTCAACGGCACCTGCAACGTCGCCGTCGCTCCGGGGCCGACCGCCGCCGAGCCGGTCACGCAATGCTCGGTGCCGTCGGCCCCCGGGTTGTCGACCCGGCAAAACACCGTGAGCTTGTCGGCGCCGGGGTTGCGCACCTTCAACCTGACCTGGGCGAACGGCGAAAGGTCCCAATGCCCGCCGGGCGCCGGCAAGGTGACGCCCGGCCACGCGGTCTGGCGTCCCGTGCTGACGCGCAAGGCTGACCCATCCGCCGATTTGGTTGCTTGCGCGTCCGTCGCCACCACCCGGCCCAAATCGAAATCGCCGGTGAAGTCGAAGAGCACCTGGTCGGCGGCCAGAGCCGTCGTGGCGGCGCCCCAGGTGGCCAGGACCGCGACCAGGTTTCGCAAGCAGTCTGTTTTCATTAACTGGTCGTGCGCTCCTCCTCCGGGGCGTAGGCAAGGCGCACCAGCCAGGGCGCGCCGCGCACCAGCCAAAAGCCAACCGCCAGCGGCCAGGCGACCAACAACAAGCACCCAAAGAGGTGGCGGAACAGGAAATGGGGAAATACCGGGCAGAACGTGGCCCAGGCGGCGGGCACCGCGGCCAGGCCCTGATAGAGAAAAACCAATCCAAAAAACCGGACCATGAGGCTGAAGACCTCTTTGGATTTCATGACTAAAAGACTTCAGCTTTCAAGCCGGTGGTTTGCCGGACGGTCTGGGCGATGCGGGACAAGACCTTGAGGGGCAGGTGGCCGCTTTCGGAGTTGGGCGAGGGCCGGTTGGCGGAATAAATCTGGACGAGGGAAATCTCAGCGCCAGCCTTCTTGAGTTCGAGCAGGCGGCGGGAGTACTGGTCGATTTCCTCCAGGGGCGGCTCCTCGGAGTTGATGGCGGGGAAGAGGCTCTGCACGACCACCGGCCGCTGCCGGCCGAGCGTCAAGATGTTGGACAGAATCTTGTCGAGGGGAATATCCGAGCGGTTGACCTTGTTGACATAGGCCTGCGTGCCGCCGTCCAGCTTGGCCCAGATTTCATCGCTCTTGGTAAAGCACCTCAGCCCCTGCTGCACGTGCGGCAAGTCCAGTCCGGTCCCATTGGTCAGCAACACCAGCTTGAAGGGAAAACCGCCCAGCGCCCGGATGTGCACGACGGCCTGGAGGGCCTCGGCAAACTTGGGGGAGAGCGTCGGCTCGCCGTCGCCGCTCAAGGCGACATGGCGCAGTTGGAGCAACTCATCGGGCAGGGTCCGGTACCAGGGACGCTCCCGGAGCCGGCCGGCGCGGACATAGGTCAGGGTTTTCTTGAGCTCCGCCGCCATCACCTCCACGTCCAGAGGCTGGCGGGCATCGCCGTTGCGGCGGACTTCGCAATAGACGCACTGGAAATTGCAGTTCCGATCGGGACAGAGATTGACCCCCACCGACAGGCCGCGCGCGCGCGCGGAAACGACGGTATAGACAAAGCGATTGTCCAGAAAGTCGCGGGGCGAACCATAGGCAGTATCCTGCAGGCCGTTGCTCCGAGCCGGGCCGCCGCGCTTCTTCTCCGCCGGCTCGCCTGCGCCCGTGGCATGTGTCGTAGGTGCTTCCACAGTTCTGCTCCCACCCTATGACTGAAGCCAATCGCGCACTACACTCGGCTTGCCATTTATTTGACATTTTTTGGCAGCCTTTTCGGCTTAGCCAAACTGATTCCACGCTGCCGGGGCCGCCGGGCATTAGCTCCGGGATTGCGGGTTGGGTTTCTTGGTGCCAGACTGAGCAAATGCTTGGGCGAGCTATGGCCGGTTCAGTTGCGGAATTCAAACAGGCCGCTATTACCAACACCTTGCGGAGCTGCCGGCTCTTTGCCGGGCTCGCGCCGGCGGAGCTGAAAGCGCTGGCGGAAATCACAATCGTCAAATCGCTCGACAAGGATGATTATCTCTTTCACGAGGGCGACCCGTCCGCGGGCTTCTTCATCGTGCAAAAAGGCGCGCTCAACGTTCATCGGGTCAACCCGCTGGGCAAGGAACAGGTCATCCGCATCTTCCGCGCCGGCGAGTCGTTTGCCGAGGCGACCCTGGCGAGCCTGCACGGCTACCCGGCCGACGCGCGCGCGCTCGAATCCTCGCAGGTCTTGCTGGTGCATAAAGGCGGGTTCCTGGCCTTGCTCAGGCGCCAGCCCGAGCTGGCGCTGCGGATGCTGGCGGCGATGAGCGCGCACCTGCGGGACCTGCTCCGGCAGCTCGAGGACCTGACCATGAAGGATGTCGAAACGCGGCTGGCCAACTGGCTGGTCAAGCGCTGCCCGCGTCCCGAGGCCGACGAGCCGGTGGCCATCGAGCTCAAGACCACCAAGCGCGTGCTGGCGGCCGAACTGGGCACCGTCAGCGAGACCTTCTCCCGCACGCTCGCCAAATTCCGCGAACAAGGGCTGGTCGCCGCCAAGGGGAAAAGCCTCATCGTGCTCGCTCCAGCCAGGCTTCGGGAGTTGCTCCGCCGCAACCTCGGAGAATAAGCCTGGGCGCGGCTCAGCGCGGCATACCCGCACGCCAACAGGGGGAAAGTTCCTTCGTCGGGGGAGCAGCGCCAGCGCTGCCCCGCCGGGCCGAGCTGAGGGCTGCGCGCTCTTTGATAAGGCCGAAGGACCACACAGAAGAAGGTCCGAATGCGCTTGTTGGACTTTCGCTCCGTGTGCTATCTAATGGGCATGTTGCCTACACGGCAAGGGTCAATCCGCTTGTTCCGTTTCGCGGGAATCGATGTCTTTCTGCATTGGTCCTGGTTCCTGGTCGCCATTTATGAGATCAACTCGCGGCCCAAGGCGTATTCCTCGTTTGCCTGGAACGTGCTGGAGTACCTGGCCCTGTTTGCGGTCGTGCTGCTGCACGAGTTCGGCCACGCCCTGGCGTGCCGGCAGGTGGGCGGCGTGGCGGAGCAGATCATCCTCTGGCCGCTGGGCGGGGTGGCTTATGTGGCCCCGCCGCAGCGGCCTGGCGCCACCCTCTGGAGCATTGCTGCCGGACCGCTGGTCAACGTCGTGCTGGCCCCTCCTTTGACCCTGCTGGTGTTCCTGGGCGGCGGCGCCGGCTGGGGGCAGGCCGCCCCCGACGCCTTCAACCTGCTCAAGGCGGTATGGGGGATCAACCTCGCCCTGCTCATCTTTAATCTCCTGCCGATCTATCCGCTCGACGGCGGCCAGATTCTGCGCTCCTTGCTCTGGTTCCCCCTCGGGCGGGCCCGCAGCCTGATGGTCACGACGGTCATTGGCTTCGCGGGCGTGGCGCTGCTGATTCTGCTGGCGGTGATTGCGCACAACCTGCTTTTTGGCGCCATCTGCCTGTTCATCCTCCTGAACTGCTGGCGGGGATTGATGCACGCCCGGCTGTTGGCGCGCCTGGACCGGTTGCCCCGCCGCCAGGGATTTGCCTGCCCGGCGTGCCGCCAGGCGCCGATTAGCGGCCCCATCTGGCGCTGCGCCAAGTGTTCCAACCGCTTCGATCCCTTCGAAACCCAGGCCGTCTGCCCTCATTGTGGCGCGCAATCGCCCCTCACCCACTGTCCCGACTGCGGGGCCGCCCACCCGTTCGCCGAATGGCTCACGCCGGCGCCCGAACTATTCTTGTGACCACGCGCCCCGGCGAAAAGGCTTGGCCGTGCGCCCGGCTGGTGCTACAATGGGGCGGGCAAAGAACAGAAGCGTAGCGGCGATGAAAATCACGGAAGCCTTGCTGGCCGAGCACCTGGTGTTTCACAACATGCTCGATCATATCGAGACCACCACGCCCAAGCTCAAGACCCTGGCGGAGCTCAAATCGCTGGCGGCGCTGCTTGAGTCCATGTTGAAGGCCCACTCGCGCACCGAGGACCAATTGTTCATCGGGCCGCTGGAGCACTGTTTCGAGCAGCTTGGCCAGCGCGACGCCTTCATGGAAGAGCACGCAGAAATGGACGGGCACCTGCGGCGCATCCGCCAGGCCAAACGGCTCAAGGAAGCCCAGGGCCTGTTGCTGAGCGCCGTGCGTTACTCGCGCGAGCACTTTGACAAGGAGGAGCGGATCGTCTTTCCCATGGCCGAGCGGATTTTGAAGGCGGAAACGCTGGCAGCGCTGGGCCAGACCTGGATGCAGCAACGGATGAACACGTCGGTCTGCGCCAATTGCGACAACAAGGTGTGCGTTTAGCCCTGGCGGTCCCAGTTCGGGTCCAGGCCCAGGTCCGCGAGCATTTGCAGGTCCTGCGCGACTGGCCGGTTGAGGGTGGTCAGGTAGTTGCCCACCAGCAGGGCGCTGGCCCCCGCCAGGAACACCAGGCTCTGGAGATCGCGCAGGTTGACCGTGCGTCCTCCGGCGACGGTGATTTCCTGCCGGGGCAGAATGAAGCGGAAACAGGCGATGGCCTTGAGGGCCTCGAGCGGGGGCAGGAGCGGCCGCCCGGCCAAGGGAGTGCCCGGGATGGGATTCAGGAAGTTGAGCGGGACAATGTGGACGCCCAGCTTCTTGAGGGCGAAAGCCAGGTCGCAGCGGTCCTCGGCAGTTTCGCCCAGGCCCAGGATGCCGCCGGAGCAAATCTTGATCCCCGCTTGGCGCAAATACCGGATGGTTTGGAGCCGCTCGTCATAGCTGTGGGAGGTGCAGACCTGCGGGAAAAACCGCCGCGAGGTTTCCAGGTTGTGATTGTAGCATTCCAGGCCGGCCTGCTTGAGGCGCTCGGCCACCTTCTGGCTCTTGATCATTCCGAGCGACGCATGTGGCCGGGCCTTGCCGCTGCGCTTCAATTCCTCCAGGCGGCGGCAGAGCGCGTCCAGCGCCGGTCCCTCTTCCAAAGCCGCCCAGGCCGCCACCAGGCCCAGCCCGCTGACGCCGTTGGCTTTGGCCTCGTCCGCCGCGGCGAGCACGGCTTGCCGTCCCACCAGGGCGTAGCGCGGGGACTCGGTCTGGGAGAAGGCCGATTGAGCGCAGAACCGGCAATCCTCCGGGCAGCCGCCGGATTTGACATTGATGATCGAGCAGAGGTGGACCTTGTTGCCCTTGAAGTGCTCGCGCAGGCGGTTGGCCCACGACAGCAGTTCCCAAAGGTCGGCCCGGCTTTCCAGGTTGAACAGCCACAACGCCTCCGCCCGCCGGACGGCGCCGCCTGCCAGCACCCGGCGGCCCAATTCCGCAATCCGGGCGTGATTGGCTGCGTCAAGTGAGTTGGCGCTCATGGTTGACAGCCTAGTGCCGGGCGCAAATTAAGCAAGCCTGCGAGCTGGAAAGGCGCCGACTCCGTTCAAAGCCAATGCCCGAAACAGGCGCCTAAAGCGAGGGCCTCGGCAGGGCGGCGCGGGCTGGTTCGCCTGCCTGGACCGGCAAGACGATGTCGTATTTCTCTTTCTCGAACTTCAGGACGAGTTGAACGTCGGCGAGTTTCTTGGTCACGCAAAAGTCGATGGCGGCGGTGGAACTGACGAAATCCGCTGCCTCCAGGCTATTGCGCACCCAGGCATCGAGGCCTTTGAAGTAGAGGCCCGAATCTTTTTGCTGAAGGAGTATCCGCATACGCTGCATGGTGCATCGCAATCACGGTCCCCGGACCGCGACCCCGCCTGGCGGCCCGCTTTGTTCCTTCCAGTGCGGTGGTCAGGTTCGCGGCCATCAACTCTACCAAATGGCGCGGGACAAGCAATAGTCAAATGCAGTGGGGTCTGGCCCAGGGGCGATTCAAGAAAGCGGAGGGCTGGTTCCTGCCTGCCGCGCCTGCGGCGCCGGCAGGTCCAAGCCGGCGCTCCGGACGGTCCAGGGGCCTGCGCTGGAATGCTTGAATCCGGCCTGGGTCTGCCCTGGAGAGCAAGGCTGGCGAGAGGCCCGCGGAGACAGGCGAGCGGCCTGCCGCACCAGCCCCGGGCGGGCCTCAGGGGAGGATCAGCCCCAGGATGTCGCGGCGGGCGACGGGTCCGTAATTGCGGCTGTCGGTGGAGTTCTTGCGGTTGTCCCCCAGCACGATGTACTGGTCTTTGCCGCAGCGGAGCCATTGGTCGGGGAGCCTTCCATCAGGAAAGGTCAGTGTGCCTGGCGGGAGGTAGGATTCCTGCAGCTTGTGGCCGTTGACGTAGACGCTGCCGTCTTTCAAATAGACGGAATCGCCCGCCGTGGCGATGATTCTTTTGACCGAAAGGCGGCGGTCGGCTGGGTCGCGGATGACCACGATGTCAGCGGCCCGCGGGGCGCGCAGGTAATAGACCCAACGATTGAGCAGATATTGCTGGGAGTTCTCCAAGGTGGGAACCATGCTCTGGCCGGCGACGCGCACGGACTGCAGGAAGAAGCGGCTGATGAACAAGTAACAGGCGAGGGCCATTGCGGCTACCGCCAGGCACTGGCCAAGCTGATGGCAGAGCCGGCGCAGGCGCGCACCGCGCGCGGACACGGGGTGCGGCAAGGCCGCTCCGGTCGAAACGGGCACGTGCCCGGCCTTGGGCAGCTCTCCACTGGACGGCGCTGAGTTCATTCCAGTCGTTTGGATTATTGGCCCTTGCGCCAGGTTCAACAAGGGCAAAGAATACGTACAGGGTGACGGGTAAAGTACGGACACTCAACGCGGCGCAGCCGGCGCCGGGATGAGGGGAGAGTTCCTTCGTCGGCGGAGCCGCGGGCGCCTTCCCCCGGCGCGGTGGGGCGAGCGGTTGGTGCCATCTTGAACGGGAGCATTTCGCTTTTTTTGGCGGCCTTTCTGGCTATTTATCTTAATCCTTGCTCCTAATCTTAATCTTAATCCTTGCTCCCAGGATTAGGAGATTAGGATTAGGATTAGGATTAAGAGATTAGGATTAGCATTGAGGTTAGGGGGCCGCCCAAAAAAGTGAAATGGCCCCCGTCTTGAACGGTCGTTGGGATAAGTCCTTGTCATCCACGGGATTTGTGGTTCACTTTAGGCAGGTTAGGCGGATTGGGCAGATAGTCATGTATGAACTCGAGGGCCACGGAGCCGCAGCCGGCGTTGCCGGCACAGGCGCCTGAGTTGGCGCTGCTGGAAAAGGCCATCGGCATTGCGGTCGCGGCGCACCGGGGCCAGCGGGACCGTTACGGCCCGCCCTACATCCTGCACCCGCTGCGGGTGATGGGCCGGGTCGAAAGCGCGGTGGAGAAGATCGTGGCCGTTTTGCACGACGTGCCCGAGGACACCCAGTGGACGCTGGCGGACCTCAAGCGGGAGGGGTTCCCCGAGGAAGTCCTGGAGGCCCTCGATTGCCTGACCAAGCGCGCGGGCGAGCCTTACCAGGAATTGGTCAACCGCGCCGCCGGCAATCCCCTGGCCCGCCGGGTAAAACTAGCCGACCTGGAAGACAACCTGGACGTGCGCCGCTTTGGCCAAGTGGGTAGAGCCGAGGCCGAGCGCCTGGCGAAGTACCTCGCCGCCTGGCAAACGCTGAGCGGAAGACGCCGTGCCTGAGCTGCCATAGGTGGTTTCGACCTCCGAATTGAGAATTGGAAATTGAAAATTGAAAATTGGGGCGCCGCCGAACGATGGTTAAGGGAAAGTTTCGACGGCCTTTGGACCGCGCTTAGGGACCATGAAGCGGCCGATTGGCGGGCGAGACGCCCGGCTGGCAGGCGGGACGCCTGCCCCACTACGCGGGCCAGACGCCCGGCTGGCAGGCGGGACGCCTGCCCCACTACGATTACGGGAGAGCGCCCGCCGGCTTAGAGCGCCCCCCCTGCGCCCATGCAACCGCCGCTGCCGCCCCTGACACCCGGCACGCTCTACCTGGTAGCCACGCCGATCGGCAACCTGGAAGACATCACGTTGCGCGCCTTGCGCACGCTGAGGGAATGCGACGCGGTGGCCGCCGAGGACACGCGCCGGACGGGGCAACTGCTCAAGCATTTCGGGATTTCCAAGCCGCTGGTGAGCTGCTTCCAGTTCAACGAAGCCAGGCGGAGCGAGGAGATTATTGAGCGGCTGCGCCGGGGTGAGAAGATCGCCCTGGTGACCGACGCGGGGAGTCCCGGCATCAGCGACCCGGGCGAGCGCGTGGTGCGGGCTGCCATCGCCGCCGGGTTGCGCGTGGAGCCGGTGCCCGGGCCCAGCGCCCTGGTGGCGGCCCTGACGGCGAGCGGGCTGCCGACCCAAGAGTTCCACTTTGTGGGGTTCCTGCCGCACAAATCGGGGCAACGCCGCGCGCGGCTGGAGGAACTCAAGACTGTGCCCGGGACGCTCGTGCTTTACGAATCGCCCTACCGGGTGGCGAAGCTGCTGGCGGAACTGCAGGAGGTTTTTCCCGAGCGCCAAGTGGTGCTGGCGCGCGAATTGACCAAGAAATTCGAAGAATACCTGCGCGGTCGCCCGGCCGAGCTGCTGGGGGCAGTTGCCCGCCGCTCGCTCAAAGGGGAATTTGTCGCCCTGGTGGGCGGGGCCGTCAAGGCGTAATTATTTGCTTGTTTGTTGGCCGGAGTTGTTCTTTAATAGGGGCAATTCAGCAGCAAAGACTCGGTGATGCGGAAATTGTCTTTTGTGCTTTCAGAGCAAACGATTTGAGACCTCCGAACAGGAACGTTCACCAGCCCGAGCAGCGGAGAGAGCGAAAACAATTATGGCAGCCAGATTATTCGTGGGGAACATAGCCTTCACGACAACCGAAAACGACCTGCAGGACTACTTTGCGCAAGCTGGGGCGGTAGTCGGGGTTAACATTATGCAAGACCGGGCCACGGGACGGTCGCGGGGTTTTGCCTTTGTTGAAATGGGGTCTCAGGAAGACGCGACGAAGGCCATTACCATGTTTCACCGCAAGGACTTCCAGGGCCGCTCCTTGACGGTCAACGAGGCCCGTCCGCGCGATGAACGGCCTCAGGGCGGCGGGGGCGGCGGCTACCGTGGCGGGCGTGGCGGGGACAATCCCTATCACGACCGGCACTGACGGGGGCGCTTGGCTGGCCGGCAGTTGCTCACCGAGGTCGCCAGCGGGCGGCCCGGGTGCCCTGAGCGCTGGCCCGGCGCCAGGCTGCCCGTTTTGCGCTTTTGTTCACTGAAAAGTGACAGAAAGCCAGATAGTCGAAGGTGTTTCCCGACGGGTTGGGACCCAAGCCGGCAGGCGGGCCGCGCGCACTGCCCAAGGCACCGAATCGTTAGCGGTTAGAGGAACTTTCCGGGATTGAGAATTCCGCGCGGGTCCAGCGCCCGCTTGAGGGTGCGGTGGAGTTGCAGCACCGCCGGGGAAACCGCCAAGGGCCACCAGGCCTTCTTGGCCAGGCCGATGCCGTGCTCGCCGGTAATGGCCCCGCCCCAGTCGAGGACCTGGGCGAACAGCTCCGCCAAGGCCGCCTCGGCGCGGCGGGCGGCCTGCGGTCGGTTGTAATCCACCATCACGTTGACGTGGATGTTGCCGTCGCCGGCGTGGCCGAAGCAGGCGACCGGCAAACCGTGCTTCTTTTGCAGCTTGGCGGCCAAGCCGAACAAGTCCTCCAACCGGCCGCGCGGCACGACCACGTCCTCATTCAACTTGGTGAGGCCGGTGTCGCGCAGGGCGTAGGAGAACTCGCGCCGGATTTGCCAGAGGGCTTCGCACTGCCTGGCGCCCAAGCCCCGCTGGACGAAGCGGGGGTTTTGCCGGCGCACGAGGCGCTGGACCTCGCGCAACTCGGAGCGGACGGAATGTTCCTGCCCGTCCAGTTCCACGATGAGGTGGGCCTGGCATCCCCGCAGGCGGGTGCTCCGGGTGCGGTCATAAGCGGCCGCGAGCGTGAAGGCATCGGCCACCTCGAGGGCGGAGGGCAAAAAGCCGGCGGCGAAAACGGCGTGGAGTGTCCGGGTGGCGTCGCGG
>Ga0187850_10001146_pt1 | contig 30153 bp, 29 predicted proteins | sample June2016WEW_4_15_FD_132436 | JGI IMG/M metagenome (GOLD analysis project Ga0187850, IMG submission 132436) | Peatland microbial communities from SPRUCE experiment site at the Marcell Experimental Forest, Minnesota, USA - June2016WEW_4_150 | ecosystem: Environmental > Terrestrial > Soil >...
CCACCACCCGCTGCCACGCAAGAGAGTCGCCGGCCTTCCGCAGGACCTGAACTACCTGCCGGTGGTAGAGCGGGTAACCCGCCGCGGCCGCCACCTGGGCGTAAGTGGCGACTTTGCCGCGGGGAATCTGCCGGATCGTTTTCCGGATGGCCGCGTCGCGCTCCTGCGAAGCCGGCGCCCGACGCAGGCGCCGCGCGATTTCACCGTATCGTTTCAACGTCTCGTTTTCTTCCTGGTTGCCGGCGACGCCGGCGCGCGCCTGGAGCTGGCGGTCTTCTTTGGCTGTACGGACGGCGCAACCGTCGCATACAGCTTGCGGTAGATCTGCGCGTTCCGCAGCACCGCGAACACGTAGTTCCGCGTCTCGGAGAATGGTATCGTCTCGATGAACTCGGCTGGCTCGCGGTAGGTGGCCCAGGTCAGCCAGTTCTCCACGCGCGAGCCGCCGGCGTTGTAGGCGGCCAGCGTGGGCTCCCACTTTCCCGCGTTCTTGTCATAGACGCCGCGCAGGTAGGTCGTCCCCAACCGCAGGTTCACCTCCGGACGAAACAGGATGGACGCGCGGAAGCGGCGCGGGCTCACCTTGAGCAGTGCTCGGCCGGTCGAGGGCAGGAGCTGGGTCAGCCCATACGCCTGGGCCGGAGAAACCGCCTCGGGATTGAATTCGGATTCCTGGCGAATCAGGCCGGCGACCAGGAAAGGATCCAGACCCCGCTGCTTCGAATACATCTCCAGCGCCGCGCGGTACGGCAGGGGGAACAGCAGCCGCCAGAATTCCGCGGGCGCGTTCTCCAGTGGCATCGACATGTAGCCCGGTGCGAGGCTCTTCATGATTCGCAGGGCGCGGTACGTCGAGTCGGCCGCCCGCGCCAGGTACATCGCCAGGATGTGCGGCTGGCCATCGGCGCCGGCGCCGAAACGCAGTTCGCGGTCGCGCAGATCCGCCAGCCCGGCCGAGCCGAGCAGCCGCCCGCGCTCGATGCGCTCGAGCGTTGCCGCTGTCGGCTCGAAGCTCGCCGGATAACGCCGCTCGGGCCAGGCCACGGCGTTGAGAAACCCGCGCACGCTCGCCGATTCCGCCGCCTGGAACACCGCTGGTTCCGCCAGGCGCTTCTCCGCCAGGTCGAAGTAATAGTGATTGGGATACCGCGCCACTGCATCGCTGTAGTACGCCTTGGCCTCCTCCAGCCTTCCGTCCGTCTCCGCGAGCCGCCCGAGATAGTAAAGGGCCGCGCTGGCGTTCTCCGAGCCGGGAAACTTCAGCAGGTGGTCGCGCAGAGCGTCCCCAGCGCCAGGACGCCGCTGGGCGTACTGGATCCAGGCCACTTTCCAGTGGCAGTTGGCGGCCTGCGGATCCGCGGGGAACGACTCGTAGCAGGCGCGATAGAGCGGTTCGTAGAGATCCGGGCGGTTCGCGACCAGGTAGCGGTTCCCGGCCGAAACCAGCGCTTTCAGCCGCCAGGGAGACTGGGGATGGAGCCGCGCCAGCCGTTCGAACGCATCCTGCATCTGGTCCTCGCGGTCCAGGCGGCGCGCACACTCCAGCATGTAGTAGAGCCTCTCCGCGTCGGCCTCTTCGGAGGTGACCCGGAGCGCTTTCAGGTTGGCGTAGGCCGGTCCGTTCTCGTACCGGAAGTAATCGATCTCGGCCAGGCGCACACGCGCCAGCTCGCGGTCCCCTCCCGCGGCCTGTGCGGCGATCGCTTCGTACTCGGCGCGCGCACGCCGCCGGTCGCCGTTGCGAAGCCATCGGTCCGCGCGCTGGAACATGGCCTGGGTGGTCGGCGGGGGAAAGAGCTCGCCCAGCGTCCTCTTCAACCCGGCAACCGCGGAGCCGGCCTGTTCCGCCTCGCCCGTAGCCGGGTACTGGTAATACACGCGCTGGTAGTACACCACGGCCGAGGCCAGGTCGTTCGAGGCGCGGTAACAGGAGGCCAGCAGCAGATCCCCAGCCGGCTGCGGCAACTGCGAGTAGTTGGCGCGGAGCGCGCCCACTGCGTCGGCCGGTTTGCCGATCTCCTTCTGCGCCCGAGCGGCCAGCATCGCGGCGTCGCCCCCGAGCGGCGACCGGGGATCGCCTTTCCACACCGCGTCGAGCTCCTGCACGGCCGCCTCGAAATGGCCCAGATCGAACTGCGCCGCCGCCCGATAGTATCCGGCGTAATCGGCCAGCTTGGGAAGGCGGCCGCGTACCTGGCTCAAGTGCCTCACCGCATCGGCCGATTGCCCGTGTTCCCGTTCGGCGACTGCGAGCGCCAGCAACGCCAGCGCGCCGTCCTGGTCCTTCGGGTGAGCGGCGGCAAAGCGCACCAGCGCGGCGCGGTTCGCAGGGGTGCGCTTCTGGTGGAATGCCCGGGCCAGTGATTCCAGCGCCTGGGCGCGGCAGGCGCCGGCGGCCAGAAGCAGCGCCAGAGCGCCGCATGCAGCCCGGCTAAAAGAGAGGGCCGGGGTAGTCTTCGCCCAGTAGGCCAACATCGTCATTCGCCAGGGTTCGAAGCAGCTCCAGGTGGAAGTAGTCCGGCATCGCCGGCGAGGCGGAAACGAAATCGCGGCGGAATGCCTCGCGAGCGGAATCGATGTCCTCTTTCAGCGCGGCGTAGAGATTCCTCTGCGCGCGCCCGGAATGGACGGCCTGCGACTTGTAGAGCCGCATCTCGGCAACCCGCACGCGCGCGAAACGTTGCGCGCGCAGGTGCAGGTCTTGGTCCTCGCGGGAAAGCTGCGACCAGTCGGGCGCTGCCCGCCGTTCTTTCGGCGCCGGCCCCCGGCACGCCCCGGCCAGCGCCGCTAGCGCCTCCAAACCGTTCGCGTCGACCGGCTCCCCTTCGGCGTACAGGATCGCAGCCACGCGCCCCCCGACGAGGATAGGGAACAGGCGGCAGCGATCGCCCGCAACCGGCTCGCGCGTCGCAATGGCGCTGGCGAAAGCCGGCTCGGCGGGGATCTCCAGCTCCGCAGCCGCGATTCCCCGCGCGCACAGCGCCTTCAGGCTCCCCCCGGCGACCGCAAACACCGCGGCGCGTTCCGCCAACGGCGACGTGGAATCCAGCAGCACGGCGGCCCATTCCTCCTCCGTTTCCGCGCCTCCGAGCCGGCGAACCGCCCGCTGGAATTCCTCGGCGGATCCGCGCCTGGCGCGCTCCACTGCGGCAGCAAGCTCGATTTCCAGCCGCGCGGCCAGCTCCGCGAAGCGCTCCTCGAACACCCGCTCGATCTGCTCCCTCCAGCCGGCATTCAGTTGTTCCTCGATGCGCGAGACCTGAAGCTGCCAGGCCGCCGCCAACTGCTCGCGCACCGCCTTGCGCTGTTCGGAGAGGGTGGAAGCAACGCGGCTCTGTTCGGGCGCGGACGGCGATGACATCGATTGGCAACCCTATTCTACCGTAGACGAGGCCGGGGAGCGAGGCGAGACTGGACCGGTCGCGCTCGACCATAGATGATCGTGATAGTTGCTAGCGTTGATAGTGATGACAATTGTGAACTTTGTACTTGACAGTGACGACAGTTATGATAATCTTGTGGAAGGAGGAGAACAGCTATGAGCCTGATACAGGTAGATGACATCAGCTTCTTGGACCTCAACGCGCTTGCTTATGTGCGAATTGAGAGTACTGGTGACGACTCGAAGGCGTTCTTGAGGTTCAAGGATGGCGGGTCAGAGAATCTTGTCGGCGAAGCGGCACGCAATCTGTACCATCTTCTGAGCGGTAACGGCGAGGCGCCAACTGCGGAGAGCCCGCATCATCCCGCCGGACCGCCGCCCTCGCGGGGTGAAGTTCGCCAACCCATCCGACTCGGGACCCTGGTGATTGATCAGCCTTTGTCCCGGACCCTCGGACGGAACAAGGCCTGGTTCTACCGCAAAGACGAGAACGGCCGTGGGTACTTTCTCGCCTTCGTCAACGCAAAGGGTAGCTGCAGCATCCGGACGTTTGACTGCGAGGAGGGCATCTTTCTCGGAAAGCACTCCCAACCTGGCAACTACCAGGATCAGTTCGCTGACGTGATCGCGGGCGCCACCGAGGTTACGGTGAGTTCCCAGCCCAATCTTGAACGTGACTGTAAAGAGAGGCTTCCCGGTCACCTGCTGGCGTATTTTCGAAAGCAGCTTGGCTGAGCAAGCCTTGGCTTGTGTACCTGTTGATGTTGGATGACCGGGGATGACTGAGCGGATGCCCGCCGTCGCTCGGATGAGCTCGGGCCGGGCTTGCGCTCCCCCGACCCGAGCTCGGAGACTTAGAGGCCGATATGTCGAACTCTCGAAAACCATGTGCCGTGTTGCTCGCAGTTTGCGTGTTCAGCCTGCCCCTGTTTGGATAGAAGAACTCAGGCACCGCCGACAAGCGGAAGGACAAGCAGTACCTTCGCGAGCAGCAGAAGAAGCTGGCCGACGTGTTTCTACACAAGACAGTCATCGCGAAGGTCGCCATGCCCATGACCACCCAGGGCGTGAGCGTCACCTGGGACAAGAAGAAAAGCCAGTGGGTTCTCCACCCGAATCAGCTCCACATGCAGAGGTATGGAGTCGGCGTGAAGGCCGGAGAACGGTACACCATCACTGGCGTCGACGTCGGACCTGCTGGCGTTACCTTCTGGCTGAACGACGGAGGCGCTATCGACACTGCAACCCAACTCGCCGACTCCTGGGCTTGGGCAGGCAACGTACTTCAGCAGATGGAGCACAACCAGGAGATGCACCGCAAGCAGTCATCAGCAAACGGGAGCAGGGTCCACGTTAACACTTACCAACTGCCCGAGGCGGACGATTTGCTCGCGATCGCGAAGGAGCAATCGGCGAAGTTCTTTGAGATTGGGAACACGCCGGCCAACGCCCTGCCATCATCAGCGGCCCGGCAGAGCGGCATCATAGCCGTTACATCTGATCCCGAGGGTGCAGATATCTGGGTGGGCGACTCCTTCAGGGGTCAAGCTCCGGCGAAGCTTGTCCTCGCACCTGGGAAACACAGCATCCGAGTGTCGCTGCAGGACTACGAGGAATGGAAGCGAGACGCCGAGGTCGGAAATGGATCCGAGGCCACGCTGAACATTCGCCTAACGAAGCAAACTCGCTGACATCGGCGCGAACGATCTCGCGGTCGGCCGCGGCGTATTAGCCGCGAACTGAAGACCGCCGCTGCCGCTGGTGATCCTCGCTATTACCCTGAGGGTCGTACTTTCCGACTTTCTGATGCATAATGGGAGCCGGACCACATTCGATGGCACTCGTACGCGTGAAGGACAAGTACCAGGTCACCATCCCCAACCAGGTGCGGTTGCGGGCGGGTGTTGCGGTGGGAGACTACCTGGAGGCCAAGAGCACCCGCGGAGGCGTGATCACGCTTACTCCGAAGAGCCTCATCGACCGCAGTATCGCGGAAGGCCTCGCGGACATGAAGGCCGGGCGGATGCACGGCCTCTACAACACCGCGGAAGAGGCAATTGCCGCAGTCGACAAGCGAGTTGCCGCGAAGAAATCGAAGCGCTGAATGGTCATCCGCTTCACCGATGGCTGGGAACCGCTCCCTTGCGGTCGCGGCTCGGTCACCACTTCGGAGCTGGGACAGGGCTGGAGCCCTATCCTACTTGGCCGGCCGGGCCTCTTCGTTCAGTTGAAACGGCGACAACGTGCCGGTCACGCGCAATTGCTTCTGCCCGTCGGTCAGCTCGAAGAAGACGCGGCAGCCCGCGAGCAACCGTCACCAGGCGACTGCGCGTCCTGGACGACTTTCGAACTCTGGCGCTCCAACTGGAGCAGCGAAGCCGAAGCTAAGGGCTTTGTCGTGGGGAGGAAACACGCGCCGACAAGGCTCGCATTCTATTGGGGCTGGAGCCAGAGCGCTGCTGTGTATGTGGCTGAACTTGATTTGCTACGATCTTAGCGGAGCGTATTTTGGTCTACCGCGATCCGTTCGACCACGGCCCCCTGCACCGCGAGAGCGGCGGCCTTCGAAACCCTCACACAAACGTGCTATATCCTTTTCGCGACGGCATTCCCGTTTTCGCAACGCCGGCGGAAATCAGTGGCCCCAATACCCGTTATCAACGGCTGTACGACCGTGTCGCGCCGTTCTACGACTTGTCGACCCGATTCTATGCTTGGCTGAAGAGCGGAGCCGAAGAGACCCGGCGTAGTGTCTACCTCAAGCTGCTGGAACTGCGCCCGTCGGCACGGTTCCTGGAGGTGTCGGTTGGCACGGGCGCCAATTGGGCCTACCTCAGCCGCGACCTGCAATTCCATGGCTTGGATCTGTCATGGGGTATGCTGACTCGCTGCCGCCGTCGTGTCCGGCGTCTGCACCTCGAGGCCGAGCTTTGCCAGGGGCTTGCGGAGCACTTGCCATACCCGGAAAACTATTTCGACTGTGTGTTTCACATGGGCGGCATTAACTTTTTCACCGATCCTGCTGCCGCGCTACGGGAGATGATACGCGTTGCCTGTCCCGGAACTCGACTCGTGGTGGTGGACGAGACCGAAGAATTCGCGCAACGCCATGAGAAGACCTTCTTCGCCAGGGCGTTCTATGGGGACCGGCCGCGAACAATAAAAGCACCATTAGATTTGCTTCCGCCACAAATGGAAGAAGTGCAGCTTGACACGGTGTGGGCCGGCGATTTGTATGTGCTCAGTTTCCGCAAGCCCGGGCCGACGGGAAGCCTCGTATAGCCACGTCCACCTCGGACCCAGAACCGGTTGGATCGGGCAACGGGATCGCGGATACACAGCCCCCACAGCGGTGATCCTCAGTCCAGCTTGCCCGGCCGGGCCTCTTCGTTCAACTGAAACGGCGACAGCGTGCCGGTCACGCGCAATTGCTTCTGCCCGTCGGTGAGTTCGAAGGAGACGCGGCCGTCCGCGCCGCTGGCGCCCCGGCCTTGGTAGAGGTCCTCGCCCACAACCGCCTGCAAGTCCGTGAAGCGGAACTGCGGCAGCCCGCGAGCAACCGTCACCAGGCAACTTCCCGAGACTGACTCGAACTCGGTATCCGGCAGCAACGCGACCGACCGGCCCTTGAACGTGCTTTCCAGCCGCAGGTTTCGCGCCAGGTCCGGGCCGGCGCCCGAGGTTTCCAGCGACCCTCTTCCGTCCCACTGCCCCCCCATCCAATTCACGGAACGGAAGCGCGCGGTAAGGCGGTAGGAGGGAGCCGCGCGCCGCAAATTCGCCACGAGGTGGCCGCTAATCAGCCCTTTTCCCCACTGCGCGGTTAATTCCGTGGTCTCGAAAATGGTGGCATCCCAGCGGAAGTGCGCGCGCAAATTCGCCAGGCGCAGATCGCCGAGTGAAACCGAGCCGATTTCGAGCACCCCGTCGGTGCGCCGCGCCTCGAGCCACTCCGGGACGCGCGTGCGGCCCAGACGCAGGGCGCGAGTCAGGAAACTCTCGTCGCGCCGCAACGCCGGCAGCAGCAGGCGCTCGAGTTCCACGGCGTCCAACTCCGCCACCGAGACGCGGAACTGGTGCGGGCGGGCAGCCTTGGCGCGGTAGTGGTACTCGCCTTTCACCTCGGCGGCGCCGACGCGGCCGGCGATCCGATCCAGCGTTGCGTCGCCGTCCCGGACCATGATCCTGGCCCTAGCCAGCTCCAGCGGGTCCGCAATCCCGGGCAACGGGATCTGGGTGTTCTGCACCAGCACCGTTCCCGTCCAGCCACCCGGCAGCGCACCCTCTTGATGGTAGTTGAGGTTCCCCTTCCACGCGCCCTGGCGGCAGTTCTGAATCAGTGGGATAGCCCCCAACAACCGCGCCCAGCCCGAGCCCGCCTCCGGGAGACTCAAAGAGCTGGCCACGATCGCCGCGTCCAGGGCCTGGTCCTTCCAGGAATACGCAGCCACCAACAGAGCTTGATCCGCGCGTGCCGCCGCTCGCGGCCCGCCGGCGCCGGCGGATTGCCGCTGCGTCACTGGAAGTCGAAACGCCGTCGGCGGAAGCATCACCCGCTCGCCCTCGAACACCAGTTCCGCCCGCTCCAGCCGGATAGCGGGTGAGCCCGGCATCTGGATCTCGGTCTCCACCGCCACGAGCTTTCCCTGAAGGCCTGTGCCGGCCGAGTACCCCAGCACGCCCGTCAGTCTGCCATCCAAGACCAGGTCCCGCGGCAGGGCCAGCCCCATGTGACGCCCGACCTGCGGCAGGGGCGCCAGCGGCAGGCGGTCGAGCGTGACCAGAATGCCCCGAACGGGCGCGCCCAGGTATCCGCTGGCCCGCACCCGCAACGAAAGCGGCAGCGCCCCTTCCCCCGCGGGCGGCGCCGTCTCCAGTTCCAGCGTCTGAGAGACCAGGTCCAGCCGGCCGCGGTATTCCAGCGGCCAGTTGTCGCTATAGGGGGGCAGCAGATCCCAGCGGTGTATGTCCCCGACCTGCATGGTCCCAGTGATCTGGACGCCCGCGACCGGCCCAGCCAGGTGCGCGTGCGAACTGACCTGGCCGTGCAGGCCGATGTCATGGCCGTGCACGAGCCGGATGAGTTCGGCTAGCCCGCTCTTCTCCAGGTCCAGCGAAATGTCCACCTCTCCGCCGGTACGCGCATCGGGGCGCCAACGGCCGCGCGCGGTAAATGTGCCGAAGCCATACCCGGTGCGATCGGTGCGGGCCGGCTGCCCTTCGAAACGCAAGCGCCACTCGCCGCCCGGGGACGACGGAGGCGTCGCGTCCAGCAGCGCTTCGGTGATGTAGAAGATCGATTTCGTGTCCCCGGCCTTGAAGTTGATCCGGCCGCCCCGCACCTGGATGAGCGGAAGCTGCACGCCGGCCGGGGCCGCGCCGGCCGTCCGGGTCAGCAGCTCCTGGAAGTTCCAGGCGCCTGAGTGCGGCCGCGCCAGGTTCACCTGAGGATTGACCAGGCGCAACTTGGAGAACTCCAGCCTCCCGGTCCACAAGCTGGCAAAGCTGACGCGCGCTTCCAGCGATTCGACGTAGGCGAACGGCTCGATCCCCACGCGGGGATCCTCAAGGATGGTGACGCCGTCCACGGAGAACCCCGGCCCGTTGAACAGGTCCAGATGTACCTCGCCTAGTTCGACCCCCCGGCCTAGTGCCTGTTCGAGGCTCGCCCGCACGCGGCCGCCAAGGAACCGCCCGGCGTTCACCTGAGGCGCGATCAGCCCGGCCGCCAGGATCAGCAGGACAGCCAGGCCCAGCAGGCGCCAGATCGTCTTCTTGCGGAGTCTCATTGCGGCTCGGGAGTTCGGATCAGGTTGCGGTACGCCTCGGGGTCGTCCACGTCCCGGAGAATGCCGGGGTCGTCCACCTCGACGTAGCGGGTTTCATGCGCGTGGCGATGGACCACCACCCGCGCCTGGGAATCCCTCCCCAGGGCCAGGAACTCGGGGATCAGTTCCCGCGCGCAGCAGACCGGATGGCCGCGCCGGCCCTGATAACGTGGTACAACCAGCGGCGACCCGGCGCGCCGCTCGAAGGCCCCGATGAGAGCTGCGACGGTCGCTTCCTGCACAGCCGGGTAATCGACCGGCAGGAACAGCACCCCCTCGGCGCCCTCGGGAACCGCCGCCAGGCCACACTGTAACGAGCTCAGTTGTCCGTCCACGTAGCTCTCGTTCACCACGAATACCGCCTGCCCGGCGCGCCTCAGGCCGGCGCGGATCGCCTCCGCATGGTGCCCCAGAACCACAATCACCGGCGAGCAATGGCCGGCCAGAACGCCGATCAGACGGTCCCCCAACGTCTCGCCCTGGTAGGCCAGCAGCGCTTTCTCTCTTCCCATACGCTGGGAAGCGCCCCCTGCCAGGATCAGTCCCGCCAGGCTCACTTAAGCAGGGCTTTCCCGCGGCCGCTCGAGAAGATGGACTTGGAAAGTTCCCGCCACCTGGAATCCGCGTTGCGGCGCACCGCGATCATCTCCGCTACCACCGAAACCGCGATTTCCTCCGGGGTTACCGCGCCGATCTCCAGGCCCATCGGCGCGTGGATGCGCTCCAGGGCCTCGCGCGGGACGCCCTCCTTTTCCAGTTCCTTCACCACCGTGAGGACCTTGCGCTGGCTGCCGATCATGGCGACATAGCGCGCCGGCGTCGTGGCGGCCCAGCGCAGCACCCGCAGGTCGTCCCGGTGCCCGCGGGTGACGATGATGATGTAGCTCCCTTGGTTCACTGCCAGGCGCGGGAAGACCTCCTCGTACTCGCCCGCAAGAACCTCGTCGGCCTCCGGGAAGCGCTCCCGGTTGGCGTAGCTCTCCCGGTCGTCGATGACGCACGTGGCGAAGCCCGCCAGGCTGGCCACCTTCGACAGGCTCTTCGAAATGTGCCCGGCGCCGAAGATCAAGGCCCGCGGCTGGGGCAGGATCGGCTCCACAAATATGTCCACCTGGCCTCCGCAGATCAGACCGCTCTCATAGGCGACGTCCTGGCCGAGGTTGAAGTTCAGCAGCTTCGGCCGTCCGGTCTCCATCACCTCGCGGGCGGCGGTGAACACCTGGGCTTCCACGCAGCCGCCGCCCACCGTGCCCACCATCGACCCATCCTCCCGCACCAGCAGCTTGGCGCTCTGAAAGCTGGGAATCGAGCCGCCGACCTCGACGATGGTGGCCAGGGCGCACTTCCGCCCCAGCTTGCGGAGCCGCACCAGCTCCTCAAATACATCCATCCGCTGGAATTATACCAATGTAAGGCAGGCGGTTTGGCCTGGCTGACCGCTCCCTGGCGGTCGCGGCTTCCATGAGAAGGCCCCCCGGGGTCAAGCAAAATCGTCGGGTGTCGGGGTTTTGCCTTTGCATTAGCCCCCTTTCCCTTGTCTAAGGGAATTCTTCGGAACGGCCCGGAGCAGTCCAGGGCGCGCGGTTTGTGCGCGGCGCAGCGAACCCTTGACGGCGAGGACCGTTCCGGAATCTTGGTGTCCAAGGGAAAGGGGGCGGGGGTCTCAGGGGGTTTCCCCCTGGCGGGGGTCCGGGGCAGCGCCCCGCGCACCTTACCGCGCGCGCCGTTGGCGCGCGGTATCCAGAAAGTCAGCCGCTGCCTCATGAGATCTCCTGGTTCTGGACATAGTCCGTCCTTCGCTGTTCCCTCGCGGACCAGTGGGCGGTGCGGCTTCCCCCTGCGCCGCTTCTGGCTCTAAACCGCCGAGGCGCCCTGCTTCCATTCGCACTCTGTATGGAGCTGCCCGCTCCGGTGCCGGTTGGGGTCCTCGATCTTAAAACGGGCGCTGCCATCTCAGTGCCGGACTGAACTTCTCCTGGGCAGAAGAATCCGTCCCGCCGCGACCTCGCAGTCACCCGAACTCGGCGATTCACTGTGGAATTCAAACTGCGTCCTCTTACGCTGCCGCTTTCTTCGCCGCGCTGTTTCGCAGCGGCTCATAGACCTCGCCGGTCACCCACAACCGGTGCAACAGCACGGCCAGCTTCCTGGCCACTGCCACCACCGCTCGCTTCTTGGCGTTCTTGCCCCCGCGTTCGGCCAGCTTCAGACCCCACCGCTTCAGATCCGTGTCCGGCCCCCGTCGGCTCAAGATGCAGTGGGCCCCTTGCACCAGCAGCTTGCGCAGATAGATGTCGCCTTCCTTGGTGATCCGCAACTGCGGCTGGCTTTCTCCCGAATCGCCCCGCTTCGGCCGCAGCCCCACGTAACAGCCCACATCCCGGCTCTTCTCAAACCGGTCTCGATCTTCCAGCGTCAGCACGAACGTCAGAGCGATCAAAGGTCCCACTCCGCTCACCTGCCGCAGAAGCTGGGTTTCCGGATACTCGGTCCGGGCGATCTGCTCCACTTTCTGGTCTAACTCCTGGATCTTTTCGGTCAGCGATTCCACTTCCTGCAACAGCGGCCGCAACGGCTCCCGCAGCTTTTCCGGCAGCGATTCTAACCGCTCCACTCCTAGACTGCCGGCATCGCACGAGGGCAGCCGCTCTCCCATCGCTTTCGCCAGTCCGCGGGCCGCGTTCACCAGGCTGGTTCGCGCCTCCACCAGTGCCGACCGCACCCGGACCACCAGCAGGTCCTGCTGGGCTTTCTCTCCGCGGTGGCGGATCGGCCGCAACAACTGCGGGTCCACTCGCGCCAGGCGGGCCAAGGTCTGCGCGTCTATCCGGTCGTCTTTCCGGCTGCTGGCGCTGATCAACCGCACCTGCCGCGCATTGGCCACGATCACCTCATGACCGAGGCTGCTCAACAACCGGCTCAACCAGGGCGAATGGGTTCCCACTTCGATCGCCATCCGGCAGCGCCCCAGGCACCCGAACTTCGCGGCCATGCCCTTCTTGGTTGTCACCACGCTGCCTTCCGCTTCCACTTCCCCGTTCTCACCCAGCACACAAAAGCGGCTGGTCTTGTCTCCCAGGTCCAGGCCGATCGTGATCGGACCTCGTGCGAGAACTCTAGCTCGCTTCGGACTCTGCTTGACAGTGCTATTCTTTTTCATGGCCGGTCTCCCTTGCACTTCGAGTGCGTATCCAATTGGGAGCTTAACGCATCCCGCCGGGAGCCGGCCTTCTCATCCCATCTCTGTTCCGAGCCGCGCGCGCAAGCGAGCGGTGCTGGCACCCCCCTCGCGATAAAATGAGATTCTTGAGGTGCAAAATCCTAAATCCGTGATATCATGGGCGTTCTGAGCGATATTGGGTTGGTGTCCGAGTTGGGCTTCATCTTCGATCTGGACGGCGTGATCGTAGATTCGAACCCCATCCACTCGGCAGTCTGGCGAGTCTACCTCGCCCGCCACGGTGTGGTGGCTGCCGAAGACTTCGACCAGAAGATGTTCGGCAGACGGAACGATGAGATCGTCCGGGAGGTTTTTGGCGCGGGCTTAGATCCGGCGGAAGTCTCCCGGCACGGTGCAGCCAAGGAAGTGCTGTACCGTCAGGTAATGGGGCCGGTGCTGAGGGAGCATCTGGTGCCTGGGCTGGTGCCATTCCTGGAGCGGCACCGCAATGTGCCGGCCGGAGTGGCCACCAATGCGGAGCCTGCCAACGCCGATTTCGTTCTCGAATCCGGCGGGGTGGGACAGTATTTCCGCGTGGTAGTGGACGGCGGACAGGTATCGCAACCCAAGCCCGACCCGGAGATCTACTTGCGAACGGCGGAGCTGTTGCAGCTTCCGCCAGCCAACTGCATCGTATTTGAGGACTCCCGGGCGGGAGCGGAAGCGGCGCGGGCCGCCGGTGCCCGCGTGGTCGCGTTGAGGACCACCCACGATCAGCTTCCGAACGTGGACTTGAGCATCCGGGACTACCTGGATCCGGAACTGGAGCCGTGGCTTTCCGAGCAAAGGCCGGTGGGATGAGCCGCCGGTCCGTCGCGCTGGGCGCTGCCGTGTTGTTGTGGTGCGGCATGGCGGGAGCGCAGAGTGTGCTCCCACTGGACACGGTGACAGCGCGCCGCGGTTCCGACTATGCCCCGGCGATGGAAGGCTCCCTCGTCACCGTGGTGGCCACGGTCGCCTCGCCCCCCATCCATTTCCCTGGCTTTAGCCACCTCGCCATCCAGGATGACACCGAGCACGGCTTGTTCCTGGAGGCCCCCCCGGCGCAGTTTGCCCGCTTGCGGGCTGGCGACCGGGTGGAAGTCCGGGGAACGGTCTCCCGGCGGGCCGGCCTGCCCGTCGTGCTCCCCACGAACATCCGCCTGGTGTCCCGCGGCTCCGCGCCAGCGCCATTGAAGGTTTCGCTCGCCGCCCTGCGGTCTTTCGAACACCTCGGAGCGCTGGTGACCGTCGATGGCCGCGTCGTCGATAGGGGCGAGAACAGTGGTGGCGAGTACTTGCTGATCGGCGACGCCGAGCTGCCTCTCAAGGTATTCCTGCCGTCGCCGAAACCCCGCGGCGGGCCCTCCAGCCTGGCGCGCTTCGGCGTCGGCGACAAGGTGCGCGTGACGGGGGTCGCCGCCCAGTATTGCCCGTTTCCGCCGTTCAACCGGTCCTTCGAGGTCATCGTGTTGGACGACGACGGTCTGCTGCTGCTCAGCAGGCGCTGGCTGATCTCCCCGCAACTGTTCGCGGTCCTTGCCGCCGCGTTGGTGTTTGCGCTGGGCCTGTGGTGGAAACGCGAGCGGCGCATGACCGCGCAGCGCAACCTGGTCCGGGCATTCTACGCACTGGGCGAGGAGATGACCGGGGCGAGTTCCCCCTCGGACGTTTTGCGGCGGCTGAGCTGCGTGATGCCCGGCGCTCTGCGGGTCTCCGGCATACACCTCTATCTCTATAACCGGGCCGGCAAGTCGCTGGATCGCATTGCTCACGGCGTCGATGGCCAGGCCTTCTACCAGCCCGTTTACCCGCCCGAGGGATCGCTGCCGCTCGGCGCCGCGGCCTCCTTCCGTAACCAGGCCCTGCTCATCATCCCGGATACCCAGAGCAGCCCCTTCTTCCCCGACGGGCGCCGTGGGGAGCAGCCTCGCTCGATCATGTTCGTCCCCATGTTTGCCGAGACCGAACTGGTGGGCGTTCTGGAGATCTTCGATCTGAAGCCGATGCACGAATTCGCTTCGGACGAGAGAGTCCTCACCCAGCACCTGGCCAACCAGATCGCCATCGCCCTGCGGCTGATCGAGGAGAAGTCCGTCCGGGAGCAGTTGTCGCGCAGCGAGAAACTGGCCGCTATCGGGCAGCTCATCTCGGGCGTCGCGGCCGAACTGCGCTCTCCGCTGGAGAGCATTTCCCATCTGGCCGAATTGGTGCTGACCGCGGACCCCAGCACGATCTGGGGCGACGTAGGGCTGATCGGGGACGAGGCGAGGAAAGCCTCGGAGATCGTCTCGCGGCTGGTTTCGCTCGTCCAGCCCGAGCGCGCCGAGGCCAAGCGCATCGATCTGAACTCGCTGCTGCGCAGCCTGATCCAGTTCCGCAAACAGGAGTGGGGGGCGCGCGGCTTCGAGGTGCACGACTTGCTCTGCCCCACGCCCGTTCACGTGCTGGGATCCCAAGGCCAACTGGAGCGCGTCTTCCTGGATCTGCTCATCCAGGCCGAACAATCGCTGGCCGAGGCCTCCGAGAAGCGGCTCACTATTGCCAGCAGCGTGCTGGCGCGGCGCGCCTTGGTCGAGATCGGCTTTGGCGTGAATCCGCTCAAGGGCGTGCGTGAGTCCGAGCCCCTGCGCGAATCCGTCGTCGGCGTGCCCGGCGAGGGTGTCTCCCGCGGCATCGTCCGCAGCCACGGCGGAGAGATGCGGCTGGTGCGGGTCGGCGAGGGCGAGTGCCGGCTGGAGCTCGAACTGCCGGTCGCCCCGGCCAGGCTCGCCGAGGAGGCCGCCGGCGTTCGGCCGTTCACCTGCATGGTGGTCGAGCCGGACTCCGGAGACCGCGAGGAGCTCGTCCGGATGCTCACCAATCGCGGCTGCCGCGTCATTCCCGCCAGCGGCGCCGAAGAGGGAACCGAGCTGGTCCAGCGCCTGCGCTTCGACGTGGTGTTCTGTGCCATCCGCCTGCCTGGCTTGAACTGGGTCGAGTTCTCCGAGCGCATCCGGCCGCAGACCGGCGCCTTCGTGCTCCTCAGCGAGGGGTATGACTACGAGCTGTCGCGCGGCCTGCTGAGCGCCGAAACGCATGTCCTCACCAAGCCCTTCGCGGAGCCCGAGCTCGACCAGTTGCTCGCCGTGGTCGAGTCGCGCATCGCCAGCGTCGACACCGCCGCCACGCGCGGCCTCAAGATCGTCCGGCCCGGCAAGAGGGCCATCGGCTCCTAGCCCGGGTCCACGTTTCTTCCTCCCACCGCTCACAGTAGAATAAGAAGCGTATGAAGCGGAGCGTACTGTTGTTTACAGCGGTGCTCGCGTTTGCCGCACTGGCCCCGGCGCAGCGGGACTACTCCGGGCCGCGGCCTCCCAAGCCGGACGTGCCCTACCTGTTGCACGCCGACACCCTGGTCGAGACGGAAGCCTCCGGGGCGCGCGAAGAGTCGCGCAAGAACGAATCCGTCTACACCATCAGCGGCGCCGCTTCCCCGGTGCGAACGCCCCTGGCCGAGCCGGTCTTTCTGTTCCAGTCCGAGAAGATCGCGCCCGACTCGCTGGGGCTCTTTCGCCTGGAAGTCAAAGGCGGCAGCCGCCAGGTTGTGCTCTCGAAGAAGAGAAGGGACTCGCGCCTGCTGCGCCTTACGGCCACGCGCCTGGCCGACAAACTCTACCGCATCGAAGTGAATGAGGGCATGGGCCTGGCTAACGGCGAGTATTCCCTCTCCCCGGAGGGTTCCAATCAGGTGTTCTGCTTCGCCGTCTATTAGCCGATCGCCGACGGCTTCTCTGCTAGAATCTTTCCATGTTCACCGGAATCGAGCACACCGCGATTGCGTCCCCCGATCCCGAGCGGCTGGGGCAATGGTACGTCGAGCATCTCGGATTCACCGTCAATTACCGGTATGCGGGCAACGTGTTTGTAAAGGCGGCGGATGGCTCGATGCTCGAGATCATTCCCTCGGAAGGGCCGCGCGTCCCGCAGAACACCAAAGCGCCCGGACTCCGCCATCTGGCCATCGACGTGGAGGATTTCGACGCGGCCTGCCGGCAGCTCGCGGCCCAGGGAGTCGAGTTCTTCGAGCCCCCGAAAGAGGTGCAGGGGAATCGGCTGGTGTTCTTCAACGACGCCGACGGCAACATCGTGCACCTCATCCGCCGCGCGCGCCCGATCTGAGTCCGGCGCCGCTCAAAGGAGAGTCGCCGCAGTTTAGAATGGCTTCAGTGCCTCTGTTCACCATCACTCTTGCGCTGGCGTGCGCCTCACTGGCCGCCACAGCGGACGATCTGCGGAGCGCGCACGACCGGCAGGACCGCGCGGCGCTCGACAGGGCCGTTCGCGAGGCGGCCGGCGCCGCGGCGAGGCAGCCCAAGGACGCCGGTGCGCACTTCCGGCTGGCGGAGGCCGAGTCCTACCTGGCCGAAGTGGATCTGGAACTTCGCGATAGGGCCAGCGCCAAGGCCGCCGCCGAGGCGGGCATCCGCGCCGCCGAACGCGCCGTGGCGCTCCAGCCGGCCGTGGCCGAGCACCACCGAATCCTCGGCACCCTGTGCGGCCAGGTCATCCCCGCACAGGTAGTGCTGGCGTTCAAGTATGGCCGGTGCGCGCGCTCTTCCATCGAGCGGGCTCTCGAAATCGACCCCAGGTCGTCCATAGCCCACCTCAGCCGGGGCGTGGGAAACTACTATCTGCCCCGGGCGTTCGGCGGTGGGATCGAACTGGCGATGCGCGATTTCCGGAAGGCCGTGGAGCTCGATCCCAGGTCGGCCGAAGCCCACTTGTGGCTCGGCATCGCACTGCGTAAGGCGCGCCGCAACGCGGAGGCCCGCAAGGAGATCCTCAAATCGCTCGAGCTGAATCCGAACCGAATTTGGGCCAGGCAGCAGTTGGACAAGACGCCGGCGCAGTAACGCCCACCGGGCCGCGGCCTGGCGCGGCGGCGCGATATGTGTGGGTTGGCGGCGCCATCGTCACGCTCACCCTGCTGACCTTCCTCCAGTTTCCCGGCCGCACCTACCTGCAATCGGACACGCAGATCTACCTGCCCATTTTGGAGCGCCTTTGGGACCCGGCCGTCCTCACCCGCGAATTGCTGGCCCAGCATCCACACGTTTCCTTCACCATCTACGATGAGGTGGCGCTAGCCTTGCGCCGGCTCACTGGCCTGGATTTCGAGGCCGTGCTGGCCGCCCAGCAGTTTCTCTTCCGGGCGCTCGGAATCCTGGGCGTTTTTCTGCTGGCGCGAGCGCTGCGGCTCTCCATGCGCATGGCCCTGCTGGTGGCGGCCACCTTCTCGCTGGGCGCGGCCATAGCCGGTCCCACCGTGCTCACCATCGAACTCGAACCCGTGCCGCGCGGGTTCGCCATTCTGCTGTTGTTGTTCGCCGTCGGCCTGGCGGCGCAGGGGCGCGATTTCGCCGCCGGCATCGCCGTTTCCCTCGGCTTCCTGTACCACGCGCCGTCGGTCATCCCCTTCTGGATCGTCTACTTCTGCCTCACGCTCTGGCCCTCGAAGCCGGCGGTGATGAGGCGGCGGATCTGGGGACTCCTTCCGATGCTGGGCGGCGTTCTGATTCTATTCGCGCTCTCCCGCCTTCAGGCGGGCGCGAGCGAGTCACAGGCGTTCCTGGGGCGCATCGATCCGGAGCTCGAGCGCATCGAGCGCCTGCGCGCCCCGTACATTTGGGTCTCCCTGTGGGCACCGCGGCTGATCTGGCAGTACCTTCTCCTGTGGGCGGCTTCGCTCGCCGCGTTCTGGCGCGTGCGCAGGTCCGCTTCCGAGGACGTGCGCTTCTTCCTGATCGGCCTGCCGCTGGTCGGCCTCCTGGCGCTGCCCGCCTCCTGGCTGCTGCTTGAAAAATGGAAGTGGATCCTGATACCGCAGATCCAGCCCGCGCGGGCGGTGCTCTTCGTCACCGCGATGGCGGGAATCCTGGCCGCCATCGCCGCGGTGAAGGCGGGCGAGCAACGGCGCTGGTGGGAGAGCGCGTTGTGGTTCCTGCTGGTGTTTGCGATCCCCGCGGGCACGTTCGCGGGCCAGCCGCTGACCAGTGGGATCGGTTGGCTGGTGCTCTCGCTGGCGCTGGTGGCGGCGCTGGCTGCATGGGCCGAATCGGGCCGGCGCAAGTGGGCGCTCCTGCCCTGGGCCGCGGCAATCCTGATTCCGTTCTTCCTGATCCCGGCCTGCGGACTCCCCAGGGCTCAAGCTCCCGAGAACACCGACCTGCGCGCGCTGGTCGCCTGGGCGCGTTCCTCGACGCCCAAGGACGCGGTCTTTCTGTTCCCGGATGCCGGCCGCGAGGTGTACCCGGGGATCTTCCGCGCCCGGGCGCTCCGCGCTGTTTACGTCGATTGGAAGAGCGGCGGCCAGGTCAACTTCCTCCGGGACTTCGCGCGCGAGTGGTGGACGCGCTGGCAGCGGATGGGCACCTATCCAGCCGACGGCATCGATTATTTCGTGCTGAAACCGGCGCACCGCCTGCCCAGCCGCACCCCGATCTTCGAGAACCCCGGCTTCCTGGTCTATCGATAAACCCGGGGACAGCCACCATGTTTCCGGGTTTTGCTTAGCGGGAAAGCTCGATGCCCAGCTTCTTCAGCTCCTCGGCATAGTAGCGCCTCAGCAGCAGGTCCCATTCCTCGCTGCCCTCCGGAATCTCGCGCTTATGCGAGCGGATCTTGTCGCGGGCCGCGCGATCGACCTTCTCTTCGGCTTGCAGGGTCTCGGTCATCTCGCGGACCAGCTCCAGCCGCACCTCGTTGGGCGGCTTCTTCAGCCGCACCTGGCGCGCCTTGCGCAACGCCGTGACCACCTTATGGGAGATGTCGATCACCTTGTCGCGCGACAACTTCATGTTGTCGCCCGTGTCGCGGCCCGCCGCGCGGATCACCTTGCGCTGCGAGATCAGCGTGTTCTTGATCCGCCGGAACATCTCCTGATAGCTCACGCCCTCACGCCGCATGTAATCGCTGTACTGGCTCAGGATTTCCCGAACCTCGTCGTTCAGCCGGTCCTCGATCTCCAGTTCCCCGGTGATAACCGTGGCGATCAGTTCCGAAACCACCTGCGGTTCGACGGTTTCCATCATCGAGCCGCTCAGCTTTCTTACGAGTTGGCGCGCGAGATAAGCGACGAATTCCCTGGCGATCAGCATTCTACGAACGACTCTTGCTAGTGTACCAGACAGCTCTCGCTAGATGCCAGAAACCTGCACCGCCAGCGTGCGGCTGCGCGGGCCGTCGAACTCGGCGAAGATGATGCTCTGCCACGTGCCCAGCAGCACCTTCGCATTGCGCACCTGGAGGCATAGCGTCTGTCCCATCAGCATGCCCCGGAGATGGGAATCGGCGTTGGCGCGCTCGCAGTCCGAGTATTGGGGGTCGTTATGCCGCCAATACCGCTCCCGGTCCACCACCTGCTCGAGGCAGGTCTTCACGTCGTCGAGCAGCGCATCCTGCCATTCGTTCAGGAACACCGCGGTGGTGGTGTGCAGCGACTGGAGGTGGACCAGTCCCTCCCGCACCCCGCTCTGACGCACCAGATCGTTGATTCGTTCGGTGATGTTGATCAGTCCCAGCCGCTCCCCTGTAACCCATTCGATCACCCGGTTGAAGACTCGGAACACGCCTTCGTTCAACGGGCGAGTGGCCGGAGCCGGTGCACCGGACAGTTCCGCTTCCTCTGTCTGAACGTTCATGGTCCTCATGCTGTTTCCCTGCACGAAATTGGATTTGGAGTGCGCCCGCAAGTACCAACGGATCGCCCCAGATGTGTTTCTATTATAGCAATGAAATCTGCTTCCCGGCCTGTTCCGCCGCTCCGCCCTCGAGCCTACTTCTCCCCCAGGCTCTTCTGGTATTCCTGCCCGATGAACTCCGGCTCGTTCGGTTCGCCCTGGGGCTTCATGCCCTTGGTAATCGACCAGCGATGGATCCAGGAAAACCCGCCCGGCCCGGCATAGCGGTCTGGCAACCGGTAAGCGGCGTCGGCGAGGGCGCGCTCCAGTGTGATGAAGGAATAACCGCGAGCGCGCATCATTCCGAGCAACGCGGGCATCGCCTCGGCGTTCAACTCGCTGGCGTGCAGCAGGAGAACCTGCGGAATTCCCCGCCCCACCACTTCGACGGAGCGCCGTTCGAAGAAGGCGAAGATCGACTCCATGTAAGGCAGGTAAGCGTCCATCACCCGCCTCAGCATGGCCGCGTCGCCGCGTCGCTTGGCCGCCGCATACACGTACGCGAACATCCAGTCGGAGTTGTCGAGAGTGACCGGCGCCACGTGGTAGCCGCGCTGGGCGAGGAACTTCTCCAGGGCGAGCTTCGTCCCGAGATCGCGGCCTGCATGCAACATGGGGTGCCGGAAGTAGCGCAGCCTTCGCCCGCGGCTGTCGAGCGCTTGTCTGAGGATGCCTTCGTTCCGGACAATGTCCGCCTCGTAGTCCGCCAGCGGCGTGCGGTTCAGGTCGTGGTGCGACCAGGTGTGGTTGCCGAGGTCCGCACCGGCCTCCAGCCATAAGCGCAGGACTTCAAGCAGTCCTTCACGGCCCAGTTCCTGCCCGCACCTGCTTCCGATGACGAACCCGGTCACGGGGATGCTTTCCGCGCGGAACGGCTCGAGCAGCTTGGACGTGAGTCCCCGGATGGCGCCGGGGTCGCAGCTCCCGGCTTGTTCCGGGAGGTCGTCGATGGTGATCGCAACCTGGCGCGCGGGCGGCTGCGAGTACAACTGGCCGCAGGCCAACAGGAACAGTGCAGCGGCGGTCTTCACGCGGCGGAGTACTTCCTCGCCACGTAGGCTTCCAGGATGGCGATGAACTCGGCGACGATACGCTCGCCTTTGAGCGTCGTCATGAGCCGGCCGTCGACGAACACCGGCGCTTTGGGCTCCTCGGACGTGCCCGGCAGCGAGATGCCGATGTCCGCGTGTTTGGATTCCCCGGGGCCGTTCACGACGCAGCCCATCACCGCCACCCGCAGTCCTTCCACTCCCGGGCGCTCGCGGCGCCAGACCGGCATGCGCTCGCGCAGATACGCCTGGATCTGCTCGGCCATCTCCTGGAAGAACGTGCTGGTGGTACGCCCGCAGCCGGGACACGCGGTGACCTGCGGCGTGAAGCTGCGGATGCCGAGCGATTGCAGAACCTGCTGCGAGACCCGCACTTCTTCGGTGCGGTCCCCATTCGGCGCGGGAGTGAGCGAGGCGCGGACGGTGTCGCCGATGCCCTCCTGGAGCAGCACGGCCAGCGCCGCGGTGGTGGCCACGACGCCTTTCGCGCCCAGGCCCGCCTCGGTCAGCCCCAGGTGCAGCGGGTAATCGCAGCGCGCGGCGAGCGCGCGGTAGACGTCGATCAGATCCTGCACCCCGCTGACTTTCGCGCTCAGGACGATCCGGTTGTGCTCGAGCCCGTACCGCTCGGCCGCCTGCGCCGATTCCAGCGCGCTCACCGCCATCGCCTCCAGCATCACCGACCGCGCCTCCGCCGGCTCGGCCCGCCGCGAGTTCTCGTCCATCAGCCGGGTCAGCAGCGATTGGTCCAGCGATCCCCAGTTCACTCCGATGCGCACCGGGCGGCCGTACTCGCACGCCGCCTCGATCATCGTGCGGAAGTTGTCGTCGTGCCTCCGGCCGATGTTGACGTTTCCCGGGTTGATTCGGTACTTGGCCAGCGCGCGGGCGCACTCCGGGTACTTCTTCAGCAGGATGTGCCCGTTGTAGTGGAAGTCGCCGATGATCGGCACGCGCACCCCGGCCCCTTCCAACGACTCGACGATCCCAGGCACCGCCTGCGCGGCCGCCTCGGTGTTGACCGTGACGCGGACCAGTTCCGAGCCCGCCCGCGCCAAAGCCGCCGCCTGGCTTGCGGTGGCGGCGATGTCCGCCGTGTCGGTGTTGGTCATCGACTGCACGACAATCGGATACCCCTTGCCGATCTTGACCCCTCCGACATCCACCACCACCGCGTCGCGCCGCGGCGAAATCGCCATGCTTTTCATTGTAGCAACCGGCTCATCCCCACCCCCCTGCTTAATGGCCACTGAATTGCCGATAAGACTCTCAGAAAGTCGTTGATCTTGGTAAGTGCTCCCGTGGCATCCAGGAGAGACTTAAATGACAATTCTTTCCGCCGCCCGCAGTGTGCCCGCGGCGGGAGCGGCCGCCGCTGCCCTGCTCCTGTCGCTGAGCGCCACCGCGCCTGCTCAGTCCCGCGGGTTCGATTCCCGGAACCCGCTGAGCCTGGGCTGGGATCGCGTCGGAGCGCCCCGGATCAGGCTGAAACAGGAACGCCCCATCTCGGGGACGGTGTCGCTGGCTCGCCTGCGGCACAAAGTGCCCTGTCAGGCGCGCCGGGAGTTCGACAAGGCGCTGGCGGCCGAACACAAGGGCGACTCGCACGCCGCGATCGCACACCTCGAGAAGGCGGTCGAGATCGACCCGGCGTTCTTGGAAGCCTACAACAATCTCGGCGTGCGCCATCTGTGTGTGAGTCAGTTCGAACAGGCAATCGCGCAGTTCCAATGGGCGCTCTCGCTGGACGGCACTGCGTCGGTGGTTCACTCGAACCTGGGGATCGCCTACATTGCGATGAGCCGCTTTGCGGAAGCGGAGAGGACCGCCCGCCAGGGCCTCAAGCATGACTCCAGCTCCAACCGGCTGCGCTTGATACTGGGCCTCGCCCTGGATGCGCAGCGGCGTGATCCGCGGGAGGCGCTGGAGAATCTCGAGGCAGCCGCCCGGGAGTTCCCCAGGGCCCGCCTGGTGGCCGCGCGGGTGCTGGCCCGCGACGGGGAACCGAATCGTGCCGCAACCGAGTTGAAGAAATACCTGCGCTCCGGCAGTGCCGGCGACAGACGGCAGGTCGAGACCTGGCTGGCCGAACTGGAACAGCAGTTCGTAGCTCGTAGCCCGTAGCTCGTCGTCGGGGCCTGGTCGTTCGACCGGCATCCTGCTTTCCCCTCGAGCGGCGGATTCTGGGCCCAAGGAGGCGCGGCAACGTCACCCAAACCGGGCGACGCGCTACGGGCTACGCGCTACGAGCTTGTTATACTTACATCAGGAGTTTCACTCAGCTTGCCATTCCAAGAGTTTCTGCGCCTGTTCGCGCACCTTCAGTCGCTACCGGTCCTCGCAGAAGGGGACGAAGAGACTCTGGTCGGCGGCCAGGCCGTGATGGAGGGCGTCATGATGCGCGCACCGCATAGCTACTGCGTGGCCGTCCGCAAGATGAGCGGCGAAATCGTCACTGACGAAAAGCTGTCACCCAAAGTGTCTGAGAAATACCCCATCTTTCGCTTCCCGGTGCTTCGCGGCGTCGGCACCCTCGGCCAGGCGCTCAGCATCGGCATCAAAGCCTTGCACTTCTCCGCCAACGCAGCGCTCCAGGACGCCGACCCCAAAGCCGCGAAGAAAGAGATGACCTCCTGGATGCTGGCCTTGAACCTGGTCCTGTCGCTGGTGTTTTTCATCTTCCTTTACAAATTCGTGCCGCTCTACCTCGCCACCGCGCTCGGCAAGGTGTTTCCGGCGGTCCACGGCCGCATCCCATTCAACCTCGTCGACGGACTCATCCGGATGGCCATCTTCCTCGCCTTCCTGTACACGATCTCGCTGTGGAAGGAGATGCGGCGGGTGTTCGAGTACCACGGCGCCGAGCACCGCGTGGTGTTCAATTTCGAGTCCGGCCGGCCGGTGACGGTCGAGAACGCGCAGACCTTTTCGACCTTCCACCCGCGCTGTGGAACCAGCTTCCTGCTGGTGGTGATGCTGGTCTCGATCGGCGTCTACACCCTGCTGCCGTTCGATTCGTTCCTGCTGAAGCTCGCCGGCCGCATCCTGCTGCTGCCGCTGATCGCCGGGTTGAGTTACGAGCTGATCCGCTTCGCCGCCAAGCACCGCGGGGGGCTGATGGCCGCCCTCACGGCGCCCGGCCTGTGGCTCCAGCGGATCACTACCAAGCCGCCCTCCCCCGACCAGACCGCGGTCGCCATCGAGGCGCTTGAGCACGCCATGGCCATCGAGCAAGCGCAAGGCGGCAAGCTGGTCATTGCCTAAGGGGCCGTCATGGAATACGTGTCCAAGCTGGACCAGACCGAGGCGCGCTACGAGGAACTGAACCGCCAGATGGCCGACCCGGCAGTCATCAACGAACCCGAGAAGTACCGCAAGGTCGCCAAGGCCCACCGCGAACTGGAAGAGGTCGTCTCCAAGTACCGGGAGTGGAAGAAGGTCCGGCAGAACCTGGACCAGGCGCGCCCGATGCTCGAGGAGCCCGACCCCGAGTTGCGTGCCATGGCGGCCGAGGAAGTCGCCCGCATGGAACCGGCCCTGGCCGGTCTCGAACAAGACTTGAGGCTGCTGCTCCTCCCCAAGGACCCCAACGACGACAAGAACGTCGTGCTCGAGATCCGGGCCGGCACCGGCGGCGACGAGGCTACTCTGTTCGCGGCGGAGATGCTGCGCATGTACACCCGCTACGCCGAGTCCCAGGGCTGGCGGGTCGAGCTGTCCTCGACCAGCGAATCCGGCGTGGGTGGCCTCAAGGAGGTCATTGCGCTGATAAGCGGCGAGAAGGTGTACAGCAAGCTGAAGTACGAGAGCGGAGTGCACCGCGTGCAGCGCGTTCCGGAGACCGAACAGCAGGGACGGCGGCACACCTCTGCCATTACCGTAGCCGTGCTGCCCGAAGCGAACGAAGTGGAAGTCCAGATCGACCCGAAAGACATCCGCATCGACACCTTCTGCTCTTCCGGCCCCGGCGGCCAGTCGGTGAACACCACTTACTCCGCGGTGCGCATCACGCACCTGCCCACCGGCACCATCGTCTCCTGCCAGGACGAGAAATCGCAGATCAAGAACCGCGCCAAGGCCATGCGCGTTCTGCGCTCCCGGCTCTACGAAATGGAGCTCGAAAAACAGCGCGCGGAGATCGGCGCCGAGCGCCGCAGCATGGTGGGGAGCGGCGACCGCAGCGAGAAGATCCGCACCTATAACTTCCCGCAGAACCGCTTCACCGACCACCGTGCCGGTCTCACCCTAATCCAACTTGATGCTATTATGGATGGCCACCTGGACCCGATCGTCGAGTCGCTAACGACCTACTTCCAGGCGGAGAAGTTGAAGGAGCAGACGGAGGCTGCTGTCCCCCTCCATGGACATCCGAACAGCGCTCCAGCAGGGCTCCCGGCTCCTTGAGGAAGCCGGCATCTCCGAACCGCGGCTGACGGCGGAGGTGCTGCTATCGTACGCACTGAAACGCGAACGTACCTGGCTTTTCGCCCACCCTGAAGAGGATCTGGAGGGAATCGCCGGGGTCCGCTACAACCGCTCCTTGCAGGATCGGGTGCGCGGGAAACCTTGCCAGTACATCATCGGGCGCCAGGAGTTCTATGGCCGCGACTTCCTGCTGACCCAGGATGTCTTCATCCCCAGGCCCGAGACCGAGTACGTGGTCGAACAGGCGCTTAAGCTCACCCCGCGTCCGGCGGCCATTCTCGAGGTGGGCTGCGGATCGGGTAACATCGCCGTGACCCTGAGCATCGAGCTGGGCACGCCGGCTCGCGTCGTCGCGACCGACATTTCGTTTGCCGCGGTCGCCGTGGCGCGAGCCAACGCCAAGCGACTGGGCGCGCGGGTTGCCTTCCTGGTCTGCGACCTCGCTTCGGCCATCGCCGATCACAGCCTCGACCTGCTGATCTCGAATCCGCCCTACATCCCCACCGTCGAGGAGCCAGGCCTCCAGCGCGAGATCCGCGAGCACGAACCGCACGTCGCGCTGTTCGCCGGCCCGGACGGCCTCGATGTGTACCGCAAGCTCGTTGCGGAGGCGCCCCGGCTCTTACGGCCCGGCGGCTGGATCGTCTTCGAGCTCGGCTACCGGCAGGTGGACGCCGTGAACGCCATGCTGGATGGGCGCTGGAGCGAATTGCTGGTGGTCTCGGATCTGGCGGGGCTGCCGCGCGTGTTCGTGGCCCGTTTCTCGGCATGAGAACGATTTTCCACCTCGACATGGATGCGTTCTTCGTGTCCGTCGAGGAGCTGTTCGACCCGTCGCTGAAGGGCCAGCCGGTCGTAGTGGGAGGACAGGCGCACGAGCGCGGCGTGGTTTCGGCCGCCTCCTATGAGGCCCGCAAGTACGGCGTACACTCGGCCCTGCCCTTGCGCACCGCCTACCAGCGCTGCCCGCAGGCCATTTTCCTGGACGGCCATCCCACGCGCTATCGCGAGTACTCCGAAAAGGTCTTCGGGGTCCTGAACAGTTTCTCTCCGGTTGTCGAGATGGCCTCCATCGACGAGGCTTACCTCGACATGACCGGCACCGAACGGCTTCTCGGCCCGCCGCTCCACGCCGCCCACCTGCTGCACGAGAGAGTGAAGCAGGCCACGCAGTTGAACTGTTCGATCGGCATCGCCGCCTCGCGGATGGTCGCCAAGGTGGCCTCCGATCAGGCCAAGCCCAACGGGGTGCTCTGGGTCCTGCCGGGGCAGGAAGCGGGATTCCTGGCGCCGCTCGAGGTGCGCCGGATCCCCGGCGTCGGCAAGGTCACCGAAAAGCATCTCCACGCTTGCGGCATCCGCAAGGTGGCCGACCTGGCGCGCCTCGACGAGGCCTTTCTCGAGGAGAAGTTCGGAAAATGGGGACTGGCGCTGGCCGGGAAGGCACGCGGCCTGGACGCCGGCGGCTGGTTCGATTCCGAGATCGGCACCGGCGAGGACCCCAAGTCCATCAGCCACGAGCACACCTTCAGTGAGGACACCGCGGACACCGGCCTGCTCGAATCCACGCTGGCGCAGCTTTCGGTGATGGTCGGCCGCCGCCTCCGCGAGCACGGCCTCTACGCCCGCACCGTGCAGCTCAAGCTGCGCTACAAGGACTTCACGACCATCACCCGCGCCCGCACCCTCGACCACGCCACCCAGCTCGACACAGAGCTCCTCCAGGAGTCGCGCCTGCTATTCCGCAGCCACTGCAAGCCGGGTGCGCTGGTCCGCCTCATCGGCGTGCACGCCGGCTCGCTGGTCCCCGCCGAAGGCCAGATGAACCTGCTCGAAGAGGACAAGAGCGACCGCTGGCGCAAAGCGCTGGGCGCCGCCGACCGCCTCCGCGACAAGTTCGGCGAAAAAGCCGTCTCCCTCGGCGCCGCCGTCCAAGGCGCCTACCGCGAGAAGACCCACGAAAACCCCGCCGGGCTGCCGGGCAAGCGTTCCCAACCGCGATCCTGACCCACGTGGCGCACGCTCTCAGCGTCGAAAACGCCGCCCCAAACTGAGATATCGTGGAACCTGTGGCAACGCTGTGGAGGTGGTTGAGCTTCCTGCTTTTTGGGGTTGTCCCTTGGGCAGTGGGCGCCGTCTTGTTGTACGTCCTGTTCTGGGTCATCCTGGCTGCCGTCGGCGGGCGCAGCAACAGGCGCAAGGAGTGGGCCCCGGTCCTGGACGCGGAGGTTAAACGGTGGTCGGCTAAGTCTTGTGCGCAACTCCTCTCCGAGTTGGCTGACGATCAGGACTACGAGGTCGAATTCGAATCCAGGCAGTATCAGGTGGAAGTGCTACTTCTGGCTGACACGACCGAATACCTTCAAGTGTCCGTGGGAGTGGACGACGGCAGCTTGCCGGCCTCGCTCTCTCCTCTGTCTGCATCCTTCTTACGCTACAAGGACGGCTCCGGCCCCGATCCCCGCTAATAGAGTCGCCAAGTTACACCATCGCTGGCTAGGCGGCTCACCGACACACATCTTTGCGGTGGCCAACCTTGACAACGTAGACCAGCCGCTCTTCGTCGGAGACCAGGTAGACCACGCGGTACACACCTTGCCGGACACGGTAGCGGTCCTTGTAGCCGGACAGCTTCTCGCGGCCGGCAGGCCGCGGGTCGTCGGCCAGCGCACGAATGCGCTCTACCAACCGCCACCGGATCTTCCTGTTTGGGAGCGCCTCGAGTTCCTTGGCCGCTGATGCCTTGATCAGGACCTTATAGCTTGCCACGCTTCCTCAGGTCCTTCACCACCGTCTCAAAGTCGAGGTTCGGCTCGCTCGTCCGATCCTCGAAGGCCGCGAGGTCGTCCGCGTCGTCAGCCAGGCTGAGCCGCACCGCATCGTTGACGATGTCGGAGATCGGCCGCTCGGTCGCCGCCGACTTGAGCCGCAGAGCCCGGTGAATCTCCGGTGCGAAGTAGACGGTTGCTCTCTTGCTGACGCTCATGCAGCCAGTATAACGCTTTGACGTTATGACGTCAAACTTCGCCCCAACCCCACCACCGTCTCGATGTGAAAGGTTCGCGGGAACAGGTCGATCAGCGTCATCCGCTCGATCGCGTACCCGCCGGCCGTGAGCGCGCCCAGGTCGCGCGCCAGCGTCGCCGGGTCGCAGGCGACGACAACCAGCCGCGCCGGGCGCAGCCGCAGAAGCTCACGCACCGCGCGCTTGCCCAGCCCGGCCCGCGGCGGATCGGCCAGAACGAAATCCGGCGCCTTCTCGAGCGACTCCAGATACGGTTCCACTGCCTGCTGCCGTACCGAAAGGGCGAGCCCGGCGCGCGAGGCGTTGAACTCGAGGTCGCCCGCGGCGCTGGCCGAGGTTTCCACCGCGGTCACCGCCGGGAAACGCCGCGCCAGCGGCATGGAAAACAGGCCCACGCCCGCATAGAGGTCGAGCGCGGTCTCGCCCTCCGCGCCCTCCAGCGCGCAATCCACAATCTGCTCTATGAGGAACCGGTTCACCTGGAAGAACGAGAGGTGGCGCAGCCGATAGAGGTCCTGCCGCACCGGGTACTCAATCGTCCCGCCGGTCAAACCCGGCACCCGCTCCAAACACCAATCGAAAAAGCGCCGCGCCACGGGCTGCCCGGTCTCGAGCACGTTGAGCTGCACCTCGGCCTCGTTCGTGAACAGCTCGAGAGATCGCAGGAACCGGGGGAAGCGCCGGTCCGCCAACATCCCGCGCAGCGCGGCCAGCGCCTGGTTGATCTTCGGTGACGAGATCGGGCACTGGTCCACCGCCACCAGCCGGCGCGAACCGTGCGCGTAGTAGCCGATCTCGCCGCCCTCCAGGTGCAACTGCGCGCGGTTGCGGTACTCGAACGGCGGCCCGGAGACCACGCGGATCTCCTCCGGCGCTTCCAGCTTCCCTACCCGGCGCAGCACTTCGCGCAAGATCGCGCGCTTCTGCTCCAACTCCAGTTCGTACGAAGCGTGCTGGTAATGGCAGCCGCCGCAACGGGTGAAGAACGGGCATAGCGGCTCGGTGCGGCCCGCCCCCGGCGTTACGACCTCTTCGAGCTGCGCCTCGAGCACCTTCTCTTCAACTCGCACCCGAGCCGTCTCGCCGGGCAGCACAAACGGCGCCAACACTACCCGGCCGCCAATCCGCGCCAGCCCCGCTCCCCCGTAAACGAGTTTTTCGATGGTGACAAGCTCCGTGCTCACGGTACGATAGTGAATCTAGCATGAAACCACGAGTCTTCTCCGGAATGCAGCCCTCCGGCAACCTGCACATCGGCAATTACCTGGGCGCGCTGAAGAACTGGGTGCGGATCCAGCCGGACTACGAGGCCGTTTTCTGCATCGTGGACCTGCACGCGGTCACCCTCTACCAGGACCCCGCCGAGCTTCGCGCCAAGATCCGCGAGCTGGCCGCGCTGTACCTGGCCGCCGGCATCGACCCGAACCAGAGCGCCATCATGGTGCAGTCCTCGGTCGCGGCGCACGCGGAGCTGGCCTGGATGCTCACCTGCGTCACCCCGGTCGGCTGGCTGGAGCGCATGAC
>Ga0187850_10001168_pt1 | contig 29697 bp, 26 predicted proteins | sample June2016WEW_4_15_FD_132436 | JGI IMG/M metagenome (GOLD analysis project Ga0187850, IMG submission 132436) | Peatland microbial communities from SPRUCE experiment site at the Marcell Experimental Forest, Minnesota, USA - June2016WEW_4_150 | ecosystem: Environmental > Terrestrial > Soil >...
AGACCGGGGCGAACTCGTTGGCGGCGGCGGGTTACCCCGTGGTGGGCGTGGCCTCGACCATCGACAACGACCTGTACGGCTCGGAGATCACCATCGGGGTGGACACGGCGTTGAACATCGCGCTGGAGACGATCGACCGGCTGAAGGTGACGGCGTCGTCGCACCAGCGGGCCATGCTGGTAGAGGTGATGGGGAGAGACTGCGGGTACCTGGCGCTGATGGCGGGGATCGCGGGCGGGGCCGAGGCCGTGCTGATTCCGGAGTGCGAAACCAGCCCGGAGGAATTGGCGCGGGAGATCTGGCGGGCCTACGAGCGCGGCAAGCCACATGCGATCGTGGTGGTGGCCGAGGAGGCGCGACCGAACGCGCAGGGTCTGGCGCAGTACGTCAAGGAACAGCGCGCGCGGCTGGGGTTCGAGCTGCGGGTCACGATAATAGGTTACGTGCAGCGCGGGGGCACCCCGACCTACTTCGACCGGATGCTGGCCAGCCGGCTGGGCGCGGCGGCGGTGGAGCAACTGGTGGCGGGCAACCACGGCGTGCTGGTAGGGATTCAGAAAAGCGAGGTCGCCGCAACGCCGCTGGCCGAGGTGGTCGCAGGCAAAAAGCCGCTCGATCCGCGCCTGCTGGAGCTGGCAAGGGTGCTGGCGAAGTAGGGGGAGGGTAAGCATGGACGAGTTCCCGGAGTTCATGAAGCATCCGTCAAACAGGATCGCGGCGAGCAGCCAGTCGACTCCTGGGATCGAGGGTTACGTCTTCGATGGAGCGGACGGGAGTCAGATGGCGTTCTGGAGCTGCCGCGAGGCCGTGGTGTCGGCGGCGCACGCGCATGACTATGGCGAGTATTTCACCGTGGTGCAGGGTTGCTACACCCTCATCGTGGATGGCCAGAGAATCCCGGTGAGAGCCGGGGAGGAGTACTTCATCCCGAAAGGGCTGTTGCATGGCGGGGAAGCGAAGGCTGGCACCAGAACCATCCATGCTTTCGGCGGACACCGCGCCGAAAGGGCTGCCTGACGGCGCGGCCAGGAACGCTCGAACGCTCCTGCTACTTGTCTTTTCCCTTTTTGTCCTCCCGCTTGGCGGCAGGTTTTGCCTCGTGGTGCTCCTGACGCACCGGAGCGGCCTGCGGTTCCGGGCGGCGCTGCGGTTCGATTCGCGGTTCCGGCCGTGGTTCAACGTGCGGCGCCGGCGGCCGCTCGATCCGGGGTTGAGGCTGCTGCTCTTGCGGGCGGGAGAAGCCCTCACGGCGCTCCGGAGGGGCAGCGTGTGGGTCCCGGGTTGGTCGCGGCCGGTCGACGGGTTCGACCCGGCGCGGCTGGTCGGGCATTTGGCGCGCCGGTGGCGCAACTCTGACCGCTGGCGTCTCCGCCTGCCGCCGGAACCCGGACGGCGACGCCTGGGGGGATGGCGGCGGGGTCCTGACCACAACCCGCGTGTTCGTCACACGGGCGGGAGGTTGCGCTACGGGCCCACTGCCTCGCACAGGCGCCAGAGCCTGGCGGGTCGGAGTGATCCCTGGGCCAACGACGGCCGGCGCGCTGCGGATCCGCTCGAGGTCGTTGCCCCGCAGCGGCATGCCAGCCTGCGAAACCGAGCGGCCGCCCGCGAATGCGTCGTGGGGCATGATGGTCACGGCATTCGGCGCCGCCATGTTCACAAACCTCTGGTTCACGACCCGATTCTGGACCACGGTGTTGTTCACATAGGTGGTGTTGTAGAGGTTCGTGATGTTGACCGTGTTGTGGATCCTGGTGTTGGACACGTTCATGTGTTCGAAGTAGTTGTGGCTTACTCAGTAGCCGGGCATGTACACCTCACCCGGCCCGAGGGCCACCCAGCCAACCGCCGGCCCACGGCCGATGGAGAGACCAACGCCCCAGTTGGAACCCCCGACAAAGGCCACCAGCGCCGGGGAGTAGACGGGCCGCACGCGAACCACCACCGGGCCGCCCCCAATCACCACCAGCGGGCCTGGCACCCAGCCCCACGCTCCGGCCAGCAACGCCCAACGACCATAATGGAATGGCGCGAAACCCCAGGGGGCGTCGTCGACCCAGGTCCAGCCCCAGGGATCGATCCAGGCCCAGTGCCCATGGTGATAGGGCGCCCACCCAACCGCGACCCTGGGAACCCAGACGGGCCCATAATCGGGCATGTCGCGCCAGGACCCGTTGCTGTCCAGATCCTCATAGCCGATCACGTCGGGAGGGAGGTAGCGCGCCGAGTCGGAGCGCGCTTCGCGGTAATCGCGGTCTTCGCACCAGCGCTCAAAGCCGTCGCGTCCCGGGGCGCTTTGGAGATCGTAGACCAGCGACTCGACTCCGCTGAGCCGGACGCTTTCGCCGGCGTGCAGCGTGTAAGCCTGCGCGCCATCGGTCACCTCCGCTTCGCCCTCGCGAACCACCAGGATCGTTACGTGCTCATCCCCGTCCACGCGGAAGCGGTAATCGCCGTTGCGCAGTATGTTGATGGCGGCATTCGGGGTGTCGACTTCGAACGACTCGTCCGCATCGAGGCGCCTGACGCGCACATACAGTCCCCCTTGGGAAAGCTTGACCTGCGTGATGCGGTCATCCAGGTTCAAGAATCCGAAACTCGACCGGGCATCCAGGCGCAGCACCGCATTATCCAGATGCAGCTCGGCGCGAGCGCCATCCTCGGTCCAGAGATAATCCCCGGTGGTGAACGGCCGGTTAGTCGCCGCGGGCGACCAATCGTCCGTGCCCGCGGGTTCCATGGAAACTACCCCGCCGATATAGTTCAGGCGGGCGACCCTCAAAGGCGGGTCCTGCGCGTAGGCTCCGAGCACCAACAACGCGCACAAAGCTACAAGGATGCGAACGCTCTTCACTGCTTGACGGATGGTTCGCGACATGGGTTGTCTCCCCTGGTCCGATCGGCGTTGTCCCGGATCGCGACGTTGCGCGATTCGCAGAACCCGATTATGCGCCCGGGTGGCCTGCCCCGCGTCAGAAACCGGGAACCGACGGAAGGGGGTCTTCAGAAGTCGAGCTGGGACAACGCGTCTTCGACGGCATCCAGCGCGGTTTGCGCCGGATTGTCGCAAGTCCAGTGGATTCTCATCCCAGTCGGCGGGGCAGCCCAGCCGGGGGGCAGCGGCTGCCTGGCGACACCCAGCATCAGGCAGAGCACCAACACGGCGATGATGTCCGGGCTTTGCCGGAGATCTTCGAGTAGCGCTCGCATCGGAACCTCCTACTGACTAAACGCTCGAGACCGGGATTGGAAACGCACTATTCGGAGGCAACTTGCGTGCCAATCCCGCCACGCTGGGCCAACCAGTTGCAGGCGGGCAAGACGGCACTCTGTCCACATTTGGGATTCGGGCGTCTGAAACCGGACGCCGCGGCCGCGAAACGGGGCGCGCCGAAACCTGCTCAGTTGGCCGGCGTTTCCTCTTCCACGCTCTCTTCGACGATGCGGCCGTCGAACAGGTGGATGGTTCGGTCGGCGTAGCTGGCGTAACGCGGGTCGTGCGTCACCATGCAGATCGTCGCCCCGCCGCGATGCAGGTCGCGCAGCAAATCCATCACCGCCTGGCCGTTCTTCGAGTCCAGGTTCCCGGTCGGCTCGTCCGCCAGCAGGATCAGCGGATCGCCCACCAGGGCGCGCGCCACGGCCACGCGCTGCTGCTGGCCGCCCGAAAGCTGCGCCGGATAATGCTTCATGCGGTGCGACATCCCCACGCGCTCCAGCGCGTTCTGCGCCCGCTTCTTGCGCTCGCTGGAGGGCATGCCGCGATAGGTCAGCGGCAGCTCGACGTTCTCGTACACCGTGAGGTCGCCGATCAGGTTGAATGCCTGGAAGATGAACCCGATCTCGCGGTTCCGGATGCGCGCCCGCTCGGAGAGCTTCAGCCCCTCCACCGGCTTGCCGTTGAGAACGTAGCGCCCATCGGTGGGCGTGTCCAGCAGCCCCAGAATCGACAGCAGTGTCGATTTGCCGCAGCCCGACGGGCCCGCGATCGAGATGTACTGCCCGGGCAGGATCTCCAGGTGGATGCCATCCAGCGCGTGCGTCTCCATTTCGTCGGTGTAGAACACCTTGGTCACGCCTTCCAGCCGGATCAGCGGTTCGTGGTTCGTCGCGTTCATATTGGCTACCCTTCTCTGCCAACCACCGCGGCCGTTCCGCCGTGAGGCGGCCCGCCGCGCGGTTAGCGCTCAATTCAGACGGATGCGGTCGTACGCATCCCATTGTGTCATGTCGGACAGGACCACCTGGTCGCCGACTCGAAGTCCTTCCAGTATCTCGATCGTATTCACGGAGCTGCGGCCCAGCTTCACCTGGACGCGGGTGGCGCCTTTGCCCTCGGCATCCAGCTTGAACAGCGTCACCTGGCTGTTGGGCTGGCCGAAGGTCGGGCGGCCGACGTAGAGCACGTCGGTGAGCTTCTCGATCTCGATGGTGCCGTCCACGCTCAAGTCCGGGCGAGCGCCCTGCGGCAGCGCGCCCTCGAGTTTCACGTCCACGGTGACGGTGCCGTCCTTGGCGGCCGGGTCGATGCGCGACACACGCCCGGGGATGATCCCGTTGCGCGTGTCCACTTCGGCCTTCTGCCCCATCGCCACGTCCTTGGCCTGGGTCTCGGGAATCTTCAGCTCGGCCTTGAGCTTCTCCGGCTGAACCACGCGCGCCAGGTTGGTCCCCACCGCCACGCGCTGGCCCACTTCCACCGGCACCTGTTGCAGCACGCCGTTTACGCCCGCTCTGACCTTCAGGGCCTCCACCTGGCTCTTCTTCAGATTGTAGAGTGCCCGGAACTGCTCGACGGCGGCCTGCTGCACCGCGATCTGCGCCTTGATCGCCTCCACGCCGATATCCAGCCGCTTCTTCTCGATCCGCGTGCGGTTGGCCCAGTCCTGGGCCGTAGCCGCCGAGGTCTTGGCAATGATGTCGGCGGTCAGCCCCAACTTGTTGAGCTCGGCGTCCCGGTCGGAGGTGAGCTTGGACTTGTTGGCCTCGCTCTCGACCGTTGCGGCGGCGGCCTGCTGGGTCAGCCGGTCGCTCTCCAGCTTCACCTTCAGGTTCTCCAGTTCCGCCTCGGCCCCGCGCAGCTTCCATTCGGCATCCACGGTGGCCTGCTGGAGCTCCGGGTTGCTGAGCACGATCAGCACGGTGTCCGGCCGGACCACGATTCCCGGCAGCGCCAGCCGCTGCTCGACGCGCCCGTCGGTAGTGGCCGGAATCCACAAGATGTCCTCCGGGACCAGCGTGCCCAGGCCGCGCACCTGGCGCAACATCGGGCCGCGCTTCACGGTATCCAGCCAAACGGTGGCCCGCTCGACGCCCGGAGCGGCCGGCTTGAGCCGTGAGAGTCCCCAGGTGACCAGCGGGACGGCGATCACCACTACGGCGCCGATCGCTATCTGCCGGATCCTCTTCCTCCGCGCCGCTTCTTTTCGTGGGATGTCCATGGCGCCAGCACTATCAACTACGCAACTCCCTGGCCAACCGTTCGCGCCGATTAACCCTTTAGACGGCGGAACTTACGTTATGTTCCGGCCGCCCGGGTGTCCGTTTTTGGGACGACCCTGTTCGGATATGGCTTTCCAGGCGCGCCGCTACCCGGGACCTATACAATGTAGAAGATGCCCCGGCTCTCGGTCGACGAACAGGTCTCCTACATAAAGAAAGGACTCTCCGAACTCATCCGCGAGGAAGACCTGAGGGAGCGGCTGGCCGAAGCCGAGAAGTCCGGCCGCCCTCTCGTGGTGAAGGTCGGTTTCGACCCCACCGCGCCCGACCTCCACCTCGGCCACACCGTCCTGCTGCGCAAGATGAAGCATTTCCAGGACCTCGGCCACACCGTCATCTTCGTCATCGGGGACGGCACCGCCAAGATCGGCGACCCCACCGGCCGAAACCTCACCCGGCCGCCCATGACCCGCGAGCAGATCGAGCGCAACGCGGAGACTTACAAGCAGCAGGTCTTCAAGGTCCTGGATCGCCACAAGACCGTGGTCCGCTACAACAGCGAGTGGCTGGACGCCCTGCGCTACGAGGACATCATCCGCCTCTGCGCCAAGTACACCGTGGCGCGCCTGCTGGAGCGCGACGATTTCTCCACGCGCTTCAAAGATGGCACGCCGATTTCGGTTCACGAGCTGCTCTACCCGCTGGCCCAGGCCTTCGATTCGGTGGCCACGCGTTGCGACGTCGAGTTGGGCGGCACGGACCAGAAGTTCAACCTGCTGGTGGGCCGCGAGATCCAGCGCGACTACGGCCAGCCGCCGCAGATCGTCGCTACCACGCCGCTGCTCGAGGGCCTGGACGGCGTGAACAAGATGTCCAAGTCGCTGGGCAACTACGTGGGAATCGCCGAGCCACCCGAGGTGATGTTCCGCAAGCTGATGTCGATCAGCGACGACCTGATGTTTCGCTACTACGAGCTGCTCACCGACTTCAGTTTGGCCGAGATCGCCCGCATCCGCGAGCGCATCGCGCGCGGCGAGCGCCACCCCATGCTCGCCAAGATGGACCTGGCCCGCATGGTCGTCACCGACTTCCATTCGCCGGCCGATGCCGAGCGCGCCGCCGCGGAGTTCAACCGCGTGGTGCGGCAGGGCGAGGTGCCCTCGGACATCGAAACCGTCCCTTTGCCCGAGGGTGTCCGAACGCCGGCCGGCCTGCGCATCCCGCAATTGCTGGCCAAGACCGGGCTGGCCGCCTCGGTGAGCGAGGCGACGCGCAAGATCAAGGAGGGTGCGGTCGAGATCAACGGCGACAAGGTCACCGAGCTGGTGCTCGCGGACGCGCCCTCCGAAATGGTCATCCAGGTCGGCAAGAAGTGGCGGCGGGTGACGGTGAACCCATGACGCCAAGGCCCCGCAGGCGCTTCGTCTGGAAACTGAAGAGCCGGGAAATCCAGCTCGGCGACCGCACGCTGATCGTCGGTATCCTCAACGTCACTCCCGACTCGTTTTCCGACGGCGGCAAATACTTCGACCCCGACCTCGCTTATGCGCGCGCGCTCGAGCTCGAAGAGCAGGGCGCCGACATCCTCGACATCGGCGCCGAGTCCACGCGTCCGGGCTCGGCCCGCGTCACGGAGGCGGAAGAGAAGCGCCGCCTCGTCCCGGTGCTCAAGCGGCTGCGCGACAAGCTGGCCATCCCGATCTCCGTAGACACCTACAAATCGGGGGTGGCGGAGAACGCTCTCGAGTTGGGGGCGGAGATCGTCAACGACCCGAGCGGCCTTACCTTCGATCCGCAGCTTGCCCGCGTCGTGACCCACTACGACGCCGGGCTCATCCTCAACCATATGCGCGGAACGCCCGAGAGCTGGGCCAAGCTCCCGCCGGCCAAGGACGTGATGGCGGCCATCCGGGGCGACCTCGAAGCCGCGGTGCATCGCGCCGTGCGGGCCGGCGTCGACCGCCCGCGGATCGTCATTGACCCCGGCCTCGGTTTCGGAAAGCGCGGCGAACAGAACTCCGAAATCCTGGCGCGGCTCCCAGAATTGGGCAAGCTCGATCTGCCGGTGTTAGTGGGCCCTTCGCGGAAGCTCTTCCTCAAGCAGCGAACGGACCGCGAAACCGAGTTCGCCACGGCCGCCGCGGTTGCGGCCGCGATTCTGGCCGGCGCCCACCTGGTCCGCGTGCACGACGTCGAGGGAATGCGCGCCGCGGCCAACGTCGCCGATGCCATCAAGCGCAACGCGCCCCAGGATTGAGAACCACGTGTTTTCGTGGGGCGGACTTCCAGGTCCACGGGCCGACGTCCACGTCGGCCCCGATCACACCCGCTGGCACTTGGGGCAGTAATGCGTGCCGCGCTGCGCGATCACGATGCGGCGGATCGGCGTGCCGCACGCCGGGCAGGGCTTACCCTCCCTTCCGTACACCTGGTGCTGGAACTGAAAGAAGCCCGCGCGCCCCTCGCCGTCGACGTAATCGGAGACCGACGAGCCGCCGCTCTCAATCGCCGCCCGCAGGATCTCGCGGATCGCCTGGTAAAGGCGGCGCACCCGCTCGCGGCCGAGGCGCGAAGCGATGGCCCGCGGGTGGATGCGCGCGCGGTAGAGCGCTTCGTCGGTGTAGATGTTCCCCATGCCGCTCAAGAACATCTGGTTCAGCAGCAGTGGCTTGATGTGCCCCCGCCGCGCGTGCAGCCGCGTCGCGAACTCCTGCTCCGCGATCGAGAGCGCGTCCGGACCCAGCCGCGCGACGCGGCCTGGCAACGCCCCGAACAGTTCGATGCGCCCGAACTGGCGCACATCGTCGTAGACCAGCCGCCCCCGATCGAAAACGAACACGGCGCGCGTGTACGGCCCCGGCGTGCCCCGCCACAACAGTCTTCCGGTCATGCCCAGGTGGATTGTGAGCGTCGTCTCGTCGCCCAAGTCGAGCACCAGGAACTTTCCGCGCCGCTCGAGCCCGCGAATCACCCGGCCGCGCAGCCGCCCAGCCGTCTCCTCCGGATCGCCGCGCATCACCAGCCGCGAGTAGAAGTGTGTTTCGAGCACGCGCCGCCCACGGAGACGCGGCTCGAGTGTGCGCAGCACAGTCTCGACTTCCGGCAGTTCGGGCACTCTAGTACAGCATAACCTCGTTCGCCGCCCGGATCATTCGACCCGTGATGTAAAATAGGGAGGCGGGCCACCCTAGCTCAGTTGGTAGAGCGGCTGATTCGTAATCAGCAGGTCGCCGGTTCGATCCCGGCGGGTGGCTCCAGCCAACTTCTTTCCCATCATTGGATTGCGGGCAATTCCCGCCCCTGCCCGAAAACGGCACCCCAAGGATCTCTGCCCCCAATTAGAGTTAGCGCTCCGACCGCATGTTCCACCTTCTCCATTGCCTCTAGAATGTCCGCATCGCTCGGGTGAACGTACCGCTTCGTGGTGTTCATGTCGGTGTGGCCCGCCAGAACGTGAAGGGTGAACGGGTCCATGTGCTTCGCCCACCGGGTAATGCAAGTGTGCCGGAAGGTGTAGAGGACGAAAGGCGCCACCCCGGACGCCTTCATCGCCGCCACGTGCTGTTTCTTCAGGGTGGATGCTTCAATATGCCCGCTCTTGGTTGATGCCGGGAAGACCCATTCAAAGGTTGCGCCGGCCCGCCGCATCTCCAGAACCGAGAGTACCCTATGCGAAGCCGGTATGCGCCGCCGGGAGCCGCGCCCCTTGCCCGCGTGAATCTCAATGGCGCCGTCCCGGATATTGTCCTGCCACTTCAGCCGAGAGCACTCTTCCGGCCTGATCCCGCAGTCAATCAGGACCGTGACGGCATCCCGGAGAAGAAAGGCGTCCGGTTGCCGGGGTTGCTGGCTCCGTTGCACCGCCCGGATGCCTTCCAGTGCCCGCTGGTATCCCTCACTCAGCCCTTGCCCCAAGCTGGCAGCGGCTTCCAGGTACTTCCTCTCCTCTTCGGCAGTCAGAGCCCGTTCCCGTTGGTTCACACCCGGAAGCAACCGGACGCGCGGAAGGATCGTGGATGCCTTGCCCCATTCCTGTGCGAGATGAAAGACCTGCCGAAGGGTGGCGAGGTCCCGGTTTAAGGTTGATACCTGAAACCCCGCCCCATCTGCGCCGGAGAGACTCCCGTGGAACTGCCGGATCTGGTTGTGGCGAGGGACAGGCGTTGTCACAGGGAGACTAAGGCGGCTTAAAGAGTCGGTGAACGGTGGACAGCCACCGCACCTTCGAGTAGTGGCTGTGAAATGCAGCGGCTGAACACACGGGAATTCTGCATCCGCGTCCGAATTCTTACATCACATAAACATAAACTTGACCGACTGGGACGACAACCTGGGGTGCTTGGATGACAGCACTCTTGGTACCACAATTGGCTGTTGACACAGCGAGCCAAGTCAGGTTAAGGTATATTATTATAGGGTTGTACTGCTAACGGGGCCGGGGCTGCTGTGCTCGGTTAACTGGGTTACGGCAAGCGGGACTGAAAGGGCGGGAGTCTGCCCAACCTCCGGTTTCCGGCGTGCCTGGATCGTAATGATGAGGGGCGTGGAATCCTATTCCATCACCGGTAGGGATAGCGGTGTACAGGTGTGCCTCAGCAGGGCGGCGTGAATTCATGCCGGCTTGGGATGCTTTTATGGAACTGCACGAGTGGTTCGCGGTACGAGTGAGGTCCAATTGCGAGCTCAAGGTTGCGCAAGCCTTCTCGGCTAGGGGCTTAGAGTATTGTCTGCCGCTCCGCAAGTTGCGGAGACGCTGGTCGGACAGATACAAGATCGTGGAGTTTCCCCTTTTCTCAGGCTACGTTTTCTGCCGCTTTCACCGCAGCCGCCGCACGGCGGTGCTTTCCACGGCGGGGGTGCTGCACGTGGTGGGCTTTGGAGGGGTTCCGGCGCCCTTGGATGCCGAGGAAATGGCGGGCGTTCTGGCCATCGCCGCGAGCGGTTTGCCAGCCGAACCCTGGCCGTATCTGAAAACCGGCCAGAAAGTAATGATCGGCGACGGCCCGCTGGCAGGAGTGCCGGGCATCGTCTGCCGAGCCACGAGCCACTACCGCCTGGTGGTGAACGTCACGCTGCTCCAACGGGCGCTGTCCGTGGAGGTGGAGTCGGACTGGGTCTGCCCGCTGCTGGAGGCGGACTCGGCGGCGACATGCTCAGGCGGAGCCATGGCGCAACGGAGTCTCGAGGAGTTGGGCCGGGCAAGAGCCCTGGGTGTGCAGTGAAAGGGAGTGAAAATGTACGGCGTAATGCGAATTCTTAGCGCGGCTGGGTTGGTGACGCTGGCGGCCGGGTGCACCCTGGCGGCAACCGAGCCCCCGCGGGATCGCGCCGCAACCAGCGCCCGCGCGGACTCCGACTACGTGCTCGGCCCGGACGATCAGATTAAGATTTGGGCCCTGGGCGTCGAGGAGATCCCCGACCGGTCGTTCCGGATCGGCTCCGACGGCGGCGTCGATCTTCCGGTGGTGGGGCGCGTGGAAGCGAAGGGGCTGACCGTGGAGCAGTTCCGCGTGGAATTGCTGAAACGGCTGGAACGCCAGGTGTGGAAGCCGCAGGTCTCGGTCGAGATTGTCGAGTTCGGGAGCCAGCCAGTGACCATACTGGGCGCGGTGGTGAAGCCGGGAACGCATCAATTGCAGGGCCGCAAGAACCTGGCGGAAATCCTCTCCCTGGCGGGAGGGACGAGACCGGACGCGGGCTACGATGTCCGGATCGCTCGGGAGAAGCGGTACGGCGCCATTCCGCTGGATTCCGCGCACTGGGCCTGGGACGGCGATTACAGTGTGGCGCAGGTGAACCTCAAGAGCCTGCTGGCGGGGGACAACCCGGCGTACAACATTCCAATCAAGCCGCACGACGTGATTACGGTGCCCCCGGCCGAGACGGCCTACGTAATCGGCGCGGTTGTAAAGCCGGGCACGATTGTTTTGGCGGAGCGACAGTCCATCTCGGTCTTGCAGGCGCTGGCGATGGCGGAGGGTCTAGGCAAGAATGCCAAGCCGCAGAGCGCCAGAATCCTCCGAACGGCCCCCGGCAGCTCACAGCGGACCGAGTTGCCGATCGACCTGAAACGGGTCATGGAGGGGCGGGCCGAGGACGTCAGCCTGAAGGCCAACGACGTTCTGTTAGTCCCCGATAACGTTCCCCAGAAGGCAGCCTTCAGAGCCTTGGAAGCGATGATCCAGATGGCCACCGGAGTGGTCATCTTCCGTCCTTGAACCGGGAGTCAATTTGATGAGCCATCCATATAAGCTTCTGACCGGAGCCGAAGGGTCCGGACCGCCGGCCTTGCAGGCAATTCCGGCCACTATCTCGCGCGGGGAGGCCTTTCCGTCGCCGGGCGGCCTCGAGGCGAACCGGCTGGGCGATTACTGGCCCGCCTTCAAGAGACGAAAGCTGCCGGTGATTCTGATCACGCTGCTGGGGGTCTTGGGAGCGCTGGCTCTCAGTCTCGCGCAGGACCCCGGTTTCCGGGCGACAGCCTCCGTTGAGGTCGAAGGCCTGAACGAGAATTTCCTCAACCTGAAGGATGTGTACGCCACCGAAAACCCCAGCGGCGGCTCCCTCGAAGCCACCGTCGGCACGGAGCTGGCGGCGCTGGCGGAGGAATCTCTGCTGCAACGCGTGGTGAGCGAGTTGAAACTCGATCACCGGCCCGAGTTCCTGCCTAGCGCGGGGTTGCTGGGCTGGGCCAAGGGCCGGTTGGGCCTGGCGTCGCCGGCCGCACTGGACACGGGGAGTGTCGTCGCGGTCCTGAAGGAACACATGCTTCTGGAGACGCCGAAGCAGGGGAGAATCATCAGAATTCAGTATGAGGCGCGAGATCCGGCGCTGGCCGCCGAGGTGGCCAACACGCTGGCCAGGACTCTGATCCAGCAGAACCTGGAGGCGCGCTGGGCCGCCACCAAACAGATCGGGGAGTGGCTGAACCCCCAACTGGCCGAACTCCAACGCAACCTTGCGCAGTCGGAAGAGCGACTCCAGCAGTACGCGCAATCGCAGGGGTTGTTGATCACTCGAAACAACGAAAGCGCGGGCGAACAGGGCCTCCGCTTGGAGCAGGAGGAACTGGCCAGGGCGCGCGCGGATCGCATTGTCAGGCAGTCCCTCTACCAGGCAGCGGCGGCTGGATCGCCGGGCGCGGAGGCAACCAACGCCGACGGCGGAGTGCTGCGCGAGAACCAACTCAAGCTCACGGACCTGCGGCGGCAACTGGCTGAACTCAGCTCGGTGCTCAAACCGGAGAACTACAAAGTGGCGCGCGTGCAGGCGCAGATCGCCGAATTGGAATCCGCCCAGAAGGAAGAGATCGGGCGATCGCGCCAGCGGATGGTGCAACAGTACCTGGCCGCGCAAACCCGGGAAGAGTTGCTCGCCAAGACGTACTCGCGGCAGGCTGCGCTGGTCTCCGCGCAATCGATCAAGGCGGCCCGCTACGAGAACCTCAAGCGCGAGGTGGAGGTAAACAGGCAACTCTACGAAGCCATGAACCAGAAGGCCAAAGAGGCCGGCATCGCTTCCGCCATCCGGCCCTCCAACATCCGCATGATCACGACCGCCGTTCCGCCAGGCCGCCCCTTCAAGCCCAACGTTCCCTTGAACCTCGGCCTCGGGCTGTTTATCGGCCTGACCTGCGGCATCGCCTATGTCGTGGCCTCCTCCCAGATGGATCGCAAGTTGCGGGTTCCCGGGGATGTGGAGCTGCACCTGAACTTGCCCGAGCTGGGGACGATTCCAGGAGCCGCCCGCGGCATTTCGCGCAGGCTGATCGGCTCCAACGGGCACCGCAGGGGATCCGAGCTGGCGGCCTGGGACGAGAAGTTGTCGGTGTTTTCGGAGTCCTTCCGCGCCACCCTGACCTCTCTGCTTTTCGCGGGCGGCGCGGCGGCCTCGCCGGGAGTCTTCGTGGTCACCAGCCCGCTGGCGGGGGAAGGCAAGACTACGGTGGCCAGCAACCTCGGAGTCGCACTGGCGGAAATCGACCGCTGCGTCCTGCTCCTGGATGCGGACCTGCGCGGCCCGGCACTGCACCGAGTGTTCTCCTTGGACAACGACCGCGGCCTCAGCAGCCTTCTGGCCGAGGACCGCCCGCTCAACGGCACGATGGTGAAGGAGCAGATCCAGCAGACCCACATCCCCAACCTGTTCGTGCTGACCACCGGACCGCCGGTGGATCGGGTGAGTTCGCTGCTCCACACCGAGCGCATGGCGCAGCTTCTGGCCCTGCTCCGGGACGCCTTCGACCATGTCATCGTCGACGCGCCGCCGAGCCTGCTGTTCGCGGACGCCAGAATCATCGCCCGGCCGACCGATGGAGTGGTACTGGTGCTGCGCGCCAATCGGACCAGTTGGCCCACCGCCCAGGCAGCCGTGCAGCGCCTCCAAATGGACGGAGTTCCAATCCTCGGGACGGTGCTGAACGACTGGCGCCCGGACGCCGGCAACGACGCGTACGGCTACCGCAACCTGCACAAGTATTACTCAGCCCGATAGAAGCAAGACGGCCAGATTCATGAACCAAGACCACGAGCCTGCTCCGCTGGCGCGTTCCCTCAGCGCGAACTTCTGGTGGTTCTTCGTGGGAAACGCGGCCTACTCTTTCTGCCAGTGGATGATTCTGGTCGCCCTCGCCAAGCTGGTGGCTCCGCTGATGCTGGGGAAGTTCGCGCTGGGTCTCGCGGTGGCGGGTCCCATACTCACTTTCAGCAACCTGCAACTCAGGGCGATTCAGGCCACCGACGCGCGCGAGCAGTACCGGTTCTCCGAATACTTCGGCCTGCGCAGCATCACCACCGCCGCCGGTTTGCTGGCTATCGCTCTGATCGCTTTCCTGGGGCGCTTCCAGCCGGGCACCGCGCTGATCGTCCTGGCCGTCGGGATGGCCAAGGCCGTGGAGTGCTTCAGCGACGTCTTCTATGGGCTTTTCCAGCACCACGAAGACCTGAAACGCATCGCGGTCTCGATGATCCTACGCGGACTCATGGGCGCGGCCGCGCTGGCGGCGGTGGTCTATCTCACTCGCGACGTGTTGTGGGGCACGCTCGCCATGATGGCCGTGTGGGCCGTCGTCTGGGCGTGGCACGACTTCCGGTGGGGCCGCCGGATGCTCGCCTCCCGCCGCGCCACCGACGGACGCGCGCTGAGACCGCACTGCGAGACGGCCAGGAGCTGGACCCTTTTCAAGCTGGCCTTGCCTTTGGGCATCGTGATGGTGCTGGTGGCGCTGAACAACAACGTCCCGCGCTACTTCGTCGAATACCACATGGGGGAAGAGAATCTGGGGATATTCTCGGCGATGGCCTACGCCATGGTGGCGCTGACCGGCGTCGGGGAAGCGCTGGGCCAGTCGGCCGCGCCGAAGCTCGCCAGGTATTTCGCGGACGGCCAGCTCGCCCAGTTCCGCTCGCTGGTGGGGAGGCTGCTGGCGATCATCGCGGTTCCGGGGGCGGCGGCGATCCTGGTGGCTCGTTTCGGCGGCTCGACGCTGCTAGGTCTGCTGTACACGCCGCGATACGCCCAGCACGCGGATGTGTTCGTATGGCTGATGGCTACCGCCGCGGCCACCTGCGCCGCGCTGCTGCTGAGTTCCGCAGTCACCGCGGCACGGCAGTTCAGAATTCAGGTTCCGATGTTCACCCTGGCCGCACTGACGTCGGCCGTGGGGTGCTACTTCCTGGTTCCCGTCGCCGGAATGCGCGGGGCCGCCATCGCCGCGGCGATCGGCTCGACCCTGCATGTGCTCATGGCGTCCGGCGTGTTGGCCTGGGTTCTGCTTAGTTCCCGGGCGCAACAGGCAACGCCATTTCAGCAAGCGCGAGCTGAATCGTATGTCGCGCCCGGTCTGGAGGCTTAATGCTCGCCTGCGCCGACAGAATCGCGTTGAGCGCTACGGCGGAGGCCGCGACCCCGCTCCCGGAGAAGCGCACGGTGAGCTTCTGGCTGCTGGGCTATGTCGCCCTGCTTCCCTACCAGTGGGCGCTGACCCTTCACCTCAGGCTGGGCGTTGCCGACGCATGCCTGTTTGCGTACCTGATGCTCAATGCTTCGCGGATAAGACTCCGCGCGCAGGCTTGGAGGATCTGGCACTTCGCCTTGCTCCTGCTGTTCGCCGTGGGCCTGCTGGTGAGCGCCGCGCGTGAGGGTACGGTGACGCCGTATCAGTACCTCAACAAGGAGTTCGGGCTGCTGACCCTGTTTGCGGCCTACGCCGCGATCACTTCGGAGGTGGAGAACTGGGGGCAACTCCGGCAGGTCATGCGCGTGTTTGTCCTGGGCGTCACCTTCCAAAACGTGCTGGCGCTCGCGGCACTGCTCGCCTCGTACGTCGCGAAAATGCACTTCTCCTTCATCAACTACGATAACGAGCGGCTCTCCGGGTTCCTGTACGACCCCAACGCCTACGGCGGCCTTCTGGTGGTTGCCCTGGCCTTCAACCTGGTAGGCTCCGCCGGTTCCATCCCGGTCACGCGGGGCCTGCTGAGTATGTTCTGCAACATGACCCTGGCCCTGGGAATTGTGTTCACTTTCTCCCGGTCCGCCTGGGTGGCCCTGGTGGCAACCTGGCTCGTGTATCTGGTCTTTCAGCCGAAGCTGGCCGCCAAGACGCTGGGCATTGTGGCGGCAGGCTTGCCTCTGGTCGTGGTGATGATCGGACTCGGCCTGCTCTCGCCAAAAAGGATGCTGGACCGGCCGGACACCATTCAGCAGAGGGTGGGATTGATCAACGACAGCCTGGTTCAGTTCTCCAAACACCCCGTCTTCGGAATGGGGCTGGGAGAGTTCCGCGCGGCGGAAGGACTCATCGTCCACAACACGCCGCTCTGGTTTCTGGTCGATTTAGGCCTGGCCGGACTGGGAGTCTTCATCGGATTCGTCGCGTGGTTCTTCGTCGCGGGATTCAGGGCCTACCGCCTGGCGCCTCGAGAGGGCAAAGCCTATGTGGTTGGCCTGCTGGCGGCACACTGCGGGATGCTGGGGCTCTCGATGGGAATCGAGGGATTCTATCAGCGGCACTGGTGGCTGTGTTTCGCTCTGATCGCAGCGGCGGCGGCCGTCGCCAGGAAGGTACCGGCAGCGATTCATTGCCCGCCAGGCGGCAGAATGCGGGCGCGAATCTGGAGGCCGGCGGCCGCGGCCTACGGGAGACACCAGGCATGATCGCGCTTTCCGAGGCGGCGGGCGGCGAGGGACGGAGATTCTATTACCTCATGAAGCGAGTTTTGGATGTGATTCTGTCCGGCTTATCGATGCTGGCTGTCTTTCCGTTGGGCTGCGCATGCGCGCTGGCCGTGTTTCTGACCTCGCCGGGGCCGGTGTTCTTCAAGGCCCAGCGGCTTGGAAAAGGCGGCCGGCCGTTTTGGCTATATAAGTTTCGCAGCATGGTGGTGGGCGCTCCGGACTGGCGCAACTCCGACGGCTCGGCCTTCACGAGCGATCGGGACCCGCGAGTGACGCCCGTGGGACGCCTTTTGCGCCAGACCAGTCTGGACGAACTGCCTCAACTGTGGAACGTGCTGCGCGGCGACATGAGCCTGGTGGGGCCGCGTCCCGACCAGGTGGACCAGATCCGGTATTACACGGAAGCCGAGAAAGTAAAGCTGGCCGTAAAGCCGGGGATCACCGGACTGGCGCAGATCAGCGGCCGCAACGCCATTGCCTGGGAAACCCGCAAGGTTCTGGATGCCGAATATGTCAAGCGGCAGTCGTTCCTGCTCGATCTGGTCATCCTGTGCAAGACAATTCCGTACATTTTGAAACGCGAAGGGGTAAACAGCCCCGCTGCAACGAGTCAGGAGGTCTGAGTGCCAAGAGCCCGATTTGATCTTTCGGAGGACAGACAGTCGATCGCGGATCTGCTCCGAACCCGCCAGGAGGACGGCTACGAACCGCCACCCCTGCGGGTAACATCCGATGCCGCGTTGGAGCGGGAGTTGGAGTTGCTCGGGAGCGAAGAGTCCTTCGGCGCTGTCACGCGCCAAGGCTCCCAGATCCTTGGACTGGCTAGCTGGAGGTGGTTGGCCTTCGACAGCGAGCAGCTTGGAATCTCCGCGGCCCGGCTCGACCTCTTGGTTTCCGCGGGCGGCTATGCGGAAGCGCTGGAGCGCAAGACCGCCTTGCTGGGAATCGTCACCGAGGAGTGCCGCTTGCGCGGGGTTCGTTACCTGACGGCACGGGTCGCCGCCGGCGAACTCTCGACGATCCATGCGCTGGGCAGATGCGGTTTCGACATCCTGGACGGCATCGTGACGTTCTCGATCCGTCTGGATCATGCGGAGCGGCGGCCGGCCGCGAACGGCTTGGAGGTGCGGCTGTACCAGGAGGGGGACCTGGAGCAGTTGCTCGAGATCGCCCGCTCGTCTTACACCTGCGACCGGTTCCACATCGATCGGGCACTGCCCCCGGGCGCGGCCGACCGGCTGTACGCCGCCTGGGTGACCCGCTCGTGCACCGGCAAGGAGGCCGACGCGGTGATCGTGACCACGCTCGGCGGCCGCGTGGCTGGCTACGTCACGTGCAAGCTGGTGCGCGACCCCGGCCAGAACGGGAAGCCCCCGAGCGGGGTGATTGGGCTGGTGGCCACGGCGGAGCATGCGCGCGGCCAAGGCGTCGCCAGCGCCACCCTGCAGGGCGCCTTCGATTGGTTCCGGCAGCAGGAGGTGAACACCGTCGAGGTGGGTACGCAAATGCAGAACGCCGGGGCCTGCCGGCTATACGGGCAATGCGGATTTCGGATGGCGCGCATGAGTCTTACTTACAGGAGGCTTCTCTAAATGGCAACTTCCATTGCGCGGGCGGGACGTACCGCCTTTCTGCCGTACAGTCTTCCGTGGATCGGCGAGGAAGAGATCGCCGAAATGGTGGACAGCTTACGCTCGAATTGGATCACGACGGGGCCCAAGACCAAGCAGTTCGAAGCAGAGCTGGCGGCCTACGTGGGCGCCAAACACGCGATCGCGGTCAACTCCTGCACGGCGGCGCTACAGATTGCGCTGGCCGGCCAGGACGTGGGGCCGGGCGATGAGGTGATCGTGCCCACCTTGACTTTCTGCGCGACGGCCAACGTCGTCGTGCACCTGGGGGCGACCCCCATCCTGGCGGACGTGGGCAGGGATTACCAGATCTCGGTCGAGGCGATCGAGCGGGCAATCACGCCGCGCACCAAGGCCATCGTGGTGGTTCATTACGGCGGCCAGGCGTGCGATCTCGATGAGATCCTGGAGCTGGCCGGGCGGCACGGCCTCCCCGTCGTCGAAGATGCCGCGCACGCGATCGGCACCGAGTACCGCGGCCGCAAAATCGGGACGCACGGCGCGGCGACCGCCTTCAGCTTTTATGCCACCAAGAACATGACGACGGGCGAGGGCGGGGCCATCACCACTAACGACGAAGAGCTGGCCGCCCGCATGCGGATGCTCTCCTTGCACGGCATGAGCCGCGATGCCTGGCAGCGCTATTCCGAGCAAGGGTCGTGGTTCTACGAGGTCGTCGAGGCCGGATTCAAGCACAACATGACGGACTTGCAGGCCTCGCTGGGCCTGCATCAGTTGCGGCGGCTCGACCGGTTCATAGCGGCGCGCCAGCAGATCGCCCGGCAGTACCGGCAGGCGTTCTCCGGCCTGGCGGAGCTGATCCTGCCGGTGGAGCTTCCCGACCGCAACCATGCCTACCATCTTTTTGCGGTGCGCCTGGATCTGAGCCGGCTGCGGATCGACCGGGCCGAGTTCATCCAGCGGCTGCAGAAGGCCAGAATCGGCGCCAGTGTCCATTTCATCCCGCTGCACCGGCATCCTTTCTATCGGAATACTTATGGCTATCGGCCGGATCAATTCCCGTGCTGCGAGGAGTTATACGCGGGGCTGCTCTCGCTTCCGATCTATCCGAAAATGTCGCAGGCGGACGTCTGGGACGTCATCGAGGCGACACTCGAGCTGGTGGAATCGAACCGCATCGGTTAGCGGCCTTTCCGGATCATGGGCGGCGTCCGGCTGGGGACCGGCGCCGGGCTGGGAATTCAATTCGAGGGGTAAGGGAGATAAGACATGTCGGGTATAGCAGTGAATAACTGCCAACTTGCTGGGCAGTCTTTGGAGATCAACCGGAGTAACCGATGGATTCGCGCCTACCTGACGCGGCTCACGGCGGGTTCGAGCCGGCGAAGCGTGCTGGCCGGGATCCTGGCCGATTTCGTGGCCGTCCAGTGCGCCGCGATTACGGCGCTGCTGGTCAAGCTGGTATGGCTCGAGAGCGGTGTCGTGGATGCACGAAATATTCATGGCGCCGGCGTGCCCGGTTGGTACATCTTGACGTTGCTGCCGTTCTCGGGCGTGCTTGCTTTGGTGCTTTTTCTGAGTGGCGGCTACTCCGTGAGCCGGCTTCGGAAGCCGAGGCAGGGGAGCCTGCTGGTTCTGCGCGCCTGCGTCCTAGCGAGCGCTCTGTACACCCTGGTGTGCTGGTTCGGCGGGCGGCTGGAAGTGCTGCAGGGCGGGACGGCGATGGTCTTCATGACGCTTTCCTGCTTCGGGGTCATGGGACTTCGCTACCTCAAGCTGTGGGTCGATGCCCCGCTGGTAGAGGACTCCTTTCCCCGCTCGCTGAGCCTGGCCGGAGGGCCATCGGAGGCTCCGGTCCTGGTGATCGGCGGAGCGGGCTACATCGGCTCGGTCCTGGTGCGCCGGCTGATTGCTTCGGGCCGGAGAGTGCGCGTTCTGGACAGCCTGGTCTACGGCAACGGAGCATTGAAGGACCTGTTTGGACATCCCAACCTGGAAGTGCTGTTCGGCGATTGCAGGAACATCAAGAGCGTGGTGAGGGCGGTGGACGGCGTGGACACGATCGTCCTACTGGCGGCCATCGTGGGCGATCCGGCATGTGAACAGGACCGGCAGGCAGCCCTGGAAACCAACTACGCCGCCACGCGGATGCTGATCGAGGTGGCCAAGGGCGCCAAAGTCCGCAGACTGGTTTTCGCTTCCAGTTGCAGCGTCTACGGCGCGTCGGAGGAACCCACGGATGAGACATCCGCGGTGAATCCCATCTCGCTCTACGCCCAGACCAAGGTGCAGTCCGAGCGCGCGCTGCTGCAGGCCGCCTCGGAGGATTTCCAGCCCATCATTCTCCGGCTGGCGACGGTATTCGGCCTTTCCTACCGCCCGCGATTCGATCTGGTGGTTAACCTGCTGACCGCCAAAGCCTACCAGGAAGGCGTCATCACGATCTACAACGGAGAACAATGGCGCCCGTTCATCCACGTGCGCGACGTGGCGGAGGGCATTGCGATGCTTCTGGACACCCCGATCTCGGTGGTTGGCGGGCAGGTGTTCAACCTGGGAGACTCCCGGATGAATTTCACCCTGGGCCAGGTGGCGGACAAGATCCGGGAGATCTTCCCCGAGACCAACGTGGAATACGTGGACAACAACGACCGCCGGAACTACCGGGTCTCGTTCGACAAGATTCAGCGGTTGACGGGATTCCAGACGAGCCACGACCTGGAGGACGGCATCCGCGAGCTGAAGAACGCCTTTGAGCGCGGAGTGATCGAGGACTACAAGCTGAAGCTATACAGTAACCTGCGCTTCCTGCAGACGTCGGCGGGCCGCCTCAAGAATTCGAGCGAGGTGGATACCTACGTGATGGCCGCATTTGCGCGGCACTTCCAGGCTCTCGCGCAGACCGGTGGGAGATAGGACGCACCGCACATGGCGAGGATGTCCGCCGAAATGCACTGTGGCTCCCTCCCAGCGAGCCATCCCGGCCTGGTTCCGGGCACGGCAGTCCGGACCTCCGGCTGTGGCCGTGGTTTCGATGTCGTGTGCGCGATAGCGGGCCTGCTGCTGTTGTGGCCGGTGCTCCTGCTGGTTGCCCTACTCATTCTGATTCTCGACGGCTGGCCGGTCTTCTTCCGGCAGGCCCGCGTGGGCCTAGGGGGAAAGCTCTTCCGCATCTGGAAGTTCAGGACCATGCGGACCGAGGCGCCCGGGGCGGAAGGCCCGCTGGTGACCGCCGCCGGCGACCCGAGGATCACCAGATTCGGGCGCTGGCTGCGAACATCCAAATTGGACGAGTTGCCGCAGCTTATCAACGTCCTGGTCGGCGAGATGAGCGTTATCGGCCCACGGCCGGAGGTTCCGCGCTACGTGAACCTGGAGGACCCTGTGTGGCAGGCTGTCCTCGCCGTTCGGCCGGGCATCACCGACCTGGCCACACTGGCCCATTTGGACGAGGAGCGGACCCTCTTCGCCTGTGATGATCCCGAGTCATACTACCGGGAAACCATCCTCCCCGGGAAACTCGCCCTGAACGTGAAGTACCTGCAACTCAAGTCCTGGCGCACGGATGTTCGCCTTATTCTCCTGACCCTGCAGTCCATTCTGCATCTGGGATGCCGCGGCCAGGGTTGGATTCGGGAGTTTCTCTCTACCGAGATTGCGTGGCAGACCCATGTCAAAAACGACCAGTGAGCCCTTGAGCGAGACACCGCCCGAAGTGCGGGAGACCGATCCCCGCCCCGGCCAGAACATCGCGGAGTTCATGGAGCGCCGTGGCCGGCGGATCGTCGAGACGACGGAGTGCTTGTGGCACAGCGTCGAAAGCCGCTTCTTCCTGAGCCTGCCCTACCACTTGCCGCGCGACCCGGATCAGGCCGAGGTGAGCCGTTTGTTGGTCGCCGAACGTGCACTGGGGGTGAGGTTCCTTTCCCGGAATCGCCCCGGTCTGGCCGGTGGGATCTACGTATGCCGGCACAGGCAGTACGGCCTGGATTGCATTCACCAGAAGCTGCGCTCGCAGGTGCGGCGTGGGTTGGAGAAGTTCACGGTGCGGCCGGTGGAACAGAGCGAGCTGCTGGCACAGGGACTTCAACTCAACCGGGACACCATGACGCGGCAGGGACGCTACGACGCCGAGTTCGGGGAACCAGGGAACTGGGAACGGCTGGCCAGGGCCGTCTACCAATCGCGCGGCGTCATGGCCTACGGCGCCTTCTCGGAAGGCCGCCTGGCGGCTTACGTGATCGCTTGCCGAGACGGCGGCTGGCTGCACATCCTGCACCAGATGTCGCGGACGGAAGACTTGCCGCAAAACCCCAACCACGCGGTCACGTTCTCGGTGACGGCCATAGCGGGCGAAGACCCCACGCTGGAAGCGGCATCCTACGGATTGGTGTCGCTCTTGAGCACCGATGGACTGCACATGTACAAAGTCAGGTTCGGCTACGAGGTCGTAGAGAGCGCTAGCGCGTTCCAGTTTCATCCGGCCCTGGCTCCGGTGCTGCGCAACGGGGTGCTGCGGGGAGCGGTGGGCCTGCTGCGGCGGATCAGGCCCCAAGATCAGCGGCTCGAGAAAGTGGAAACCGTTTTGGAGGCCGCCCGGCTTTCGGCCAGGCCCGTCCACCGCGATGGGGTGGACGCCGCCGTGCCGTTCGAACAGACAACTCGCAGACTGACGTAACGCTCTTATGTGGCAAACGGACTGGGCCGAGAACACGCAGCCAATCGCGCGCAGCACGCCGGAGAACCTCTCGATCCTGGAGTCCGCGGCCGTGATGACTCAAGGATGACTGACATATGAAGATACTCGAAGTTCTGGGCGGAGGCGCCTGGGGCGGCGGTTCGGTAGTGGTGCTGTCGATCACGCGGGGCCTCATGGCGCGCGGTCACCAGGTTTGGGTGGCCTGCTCCGACGGAGAGAACGCGCGGCGGTTCGAGGAAGCCGGCGCGAAAGTGGTGCGCCTTCCGCTCTGGTTCCGCGCCATCAGCCCGCTCGACGCCGTTCCCTTCCTGTACCTGACCGGCCTGTGCCTCAAGGAGCGGTTCGATCTGGTTACCACGCACACTTCCAAAGGCGGTTTCCTGGGCCGGCTGGCCGCCCGCCTGGCGGGTGTGCCGCATATTGTGCACCACGCCCATGGGTTCGCGTTCAACAAGGTCCTCAGCCCCCTTACGCACAAGTTCTTCGTAAAACTGGAGCGGCTGGCCGCACGCGCCGGGGACTTCATCATTTCGGTCAACGACCAGCAACGCGCCATGGCCATCCAGTTGGGCGTGGTGGAGCCCGCGCGTACCTGCACGGTCCACAACGGGATCGACCTTCGGCCTTACACGAGCGTGGACCGGTCGTCCGCGCGGAGGCAATTGGGGTTCCAGGACTCCGACTCGCTGATCGGGGCGATCGGCCGCCTGGCGCCGCAGAAGGGCTTTGTCCATCTGATTCGCGCCATGCCGTTGGTGCTTGCGGAGATCCCCAACGCCCGCCTGGTCCTGGCCGGCGATGGCCCGCTCGCGCGCGAGCTCAAAGAGGAAGCCGTGAAATGCGGGGTCGCGGATCGCGTGGACTTCCTGGGCTTCCGGCGCGACGTCCTCGAGTTGCTGGTGGCTTTCGATGTGTTTGTGTTGCCGTCGCTCTGGGAAGGCCTTTCCATTTCCCTGATCGAGGCGCTCGCCGCGGCGAAACCGATCGTGGCCACCGACATCGACGGAAACCGGGAGGTGATCGATCACCTCCAAACCGGACTGCTGGTTCCGCCCGCGGACGTCGACGCGTTCGCCACGGCGCTGCGGAGCCTGCTTACGGATCGTACCTTGGCGGATCGGCTCGCCGTCAACGCGCGGCTTTGCGCGGAGTGCCGTTTCTCCATGGAGCGTATGGTGGAGCAGAACCTGGCGGTATACGGCCGGGTGGTGGCCAGCGAGCGCGCGGGGAAGCGCCGCGCGTCGAGGCCGCGTTACTTGAAATCCGAGCTGTGAGTTGGGGCAAGACGGACGAGGAGACGCTGGTGAGCGGCAGTCTACTGGCAGGGTACAAGGGCGGCAATCTCGGGCGCTTCCTCCAACTGAGTCCACATTTCCGTTTTGAACACGACTTGCGAATCGTCGGATGTTCGGCGGCATCAATAATCCTGGGGACTGGTCGCTGACCAGCTTGCAGCAGCGGTCGGTGAAAACGGGTGGCCGGCTGGTAAAGCATGCGCGGTACTACTGGCCGCTGCTGGCGGAGAGCCATCTGACGCGGAGGATTGTCGCGCTGCCGGTGCCAGCGGGGCAGGCGAAGGCTACGCTGGCAGGGAGATTGGTCGGCGAGGATATGGGAGACGGAAAAGTGCCGGTGGAATCAATCAAAAGGACCGCAGCCCCTGGCCGCGGGGTTCTCGGGAGGAGCAGGATCGACCCTCTCGGGACTGCTGGGCAGGCATTCAGAAGGAGAAATGGGGTTCAACGGCCCCAAGAGGAATCAATGATGGTATGTTCGAGTTGGGCGGTTCCAGGTAAGACGCGAATTCCGGGGCTGAAGCCAGATGCCGGGGCAGGCCGCAACGTGGGGCCAGCGTGACGGGCGAGTCTGCTGGAAGTAAAGGCGCCAACCAGGCGCGATTCCTCGAGCTCAGAGGCTGGCCAGCGATCCCTCTCGGGGGGGTGCACTGGGTTCCAAGCGGCACTGGAGCGCGGTGGCTCATGAGTATCCCGGAGAGCGCATTCCCGCAGGCGCGGCCGGAGCAGCTTGCGGACCTCTTGTGTCGCCAGAAGATGCTTGCTCTACGCTACCCGTCCTCCCAGCAGGCGGGAATCCCGGGTGGGCTCTACATTTGCCGTGATAAGGATTACTCGCTGCGGAATGTGGCACGGGGCATCCGTCCCGCAGTCAAGGGGGCCCTGGGACGGTGCGAGATCCGGCGGGTCGAGCCGGACGAGTTACTCTCGCAAGGTCTGGAATGCAATCTCGATACGATGCGCCGGCAAGGCCGGGACAACCGTGAGTTCAGCGATCCGAGGCGCTGGCGGCGTTTGGTGGAGGCCGCCTCGCGAGTGCCCGCGATCGAGGCGACGGGAGCCTTCATAGACGGCAAGCTCGGCGCCTACATGCTCGCGTGCCGGGAGGACGGTTGGTGCAACCTCCTATACAATTTCTCCAGGACATCCCTCTTGGAGCACCGTCCCAACCATACCTTGTACTTTGCCATCTTGGAGAGGTCGCTCCGGCAGCCTGGGGTGGAAGGCGTCTGCGCTGGGCCAAAGACGCTGATGGCCGACGACGGTTTGCACGACTTCAAGACCAGGATAGGGTTCGCGGTGGAGCCTCATCGCGTGGTGGTTCGGTTCCACCCGGCTCTGGAAGGCATATTGGTGAGTCCGCTGGGGATGACGGCGGCGAATTTGGTGCGGAGAGCACTTCCCCGCAGCCGGCGGCTGGCGCGCGCGATTGCCTTCCTCCAGGCCGCGCGGGACGCGCGATGCGGGGGCCACGAGACGAACCTTGTCGCTGACGGGAGGACCGGGTGAACTGGTTCATCATCACGGCAGCCTACCCGCCGGATGAAGGCGGCATCGCAGACCACACGGTGGCGTTGGCCAGGGAACTGGCGGCGCGCGGCGACCGAGTGTGGATCATAGCCGGCAGCGGACCGGACGGCGGTGGTCTCGGAGGCCAAGCCGTCAAAGTTCGCCGGTTCCCAGGGCACTTCGGACTGCGCGCGATCTTCTTAATGAGCCGGGAACTGCTGCGAGTGCCCAAGCCGCGCCAGGTCGTCATCCAGTACGTGCCACAAGCTTTCGGTCCGCGTGTCCGGGCCGATGGGCGGCGCATGCGAGGGTTGCCGCTATCGGTGTGTCTCTGGCTGCAGTTCCTCCGCGGGAAGGTGTGGACCATGTTTCACGAAATCGTGGCCCTGCCTGGGACGGGCCGCTCTCTCGCCATGCGGTTGGTAGTCCGGACCACATATTGGATGCTGCGGCTGGTTGTGCGCAAGTCGAGCCGGATCTTCGTCGCTGCGCCCGTGTGGGCGGACGTTATCCGGGAGGTCACTCGAACCATGCGGCTAGTCGAATGGCTGCCGGTGCCGAGTAACCTTCCGACCCAGGTGGACTCGTTGCGTGTGGAGAAGGTGAGACGTATTCTGCTAGGCGAAGACGCGATAACTTTGATCGGTCATTTCGGCACTTTGCGCGGAGTGGTGACGGAGATACTCCGGCCGGTTGTGCACCGCCTCCTGGACGGCAGGCCCGAGCGGCGGTTCGTCGCCATCGGCAGCGGCAGCAGTGCTTTCGCTGCCGAATGCCGTGCTCTTTGGCCTGGACTTGCGGCGCGGATATTGGCTACCGGCAACCTGCCACCTGAGCAGGCCGCCGAACACCTGGCCGCCTGCGATGTGATGATCGAACCGTACCCCGATGGCGTCAGTTCCAGGCGCAGTTCCACCATGGGGCCGCTGGCGCTCGGTTGTGTCGTCGTGACCAACGACGGACCGTGGACCGAGCCCGCCTGGCGCGAGTCGGGCGCCGTTGTCCTGGCGGCCTCGCCCGATCCCGTCCTGCTCTCTGAGAAGGTTGAGGACGTCCTTCGCACGCGGCCAAAGCTGGGCGAACGGGCCGCGCGATTTTACGACGCGGAGTTCTCCTTACGGCACATGGTGGCGGTAATGACCGGCGCGGAGGCCGCGGCGACGGTGCCGGCAGAGCGACTCGCCGACATCGGCGCCCAACTCAACTGGGTGAAGTCCTGAGATCCGAGCGGGCCAAGCCGCCCGGAGAAGGCGGTATTCTGCCGGGGTTGCATAGGTCGTACTGATCTGGTACGCAGTGGATCGCCTTCCGGGCGGTGAGGTCGTCCTGGCTGAAGAGCACGCTCGTGTCCGACATCTTCTCGATGCCGATTGACACCGCGGTAATTGTGGCAGAGAGGCTGGGGTGGGCGGAACATGCTCGGTGTCTTCGGGAACCGGGCGTACCGCTCGCGCTGGGCTGCCTGATTGTGACGAACGATGGCCCGTGGACTGAGCCGGTGTGGCGGGAGTCGGGAGCAGTCGCGCTGGCGGCCGGGCCCGACGCGGGGCTGCTTGCGGCGAAGCTTCACGCCTAGCGATTCTCTCTCGGCTGCCTCGTGGACGCCATAACCAGCCCCAGCGAGCGCGCTGTCATCGCCGGGGACGGGCGACGGGAACCGGCAGCGGCTTGAGGCCCCGGGGCCTCGCCGTGCCATTCAGGGCGGCTCCCAACTGCTGGCGGACGCCTTCCAGCACGTTCGGGTCGCGGGTCCAGTTGCGCCAACTGGCTCCGGCTTGCGCGGCAACCTGCAAAGCCCACGCGCCCGCGCCGGCGCGCTTGAGCAGCTCGACGTATTCGTAGTCCTGAACACCGTCCCGGAGCCACTTGAGCCGCATCGAAGGGGCCACGCCCCGGATGCCCACCGTCGCGCCCGGATAGACCAGCATCCCCTCGCCCGGATATTGCGTGTAGCCCGTGACGTTTACTGCGTTCCAGGGGTTCTGCGGCCACAGATCCACCCGCCAATACAGCAGCCCGGTCAACCCCAGGCTCTCACTGATGAAGCCGGGTTGTATCCGGAAGTCAATGGGGTCGAAGTCGATCTCCCACTTGGGAGAATAGGAATCCTGCACCAGCGCGTTATATGACCACGCTTCGTCGCCCTTGGCCTGCGCCGCGAGCACGTTGGCGACACTCTGGTCGTAGGTCACCGGCAGCATCGCCCAGATGTCCACCGCCGATCGCCCGGTCCCGGAGCCGTCGTCCATCAGGGCCGGAGCCGGCGCCATGGTCACAAGATTCTTGATGCCGGCGGCATGCAGGTTGCGCGCCCATTGCTGCAACTGGCTGGTGAGCGAGGAGCAAGCACCGATCTCGTCGGCCGTGTAGTTGTAAAGGAACAAGCCCGGCGCTTGAGCGGCTTGCGCGCTCATCAGAGCCGCGGGTGATGGCGCGGGGGCCATCGTGCAGCGAGTGACGTCGGCTCCGCTCCAGAAACCAAGATCCGTCGAGGTCAGCCCAAACCCGTCGATCAGGGCAAGCTGCAGTCCCGGCGGCGCCTTGAGAGGATTCAATTTGTTGCGAAGCAGTTCCTTGATGACTGGGGTGTTGGGCGTGGTCCAGACCAGGAAGCTGGACTTCAAGGAGGGCTTCACCGGCAGCGTGAAGTTCCACACATTGAGCAGGATCTGCCCCGAGGAACGGCCCTGATCGCAGGTCACTGTGTAGGCGCCCTGGTACTGGCCCCACCCAGCATCGAGTGGAACATAGACGTCCACCCAAATGACCTGGTTCTGGCCGGGACTCACGCTGAACGGCACCGCGACCAGGGGAGCGCCGCTCAAAGGCTGGCCGGTATCCGGATCCAGGAAGGGAATCAACCCGTCCGGATAGAAGCCTGGGCCGGCGGGACGATTGGCTCCTCCCCAGTCCGGACTGCCTTTGGTCACCTGAACGTACTGTTCCCGGTACAGCGTGATATTGGGGCTCGGTATGACCTGGTTCCCAGCTCCGGTCAGATCCGTTACCGAAACGTTTACGTTGGTTAATTGGCTGGCCGCCGGCGCCTGGATTGCGATCTGAAACGATTGGTACTCTCCACGGGCGGCCTGCAACGCGGCATCCAGATTCGCGCCCGGCTGAGTTGCGGGCAAGACCCGCACCAGGCTCGGAACAACCCAAACGCTCAGGCCATCGCCGATGGTCGTTGGACAAAGCGCGAGAAACCCTCCGACGATCACAACTGTGAGAACTGCTCTCGAGAGAACGGCACGCATCCTGTCGCCCCCCTTGTACCTATTCTACCTCGGGAAGGCCCCAGGATGCGTGCCGATTTTGTAACAACACGGACCGGCGAAAGTGTTAACGCCCCGGCCGGTCCACCATGACTCACTTGGCCGGAACGGTCCAGGAGCCCATCTGCACAAAGTTGCCAATCACGCCTGTCAGATCTTGCGCGCGGAGATAGGTTTTCTTCTTGCCGGCGAATGCGGTATTGAAGGTCACAGTCAGCTTCAGGGTCACGTTGGTTCCCGAGGCCGCATAGGTGGCCGTGCCGGCCTGCAGGGAGCACTGGGAGTTCCAGAGCGTCGTGGACGATCCTAAGGTCGCGTAGCTCCAGGACGACGTGTTGTCGCTAGCCAGCGAGAGGGAGTTGTTGGAGGGGCTGTAGTTCAACCAGCATCCGGACTGGCCGCTGGCGCCGGTGTTGAATAGCACGTTGGCATTGGCTAGGCCTTTCGGGACCGAATAGGTGAAGGCGAACGTCTGGACGAGTCCGGAACCCGAGGCTGGCGTGACGGACACCGGAGTAGGAGACGAATTGAGCGGCCCTGCCTGTTGAGTGGTGAACGACCAGGTGGCGGACGACGTGGAGCCCGCCGAGTTCTTGGCCACCACGCGCCAGTAGTAGATCGTGTTGCCGCTGAGCGTCCCCGGGCCGTAACTCGTGCCCGTGGTGTTGCCAGCTAGGGCAGGAGATGCGGCGGTTCCGAAGTACACA
>Ga0187850_10001176_pt1 | contig 29511 bp, 26 predicted proteins | sample June2016WEW_4_15_FD_132436 | JGI IMG/M metagenome (GOLD analysis project Ga0187850, IMG submission 132436) | Peatland microbial communities from SPRUCE experiment site at the Marcell Experimental Forest, Minnesota, USA - June2016WEW_4_150 | ecosystem: Environmental > Terrestrial > Soil >...
CCGGAGGTCGCCGGAATGGTGCTGGTGGATTCCTCCCATCCCGATCAGCTCCGCCGTTTCCCGCCGGAGCCCGGAAGCTTCGTGGAACAGTGGCGGCGGGCTATCGAGCGGGACCGTGTTCTGATGCCATTCGGCATTCCGCGGCTCTTCGGCTGGTGTGGGACTGCGCTGCCCGAGAGGCGAGCGGCGTTTCGTAGTTTCGATTGCACGGTGCAGCAGAAGCTGGGAACGATCGCGGAGATCGCAGGATTCAACGACAGCCTCGACCAGGTCCGCGCGGCGGGTTCGCTGGGCGATATTCCGCTCATTGTCGTCTCGCAAGCGCCTTCGACCGGCGACGTGAAGGCGTCGAAGGCGTTTCTCGCGGTCTGGTCCTCGCTGCAGGAGGAGTTGGCGCGCCTTTCTACGCGCGGCTCCCGAGTCATCGCTGAGGGCAGCAGCCACCAGGTCCATCGGGACCGGCCGGATGTTGTCATCGCTGCTATCCGCGACGTCGTGGCCCAATGCCGCCGGCGGTGATAGGGTGCCCACAAGGCGAAGGCGTGAGTCCCAACAAGGGACCCCCGTCGGCTCGTCGCGTCTGTTCCTGGACCAGAGCCACCAGAGGATCAGGTCGGACCGCTCCGGCTCGGGGAACAGCGCCAGGCGGTAGATGCCGCGGTGCTCCCGAACCCAGTTGCCAGTCCGAACGTGGTAGTGCTGCTTGCTACCGGAGTATCCGGCGGATTTCGCCTCCCCGGGAGCGCGCGAAGTCTATTTCCGTCGTCTCGCGGAAATGACGCCTTCTGAACGGGTCGGCATCGGCGCGGCTCTTTGGGCGGCAGGCGATTCACTCCAGCGTGCCGCAAAGCGCGGCATGTATCCGGACGCCGACGGAGCGGAAATCAATTTCCGGATTGCCGTGACAAGGTTTGGCTCGGAACTTGCGCACAAGGCGTACCGAAGACAATGATGTCCGCCGGGACCGCAATAATCTCTCAATTCCCGACCGGGTTGCCCTCCTGATCCACCCACTCGGCGGGGACCGGATCGACCGGTGCAAGGATGCCCTCAGTCGTGGCTGGGCTCGAATACGACGCGATGGCGCCTGAGGCGGAGTCAAATGCCGCGACAGTCATGACGGCATCGGACGCCTTAGCCGGGCAGGCGGTTATGCCCGGCAGGTTACCGGCGGCAACCAGTACCACCTTTCCAGCGGCTACCACCCGACGTGCGGCCTCGCAGACCGAGCAGTGACCTGCGCAATCGGGGCGGTAGACCCCCGCCGACAGGTTCACCACCCGGATACGCTTGTCCTCGCGCACCCAGCGAAGCGCCTTCAGCAAGTCTTTCGCACTACTGGTCCCATCCTTTTTCAAAGCCTTTACGCTGATTAAGGACGCATCCGGAGACTGACGCAGGAGTACAAGGGCGACCTTTGTACCGTGTCCGTTTTCATCCTCCGCGCCCTCGCCGGTGAAGTCGACCGCTTCGATCATCCTGGCGCGGATGACTGGGTGCTTCGACAACAACCCCGTATCGATCACTGCTAAGACCACGCCCTTGCCGGTCATGCCCCCCAGCGGAGGCAAAGCTTCGAAGCGCCGAAAGCGATTGGTCCTGGCGTCGTAGACGTCAGCCAGGTGGTTGTGGCCCTCGTCGGCAGCCAGCAGATGGACGGTTTCAGTGTCAGACATGCTCGAAAAACTCCTCCGTGAGGTCTTCGGCGGCGAACGTCCTAATCTCAGGGGTGCCGACGAGCCACTTCCTCTTCACCCGATAGCAGTTATAGAACAGCGGCTGCCCCCCCGAATCTACCCTCAGAACGTCCTGGTCCTGATACTCGATCTTGAATGACCCGGCAATCGCCGCGACGTCCGCCGGTGTCACAGGTGCACTGGCGGAAAGCAATAAATTCGTGCCCGCGCTCGTCGCGGCCAGTATCAGGGCCTCGGCGGGCGTAATCGTCTCGTAGATGAGCACGTACTCCTTGCGCCATGTGCCCCGCCTATACGCGTCCAGTATCCGTCCTATGAGCGGTGCCGGATCGCGAAGTGTCGTCACTTTATAGTCTTTGACCGAGAGCAGGAAGGAGTTTTCGCTGTTGAAGGAAACCTCGATCCGGGCATCGGCCTTCGGCGCCGCAGGCAACAGAGTGGATGGTTCGCCCTTGGCCAGGAATTTGAGCTTCACATCCCGTCCCGAAGTCTTTTGAAAGACTGCGTCCTTTTTCGATTCGGCGAGGGGGCCAATATCGCTCCTTAAAACCGACTTCGTCGTGCCGCGCCGGATGAACCTGTCGTCCTCGATCACACCGATCAGCCCGATCTCGATGGGCGCGCCAAACGGCACCATGGGACGCGCCTTCAACTCCTGCCGGGCCAGCTTCACGACCTTCGCGATTGACGACATCAAGCACTCCTTTTAGACCAAACTAATTTCGTATATTAGCACAATAAACTAGGGCTGGGCGAGCAACCGTGAACTCGGCCCGGCTCCGATTCGTAAAGACGGACAATTCAGGCGAAGGGGTGCCATCGTTTGGAAATGTTGGGGATACCTTGCGAGGCGGAAGGAGACTGACGGCGTCAACTACAGGGCAGTCGGCTTTCGCCTGGAAACAATTTGGCTCCCCACGCAGCACTCGAACCCACGCCCCTTCCGTGATCAGCCGAATCCCCTGCCACCGAACCGCTGAATAGCAACAGGTTGGCGGTCACAAGGTCTTGTGCAAAGTTATCACAAAGTGATAACCTTGGACAGGCATGGCGCGGCTCGGCCAAGATCGTGGCGCAGATGCGCTCTTGGAACTCGATGGGCAGGTGTTCGTGGTGGACCCCAAGGGCGAGTATGTGGCGCGTTTCGTGGTCCGGCGCGTTGATCCCTCGCCGGAACGGCCGCATGGTTTGAACTATTCGCTGACTCTGCACGGTCCGGATGGCAGACGGCTGGTGGGGTTCGACAACGCCCATCCCGTGCGGAAGTCGCGCCGGCCCGGTGGAGCTTCCAAAGGCGCCTATGACCACCGGCATCGGATGGATAGGGTCCGGCCATACCGGTTCAGGGACGCCGTCACTTTGGTCGAGGACTTCTGGATCGAGGTGGACAGGTTCTTGAAGGAGAAGGGAGTCGCTTGAGATGAAGACGCTGCGTGTGGGTATTGCCACGTATCGGGAGATGAAGGCTCGCGCCGTCGCGATCGCCAAAGGTGAGTACAGGTCTGGGGCAAACGAGCCCCAGGTGTGGTTCACCTCGGCCGAGAGCTTCGCCAAGGTGCTCTCGAACCGCAATCGGGATCTGCTACGCGTCATCGCGGAATCCGCTCCCGAGTCGCTGGCCGCTCTGGCAGAGCGAACGGGCCGGCAAAAGTCGAACCTCTCTCGGACATTGAAGACCATGGAGCGCTATGGCTTCGTCCAACTGAGACGCGGGGAGCGCGGTGCGCTGATCCCGCGAGTGCCCTACCAGCGGATCTCGCTGTTGGTACCGCTCAGGAAGCCGGTGGGACGAGAGATTGAAGCCGCGTGACGCCGATGGCGCGGCGGCAACGTCCGCTGCCTTTCGATTTCGAAGCGTGTCTTGCACGTGTGCCCCGATCGCCCGCCGGTGCCACAGCCAGTTCTGACAAGAGTTAGACTCTCTAAGCGAGGCAAAATGGCGTTCTACATCGTGGTGCACCACCCGGGCGACCCAGACCCAACCAAATGGGCCAATGAATGGGACGACTAACTGCTGCGGGTAATAACGACGCCCCGGAGTGTCGCAAATCGTTGCAGGCTTGCACGCGACAGTGGCGAGAGGATCTTTGTCCACCGCTGCGCCTGGGGCGGCATCAATGCGACCATTTGCTGCTCCGTCACGGTCTTGGAGGTGAGCGATATTGACAAGGCCACTGCACTGATGCGTTTTGGTGACGCGGCGCGTGTCAAGCACTTTGAGACACCCGGCATGGGAATTTACTGACTTCCTTCCTCTGTTTTTCGGTCGGGTGGAACCGGCCTGTTGATCCAAACCTCCGAGGGTAATGCCTGCGGCTTTGGCGGTCGCCGGACGAAGCGATCCGGGTGCGCTTGGTAGGCGGCATCGAGCACCACCTGACGCTGGGCCAGGACGGTCTGGGTCTCCCCGAAGTGAACCATGGCCGGGGTCAGCAAGCCGATGCCGGAGTGGCGATGCTCCTGGTTGTACCACTGGAAAAACTGCTGGCAAAAGGCGCGGCTGTCTTGGATGCAGCCGAAGCGATCCGGGAACTCCGGACGGTACTTCATGGTGCGGAACTGACTTTCCGAATACGGGTTGTCGTCGGAAACGTAAGGTCGGCTGTGGGTCTTGGTGACGCCCAGGTCGGCCATCAGAAAGGCGACCGGCTTGGAGGTCATGACCTTGCCGCGGTCGGCATGGATGGTGAGTTGCCCGGCGGGAACCTGGTGCTTGCCGATGGTCTCCTCGATGAACTGCTTGGCCAGTTCCGCGCCTTCCCGGGGCGCGACCATCCAGCCGGCGACGTAGCGGCTGAAGACGTCGAGGATGACGTAGAGATAGAAGTAGGTCCACTTGGCCGGCCCCCGCAGCTTGGTGATGTCCCAGCTCCATAGTTGGTTGGGGGCGGTGGCCAGCAACTCGGGTCTTTGGTAAGCCGGATGAACGAGCTGGTCGCGGCGCTCGCGGGACTCGCCCTGGTCTTCGAGGATGCGGTACATGGTGCGGGTCGAGCAGAGGTACTGGCCTTCGTCCAGCAGGGTGGCCTGAACGGCTGCCGGAGAACGGTCCTGAAATCGCTCTTCGTGCAAGACGGTCAGCACATTGGCGCGTTCGATTAGACTGAGGGCACGAGCGGGGGCCGGGCGCACCGATGGCAAAGCCGGCTCGGGCGCTGACGGGCCCAGGACGGGACGCTGCCGATAGTAGGAAGCGCGGGCCACCCCGAGGGAATCGCAGGCGGCAACGACGCCCACCGTGGGGGCCAGATGGGTGATGGCGTCCATCAGGGTTTCTCCTCGGGGTCCGCCTTCGGCAGGGGCCATCCCAACAGAGCGCCCACTTTTTTTTGAACATCGATGACGATCTCGGCTTTACGCAGCTCCTCGGTCAGGCGCTGGTTCTCCCGGCGGAGTTTCTGCATCTCCTCTTCCTGCGGATTGCGTTTGGACTTGGGGCCGCGCTTGTGCGGGGTCAAGCCCTTGAGAATGCCGGTCTGCCGCTCGCGACGCCAGGTGACCAGGTGCGAGGAGTAAAGGCCCTCGCGGCGCTGCAAGGCGCCGATGCCGCCGGGGTGAGCGGCGGCCGCGTCCGCCTCCGCCAGGATGCGCAGTTTGTATTCGGCGGTGAAGGTTCGGCGCTTGGCGCCGGCGACAACCTCCGGGTCCGGCCGCGGCAGGGCGGGCGGCTGGGGCGCGACGGTCTGGCCCGCCGCTACACTCCGGGCGGCCTCGCTCCGCTCGGCCTCCCTACGTTCCGCGGCGGGCCAGACCGTGGGAGAAGCCGAAGAGATTCCGTTGTTCTTCACATTGATTCCTGTTCTCGCCCTGCTCAGTAATTACGACCAGGAGAACTGTCTCATCAATGTTGGCACGGAGGGACGCGAAGCGAGTCGACGCCACGCCCTTGTTCGTTCCGCAGCAGGGGCAGAATTCGTATGACGCCGAGCCTCCAGAAGGAGCACCGTCTTGAGACAAAGAACCTATTCGATTCCACAGTTGAGCAAAGTGGATGTTGAGAAGGGTGTTTGGTTTCACCGTCAGCGCTCCCCTGGCCAGCACCCTGACCGCGACCTTGCCACCTCGCTCAACTGGCTTCTTGAACAGATGCTCTTCGGGCAGTTCGGAATGTACGCCGACACAGAAGATGGGGCAGTAGTGGGGCTGAATGTCGGTATCGATCAGCCGGCTGCCGGAAACGAGAAAGACCAAGTCCACGAGGCGGAGCAGAGACTGCAGACGAAGCATGTGATGATGCAGCTTGCCGGTCTCGTTGCTAACTCAAGAATCGAGGGCGTAGAACCGCGCCATGAGGAAGTCCCCACTACGATTTTGCGGGTTTTCCAAGACGATGCCGAAAGCTACACTCGATATTACTTCGCTTTCGAGCTTGTAGCCGCGCTGAAACGCATTGACGAACGTATTCATTCCCTTTCAGTCCAACCGATCAAAGTGGGCGGCTTCGAAGACTGCCGGGTTTACCTTGCTGAAGCGACTCGCTGCTGGCTGTTCGGTCTTGATGCCGCAAGTGCCGCCCTCTCCAGAGCTGCACTTGAACGGGCTCTTCGCGAAGCGATTCGCCGTGTTCCGAGTATTGAACCTCCTCCTGGCAAACAAGGGTTGGACCTGATTGACCTAGTCCGAGTTGCTCATGAGCTGCGCATCCTGGATAACCATTCGCGGCACATGGCTCATCAAGTTCGGCTCACAGGCAACGCCATCCTGCACGGCGAGAGGACGGCGGGTCTGGGATCAGGAGACCTCCTGATCCAGGCTAGGGCCGTTATCGAGCACGTCGTGAGGGCCACGGTTACAGGAGAACAGCGCTGAGTCGTCGGGCGCGGGGGGCGCGCGGGCTCCAGCTACGCCGCCCGCGCCACCCGCACCCGCTTCAGAACTGCCAGAACGACGGCATTCAGCGCGAGGCGGTCCTTGGGCGACACACCAACTGCCGCTCCCGCAGGTTGTTTACGTGCGCAATCCGATCCGCGTTCGGGTCGACGAAGCCGATTGTGGCCGCGTTCTCACTGGCACTTTTGACCTTTAGCGACCACATGGTCCGACCAGTCCCCACTCGAACCGATAACCCTTCGTCCAACAGCCGCCTGCCCTGCCTCCGCGCTGCTGAACAGCAACAAACTGCCGGTCACAAGTCAACCCGGCCCCCGCTTCCGTGCTACTTTGAGGGCGTGAGCCAGGAGAACCCGTTTCAGGACCCGCTCCGGTTCGAGCGCGGCGTGCCTCCCTGCGCCGTGGTCATTTTCGGCGCCAACGGCGACCTCGCTAGGCGCAAGCTGATCCCCGCGCTCTACCGTCTGGCAGGCCAGCGCCTGCTGCCACCCGGTTTCGCCGTCCTCGGCAACTCGCGGACCCCGCTCAGCGATGAGGCGTTCCGCGACAAGATGCGCGAGTCGGTCGCCGGCTTCCTCGAGGATACGCCGCTCGAGGAGGAGGTCTGGGGCGTTTTGGCGAAGGCGCTCTTCTACGTCCCGGGGGACGTACACGATCCCGAGTTGTACGCTCGCCTGGCCGGCAAGCTCGGCGAAATCGAGACGAGTTTCCAGACCGGGGGGAACGTCCTGTTCTACCTCGCCACCCAGCCGAGCCAGTACACGCCGATCGCCCAGGGCATCGGGGCGGCGGGTCTGGCGCGCGGAGCGGGCTGGCGGCGGCTCATCATCGAGAAACCGTTCGGGCACGACCTGGCCAGCGCTCGCGAGCTGAACCGGGAGCTCCAGCGGGTCTTCGACGAGCCTTCCATCCTCCGCATCGATCACTACCTGGGCAAAGAGACCGTCCAGAATATCCTCGCCTTCCGTTTCTCCAACGGCATCTTCGAGCCGCTCTGGAACCGGCGTTACGTCAACCACGTTCAGATCACTGCCGCCGAGTCCATTGGGCTCGAGGGCCGCGGCGCGTACTACCAGGAAGCCGGCGCGCTGCGCGACATGATCCAGAGCCACCTCTTGCAGGTGATGGCCACCATTGGCATGGAGCCCCCGGCCTCTTACGAGGCGGAAGCCGTGCGCGACGAGCGCGCCAAGCTGCTCCGCTCGATCCGCATCATGAAGCCTGAACACGTGCCGCACGACGCCGTCGCGGGCCAGTATGGCCCGGCTAGCGTCGGGGGCGAGGAAGCGCCCGGGTTCCGCCAGGAGCCCGGCGTCGCACCCGATTCCGAAACCGACACCTACGCGGCCGCGACCTTCTTCATCGACAACTGGCGCTGGGCCGGCGTGCCGTTCTACATCCGCACCGGTAAGCGCCTCCCGCGGCGGGTCACCGATGCCGCCATCCACTTCAACGCCGCGCCGCTCGCGTTATTTGCCGCCCACAATCCGCAATGCCCGTCGCAGCTCACGCCCAACCTGCTGATCGTGCGCGTTCAACCGGAGCAGGGAGTCTCCCTGCGCTTCCTCTCCAAGCAGCCCGGCGTCGGCATGACGCTGCGCCCCGTCTCGATGGATTTCAACTACGGCGAGAGCTTCGGGTCGCGCCAGTCCTGGGACTACGAGACGCTGCTGGTGGACGCGATGCTCGGCGATTCCACGCTCTATATCCGCCAGGATGCGGTCGAGGCCAGTTGGGCGGCCGTGCAGCCGATTCTGGACGTCTGGTCGAACCAGCGCTTCGATTTCCCCAACTACGCCGCTGGAACCTGGGGACCGAAGGCCGCCGACGAGATGCTCGCGCGCTGCGGTCATGCGTGGAGGAATCCGTAGTGACCGCGCTCCACTCCGACCAGATCCTGGAGGAACTCCGCGAGCTTTGGGCCTCGCTCGGCAAGGCAGCCGAACAGGGTGATTCGCACGGCGTCGTGCGCGCCTGCGCTCTCACCCTCATCGTCTTTGCCGAGGAAACCGACGACGTCGTCTCGATCGGCGAAACGCTGGCCGAGCTGATGCACGAGCATCCGCACCGCGCCATTGTCGTGCGCGTGCGCCGCGACGCCCCGCCGCTGCTCGAGCACCGCGTGCTGGCGCAGTGTTGGATGCCATTTGGCCGCCGCCAGCAGCTCTGCTGCGAGCGCATCGAGATCCTCGCCGCGGAGGCCAGCCTGCCCGACCTGGCGCCCATTCTTCTGGCGCTCCGCGCGCCCGACCTCCCCGTGGTGCTCTGGTACCGCAGCGAGCGGGTATTCGAATCGCCGGCGCTCCCCGCCACCGCGCTTGCGGCGCACAAGATCGTCGTGGATGCGGCCTCCGCCGGCGATCCCCCGGCGATGCTCCGCCGCCTGGCGGAGGCAACCGCTGCCGGCCTCCCGATCGCCGACCTTTCCTGGACGCGGCTGACGCGCTGGCGCGAAATCGTGGCGCAAGTGTTCGAGAACCCCGCTTCCCGCGCCCTGCTGCCGAGGATCGGCGAAGTGCGCGTGTTCCACCCAGGGGAACGGATCCCGCCGGAGGCCTGTTATCTCGCGGCCTGGGTGCTGGACGCCCTCGGCCGGGAGATCGACGTGGGCTTTGAGGCCGCCGCCCAGGACGGCATCGAATTCCGTGGCACGGGAATTCAGCCGGTGCACGTCGCCGGGTGCCCGCGTGCCTCCGACTCCGCTCTGCTCCGCGAAGAACTGGCCATCCTGGGCCGCGATCCGGTCTATGATAGAGCCTTGCGGCTGGCGGCCCGGATTGCCGGCCGCGAGCGGGGGTGATCCGTGGGCATGCAATGGCATGCGTACCGCGACGCGAAAACCGCCGCCGAGGCCTGCGCCAGTTTCGTGGCCGCGCGGCTCGAGGAAGCGCTGTCCGGCAAAGAATCTGCCACGCTGGCCCTCTCCGGTGGCGCCACGCCCAAGGCCCTGTTCGAATCGCTGGCCACGCGCCGTTTCGCTTGGCAGCAGGTGCACCTGTTCTGGGTCGATGAGCGCGCCGTGCCTCCCACCGACCCCCGAAGCAACTACAAGCTGGCCGCGGAAGCTCTCCTCATCCCCGCCCGGGTGCCCCAAGGCAACATCCACCGCATTCACGCGGAACTGATGCCGGAAGTCGCCGCCCGCCGCTATGCCGGCGAGGTCCGCAACTTCTTCGGCCTGGAGCAGGGCGAGATGCCGCATTTCGACCTGATCCACCGCGGCATCGGGCCCGACGCGCACACCGCGAGCCTGTTTCCCGGCGAGCCGCTCGTCGACGACCGCGAAGGGATCGCGGCCGCCGTCTACGTGGAGAAGTTGTCCCAGTGGCGCATCACGCTGCTCCCCGGCGTGCTGGAGGCCGCCAGGAACACTGTGATGCTGGTGGCGGGGGCGGACAAGGCCGAGGCCGTGCGCGCGACCTTCCACGAGCCCTATGAGCCCCGCCGGTATCCCGCGCAACTGGCTTCCCTGCACGGCCGCGCCATCGCCTGGTTTCTTGACCAGGCCGCCGCCCGCCTCATCGGTCCCGACTGAGCGCTGACCGAGCCGCGACCGCAAGGGAGCGGTCCGTTGTTAGGCCCGGTCAAACCTCAGGGACCACGACGATCTTGCCGAACTGCTCTTTCCGCTCCAGCCGCTCGTGCGCCGCCCGGATCTCCCGGAGCGGATACACGCGGTCGATCACCGGCTTCACTTGCCCGCGAAAGACGAACCTCAGCACCTGGTGAAGCTCGCCCAGGCTGCCCATGAAGGAGCCCAGCAGCGAGTGCTGCCGGCTGAACAGGAACCGGAGATCGGTCTTCACGTCGTAGCCCGTCGTCGCGCCGCAGGTGACCAGCCGCCCGCCCGTCGCGAGCGACTGCACGCTCTGGGGCCAGGTGGCCGCGCCCACGTGCTCGATCACCACGTCCACCCCGCGCCGGTCCGTGATTCTCCTGACCTCCGCGGCAATGTCCTGCCGGTAGTGGTCGATGACCGCGTCCGCCCCCAGCTTCCGTGCCATTTCGAGTTTCTCCTGGCCGCCCGCGGTGGCGATCACCCGGCACTGGAACAGCTTGGCCAGTTGGATAGCCGCCGAGCCGACGCCGCTCGAGGCCGCCAGCACCAGCACGTCCTCGCCGGGCTGGAGTTGCGCCCGCCCAAACAGCATATGCCACGCCGTCAGGAAGGTAAGCGGCGCGGCGGCCGCCTCCTCGAAGCCCAGTTCGTCGGGGATCGGGATGGCCGCGTATTCGGGCGCGGCCACCAGCTCCGCGTTCCCCCCAGGCACGCGCAGGCCGAACAGTGTGTACTCGGGGCAGAAGTTGTCCCGGCCGGCCACGCACTGCGGGCACTGCCGGCAGCTCAGGCCCGGAGCGAGCAGCACCCGTTGCCCGGCGCGCACCCGCCGGCAAAGCCCGCCCGCCTCGACGATCTCGCCCGCGATGTCGCTCCCCAGAATGTGCGGCATCGCGAAGTTCATCCCGGGGATGCCGCCGCGCACCCACAGGTCCAGGTGGTTCAGCGCGCAGGCGCGCACCCGCACCAGAACCTGGTTCGCCTCGATCCCCGGCTCCGGCGCGTCCTCCCAGGCCAGCGCCTCCGGCCCCCCGTGCTCATGAATACGTACTGCTTTCATGCCTACATTCTTGCGCAGCCGCTCACCTCCGTGGTTGCCCAGAGAGCACCGCTCCTTCACAGTCGCGGTTCGGTGCTGGGGATTACCTGGAAGCACCGAACCGCGCGCGTCAGCAAGCGGTCCACACTGCGGACGGGTATAATCGGAACTCTAAGGCACATGCCAATGAAAACCGCCGGACTTCAAGTTTCCCACCAGGAAGTGCCGCCAGATGCTGCGGTGATCACCCTCACCGGGAAAATGATGCTCGGCGAGAGCGCCGCTGTCGAAAGCCTCATCCTGAGCCTATTGGCGGCGGGCCGCCGCAAGTTCATCGTGGACTTGAGCGGGGTCACGCATATCGACAGCACGGGTATCGGCACGTTCATCGCCGGCCTCGGCAAGGTGAACCAGGCCGGCGGCGCGCTGCTGATGGCCGGCGCCGGCGGCATGGTGCGGGAGGGCTTCCGCGTGACGCGTCTGGACAAGGTCTTCCGCTTCTACCCCGACCTCCCGAGCGCCCGCGCGGCCCTGTGAGCGTAGTGTTCCGCGGCGGGTCCTACGCTGGACAGACAATTCCAAACCCGCCTCCTCCAACCTCGCCGTCGATCTCGTACTCGCAGACGCCAACCACAGGCGTATGATGAAGCGTTCAATTCCCGGCTGATGGACGAGGCCCAAGCCCGATCACGTCTCTTTGCCCCACAGGTGCCTCCAGACGCCCATGGCGGCCGTTGCTCCGATACCAAGGCCGAGGTTTCGTACAAAGGTCCTTTGGCCACGAAAGTCGGGAATGAAGCCGCGATGCGCGGTGATCTCGACCACTCCGTATCCCACACCCAGGGACGCGCCGACATCACCTATGATCCCGTCGGCCCCGTTCAGTTCGCTCGCGCTGAAAGGCCGGCGGCAGACAATCGGGTGAAATCGAGCATCGAAGAACGGCGCTTTCATGCCGGCCGGAAGGGACGGGTATCCCAATCCAATCCCCGCACCAACGACCGAAAACAGGCAGAGGGATCACGCGTTGTAGCTCTGGAACGCGAAGAGCCATGCACCTTCGGTCCAGAGGAGATGATTGACGGAACCTTTGCTTACTCCCGCCACCTGCCAGTCCGACACTGGGCGATCTATTGCAGGCCACACCGGCATACGCGCCGCCTCTCTCCGGGTCTCGGACTTGCCGGCAGAGGAGAATGTATACCGCTCCGTTCGCTGTATGAACTCACCACATTTCAGACGGCATCCGTGCCCTCAGAACACCTCGAACGTCCCTCTCGCGACTATTTGTCCCTCCACGAGAATGTCCACCCGGTACTGGCCGACGGCGAAGGCCCCACCTTCCTCGCTGCCCCAAGTCAGGCTATGGAAGGAGTGAGTCCAGCCGGGCTGCGGGTGGAAAACGTCAGACTGGCGGATCAGCACAGAGCCATCCGGCTTGTACCACAGGGCGACGAAGGGGATCCTCCCCAGAGCGGTTACAGCCGGGTACGAGAGCTCAAGCTCCCAATTGAGGTACCTCGTTCGAGAAGAGCGGAATCTTGTTTGGTACGATCGGAACTTCAGGGCTATTGTCTCTTTACCGGACTCGAAGAACCTCAGCCCCACTACTGTAGCGTTGAGGGAAGGGATTCGGTTCGTGACAGTCCTCAACGCATCGGGCGGCTTCGCGACACCTGCGGCTGGCCCTCCTTCCCGAACGAGCCGAAACCCCATGGAGGCGTCGCCAGCCCCCAGCACGGACCTGCTACGCGAAGCCGCCCGGCAAAAACTCGACGGCGTGAGCCAGGAACCGCCGCGTATCACTCGCGCCTGCCCCGACCCGGGTCCTGGCGGGTCCGGCTCCGGGCTACTGCGATAGTAGCTCTCGTCATACCAGTCCTGGCACCATTCCCACACACTGCCGAGCATATCGTACAGCCCCCACGCGTTGGGCCGCTTCGTGCCCACCGGATGGGTCTGCTTGTCCGAGTTCCCGTCGTACCACGCCGTCGAGGCCAGCTCCTCCGAATCCCCTGTCGATCCCGCCCGCGCCGCGTATTCCCACTCCGCCTCCGTCGGCAGGCGGTAGCGGTAGCCGTCATTCATCGCGTTCAGCTTTTGAAGAAAGTCCTGGATGTCGCCCCAACTCACGCTCTCCACGGGCAGGTCCGGGCCTTTGAACTGGCTGGGATTATTGCCCATCACCTTCCCCCACTGTGCTTGCGTGACCTCGTACTTGCCGATCTCGAAAGCCTTCGTGATCCTCACCCGGTGCACCGGCTTCTCATCGGCGTCTCCGTTCTCCGAGCCCATCGGGAATTCGCCCGCCGGGATTCGCACGAACTCGATTCTGCTCTCTCCGGCGAGCGCTGGGCCGAGGACCTGCACCTGTGCCGTCCCTTTAGCCTCCACGCCGAGGCGCCGCGCCGTAACGGTGTAATTCCCCGATGACACGGGCTTGACCGCCCGGCTTCCGGTCGCGCTCACCTGGCCCACGCCGTCATCGATCTCCACGGAATCGGCGTTCTCAACCTGCCAGCTCAGTGTGGTCTCCCCTCCCGCCGGGATGCTGGCCGGGTTCGCCTCGAACTTCACAATCCGGGGCGGCTTCGCGACTTCGACCGTGAGTTCAGACGTCTTCTGTCCCCCCGCTCCCGCAGCCACCAGCTTGTAGGTAGTCGTCGCTTGCTGCACAACCTTCCGCGATCCCTCTGCTGGGACGCGTCCGATCCCGGGCTGAACCTCGACGCTATCGGCGTCCTTGACACGCCACCTGAGCTCGACTCCGGCCCCCTCGAAGATGGTCTGCGGGTTGGCGCTGAACTCCTCAATTACCGGTGGCTTCCGGACTTCGACCGTGAGTTCGGACGTCTTCTGTCCCCCGCCTCCCGCAGCGACCAGCTTGTAGGCAGTCGTCGCTTGCGGCACAACCTTCCGCGATCCCTCCGCGGGGACGCGTCCGATCCCGGGCTGGACCTCGACGCTATCGGCGTCCTTGACACGCCATTTGAGCTCGACTCCGGCCCCCTCGAGGATGGTCTGTGGGTTGGCGCTGAACTCCTCAATTACCGGTGGCTTCCGGACTTCGACCGTGAGTTCGGACGTCTTCTGTCCCCCGCCTCCGGCAGCGACCAGCGTGTAGGCGGTCGTCGATTGCGGCATGACCTTCCGCGATCCCTCTGCCGAGACGCTTCCGATCCCGGGCAGGACCTCGACGTTGTCGGCATCCTTGACACGCCATCTGAGCTCCACTTCGGCGCCCTCTGCGACGGTCCGTGGGTTGGCGGCGAACTCCTCAATCACAGGGACCTTCTTGGGCGGGGTCTTCCGCAGTAGCGAAACGATCGCGGCGGGCGCTCCGGCCGCACGCAGCCGGGCGGCGGCAGCCCCATCCACCTCGAAGCTGATGCCGCAGGTCGTGATGAACAGCTCGATCCGCGCCTCGGGCACGTGCGACTGGATCAGGTCCACGAGCCGTTCCTCGCTCAGCGGCCCGCGGCACCGCACCGGCGACTGGGCGCGAAGGAACCCCGCCCACAAAAGAACGAATATCCAAATGAAGCGCATTCGACGCATAGCTACCTGTCCATAATGCTGTGCCGAATTCTCTACCGCAACCTCTTCTCCGCCTCGTCGGCCGCTCTGGCGGCAGCGATGCCCTTCTTTGCTCGCGCGTTGCCGGGTTCGGCGGCGAGCACCTGTTCAAAGGCCGTTATCGCGGCCTCGTATTCCCCGTTCTTGTACAGCCGCTGTGCCGTCCGCAGAGCGTCCTGGGGACGTGCTCCACCGTCCCCCGTTAGGCGCAGCTCAGCTTCCTTGGCGGCCCGTGCTTCAGCGATACCCGCCTGCGCCTGGCGGTTGCCGCTGTCAGCCGCCAGTATGGCCTGATAGGCCGCGATCGCGTTGTCATAGAGCCCCTGGTTGATCAAAACACGGGCCTTGGCCAACCTCGCCTGGAGCTCCTGAGAAGGGCCGGAGGGGCCAGTTGGCTTGGCAACGCTCACCGCCACCCGAGCGCCAAGCGTCTCCCCGTTCCGGACAGCTTCCAGCGTGTATGTCGTGGAGACTTTCGGATGCACCGTTATCTCGCCTGCCGGCGGTACCGAGCCGACACCCGGCGCGATCCGGGAGCTATCGGCACCCGTCACCTTCCACCTCAGCACCACAGGTTGCAGCGGCTCCGCAGCCTCCCTGTCGGAAGTGAACTCGACGATCCGGAGCCGCTCGGTCCTCCCCTGAGTGAGCCAGAATCCTCCCACGATCACCGCGAGGCCGGCAGCGGCGACCAGCAAGGCGACCAGCATACGGCGCCGGTCTGCGCGCTCCGGCTCGGTTGATAAGCCCAAACTCGGCAACTCCAAGTTGGTGTCCGAACGGTCCGCGGTCTCCTCCTCCCGAACGGGGGTTGGCGTAGCGGAAGGCTCTGTCAACGCCTGGAGGGGTTCGCCGCTCTCCTCACTGGGTTTCTCCTGTTCGGGCGGGACCGAAACGGGCGGAGGAGCCGGTGCTGGAACGATGTCCGTAAACGCGTTGGTAAAGCCCACTTCCGTGGCGAATTCCGGCTGGGCGTCACCTGATTCCTCCGCCGCCGCGACACCCGGCTCAGCGCCGAGCGCCGTTCGCGCCACCGGCTCCCGCGCCTCCTCCTCCGGCGCCGCGACACCCGGCTCAGCGGCGAGCGCCGTTCGCGCCACCGGCTCCCGCGCCTCCTCCTCCTCCTCCGCGACACCCGGCTCAGCGCCGAGCGCCGCTCGCGCCACCGGCTCCCGCGCCTCCTCCTCCTCCGCCGCGACACCCGGCTCAGCGGCGAGCGCCGCTCGCGCCACCGGCTCCCGCGCCTCCTCCTCCTCCGCCGCGACACCCGGCTCAGCGCCGAGCGCCGCTCGCGCCACCGGCTCCCACGCCTTCTCCTCCGCCGCCCCGCCACCCGGCTCAGCGGCGAGCGCCGTTCGCGCCACCGGCTCCCACGCCTCCTCCTCCGGCGCCCCGCCACCCGGCTCAGCGGCGAGCGCCGTTCGCGCCACCGGCTCCCGCGCCTCCTCCTCCTCCGCCGCGACACCCGGCTCAGCGGCGAGCGCCGCTCGCGCCACGGGCTCCCCCGCCTCCTCCTCCGGCGCCGCGACACCCGGCTCAGCGGCGAGCGCCGTTCGCCCCACCGGCTCCCACGCCTCCTCCTCCGCCGCCGCGACACCCGGCTCAGCGGCGAGCGCCGTTCGCGCCACCGGCTCCCACGCCTCCTCCTCCGGCGCCGCGACACCCGGCTCAGCGCCGAGCGCCGTTCGCGCCACCGGCTCCCACGCCTCCTCCTCCGGCGCCGCGACACCCGGCTCAGCGGCGAGCGCCGTTCGCGCCACCGGCTCCCACGCCTTCTCCTGCGCCGCCGCGACACCCGGCTCAGCGCCGAGCGCCGTTCGCGCCACCGGCTCCCGCGCCTCCCGCGCCTGTTCCTCCACAGATGGAACCGGCACGGCAGACCCCTCGCCAGGTGTAGGCTGCGGCGGCGGGGCGAGACCGAAATTGGCGCCGAAGGCGCAGAAGGCGCAGAGATCGAGGCCCGGCTGCGCCACTCCTCCGCACTGCTGGCAGCGGCCTCCGCCGGGCTGGGGCGGAGGGACCGGTTCCCGCTGGGACTCCGGCGCCTTGAATCCCCACACGGGTGGCTCGGGGGTCGCTTCAGCGGACTTCGGAGGCAGGGACACCGGCGGGGAAGGCGGTGGCGGTTCCGGCGCGACGGCTGGCGGCGCAGGCCTCGCGCTTCGGGCCGGGGTCGAGCCTGAACTCGTGAGACCCTTCCGCGACAGCGGGCTCCAGTCCGGGCGAGTGTCGCAAGCCGCCAGCAACTCCGCCACGAACTCCCCACAAGTGGCGTATCGGTTGCCCGCTTCCTTGGCTAGTGCACGCCCGAACACCTCGGACACCGCCGCGGGCAGCGTCGGATTCACCGCGTGCGCATTCTCAGGCGGGTCCACCATGATCCGGTAAAACAGCGTTTGGATGGAGTCCGCCAGGAACGGACGCCGTCCCGTCAGCATCTGGAAAGCGATCACCGCCAGTGCGTACTGGTCCGCGCGGGCGTCCACTCCCTTGCCCTGGATCTGCTCGGGCGGCATGTAATGTGGCGTGCCGATCACCATGCCCGTTTGCGTCATCGAAGCGAGGCCGCTGAAACCCTTCGCGATCCCGAAGTCGCAGATCTTCACGATTTCGTTGTCTTCGAGCATGATGTTGGCGGGCTTGACGTCGCGGTGGATGACGCCCTTCTTGTGCGCGTAGTTGAGAGCGGCGGCGGTCTCCCGCAGAATCTGCCGGATCCGCTCTTTGTCGACCGGGGTATCGGCCAGCAGCAGTTTCTCGAGCGTGGGGCCGTTCACGAACTCCATGGCGATGAACGCCACCCCTTGCTCCTCACCGACGTAGTAAATGGTGACGATGCCGGGGTGCTTGAGGATGCCGGCGGCGCGCGCCTCGCGGAAGAGACGGCCGCGGAGCTGCTCCTGCTCGTCCGGATCGATCATATCGGCGAAGCGGATGATCTTGACGGCCACCTCCCGGCCGATGTGTCGATCCATGGCGCGGTAGACCACCCCCATGCCTCCGCGCCCAACCTCGCCCACGATCTCGTACGGCCCGATCCGTTCCATGGTCAATAGCGGTTCCCCGGAGAATTCTATCACTATATGGGAAGCTCGGGGACGGCCGGCGCCTCCGGCGGAGGCGGCTCCTCAGCCAACGCCGGCGCGGCAGCGACGCCCCGGTAGATCTCCAACTGGCTCCCGAAGAACAGCAGCTTTACCCCGATGCGGCCCAGAACGAACGCCTGTTGCAGCACCAGGAGCAGTGCCATCCACAGCGCCAGGTTCCGCGGAATGAATCCGCAGACCGCGCCGTAGGCAAGCGCCAGCACTACCGCGATGAGCGCCACCATTCCGTACGTGGCGGTCGTCGCGCCCAGGTTCCGGAACACCAGCTTCACCGACCCGAGGGCCGCCCGCCACGATTTCCGGCTGTCCTCCACCACCAGCCGGATCTTGGCGTAGTCGAAGATCATGTTGACCACCAGCAGCAGCAGGACCGTCAGCCCCGTGCGGAACCAGCCGAAAATCACCAGCGGCCGCTCCTCCATTCCCTGGCCCCAGATGCTCTTGCCCAGCGCTTTCAGAGCGACGCTCACCGCCACCACGACTCCGTAGAACACCGCGGACACCAGCAGCAGCCGGAACAGCCTCCAGAAATTCCTGCCGCAGCCTTCATAGAACAGCCCCGGCCGGTATAAACCTTCCTCCGACGCAAACACCGTCAGCGCGCCGCCCGCGAGGAACGTGCTGAGCAGGACATACCCCGCCGCCACCAGCGCGATCAGCGGGGGAAACACATCGAGCGGCAGCCCGCCGGTTTCGTTCAGCATCTCGACCAGCCACTGTGGGTCGAAGTTCTCCAGCATCCGCTCCGCGTACAGGCTGTGCCCCAACTCGCTGTACAGAATGGCCCCGGCCGGCAGCGCCACCGCCAGCGCGAACACCAGCGTGTAGAACCAGAAAACCAGCGGCATCCGCCCGGCCCGGATCACCGCCCTCGCGCCTCTCGAAATCGCTCGAATCGGCCTCATGATCCCGTCCTCTCGTCCTGTCCCGCGTAACTGCTGGCCGCTTGCTGACGCGCGCTCTGTGCGGGACATCATAGCCGAGCCGCGACCGTAAGGGAGCGGACGCTATGAAATGCCGCCCGCCGTAAGCAGCAGGCTCTCGGCCCAGAACAGCAGGTTCTGCCACCACTTGAAGAGCGGCTTCGCCGCCACGTCCTCCCGGTAGCTGTTGTTGGCGAAATTGACGTCCAGCAGAATCTTCCGTCCGGGATCGACCTCCACCGATTCCACCTTGGCCGGGCCCGTGAACGTGTACTTCACCCAGCGATACTCGCCGTCCCACTTGCGATCGGCTGTCTTGCCGTCGGCGAACCGCACGCGGATTTCCACCGGAACGATGGCCTCGCCCTCGCGCCGGATCTTCACCACGGACTCGTACTGCTGCTTCTTCTTGTCCCCGGTTTCCCGGCTCTCGACCTCGCCCACTTTGTAGTCCACCACGTTCGAACCGTAGACGAACTGGTCGAAAAACCACTTCAGGTCCTGGCCCGAGACTTCGTTAGCCACCTGGATGAAATCGCGCGTGCTCGGGTGCCGGTAGCGCCAGCGCTGGAAATACGTGCGCAGGATGCGCGCCATTGTCGCCTCGCCGAGGTAGTTCTCCAGGGTGCGCAGCGTGAGGCCCGCGCGCGCGTAGGAGTTGATGCCGTAACTCGATCCGTCGTAGTATTCCCAGACGTTGCGCAGCAGGCTGTCGGTCTTGGCGCCGGACAGGTACGCCCCACGGTTGAGCGCGTCCCAACCCACTCCCGGACCGCGCAGCCAGCGGCTCCACGACGAGAGGTCCTGCGGGCCGTACACCTTGTCGAGAATCTTACTCGTCGAATACGTGTTGAATCCCTCGTCCAGCCACGCCTCCTCAAACTCGTTGTTGGCCACCATCCCATACCAGAACTGGTGACCGAATTCGTGCACCACCACCATCTCCGGCGACTGCCGCCGCTCCGAAACCATCCAGCGTGTGCCCGCCGTGAAGAGAGTGGGGTACTCCATGCCGCCCGCGGCGCCGCCGCCGTAGGGTGGGTCCACTAGCGTGATCGTGGGGTAGGGATACTTGCCGTACCACAGCCCGAAGTACTTCAGCCCCGCCCGCAGCGCTTTGAAGTGCCGCTCGATTTGCGCCGCGTGTTCCGGTTGGATCAGCAGGATCATCCGCACCATCTGGAGGCTCGCCTCTTTTTCCGGGATGCCGAGCAGTTTCGCCGTCTCCGCCAGCTCGCGCCCGCTCACCTCGCGCTCGGGCTCGAACGCGCGCTCGATCCGCAGGAACAGCGGCGAGGCGGTCCAGGCGAAATCGTGGACGTCTTCCTGCACGAACCGGTAGGTGGCGGTCTTGGCCGCGGGGTCCTCGCGCCGGCTCTCCTGGACTCCGGTCGCGCCCACCACGTAGTTCGACGGCACGGTGAGCGAGACCGCGTAGCGGCCGAAGTCGGCGTAGAATTCGCTGTTGGCGTGGAACTGGTGGCAGTTCCACTGGCCGCGGGTTGCGTAGCGCTGGCCGGCCTTCTCCCATACCCCGATCTTGGGGAACCACTGCGCCACCATGTAGAAATCGCCGTGGTAGCCGGTGCGGGCGCTGACGTGCCCCAGCTTGGTGTGAAAATCGATCTCCAGGCTGATCGAGCGGCCTGCCTTGAGCGGCTCGGGCAGCGTCACCGCCATCACCGTGCGGTCCTCCGCGTTGTCGTCGTCCGGATGTAGGAAGCGCATGGACTTGGTCAGGTCCGCGCCGCCCGCGATCCGCAGGCTCTTCACGTCGATCCATCCGAGTGCGTCCTTCTCCGGGTGCCCGTCCGCCTCGTGCTGAAACGTGCTCTTCTCGTCGCGGAACGCGTTCATGTAGAGGTGGAACCGCAGTTCGCGCACTTCCTCCGATGAGTCGTTCAGCCAGGTCAGGGTCTCGTGTCCCTCCACGGCCCGCAGCTTGGTGTCGAGTCTCGCCGATATCTCGTAATTCACGATGCGCGCCGCCTCGCCGCCCCACGCGGCCCCCAGCGTCATCGCCACCACAACGCACAACCAAACGGTTCTCTTCATAGCCTGTCCGGAGAATATCACAGCGGGACTGGCGATCCAGTACTCGTTCCTTCCCGCCTGGTACCGAGGCTTCTTCCCCGGGGCCTGGATTGGGCGCACCCTGACAGTACAGGCCAACCAATTTGCGAAACCTCCTTTCAACAATTCTCTTTGCGGTGCTGGCATTCATCGGCACTGTTGCCACCGCAACGGCGACCACCTTCACTACCTCCAGCTCCGGCCCGTTCTTCGCGGTCGCCAGTCTTCCCGAGCCAGCTTCGCTGCTACTCGTCGGCCTCGGCCTGACCGGCCCGTCCCTGGCAGCCCGGCGCCTCAGGAAGTAGGGCGGACCTCCGGTCCGCGGGCCGACGTCCCCGTCGGCCCCCACGCCAAGAGAACATCCCCACCATTTTCATCCCCCAGGGGTCGCGCGCCGCGCCATAGCGCCGACTGTCACCGGTTCTTCAGCACCCTTCTAGTACTATGCTAGACTATCCATTGGACTCACCTATGCCCACCCTCTACGTGGAGAACGTTCCGGAGGATCTGTACCAGGCTCTGCGCGACCGCGCCCGCGGGCATCGCAAATCCATCTCGGCCGAGGTCCTTGCCCTCCTGGAGGAGAACATCCCCACCTCCGCGGAACTGGCTCGCCGCAAGGAATTCCTTAAGCGTGCACGGCGGCTACGCGCCCGGCCCTCTCCCGCGGCCGGCCCTTTTCCAAGTTCTGAAGAACTCCAGCGCGAGGACCGCACCCGGTGACCGCCTGCGTCCTGGACGCGAGCGTCGCTGCCAAGTGGTTTCTGCCGGGCGCGGGCGAGACCCTGGCGGCGGAAGCGGCCGAACTCCTCGAGGCTTACGCCGCCGGCCGGCTCCGCTTCCTGGTTCCGGACCTCTTCTGGCCGGAGGTCGGCAACATTCTTTGGAAGGCGCTGCGCCAAGGCCGTATGTCGCGGACATCGGCCGAGGAGGCCATCGCGAGCCTGCAAGAGAGGAAACTCGCCACCGCGCCCACCGCCCCGCTGCTCAAAGACGCCTTCGCGATCGCCGCGACGCATGAGCGAACCGTATACGACGGCATCTACGTCGCCCTCGCCGTTCATGCGAACATGCCGCTCGTGACAGCCGACGAAAGACTCGCAAACGCCCTGGCCGCCCGCTTTCCCATCCGCTGGTTAGGCGCGCTGTAACGGCCAACTGAACCGGGCGCCCGCAACCGAGGGACTCCCGCGGCCGCCGGTAGGATGGGGCTCCAGCCCCGTCCCGGAGGTTGCCCCTCCAGTGCACCTTCATCCCCAGGGCTGGCACACTGCCCCATAGCGCGGACTGTCACCGCAATTACAATGTAAAGTGATGTCCCTGGCAACTCTCTCGGCCAAGAACCAGATTGTGATCCCGCGCGAAGCTCGCGAAGCCTTGCGCGTGAAGGCCGGCGACAGGCTCCTTGTAGTCGTCCGGGGAGACAGGGTCATCGTCCTCCAGAAACCAAAAGAACACCACACTGCGATTCGGGGGCTGGGCGCTCAAACATACCCCGGCGGCTACCTTCGGAAGGAACGGAAGAGTTGGGACTGACGCGTCTCCGCGCCGCACATCGTCTGCGGCCCTTTTGGACGCGCTCCAAGCCGCGACCGCAATCCGTGCGCCCGCAACCGGCGTGGTGACGAATGATCCGGTATTCGAGCGGGGGGCTTTCGAGACGCTGGTGCTGGACCACCTGCTCTGATCTGCTACGCTGCTCGAAACAGCAGCAGATCCAGACTGAACGTCACTCGCATCGCTTGGGCCGGCTGCGCTTGCATCGGCCGATAGATCGAAAGCAAGACGTCGTGAACGGCGGCGGCATCCAGATCCGCCGCGGTGGTGACGCGGCGCCGATCGGCTAGCGTGAAGCCGTTCGCGAATGTCTCGACGGTTCGGGCCACGCGATCGCGGCCCGCTCCGCGCAACTCGACCAGATCCTCGGGGGCGGGAAGGGCGACCAGGAGGCGTCCGTCCTCGCGCAGGACACGCCGGAATTCGCTCGCATTCATCCGTGCCGTGATGGACAGAACGATCGAGAACGAGCGGTCGGCGTACGGCACGAAGCGATCGGCATTGGCCACGATCCACTCGCATTCGCGGTAGCGCCGCGCCGCGGCATCAATGGCCGGAATCGAGATGTCTACTCCATGCGCGCTAAATCCGGTCTGGCGAGCGAGGGTGCCGAGGTAGAAACCGTCGCCGCAGCCGGCATCGAGAACGATGTCGCCCGGCAATGCGGCCACGATCTCCGCGATCGCGTGCAGCAGCAGTCCGGTCACGCCGCGATCGTGCAATCGCCGCCGCCCTGCGACAGCGGCAGTCGTATCGCCCGGCTGCTTGGATCGCCGATCCTGCGGCTGAAGCAGATTGATGTATCCGCTGCGCGCGACGTCGAAGGAATGTCCGCGCGCGCACTGCAGTCGCCGCTCCTCGCGCACCAGCGCCACGCGGCAATTGCGAACCGGGCACACGAGCATGCGTTGAGTGTAACGGATGCCGGGAAGCCGAGTCCTGTCCGTCCGGCCCCGTCATGCCGACCGGAGCGCCACCGGGCGCAATCGCTTTGGCAGGGTTCCGCGCTGTAGCGGCCCGCCAACTCTCGGTGGACAGCGTCTTCACGCGGCAGTCGTTGCTACGGCCGGTAGACGGTCAGATCCGTCGCTGCGAAGTCATTGCCCGTCGCCAGCACAGGCTCGCGGCGAGATTCCGCCAGCGCATACACCGCACAATCTCCGAAATTGAGCTGCGCCGGGTGTCCCATTCCTTTTCCGAAGCGCCCAAACGCCGTGATGGCCAGTCTCGCCTGGTTTTCATCGAACGGGACCACCTCGCTCACCAGTTCGTCCACCAGTTGGTACAACAACGTGAGCGCGGCCGCGCCAAGTCGGGCCCGAAGGACCATGCCCGCTTCGAGGAGCGATACCGACGAGATGATCCGGTCGCCCGCCGGCTCGAGTGCGTCCAGCAACCGCTGCCGGGATGGCTCCCCGAGGGCAATCGCGATCAGCGCCGACGTGTCGATCACCATCAGCGCGGAATCCCAAATGCGTCGTACCCAAGAATCTCTTCGGCGGTACGGGCGTCGACGATCGGAAGAGCGCCCAACTGAGCGCAGAGAGCATCCACTTTCGCCCGATTCAGGGGCCGTCCCGTCTTCTGGAGCTTCTCTTCCAGAGCGGAAATCACGGCGTCGCTGAGGGTCACGCCCATACGCCTGCTGACCTGCTCGGCCAAACGATGAGCGGCGGGATTCTTGACATACAGCGTCCGCCGCGCCTTCCTCGCTGTCTTTCGCGTCCCCATGATCTCCATTGTAAGGCAATCCCAAGGGATATACCAGGGTCTCCGGCCGAACGGATGGAGTCCGTGAAGCCCCGGCCACCCCCGTCCCCGCGGCGTACAGCCGCTGCGTGAGCCGTGCGGGAGTGGGCGGGGGTCGGAAATCGCCTTCAGTCGTAGCCGCATCCACGAGAAGTAGAAGCCTTCATGGCCGTGGTGGGCGGCCCATGCGGCTCGGGAGGAATCTCCACAATGTAGCGCCCTCATCCCAAGTGATCCGGCCGAGGACTCGGATGTAAGTACGGTCTTCGTTCTCACTGAAGGCCACCTCGGCAATTTTCGAAAGTTCAATCATGAGGCGCTGACCGGAAGAAACCTTGTGAAGCTCGGCTCTTTCCTTGTCCACACCGGCAAGAACAAAGTCGGGGTACGGGTCAGGGTCTTTCGGGTAGAGACGGATGTGCTGACGCTGCAACCCACTGAGCCTTTCGTAGAGGCACGGTACGCGGTGCTCTCGCAATTGCATCGTAGACATCAGCTCGTCACAGCCCGGGCAGCGAAGAAGCTTGGGCCGCCCCGGGCCTGCATGTGGAGTCTGTTGACGCGCCGTGTGCGGGGCGGCAGCCGCCAGTAGTACCGGCTTTGGCAACGCCGCCGCGACGAGTGCGGCGTTCATTTTGTTGTGGCAGTGCGGGCATTCATAAACGAAGTACTGCGGGGTGTCCATGTCTAAAGTAAACCACAGCGGTCCGCCGTTGTCAATAGTAAACCGCTGCGGTCATGCGGGCATCCCTCAACAAGTGTGCCTGGATAAGCTACAGCTGAACTACTTGCCGAGACCAGCGCCTGACGGTACTATGATTCGCGTGCACGCCCTGTATCAGCGACTTCGCGAGCTCGATTGGGACACGTTTCAGCGGCTTGCTTTTCAACTGCTCGCAGAGAAGCACCCTGGATTGACGATTCGGCACGTCGAAGGGAGTGGTGGCGACTGTGGCCTCGACTTCTTCGCTGGTCAACTGGACGAACACCCCACGATTTGGCAGTGCAAGCATTTCCCGAACGGCTTGCGCGCCAAGCAACGCCCTCAGGTGACCAAGTCGCTTCGGACCGCCGTGCACCACTTCCATCCCGCCCAGTGGATTTTAGTGGTCTCGATCGACCTTGATGCAGCCGCGAACCGATGGTTCCAGAAGCTCCAGGGATCATACGCCAACAGGTGTTCACTGGGCCTCTTCCAGGCTTCCGATATCGTTCGTGAACTCGTCCATCGCCGGAACCTCAGGGACGCCTTCTTTCCCGGTGCCGTGCTGGACACGATCACGCTGCAGCGAGCGCTGAAAGGACTGCACCTGGCCAATGGTGGCGATCTCGACCATCTCGCACAGGATCGTATCGGGGAGTTGATCGCGCGCTTAGAGGAAGCGGATGCACGATTCAACTACCAAATCGTGTATGGTCCCAATGTGGGCGCTGATATCGCGACAGCACCGCCGAACCACCCGCTGCTCGTGGCGTCGGTAGTGAGCGACGACAAAAGGATCGACGTGTTCGTACGAGATCTCCAGGCAGTCCGTCTCGACCCGCCACGGCTCACATTCGACGTGAGGTCCTCAGGGTTGAGAAAGATCAACGAGCTCCTGCGAACCGGGCGGCCACAAGAACTCGACAGCGAGGAGATATCCCGAGCCAACTCAACCTTCGACTTCCTTCTGCCCGAGCAGGACATTTCCGGTTGGAGAGTAGTCCTGCGGCCGGCGCAAGAGATTGCACCGCGACGCCTTCCGCTTAGGCTCACGTTCGCTAAAGACGATGTGCTGATCCGATATGAGTACGTGCAGTTCTGCGTCGTCCGCACCGGTACGGAAGAGTCAGAGATCGAGTCTACATCGCCGCTGCCGTTTGTGCTGTCGCTCGTGCTGCCGAGCACCACAGGAGCGGGATCCAGTTGGGAATGGAGATTCAGGTTTGAAGGGGTGCACGTACGTGATGCGGCCAAAGCAGTCCAGGCCTTATCCTTGTTGCGAGACGGCGGATCGTTGGAACTCTATGCTCTGGATGCAGGACAGGTCCTCGGCACGGTCTCTCGCAACCTGACGACATCAATACGGACGGATACCATCGAGAGAGTAGTGGTTGCCGCGGCAGCGGTCTGCGACAAGTACGACGTGGACCTCCACATGCCAAAGAGCATTCGACTGGCGGACATAAGAGCGATTGAATTGCTGTTGGCAATCGCCAACGGTACGCCGATGGCCGCCAGCGATTTCGAGGCTCGACTCGTGAAAAGCGCCGAGCACGAGGCTAATGTCAATTCAAGCATCGCGCAAGCGCTGCAGTTGATGTCGAGTGCGGATCGCCTTGAACCAAACCCTGTGGTCTTCGGAGTGCCGGTCGACACCGGTCCGGTAACGCTGCACGCGAGCGGGGCAAGAATCAAGCACCCGGCAGAGTTCCTGCAGCGATACGCATCAGCGAAGTACGGCGACGCCGTGCCGATTGCCTTCAGTGTTCAAGAGGTCCGGGCGCATCGCGGTCCAGTCAACCGTCAAAAGCTTTCGATCAAACCTGAGCCTTAGCGCGAAACCCTGTTCACCCGAGTGGCCGCGTAACGCCCGTCCCCTTGACTTGTCGGCGGCTGGATGCTCGCTGGAGGGACGTACAGTCGGCACGCCGCGTGGCCGAACCGGGGGTATCATCTCTCCGGAGACCGTGGGTGACTCGCGCTCCCCGTGTGAACGAGGCGAAGGTTGCGGCAAACCTCATGCGGAAAGCAGCCGGCCCTTGGCCTCTGGGATGGGGAGCCCAAGTTCCCGGGCCGTTTCCAGCCATTCCGCGATCGCGGTCTCGACGTTGCCAAGAGCCTCCTGGGGCGTGGCGCCGTCGGCAGCGCAGCCCGCCAGTTCCGGGACTTCGGCGAGGAGGGCTCCGGCGGCTAGTGAGGCTGGTGAGTTGGGTGTGTTTCCCGCCCATCCCGCTTCTTATCTCCCGCATTCCCAATCATCAAGCCGGTTCTTCCCTCTGGCTGACCCTCGCCTCGGCCTACAATGAGGGCGGTGCCCGTCTCCGGGCGCCCGGCAGCCGGAGACCCCCGCCGCCCGAACATGAAATTGACGAAACAAACCCAAATCCAGACCCCCGGCCCGGCACCGCGCCTCCGCTCACCCTCCGCTGCCGACCCCCAAACAGATTTGACAAAACAAACCCAAATCCGGACCCCCGCCCCGGCGCCACGCCTCCACTCGCCCTCCGCTGCCACCCCCCAGACGAAATTGACGAAACAAACCCAATTCCGAACCCCCGGCCCTGCGCCGCGCCTCCGCTCGCCATCCGCTGCCGGCCCCCACACGAATTTGACGAAACAAACCCAATTCCGAACCCCCGCCCCGACGCCACGCCTCCGCTCGCACTCCGCCGCCGGCCCCCACACGAAATTGACAAAACAAACCCAAATCCGCCCCCCGCGCCGCCATCCGGAACGCCCCCAAAAGCCCTCATGCTATATTGGGAATTCCCGCATGCAACTTGAGAAAGTCTATGAGCCCCAACGGTTTGAGCCGCATTGGGCGCAGTGGTGGATCGACTCGGGCGTCTTCCGCGCCTACGCCAACGGACCGGGCCGCCCCTTCTCGCTGGTAATCCCCCCGCCCAACGTCACCGGCAACCTGCACATCGGGCACATGCTCGAGCACACCGAGATCGACGTCACCATCCGCTGGCACCGCATGCGCGGCGACAACACCCTCTGGCTGCCCGGCACCGATCATGCCGGCATCGCCACCCAGATGCTGGTCGAGCGCCAGCTCGCCGCCGAGGGCCTGGACCGCCGCACGTTGGGCCGCCCGGAATTCGAGCGCCGCATCTGGGCCTGGAAGGAACGCTACGGCGACACCATCAAGCGCCAGATGATCCGCCTCGGCGCAAGCTGCGACTGGTCCCGCGAGCGCTTCACCCTGGACCCCGGCCTCTCCCGCGCCGTCCGCGAAATCTTCGTCCGCCTTTTCGAGAAAGGCCTCATCTACCGCGGCGAGTACATGGTCAACTGGTGCCCGCGCTGCCACACCGCGCTCTCCGACCTCGAAGTGCCCCACGACTCGGTGGCCGGCAGCCTCTGGCACATCCGTTACCCGGTCACCGGCGCCTCGCGCTACCTGGTGGTGGCCACCACGCGCCCCGAAACCATGCTCGGCGACACCGCCTGCGCCGTCAATCCCACCGACCAGCGCTACCGCGATCTCCACGGCAAAACCGTCCAGTTGCCGCTCATGAACCGCGAGATCCCCATCATCCTGGATGAAGTGGCGGACCCGCAGTTCGGCACCGGCGTCGTGAAAGTCACACCCGCCCACGACCTCAACGATTTCGAGGCCGGCCGCCGCCACAATCTGCCCCAGATTCAGGTCATCGACGACACCGCGCACATGACCGCCGGCGCCGGGCCCTACGCCGGCCTGGACCGCTTCGAGGCCCGCAAGCGCATCGTCGCCGACCTCGACGCCCTCGGCCTCATCGCGAAGATCGAGCCTTACCAGGTGAGCCTGGGCAAGTGCCAGCGCTGCAAGACCCCCGTCGAGCCGCTCATCTCCACACAGTGGTTCGTCAAGACCAAGCCGCTGGCCGAGCCGGCCATCCGCGCCGTCGAGGACGGCCGCATCCAGTTCACCCCCGACAACTCCACTAAGACCTATTACGAGTGGATGTACAACATCCGCGACTGGTGCATCTCGCGCCAGCTTTGGTGGGGCCACCGCATCCCCGCCTGGCACTGCCAGGACTGCCGCCAGATCCTGGTGGCCCGCGAGGCGCCCGCAACCTGCGCCTGCGGCTCCACCCGCCTCGAGCAGGACCCCGACGTCCTGGACACCTGGTTCAGCTCCGGCCTGTGGCCCTTCTCCACCCTCGGCTGGCCCGAGGAAACCGAGGACCTCCGCACCTACTACCCCACCTCGCTGATGATCACCGGGTTCGACATCCTGTTCTTCTGGGTCGCCCGCATGATCATGATGGGCCTCGAGGCCACCGGCGACGTCCCCTTCCGCGAAGTCTACATACACGCGCTAGTCCGCGACCCCGAGGGCCAGAAGATGTCCAAGACCCGCGGCAATGTCGTCGATCCGCTGGAAGTCACCGAGAAGTACGGCACCGACGCGGTCCGCATGTCCATGCTGCTTGGCGCCGCCCCCGGCACCGACATCGTCCTCACCGAAGAGCGCATGTTGAGCGCCCGCGCCTTCGCCAACAAGATTTGGAACGCCGCCCGCTTCATCTTCCTCAACATGGAGCGCTCCGCCGTCCAGCCCTGGGTGCCCGAGGAGTCCGTCTCCTACCGCCCCGAGCCGGTCAGCTCCGGCATCGAGGGCATTCCGCTCGAAGACCGCTGGATCTTCAGCCGCCTGAACAGTTGCGCCGACCTGGTGAACCGCGCCATCGACCGCTACCGCTA
>Ga0187850_10001177_pt1 | contig 29508 bp, 20 predicted proteins | sample June2016WEW_4_15_FD_132436 | JGI IMG/M metagenome (GOLD analysis project Ga0187850, IMG submission 132436) | Peatland microbial communities from SPRUCE experiment site at the Marcell Experimental Forest, Minnesota, USA - June2016WEW_4_150 | ecosystem: Environmental > Terrestrial > Soil >...
CCAGGTGCCCTCGAGGAAGAAGTCTCCGATGCCGAAAGTCCGGTCATTGATGACCCCGTCGAGTCTGAGGTCGGTGTACTGGAGCGGGAGCAGACCATCGACGCCCAGGTAACCGCCGAGCACCTGGACATCGGTGATCCAGATAACGCGGGGCACGTTGGCATAGATGAACGCCCGCGTGTTGAGGCCCCCGATTTCATGACCGCTCGGGTCGTTCAAGCGGTCGGAGTAGTAAAAGTAATTGTAATCCTTCAGGTACACCCCCGGCGGCGGGAGGGAGGCGGCTTTGATGCCCTCGAGGCCCGGCGGGTAGTGCGCCGTGGGTTGGGCCTGGGTGAGCGTGGGCAGCGCGAAGAGCGCTGCGCCGATGAGCAGACAAGTGGATTTGAGTTGCATGATCTGGATTCAGTTTGGGTTTTTGGTTTTTTTTCGGACTGGTGAACTAATTCCAATTCGGGTTGGAATAAGAGCTTGTTTCTGTAGGGCGGGCCTTGCCGCGCGGCGTGGAGCTGGGCGGCTGGGAAGCCGGCCAAACGGGCAGGCTGGAAAGGCTGCCCTACTGAGACAAGCCCTAAACATCCTGCAATTTGCCGGTCAGGTAAGCCTCGTAGGCGCTCAGGTCGAGCAGGCCGTGGCCGGACAGGTTAAAGAGCAGCACCTCTTTGCGGCCGGCCTCGCGCGCCTTGAGCGCCTGCTGCACCACGGCCGCGATGGCGTGGGCCGATTCGGGCGCCGGCACAATGCCCTCGGTGCGCGCAAACAGGGTGGCGTTCTCGAAGACTTTGATCTGGTGATAGGCCTCCGCTTCGATCAAGCCCAGCTTGAGGGCGTGGCTGACCATGGGCGACATGCCGTGGTAGCGCAGTCCGCCGGCGTGGATGGGCGGGGGCATGAACTTGTGGCCGAGGGTGTACATGTAGAGCAAGGGTGTAGTTTCGGCCGTGTCGCCGAAGTCGTAGCGCAACTCGCCCTTGGTCAGGGAGGGGCAGGCGGAGGGCTCGACGCCCACCACGCGGTAACGCTTTTTTTCCTTGATTTTCTTGCGCAGGAACGGGAAGGCCAGGCCGGAGAAATTGCTGCCGCCGCCGCAGCAGCCGAAGATGACATCCGGCTCTTCGCCGGCCAGTTCCATTTGTTTGAGGGCTTCCTGGCCGATGACCGTCTGGTGCAGGCAGACGTGATTGAGCACACTGCCCAGCGAGTACTTGGTGTTGGGGTGCTTGAGGGTGTCTTCGATGGCCTCGCTGATGGCGATGCCGAGGCTGCCGGAGCAGGCCGGGTCTTCGGCCAAGAGCTTGCGGCCGTAGTCGGTCTGGTCGCTGGGGCTGGGATGGACTGTGGCGCCCCAGGTTTCCATCAGCATGCGGCGGTAAGGTTTTTGGTCGTAGCTGACCCTGACCATATAGACGTTGCATTCGAGGCCAAAGAGCTTGCAGGCCAGGGCCAGGGCGGACCCCCACTGGCCCGCGCCCGTCTCGGTGGCCAGGCGCTCGGTGCCGGCCACTTTGTTGAAATAGGCCTGGGCGACCGAGGTGTTGGGCTTGTGGCTGCCCGCCGGGCTGGCGCCTTCGTACTTGTAATAGATGTGGGCGGGGGTTTGCAGGGCCTTTTCGAAGCGCACCGCGCGCAGCAGCGGCGTGGGCCGCCACATGGCGTAGATGTCACGCACCGGGTCGGGGATTTCAATCCACCGCTCCGGGCTGGCCTCCAAGCGCACCAGGTTCTCCGGGAAGATCGCCAGCAGCGCCTCCGGGGGGATCGGCTGCCGGGTGCCCGGGTGCAGCGGCGGGGGCAGGGGTTCGGGAAAATCAGCAAGCAAGTTGTACCAGCTCTTGGGGATCTCAGATTGTGTCAGATCAAAACGTGTTTGCATGGCCAGTCCAGATTCATATTGTTGTCGAGAACGGGCCAACTTTAGACATCATGCGGGCTGATGTCACGAAAAAGTTGCAGAAAATGCGCCCGGGGTGCTTCCGGGCGGTCCTGCCAAGTTTGGGTCGCCGACCGCTGGGAGGGCCGGGGCGCGGAGGGCGGGGCGGCCGGAGCCTCGCCCCACTGAGCTGGGCAGTATAAACGGGTGCATCTTTTGTAGCTGCGCCCGGGGCGGGATGAGGGATATGTTGACACCGACACCGGCTGTTGCTAAGGATGCCAGGGTTGCGGGTGGGGGGCAGTGGGAGAAAGGGCCGGACAGAATATGAGAACGATGCGATCACTTGCGATGCTGGGGGCGCTGGCGGCGCTGGCGCCCGGCGCCGCCTGCCGCGCCACAACCCAGGAAGACGGGGTGGCGCTGGCGATTGTCTATGACACTTCCGGCAGCATGAAGGAGTCGGTGCTCGACAGCGCCGGCAAGGCCGCCCCCAAATATGTCATCGCCAACCGCGCCCTGATGGGGATTGCAGACCGGATACAAGCGTTTGCCACCAACCCGGCCGCGGCCTCGCCCCGGAAAATCCAGACGGCGCTTTTCGTATTCTCCAACGGGGGCGCCCGGGCGGCGCTCCCGCTCGGGCCGTTCGAGGCGGCCGCCCTCCGGAACTGGGCGCGGAGCTTTGCCAATCCCAACGGCAGCACGCCTTTGGGCAACGCGCTGCAGGCCGCCGGCCGATGCGTCCTGGATTCGCCCCTGGCCCGCAAGCACGTGCTGGTGATCACCGACGGTCTGAATACCGCCGGACCGCCACCGGCGGCGGTCATGCCCAAGCTCAAGCAGCAGGCCGAGCAGAAGCAGGCCAGCCTGGGCATATACTTCGTCGCGTTCGATGTGGCTGCCCAGCAGTTCGAGCCGCTCAAGAAGCTCGGCGCGACGGTGGTCGGCGCGGCGGATGAAAAGCAACTTAATTCGCAACTGGAATTCATCCTGCAGCGCAAGGTCCTGCTGGAAGAAGAAGAACCCAAGAAATAACCGAGAGCACCCGAACACCACAAAGGAATCCTATGTTCAGAGCGATTAAACGATTGTTTATTTGGCTGGGGCTGATGGCTGAGAAGGCCACCGAGACGGACGCGATCAACCAGGCGGTGGTCGAGCGCGGCATTCGCGACTCCAAAGCCAAAGCCGACAAGGCCCATTACGCCAACGGCCAACTGGCCGGGCAGATCGCCTTGCTCAAGGACCAGATCAAGCGCCAGGAGCGCCAGCGCGAGGAACTGCAGAGCTTGCTCCAGGCCGCCGCCAACGCCAACGACGAGGCCAACGGCGCCCATTACGCCGAGGAACTCGCCACGCTGGAACAGGACCTCCAGGACAACAAGAGCCAGGCGGACAACCTGGAACAGCTTTACAGGCAGAACACGGAAATCATCGCGGGCAGCCTGCGGGAAATCCAGCGGTTCCAGCGCGAATTCGAGGCCGTCAAGGCCAAGGTCGCCATCGGCCGTTCGCTGGAGGGCCTGGCCGGCATGATGAAAAGCTCGATCAGTGAATTGCAGGGCATGATGGGCGGCGAGCTGGGCCAATCCATGCAGCAACTTCGACAATCGGCGGCCTCCGGCGAGGGCCAGATGCGCGCCACGCTCGACCTGGCCAAGGAAATGGGTTCGGGCATTAGCCTCCAGCAGGAGGCCCGCAAAGCCCGCGGCGCCGCGCTCTTCCAGGAATACAAAAAGAAAATGGGCCTGGTCCAGCCGGAGGCGTCGGCCAGCGCCTCACCTGCCGCCCCACAACCGGAGCGACAGAAGATCGCAGAAAAATGAGCGGAAGTGGCGTGATGGAGGATTGGGATTTCTCTCCATCGCCCCACCCAATTACTCCGCCACTCCATCACGCCACCACTCCATTCCGCATCACTCCATCACTCCAACACTCCAACATTCCATTACGCCATGACTACACGAGGCAAAGTTTTTTTGACGATCCTCCTGTTGGGGGTCGTCGGTTTCGGGGTTTACCGCTGGTGGGACAAAATCGCCCCCCAGAGCAAACCGCAGAACCTGTCCATCAACGTGGACGAAGTGAAGAAAGCCGTCCACGCCCAGGTGAACCCTGACAGCATTCCGCTGCTCATCGGCACAAACCCGGCGAGTTTGGTGGAACGGTCCGGGATTCCGGCCGTGAGCGGGGTCAGCGATTACACCAAAGAAAGCAAAGACGGCAAGCTCATCGTCCAGTTCCCGATCAACGTCTGGCCCGGCTGGGCCCCGATCATCGTGGCCAATGCCGGGCTGGAGCCGAGCGACCAGAGCGTGTTTTACAGGAAGTACGGCTTCTATGTCCGGCTGGCGATTGTGGATGACCCGGTCAAGGCCCGCGACCTCTTTGCCGCCGGCAAGAGCCATATCCTTTGGGGCACGCTGGACATGATCGCGCTGTTCGCCCCGGAGTTGGTGAAGGACTCGCGCACGGTGCCGGTCGTGTGCCAGCAGATCGACTGGTCGGCCGGCGGCGACGGGGTCGTGGCCCGCGGGAACATCCGCAACATCAACGACCTGCGCACGACCGGCGGCAAGCGCAAGAAGGTGGTCCTGGCGCAGAATTCCCCCAGCCATTACCTGATCATGTCGCTGCTGATTGATGCGGGCATTGACCCGGGCGACCTCGATTTCAAATGGGCCGCCGACGCGCCGGCCGCCGCGAAGATTTTCGTCAGCGACCCCACTTACGATGCCTTTGTGGGCTGGTCGCCGGACATCTATAACATCACCGAGCGGGACAAGAACACGCGCCTGGTGGTCACGACCGGCACGGCCAACCACCTCATTGCCGATGTCTGGGCCGTGCGCAATGACTTCTTCCGCGACAACCCGCAAATGGTTTCCGGGCTGGTGCAAGGCATTTTCGAGGGCATCGACCTGGTGCGCAAAGACCCCAAAAATGCCGCGCGCGCCCTCGCCAAGGCCTTCCAGCTCAAAGAGGAGGACTGCATTAACATGGTCGGCAAGGACGGCGGGGTAGCCGAAGGCGACGCGCACCTGACCAACTACCGCGAGAATGCGAAGTTCTTCCTCGACCCTTTCAACCCGGCCAACTTCGAGGTCGTGTGGAACAGCGCCTCGACCATCTACAAGTCGCTGGGCACCATCAGCACCACCGTGCCGGCCGCCAAGGTCAAGGCCCACTCGGTTCTGGCCGGCATGTCCGAGGCCTACAAAGAGGTGCGCGATCTCTCCCAGCCGACCTTCCGACCCGATGCCCTGTCCAAATTGAGCGCCGAGGCCGGCGCCGGACAGGTGCTCACCAAGGCCGTCATGGTCGCCTTCGAGCCCAATCTCTACGTGCTCAACTCCAACTATGACGCCACCATTCCCGCCACCCTGGAGGAAATCGGCAAGCTGGCCGGCAGATTCGGCAACGCCTACATCATCATCGAGGGCAATACCGACGCCAGCCGCAAGGGCATCGTCCCCACCGATCTCGTCCGCCAGCTCTCCTACGACCGCGCCGATGCAGTCCGCAAGGCGATCATGGAGCAATACAAGTTCGACCCAAACAAATTCAAGGTCATCGGCAACGGCTGGGACAATCCCCTGCCCGGCTGCACCGACCCCGGCAACTCCGAGCACAACAAAAAGAACCGCCGTGTGGAAGTGAAGGTCTTCCCGCTGGAGGCCGGCGGGTAGCGGCGAACTGGGTCCGCCGCCGGAAAGGAGCGGCGCTCGTCCTTGATTGCGGAAACAAGCGATGTACTGTCCGTGTTATTGTATGGGCGGCGTTTCCGGCCCGACGGGCCGGTAGAGCCCAGCCCAGGGCTGAGGTCCCGCTTGGCGGGACCGATGCCCTGGGAAGCCGTTCAGAAAACCAAGCGCGCCCTGAAGGGGCGCCAAAACCACAAAGCCACGCCACAATCGCTTGCCGAGGTCTACACACACCTCGTCTTCTCCACCAAACACCGGGAGCCTCGCCTACCGGGAGGAATTCCCGGCGTTTTTGCGCCGTTATGAAATCCAGTACGACGAACGATATGTGTGGGATTGAGGTCTGTAGCGCCCTTTCAGGGCGCGGCGCGGGCGGTGGGAATGAGGCCCCAGGGCATCGGCCTGCCGGCCTCAGCCCTGGGCTGGGTTCTCCCGACGCGTCGGGATTGGGCCGCGACGCAGACCGCTAACGGCGACCCATTCCATCGCTTATCATTGCAGTCTGACACTAGAACGCTTTTCGCTCAGCATTATGCACGAATTTGGCCGGTTCCTGATAGTGGCGGTGGTGTTTGTGGGGGTGCTGACGCTGGTGGTGCGTCTGGCCAGGCTGCACGTGCATGGGGAACAGACTTACAGCCGGGCGCTGGGCCTGACGGCGCTGTTCATCGGCGTGGTCCTGGCGGTGTGGTGGCTCATCACGCGGGGCGAGCCCACCGAGCGCCTGGTCCAGCCGCTGATTCTGCCCAACCCGTTCGAGGTCCTTAAGTCGTTCGTGCCGTTGCACCTCGAGCAGGGGTTGGTGCGCAGCGCCCTTTATTCCTGGCTGCGGGTGACGGCCGGCTTTTTGCTGGCTGCCCTGGTGGCTTTGCCGCTGGGGGTCTATATGGCCACGTTCCCGCCCATCGCCGCTTTCTTTCGGCCCCTATCGCTGGCAGGGGCTTACGTGCCGATTGTGGTGTTCATTCCGCTGAGCATGACCTGGTTCGGCACCGGCGAGGCGCAGAAGATCGGGTTCCTGTTCATCGCCTGTTTTGTGGCGCTGCTGCCGTTGGTGATCAAGGACATTGCGGACGTGCCAACCGCCTTTCTGGACGTGGCGGTCACCAAGGGGGCCACGCAATGGCAACTGGTGCGCGATGTGCTGTTTCCGGTGGCCCAGGCCAACCTCTGGGACCGCCTGCGCGGGGTCTATGGGGTGGGTTGGGGGTGGATCATCATGGCGGAAGTCGTGGTCCGGCCCGAATACGGGCTGGGGGGTCTGATCTCGGTCTCCGAACGGCGGAGCCAGACCGAGGCCATTTACGCCGTCATCATCGTCATCGTGCTCATCGCCGTCGCCTGCGACCAATTGTGGCGCCTGGGCGGCGACCTCCTTTTCCCTTACCGGAGGGACGAGTAATCGTGAGCGAATCCCACAAGCCTCCAGAGGCCACCCACAAACCGGCGGTGCCCGATAGCCCCGCGGCCCCGGCCCCGCCCGGCCCGGGCACATCCGCCGGCGCGCGCCCCGATATCGTCGTTTTCAAAAATGTGACCAAGAGCTTCGGCCACGGCCGGGAGGCCAAGGTGGCGATCCAGGATATTTCCTTTGTGGTCGAAGACGCGCCGAACATGGGGGAATTGGTCACCATTGTGGGCCCTTCGGGCTGCGGCAAGTCCACCCTGCTGCGGATCATCGCCGGCCTCAAGCCTCATTTCCCGCCCTCGGCCGGCGAGGTGCGTGTCTTGGGCAAGCCGGTGCAGGAACCAGGGTCGGACCGTGGCCTGGTCGACCAAAAATACTCCCTCCTGCCCCATCTGAATGTGATCAAAAACATCGCCTTCGGCTTGAAGCTACGGGGAGTGGCGCGCTCCGAGCGGGTAGCGCGCGCCCAGGAATGGGTGAAAAGGGTGGGTCTGGAGGGGTCCGAGAAGAAGTTCCCGTCCGAGCTGTCTGGCGGCATGCAGCAGCGGGTGGCGATTGCGGCCACGCTCATCCTCCAGCCGCGCGTCCTGCTCATGGATGAGCCGTTTGGGGCGCTGGACCCGGGCATCCGACTGCGCATGCAAGAACTGCTCATCAACCTGTGGAACGAACAGCAAGAAACCGTCTTCCTGGTTACCCACTCGGTCGAAGAGGCGGTTTACCTCGGCGACCGCGTGTACCTCATGGCCGCCAACCCGGGCCGGCTGGTCGAGATTCTGAAGGTCCCACGCCCCGGTGAGCCGCCGGAGGAAAGCCGCCGCAAACCCTGGTTCATCGAGTTCTGCCAGGCCCTGCTGCGGCGCTTGGAAGAAGAATCCCCCGCCCCGCCGGGAGTCAAGGTGTGAGTGAGTGGGTGGGGTGAGCATCATACGATGATAATTCCGAGTGGCTCTAATCCAATTCGGACTTCAATTTGCGGCGGCCTCACTTTTCAGTGTCGCTGAACTCGCCTGTCTGCTAAAATCCGCGTGCAACTGCGCATGGAAGAGCAAGCGCCAAATTATCGCAGCGAGTTTCGGAAAAGCCCGCACCACGCGGCGCTGGGGCTGCTGACGCTCGGGCTGGGCTTGATGAGCGCCCAGGTCTTGGGACTCATTGCCGGCGGGACCGCCTACCTCTTGGGCTGGATTTATCTGCCGGACCTGCCGTGGTTCCGCCGCTGGGTTGACCGGCGCCAGGAGGCGGCCAAACGCGCGGCGGAGGCGCAGAAGGTGGCCGAGTTTGCCCAGCGCCGCGATGCCCTGCTGGGGTCGCTTTCGGCGGCCGATCGGGAACGTTACGCGCGCCTGGCGGAGGTCTGTGGGGCTATCGAAAGCGCCGGCGCCGACAACCTGCTGGCCTCGGCGGAGGCCGGCAGCGACCCGCGCCTGCGCAAGCTCGACGAACTGATGTGGACCTACCTGCGCCTGCTGAGCATCGAAGAATTACTGGGGCAATTCCTGGAGAGCGAAGGGCGGGAAAATGTGCCCGAGCTCTTGAAAGCAGCCGAGGCCGAGGCCGGGCGGTTGAACGGCGAAATCGAGGCGCTCAAGGCCAAAGGCAACAGCGCGCTCCTGGACACCAAGCAACGTTACCTCAGCTCGCGCCGCGAGCGGCTCGAGGTCTTGCGCAAACGCCAGGAGCGGAGCGAACAGGCCCGGGCCAACCTCCAGCTCGTGGTCTCCGAACAGGACCGCCTGGACCAGCAAATCAAACTCGTTCGCGCCGACGCCATCGCCACCAAGAACGCCGAGACCCTCACCGCCCGGATTGATGCGACGGTCGAGCACCTGGACCAAACCAACAAGTGGCTCTCCGAGCTGGACGAATTCAAAGACCTGGTCGGCGACCTGCCGAACACCGAGCTGCGCGTCGGCTATCAGCCCGCCGCCGCGCCGCCGCCCCCGCCGCCTGTCATCGCCGCCACACCCGCCACGCGACGTGGGCCGGCGCGGCAAAGGCAGACGTGACAGGGCGGCTCAGAGCAGCGCCAGGCACCCGGCCAGTTCCAACCGCTCGCCAGTTCACCCACCTCAACCGCGACTGGCGGCTATTGCAGGGAGCAGCCCTCGGCGGGACCGGGGAAGGCCTCGGCTGCGCCGAGGAGACCGGCAAAGCTGTGCCATTCCTTTCAGACCGCGGCCCGGCCAGTTTTTTGGTCAAAATGGCCAATGTGGCCAATGCAGCCAATGTGGCCAATCCAGTGTTCCGGTCGGTTGCGGCATTTCTTGCGCCGCCGCGCTGGGGCGAACGAAGGGCGCTCTGGCCAACCGCTGGGTTACGCTTCGTTGACTTTGCGTCTAATGCTCAGTCCAGGTATGTACGCGGCGGGAACATACCACCGGCCATTTTCTCATCGTCCCTACGGGACTCCGGTTTGGCTCGCTCGGCTCGCATATTGGCCGAATGATGAATGGCTACCCCGAAGTTCGCGACCACGAGCGCGCGCCCCAAACGCTCCACACCCCGCGCTCCGCCGGCAATTCTCCACGGCCCGTTGCGGCGTCCTGTTTGCCATCTTAACCTTGCGGCCCCTGGCCCCCGGATTTTTGCCGCTGCTCAAAGGCCTCGGCCGCCAGTTCGACTTCAAGCTGGTCGCGCTGTGCTGTGAAGAAGGCCTTCATTTCTGCCAGCGTCGGCGGATTGGGCAGGAGATGAGCGTAGCCCTCGTCATCCTTTTGCGGCACGCCGCTGCAGAGCCGGCTGAGGCCGATGTCACATTGCGAGGCAACACCCGCCTGCGCAAAAGCCGCCCGGTAGTCCCGCAACGTGAATCCGTGCTCCTGCAGCAGCAGATGCAGATCAACCCAGTCCCGTGTCTTGGAGCGTTGCGCGGACGCCAGGCACTTGGCCTTGAACAACTCGGCCAACGTGGCCACCCGCGCCGTCGGTTCCGGCGGGCCTCGGAGTACCCTGGCCAGAGGCGCCTCCGGCGCGAAGAACGAAACCTTGACCCTGCCGTTGACCAGGTAATTCTGCTGGTAATCGAGCAGGTCCAGCCCGGCGTCGGCAAATTCCCGGACGGTGGCCTCATCGTCCTGCGGTTGGAAGTCGAAGCCGTTCGTCACGGAGGTCCGGCGGAGCGCCTCCAGACGCGCGCGCGGCAGGCGCAACTCGAGCCAAGCCAGGTCGAGGTCCTCGCTCAGCCGATGCCCAATGCGCAGGGCAAGCCCCGAGCCGCCCATCAGGACAAATCCCGCCAGCGCCCGCTGCTGCTTGAGGAAACTCCAGACTCGCTCAGTGTCGGCTGGCAGCACGGGCGAATCCCTCCTCGATGTGGCGCAGAATCCGCTCGACGGACGGGTGGGCGCGCTCAACCTCGCGTGTGCGTTCAGTTTGCAAAGCCGCCCACTCCCGCCGGACCCGCTCCAGCCCGAACTCCGCCGCCACGTCCAGCAACTGGGCGAACCGGGGCCGCAACAACGCAGCCCGGATGTGCGCCGAGTCGCCCGCGTTCGGATTGGACCAGACCAGTCCCCGGTGGGTGTGCCAGAATCGGCTGGTGCTTGCGTTCACGCCGGCAAGATACCTGTTCCCACTTGGCCTGGCAACGGTCGGTGCACTCTGTCCCTTCGGCAAGGTTGCGGAAGGCTAGAAACTCCCCAAAATCCATGCCAGGCGCGCCAGCCGGGCTTGTCATTCTACGGCGGGCCGGATAGGCTTGAGGCCATGAACGCTCAACCTCCAGCCACCGTCACACCTTCGCCCTCCGGCGCCGCCCAGTCGCGCCTGCCCTTGCGGGGTTGGGCGCTGGAACTGGCGCGGCACTGGAACGGGGGCACTTACTCGCTGTTCGTCCTGCACGGGAACATTTACGATCTGTTCCCGGTCCAGGACGACGCGGAGCTGCATTATGTGCCGTTGAAGACCTTCCTGGTGCGGCGGTTCTTCCCGGCGCGGGCCTGCTTGCTGTTCTACGACATCAGCGACGGCCTGACCTTTGGCTCGAGTGAAATGCAGAAGCGGTTTTTCGACTGGCTGGGGGTTTACGACAGCGTGGAAGGCACCAACTTCCACGAGCAGGGCCTGCCGCGCGACTTCATTCGCCTGGCGCCTTTGCTGCGGCGGTTCTTCCTGCGGGTGGCCGAGGAACAGGAGAAGTGGCGGGGGATCACGCTGGTGATCGACTTCCCGGAGAAGCTGATCCCGGCCTGCGAGGAAGCCAACGCCAGCGCGGAGGAGCGCCTGAACCTGGTGACGCTCCTCAAGTGGGCGGCGGCCCCCGAAATGGCGAAGCTGGACATCGGCGTGATTCTGCTGGCGGAGTCGGCCGAAGAGCTCAGCCCGCGCCTGCTCCAGAATCCTTATGTGGCCCAGGTGCGGATTGACTTGCCCGAGGCTGAGGAGCGCCTGCACTTTCTGCAGTCCGGCTGGGCGGAGGGGATGGCGGAGGGCCGGCCGTTTTCGGCCTGGAGCGATTTCGGGGTGGAGGAGCTGGCCGCGCGCACCGCCGGTCTGAACCTGCTCCGCATCCGGCATTTCCTGGCCGAGGCGATCCGCAACGGGCTGCGCGTCACGCAGGACCATCTGACGGACGGCAAGAAGCGGCTGATCGAGGAATACTGCCAGGGGCTGGTGCGTTTCAAAGACCCCAAGCCGGGCGTCAGTCTGGACCGGGTGGCCACGCACAGCGCGGCCAAGAAGCGCCTGCGCGAACTGGCCTGGCTCATCAAGAGCGCCAAGACGGATGTCCTGGAGCGGGGCGTCCTGGTTCCGGGCCGTGTGGGCGTGGGCAAATCGTTCCTGATCGATTGTTTCGCCAGCGAATGCGCCCTGCCGGTGATGGAAATGGGTGAATTTCGCTCGAAATGGGTGGGCGACACCGAGCGCCAGCAGCGGCGCATCCTGATGACGATTCGCGCCCTCGGGCCGGTGATCGTGGTGGTGGACGAGGCGGACGCAGTGTTCGGCACGCGGGAAGCGGAGGGCGACAGCGGGGTGTCCGGGCGCGTCTTCGCCGCCTTTGCGGCCCACATCGGGGATGCCACTTTGCGCGGGCGCGAGCTTTGGGTGGCGATGACTTCGCGGCCGGACCTGCTGTCCATTGACATGAAACGGCAGGGCCGGTTTGGGCTGTGCATCCCGCTGTTTCCGGCGCAAGGCCCGGAGGATGTCGTGGAACTGTTCACCACCGTGGCCCAGGTCAAGAAGATCGCGCTTGGCCAACCCATCCTGGCCTACATCCGCGAAAACCTCGGCCCGTTGCCTCTGACCGGCAGCGACGTGGAATCGATCCTGATCCGGGCCAAGGAACGGGCGGTGCTGGCCAGCCGTGACGATGACGTGCAACGGGGTGACCTGGAGGAGGCCGTCGGCTCGTTTATCGACCCTCTCGATCCGAATTTGCTCCGCCTCCAGGAATTGGCCGCCGTGCTGGCCTGCTCCGACCGGCGCTACCTGCCCGAGCAATACCGCGCCGCCGACCGCACGGCCCTGCTGGAAGAGTTCGCCAGACTCAGGTTGCGCGTCCCTCATTTCTGAAGCTCCCATCGGCAGCGTCGGCCGGGCATCGGCCGTGCCCATGAACCGCGAGGTAGTGGGGCAGGCGGGACGCCTGCCATGAGGGCGTCTCGCCCTTGAAACCAACGCCGGCCTGACGCCCGCGCCGGCAGGCGGGACGCCTGCCCCACTACCGCTGCCACCCGATTCGGAATCGGGACTACGGCGCGCGCGGCTCGGTTGCTGGCGGGGGCGGCGGGGGGGCGTGAGTAGTCCAGAGGGGGATGCCGAGGAGGCGGAAACGGGCGGCCGCGCCGGAAGCGCGGGTTGCCTGCCAGCGGGAAACACCGGTGCCCAGGACATGCACGGCCATCGTGCCGGGACCGGTTGTGCTACGGAAAAGGAGGCCCCCGGGAAGGATGCCCAAAGTATGCCGGCCATCCTGGACTGAGGTCCGGCTCGCCGCCAGCCCCCAGAGGACGGTGACACGGGAGATGGTATTGGTGGGGGCCTGCGGCAGGGCGGTGGAAAAATGGCTCCAGAGCACGCCCCAGGGCAGCAAGGTCGTCTTGGTGATGCGCCGGCGGGCCTCGGACTGGTGGCTGGCGGCCAGACTCCAGCCCAGCTTCCACTTGTTGAATGACGGCGTGCGGCGCCACTCACCGAGAATCCCCAGCAGGAGGCGGTCGGCGGCACCGATGGTGTTTCGGTCGTGGCGCCAGAGCAGGCCCCAGAGCGACCTGGTGAGGGCATAATCGCCGTCCTTCTGCCAGGAGAGCAGCGGGTTGAAGCGGAGGAATGAGCTGTTGGCAGCGGCGCGGGCGGCGTCCTGGGGCGGTTCGGTGAAGGTGAAGGTCCCGGCAGGGGCCTCATGGTCCGCGAGCGCCTCCGGCTTGTCGGTTTCCAGCAGGATCACGTGTTTGCCGTCGCGGCGGACGAAGCCCGCGCGTCCGTCGGGGCGCGTCCAGGCGAGGGGTTGGCCGGGCTTTTTCGTGAGGGTGGCGTGGTGGGCGAGGCAGCGTTCCTGGGCGCAAGCGCGGGCGAAGCGCTCGGCGGCTGAGGCGGAATCCCAGGAGCAAGCCCAAGCCAGGAGCCGGCGACCGGCCGGGGCTTCGTAGAGCGCGGCGCGGTCGCCGTCCCAGCCGCTGGCGAGGCGCAAGCCCCGGTCCAGGTTCTTGAATTGGCAGCCGAAGAGGACAGCCATGCCGGCCTCACCGAGAGTGTCGTCGGTGAGTCGCTTCCACCCCCCTGGGAGAGTCTGGGGGAGGCTGACCTGGACGGGGAAGTCGCGCCACGCCCAGCACTTGGCCGGGTGCAGCACCTGCTCGGAACTGACGGGCGGGTGGTCGTAGATGTAGTCCAGTCCGTCGAGCCCCCAGTCGCGCATGATTTTCCGGCAGAAGGAGTAGCCGAACGAGTAGGGCATGGCTTCGCCCCGGGCCAGCGTCTCCGGCACGCCCGGCACTTCAACGTCCGAGCCCTTCCAAACCCGGCTGAGGAGGTAGTCCAGAACGGCCTCGCCGACGGCCGAATGGAGCAGGTTCCAGGCAGTAATATAAGTAGCCGGGCTGCCGCGCGCCAGTTGTGCGGGAAGGGCCTCGACCATCAGGCGTGTGGCGGAGCCTTCGGCGAGGAACTCGTGCGCGACGTCGCGGTCGGTGGAGGCCTGGCTGTGCTTGTCGCGGGGATCGTCGAGCGGCCAGTACTGGTCCTCCAGGGCATGGGTGTATTCATGGACGAATACGATCGCCAGATCGAAGCCAGGGAGTTCCTCCAACTTTTTCTGGGACGGATTCTTGCCGGGCTGGTGGTGGGCGCTGGCCTGCGAGGGGATGCACATCTCTTTGGTCTCCGTGTCGTAGAGGCCGGCCACCTGGTCCACCAGCAAGTCTGCGCAGACGGTCCTGAGGTCGGTTTTCGGCGGGAGGAAGTCCAGCCAGACCATGAGCTCCTGCAAATCGGCCAGCTTGCGGCCCGGGTAGTCCTTGGCGATATCACGGTCAATGATGGCGCGCAGTTGCTGCTCGGAGATGGTGCGCGCGGGCACCTCCTGCCGGAACTTCTTGCCCCGCAGCGTCTCCACCTCCTGCCGGATGTCGGCCATCTCTCTGGCACTGGGGACCTGGCCGGCCGGCGCCGGCCGGGTCTCGGCGGGGGCTGACACCCCGCCGGGCACGAACACGGCCAGGCTGGCGAGGAGCAACAAGCAACGCATCGCTTTCATGGTCTGTTTCCAATCGCGGCTATCTGGATCGGGTGGCGGAGGCTAAACCAGGGCTGCCGGCGGGACAAATACAATTGGAGCTTCAAAGGCGGCCGATTTCGAGATAGTCTCTGCCGGTGCGCTTGATCACGCTCACGACAGATTTCGGCACGGCCGACTGGTTTGTCGGCACGATGAAAGGGGTCATCGCCGGCATCGCGCCGCAGGCGAGGGTGATCGACCTCACCCACGAGGTGCCGGCGGGCGACACTCGGGCCGGGGCGTTCGCCCTGGCCGCCGGTTGTCGTTTTTTTCCCAAAGGGGCCGTGCACGTTGGGGTGGTTGACCCTGGGGTGGGCAGCGCCCGCCCAGCCCTGGCGGTGCAAACCGCCGACTATTGGTTTGTCGGCCCGGACAACGGCGTGCTGTCCTGGGCGCTGGCGAAAGAGCGGATCAAGACGGTCCGCGCGCTGGAAAACGAGGACTATTTTCTGCAACCGGTCAGCGGGACGTTCCAGGGACGGGACATCTTCGCGCCGGTAGCGGCTCATTTGAGCCGCGGCCTCGCCATCCGGAAGCTCGGTCCGGCGCGAAAGGACTTCGTGCGCCTGGCCTGGCCGGAGCCGCGGTGGCCGGGAGATCGAATCGAAGGTGAAGTGGTCTATATCGATCACTTCGGCAACGCGATCACGAACATCGATTCCGCCTTGCTGGGGAGTCTGCCCGCGGCCCCGCTTGAGGTTTTCCTCGGGCGCAAGCGTCTGTGTGCGGTGGCCGCCTATTACCGGGCGGTCCGACCCGGTCGGAGCGTGGCGGTGCCGGGTTCGAGCGGCTACCTGGAGATCGCTATCAACGGGGCCAGCGCCGCGGACCGGCACGGTCTGCGGGTCGGGCAGCGGGTGACGGTGCGAGCGGGTCGCGTTACTGGCCAGACCGCAGGATAGAGCACAGTTTGTTGTGGCGGCTTTGGCTTGTGGCGAGGCACGAGGCGGGGAGCATAGCTCAGGTCGTCGCTGGCTCCGCAGGCGTTTCTTCGGAAGCGCGTTGTGAGAGGCCCCGTGCCACCACTTCCAGCAAAGCCTCTTTCTGCACAGGTTTCTCGAGAAAAGCGAAAATACGGCCAGCCTTGATCTTGTCCGCCAGTGGGCCGGGTTTAGAGACGGAAACCACCACGATCACAGCAGGATGATTCAGTTGCTTCAGCCAGGTAGCAATGGTAAACCCATCCCACGAATCCCGATCCGACGGGTCCAGATCGATATCCAGCGTGATGAGGCGAGGCTGCTCCGTGCGGATCAACTTCAGCGCGGTGGACCGGTCCTCGGCCGTCAGCACCTGGTAACCCGCTGCGGTCAGAATGCCACTGATGGATTTTTGAACCACCTTGTTGTCTTCCACCACGAGGATTTTTTCCGCCGTCATATTGTTGCTTACCGTGGAGGAGGCCCATCCGCCCCCTCGCTTCTGTTGCCTTTCAGGGCCCAACTCCGCCGAAGCCCGGGGCAAAACGGCTGCTCCACCTGCTGTCAGCAGTTTGGTTGCCACAGAGCTCACAAGACTAGGGGTGACCTCCGGATCGTCCTCGCAAACGCAATCGAAAGCGCTCAAGGAGCGGGTCCATTACGGCGCCGAGCCGGATCGCGTGCACAGGGTGGGGCGAACCTTTGGGGGCGCGCGAGAGGGTCTTTGGAAAACCGTTTCGGAAGAAGGGCGCCCGGTCAGACGTCCACGCTTTAACCTGCTTTCGTCCGCCCAAAGCCCAAGAGCTGGACCCCAAACATGCTTTCCGGATGCGCTCGTGCGTTTCCGGGGGGGTTCGAGCAGGTTCGTCCGGTTGCCCTCGCAGGCACCTTCATCGACTGGTCTGGCTGCAACCTACTGGGAGGTCCCGGGGATTTCCCGGGCATAATTCCAGCAATCCCACCGGGAAAGGATCAGGAACCTGCCGGGTGGCGCCTGGGCGCCCTCGTGCTATGCTGAGGCAAGTTGGTCCAAGAACAGGACACAGAGCTTATGAAAGCAACATGTCTGCGCGACGCGAAAATCAATCCACGGGGACGCTTGAGGCGGTTCTTCGGCCTCGGCGCAGGGCGCCACCAGCTTCCTGCTGCGAACGAAGGGCCGAGCGACGAGGAATCTGTGCTGGCGAACCCGCTGGGGAGGGCTTTGGTTGTCGATGATAACCCGATCATCCTCAGGACAGTTGCGAGAAAGCTGGCGCCGCATGGCTATGCGGTCACCAAGGCGGCAAGTTGTTCCGAGGCTCTCAGTGCCATCCGGAAGGAGAAACCCGATATCGTTCTGCTCGATGTGATTCTGCCTGTGGAGGACGCGCACGGAGGCACTTCCGGGTGGGACGGCTTCAACATCATGGGTTGGCTGCGCCGTTTGGAAACGACCCGGAACATACCGGTCATCATCATCAGCGGCAAGGAAACGACGAGGTATCGTGAACAAGCGCTGGCCGCTGGCGCCCTGGCTTTTTTTCCGAAGCCGATTGATCACGACCGCCTGCTGTCAGTGATCAATGGCAGCTTGCGCCGCGGGCCACGTTCCGCCCAGGCCGCCGAGCAACTGGAATTCCAGATTTGAAGGCTGAGGGCGGGTTTGGAACGGGCCCAGGTTCGGTAGCTGCGGACGCGAGGAGGAGGTTTTCCGGAGCAGATTCAGCCGCCTCCTCACGTCGGGGCTTAGTACTGCCTGTCATAAATACGATGACGTTCGTTGCGCCGCATTTGGGCTGGGGCAAGGCGCGACGAAGGAGCATACCCCAATGGGTCTGCGACTGAGGAGCAACGCCGCCCCAGCCCAAATGCGGCGCAACCCTCCGGGCGGCAGGTCTTTTCGCTCCAGCCTTCGTGGCTCGCTCCTCACAGACCGCTTACGGGTATGCTCGTCGCTCGCGCCTCGGCTGGAGCGAAAATCCCTTGCCGCGAACGTCACCGTATTTATGACAGGCAGTACTTAGCCTTCCAAACGTGCTTTTACAGTTGGACTTCCTGCAGGCGGAAGTACATCTGTCCCACGCTGGTCAGCGTAGCGCTCGGCACCATCCGCTCCAACCAACGGGGAATGGTTCGTGTTGGCGAGCGAATCCACTCCCTCGCTCGCGCCTCGCTTCGGGTCAAAATGGTCTCGGCAGAGTGTATTGTGTCCTGCGGTCTGGTCAGTACTCGACCGCTTCGAGCCGGGCGCGGGCGCAGTGAACGAGGGCCTTGACGGCGACTTCGGCGGCCAGGAAAGGTTTGGCGATGAAATCGGTGCCGCCGCTCTTGCAGGAACTGGCCCGGCTGTCGAAATCGTTGAGGCAGGTAACAAAGACGATGGGCGTCTTCCGGTGGGCGGGCAAACCGCGCAGCTTGGCGCATAGCTCCAACCCGCTCATGCGGGGCATGTCGATGTCCAGGAAGATGAGATCGCAGCGGTTGTCGGCGAGGACATCGCAAGCGACGAGGGGGTCGCGGAGGCAGAATGACCCTAGATTTGCGTTTGCCAGGGCACGGGTGATCGCGCGTCGAGAGACGGGCTCGTCGTCGACGATCAGGATGGCAGGCGGGAGCGGGCCTCGGCGGTCCGGGACGGGCCGGCGTTCGAAGAGCACGCCCAAGGCATCGGTAGCCGAGGCGATGGTGCGCACGACGGAGGCGGTCAGGTGTCTGGGGTGTTCGTCGACCTCTTTGAGCAGAACCTCGAGGACATCCGCCATTGGGAAGGCGTGGGCGATGCCCGCCAGGCCGGTGCTCGCCGTCAGGGCATGAACGCGGAGGTAGAGCTGCTGCAGGTTGGCCCGACGGGAGGCCTCGCCCGCACCTTCAAGCAGCCCGGGTAACAGCGCGCGGAGGGCGGCCAACGCGGCGGGCAGGCCGGCAAAGAACAACTCCTGGAACTCCGCGTCGGATTTGGCCTCCGCCCTGGCCGGGGGCAGCGGCGCCAGGGCAGCAGGGGGAGAGGACAGGGCCTTAAGTGAACGAGCCGGCGGCGGGGCCGCCGGGACGGGCGGGTTGGCGGAGCCGTCACTGCCGGCCAGGACCCCGTTCAGGATTTCGACGATGTGCGAGGGCGTGCAACTGATCTTGGAAACGCACTTGGTTGCGCCCGCCTTATAGGCCTGCTGCACCACGCCGGTGAGATAATAGGTGCTTGAGAGCACGACGATCGGCAGCTTCTCGAATTCCGACTGCCCCCGAACGGTCTTCATCAGTTCGATGCCCGAAAGACGCGGCAGCATCAAATCCAGCAGAACGGCATCGGGTCGGAACTGCTGGATCGCCTCCAGCCCGGCCTGGCCGTCGGCAGCCGTCTGCACGTCGAAGCCTTCGGACTTAAGCCGGTTTCCGTAAGCGTTGGCCACGAACGGATCGTCCTCGATGAGCAGGATCTTTTTCACAAGAGTGGCTCGGAAGCGAGGCGGGATTGGGCGGCGAGGCAGGCCTCGAAGAACCGGCGGATGCACTCGAACTCGGCGATCATGGCCTGACAGAGCTCGGCGGCGCCGTCCAGTTTTCCCGCCGCCCCTTGGCCTTCGAGTTCGCGCAGCAGGAGGGTGAGCCGATCCATGCCGCAGGTAGCGCTGGCGCCGACGCAACTGTGGGCCAAGCGGCGTACTTGCTCAGGCTGGTTCGCTTTCACCGCGGCCTCGATCTGGGGCACTTGCTGGCCGGTCTGGTCCAGGTACATCAAGATCAGCTCCCGCAAGTCCTCGGGTGTGCCGTCCGTTAGAGCGCGCAGGCGCTCCATATCGACCGGGGCTTCGGCAGCCGGCGCCACGGCCGCCGGCGCCACGGGGGAGGGGGGTTCCAGGGACCGGTCCACTTCCGAGGCGCCGGCCGCGCCCGGGGTGGCCGCGGCCGGCGATTGGGTTGGCTCCGTTCGCGCCGCAACGGCGGCCCACTGCTCGACCACCGCCCGCACGTCTCCGGGCCGAACCGGCTTGGCGACATAATCATCCATGCCTGCGGCCAGGCATTTCTCCCGGTCACCCCCGCCGGCGCTAGCCGTCATAGCGACGATGACGATGGGCGATTTGTAGTTTGGAAACTCGTCGCGCCGGCGCTGCCGATGGCGGATGATGCGGGTGGCCTCGAGGCCGCCCATTTCAGGCATCATCAAGTCCATGAAGATCATGTCATAAGGCTGGCGATCGAGGGCGGCAAGGGCTTCGATGCCAGTGGCGGCGAGGTCGGCGCGGTAGCCCATTTGCTGGACCAGACGGAGGGCGACCTTCTGGTTGATGAGGTTGTCATCGCAGAGCAGCAGGCGCAGCGGCAGGCGGGTGGCGAGAGTGGGATCGAGTTTGGAGGGCACCGGGGCCTGCCGGGCGGCGGGCTTGGCGCCGGAGATGGCCTGCACGAGCACCTCCTGAAGCTGGGCCGGCTTGATCGGCTTGGTCAGAAAACCGGCAAAGCCGGCGCGGGCGAAATCCGGGCGCACTGTTTCGGCCACGGCCTGGACCGGGAGCGTGAAATGGAAGGTCGCGCCTTTTTGCGGCACGGTTTCGGCCCACATTTTCCCGCCCATCAACTCGACGAGGCGCTTGCTGATCGCCAGCCCGAGGCCCGCGCCGCCGTGCTGACGGGTGGTCGAGGCATCCGCCTGGCCAAAGGATTCGAACAGGCGCGACATCCGGTCGGCGGGGATGCCGATGCCGGTGTCGCGCACCAGGAAGTGCAGAAACCAGCACCCGGGGTCTCCGGCGGCGGGCTCGGGCGGCGACAGGATCTTCACCTGAAGGACGACTTCGCCGGCGGCGGTGAACTTGACCGCGTTGCTGACCAGGTTCACCAGCACCTGGCGGACCCGCGTCACGTCGCCCAGCACTTGCACTGGCGCGCCGTCGTCCAATTGGCAGGCGAGGTCCAGTTCCTTCTCCGCCGCTTTAGCGGCCAGCAGGTCCAGCGCGTCCTCGAGGCAACCGCGCAACTCGAAGGGCTGGTTTTCCAATTCGAGCTTGCCCGACTCGATTTTCGAGAAGTCGAGGATGTCATTGATAATCGTCAACAGCGCATCGCCGCTGGAGGCGATGGTCTCGAGGTAGCCGCGCTGGTCATGGGTCAGGGAGGTTTCCAGGAGGAGTCCGGCCATGGCGATAATCCCGTTCATGGGGGTCCGGATCTCGTGGCTCATGTTCGCGAGGAATGCGGCCTTGGCGCGCACGCCCGCTTCGGCGGCAACGCGGGCGGAAAGCAACTCCCGGTTGGCCTGCGTCAATTCATCCTGGAGGTGCTTGGCGCGGAGGGCGGCGCACAGACGAGCTCGCAGTTCCGCCGACTCGAACGGCTTGGTCAGGTAATCGACCGCCCCGAGCTCGAACCCCCGCAGCTTGTCGTTCGTGCTGTTCCAGGCCGTCAGCACGATGACCGGAATGGCGGCCGTCTCGGGGGAGGCCTTGAGCTGGCGCAGCAGATCAAAACCGTTCATGCCCGGCAAACCCAGGTCCAGCAGGATCAGATCGACCGGCGCCTCGCGGATGTGTTTGAGCCCCGCCGGAGCGTCCACGGCACCCGAGACGGTGATGGGGTCTTCGTGGAGCAACTCGCCCAGCATCTCCGACAGGCGCAGATCATCTTCGACCAGTAAAACATGGGCGGGCGAGACTTTCATAGTCTGGCGATCTCGTTAGGAGCCTGTCTCAGCAGGGCGGGCTCTCCAGTCCGCCGGTTCGGGCGGCGGTCGAGCCATCCGTCCACGCGCCGGGCTGGAGAGCCCAGCTCAGCGGCAGCCTGGAGAGGCTGCGCTGTTGAGGTACGCACCAAGCACACGGTTGCCATATCGGTCCCAGCCCACAAGCCGGGGCCACTTGGCATTCAACGCCCCTTCCAGAGGGGACGCTCTGGGCCTGTTGACGGTGTTTCCCTGGTCGAACACAACGCACGTCCCCAGGTTAGCGGGAGCCGCCAGCCGGACGGAATGGGGTATTCGCCCCAGGCAGGGCCTGTCTTGAGGCAACGGGCCGTTAAGTGGAAATAAGTGGAAATAACTGAAAAAACCGCTGGCGCGCGCGTGGAAACGGGCAGGAACCGGTTCCTGGCCGAGCGCGAAGCGAAGCGGCGCTGTCAGTTTGGCACTCATCGGGTGAAAGTCATAGCGCGTCTTGGGCAGGATGCCAAATGCTGCATTGGCTGTATTGGCTGTATTGGGAGATTTTGCGGTGTTTTTGCTCCTGAAGCCGCCAGGAACAAGCGGCTTTCCCGCGTAAAGCCGGGCAATGGGGCAGGCGTCTAGTCTGCCTCTTGAGCAGATGCACGATAGGGCTCAACCACCGGCAAAAGCTCTTTGGTTTGGTATTTGGCGGCGCCGGAGCACCGGCCCGGCTGAATGCGGGTGGAGCGGGATTGCATATCTCAGATCTCAGATTTCAAAGGGGCGCCGGAGCACCGGCCCGGCTGGATGGGAGTCTATCGCCCGCCGGGGGAGCAGGGGATTCAGAAGGACACGGCGGCTGGCCGTGAAGGATTTGAGCGGCGGATGGAGCGCCGCCGCCAGGAAATCAGGCGCAAGAGCAGGATTGCGAACTCAAAGCCTTTGACCGCTTGGCCCGCACGCTCAAAGCCTCCTGCCCCCAGTTGCGCCTGTGCTTGAGCTTTGATGGTTTGCAGGCCTGCGGCCGCATTATTCGAGGCGGGCCCTGAGGGCGCGGGGAGCGTGCGAGAAAACTGGGATTCGCCCCCGGACAGTTCCGGCAAATGAGGGCGATTGACAATGCGCCGGCGCGCCGTAGTATATCTGCCGGCGCGGGTGTAGCTCAATGGCAGAGCTCCAGCCTTCCAAGCTGGTCACGTGGGTTCGATTCCCATCACCCGCTCCATCGTTTTTCCCCAGTAATTCAGCATTTTCCGACTGAATTCCGTTTACGGCGGCGTTTTCCCGGCAGTCTTTTCCAGCACCGGATTGCCTCAATCCCCAGGGGCCTGGTAGGATGCGCCGCGTGAAAGCAATCCTCGTGTCCACAGTGTTAATGACCGGCTTGAGCCTCACGCTCAGCCTTGCCCAGCCCAGCGCCAACCAGCCGCCACGCGAGTTTCCTCTGCCGCCCGGAGTGAAGGTGCTGAAGGATTTGGAATACGGGAGGGCCAGCGGCAGGGCCATGCTGCTCGATCTCTATCTGCCGGAGAAGGGCATCCAGCCGCTGCCGCTCATCATCTGGATTCATGGCGGGGCATGGATGTCCGGCAGTAAAAAGAACCCCAGCCCGGCCCTGCGGTTCACCGCCGATGGTTACGCCGTAGCTCACGTTGGCTACCGGCTCAGCCAGGAAGCGAAGTTCCCGGCACAGATTCACGATTGCAAGGCCGCAGTGCGCTGGCTGCGGGCCAACGCCCAAAAGTATAACCTCGACTCGAACAAATTCGTGGCCTGGGGCGGGTCGGCAGGCGGACACCTGGTGGCGCTGCTGGGGACCAGCGGCGGGGTGGCGGAGTTGGAAGGCGAGGTCAATGACCTCAAGGAATCGAGCCGGGTGCAGGCCGTGGTGGATTGGTTTGGGCCAACGGACTTCCTGCGAATCGGCAGCGCCGAGAGTGACCTCCAGCACAATGCCCCGGACTCGCCGGAGTCGAAGCTCATCGGCGGGGCGCTCCTGGAAAACAAGGAGAAGGCAGCCAAGGCCAGCCCGATTACTTACGTCTCCAAGGATGCGCCGCCCTTTCTCATCATGCATGGCGACCGCGACCGCACGGTGCCCTTCAACCAGAGCGAGCTGCTTTACGCCGCGCTGAAACAGGCCGGGGTGGATGCGACCTTTGTGCCGATGAAAGGGGCCGGGCACGGGTTCGGCGGGCCCGAGGCAATTGCGCCGGTTCGAGATTTCCTGAAGCGGTGCTTCAAATAGACGGCAGGGCGATGGACTGACTGCCGAGTATCAATGAGACTGAAATCATGAAAAAGCTGACCCTGCTGGTTTGTTTCTGGAGCCTTGTTGTCCGACTCGGCGCAGCCGAGGCTTACGCCGACCGGTTCGTCTGGGTCTTCGGCTGGGGACTGGGAAACGACGGTGATGTGGCCGAGATTTCCCGCGTCCTCCAGACCGTCAGCCAGCACGGATTCAACGGCGCTGTCGTTTCCTTTGGCCTGGACACGCTCTGCAAGCAACCCGCCGACTACTTTCGCCGCCTGAATGAAGTAAAGCAGGTCTGCGAGCAAAACCGCCTGGAGTTGATACCGGCCATCTTTTCTGTCGGCTATGGCGGCGGCATTCTTTCGCATGACCGGAACCTGGCTGAGGGTCTGCCAGTGGAAGACGCTCCGTTTCTCGTCAAAGCTGGTGAGGCGCGGTTGATCTCCAGCAACGCGGTTCAAATCGTCAATGGCGGGTTCGAGGACTATAACGGGAACCAGCTCAAGGGCTTTGACTTTCATGACCAGCCTGGCGAAATCAGTATCGTCGATACGCAGGTCAAGCACAGCGGCAAGGCATCGCTGCGCCTGGAGAATTTCACCGCCAATCCGCACGGACACGGGCGCGTGATGCAGACGCTACGGGTTCAGCCGCACCGCTGCTATCGCGTCACGGTCTGGGTGAAGACGGAGGGTTTGCAGCCCGCCAATGCTTTTAACCTGCTGGCGCTGGCAGACAACCGGGAACTTGCCCCGCGTGAGTTTAACCTGGCTTCCACCGGTGACTGGCGCAAAATCACGATGCTCTTTAACAGCCTGAACTATAACCGGCTCCGGCTTTATGCAGGCTTGTGGGGCGGCAAAACCGGCAAGGTCTGGCTCGATGACTGGAGCGTGGAGGAAATCGGGCCGGTCAACGTCCTCCGCCGACCTGGAACGCCCGTAACGGTGCGCAGCGAGGACGGAGCGGTCACTTATGCCGAAGGCAAGGACTACGCGCCGCTGCAAGACCCACAGCTTAATCCGTGGCGTGATGACCGTGAAGCTCTGCCGCTCAAGCTCCTTCCCGGCAGCCGCATTCGTGAGGGCGAGCACCTGCGGGTCAGTTGGTATCACCCCCTGCTCATCCACAACTCGCAGATCACGGTTTGCATGGCCGAGCCTGCCCTCTATGACATCTTCGACCATGAAGCCCGGCTGCTGGCCGAACGGCTCCACCCGCGCCGGGTTTTCCTGAACATGGATGAGATTCGCATGGGCGGCACCTGCCGTGCCTGCCGGGGACAGAACATGGGTGAGTTGCTTGGCCGGTGCGTCACCCGCCAAGCGCAAATCCTTCGGAGCCACATTCCCGAGGCGCAAATCTACGTCTGGTCCGACATGTTTGATCCCAACCACAACGCGCACGGCGGCTATTACCTGGTGGACGGGGACTTCACCGGTTCCTGGCAGCATGTGCCCAAAGACCTGGTGATGGCCGTTTGGGGCGGGGAGCCGCGAGAAAAAAGCCTGCGCTTTTTCGCTGAGGCGGGATTTCGGACATTGGTGGCCTGTTACTACGACGCGGACGATCTGAAAGAGGTAAAGGGCTGGCTGCAACTGGCGCGCCAGGTTCCGAACGTGCGCGGGTTTATGTACACCCCCTGGCAGAAGAAATACTCGCTCCTGCCCGCCTTCGGAGATTTGATGCGGGAAGAGCCTTGATGCGCGGCCCGAGTGACCGCTTCAGTTCGTCATTTGAACAACTCGGCGAAGAACTGTTTCATCGCCTCCCAGGACCGCCGGTCAGCCCGTTCATTGTAGGCGGCACCTTTCGCGTTGTCATTGCCAGCGTCCCAGTCGGTGAAGGAGTGAACCGCGCCGCCGTAGGCAACCAGTTGCCAGTCCACCCCCGCCTGGCGCATCTCATCCTCGAACGCCGCGACTTCCTTTGGCGGCACATTCGGATCATCGGCTCCGTGCAACGCCAGCACTTTGGCCTTGATGTTCCTGGCGTCGCCCGGGGTGGGGCTGCTCAAGCCACCGTGGAAACTGACGACCCCAGCGATGTCGGCCCCGCTTCGGGCCAGCTCGAGAACCGCCGTCCCGCCGAAGCAGTAGCCGATGGCCGCGATGCGCTTGGGGTCGGTCAGTTCGTGCCTGGCCAGCACGTCCAGGCCAGCGCGGACTCGCGCCCGCAGTAAGGCGCGGTCGTTCCTATATTTGCCAGCCTGCGCCCCGGCCTCGCTCGGGGTTTGAGGCCGGACCCCCTTTCCGTAGATGTCCACCGCAAAGACATTGTAGCCGAGACGGGCGAGCATTTCGGCCCGCTTCTTCTCGTAGTCGCCCAACCCCTTCCACTGGTGAACAACCAGCACGGCAGGACGCTTGCCCTGGATGGCGTTGTCGTAAACTGAAAAACCCTCCAGGACGGTGTCGCCTTGTTTGTATTCGACCGGTCGGGAGATGATTTCGCCTTTTGCACTCAAGGTCGCCATAATGACCAGGATTGGAAAGAGGTTGTGTCGCATTGTGAATGTGTACTACAGAACTGTGGGATTTCAAGTCGGAGCCGTTCCTCGCGCAACCTCCGGCAGACGGTTTCCGGGTGAAGCTGCCACCGCGCCGGGACATGATGAGGAAGACCACAATCCGCGCCAGCATGAAGGTCAGCAGAAAGACGAAGAACACGATGCGGGCCAGATGGGTCTTTTCGGTGCGGTCGAACGCGGTGGTGTCATTGAGCAAAGCCATGTCCTGCTTGTACGCCTGCCGGGCCGGAGCACGCAACCACAGATTCCCGGTTCGGCGAAAGGGCACCCAGGCATACGCCATGCCCGTCTGCGCTCCGACTCGCGCTTCTATTCTTAGCGGCAAACATGCCGCGCGTCTGCACCTGACGACCTGGCGTGAAGCCGCTCTGGAAACTCCGCACGACCAACCGCTGGCGCCACCCCCGGTCATTCCTGGCTAACGAGGCAAGGTGGTATGCTCCTTGAGCCAGGCCAGGTCGCCGTAGCTGCTGGGTTTGGCGGGATTGCCGGTGTGGTCGTGCCAATTGACCGGCGGCGGCCTGGGATTATTGAACAGCCCGTCCCGCCAGCGATGGGCTTCGGTGTGCCCGTCGAGGAACGCGAAGTTGGAAATCTGGCCATGGTAATTGCCTGGATAATGATAAATCATCTGCGAGTCCATGTTCATGCCGAACATGGGGCGGCACACGCTGTCCGGATGGATTTCGCCAAAGAAGAAAAGCTTCGAACTGGACCAGCCTTGAGTGGTGCGGCGAAAGATCTCGTAGCGCTGCTCGTCGGGCATATCGTGCCACTCGGTGCTGTTCCACGCCACGTAGGCGTTCATGCCGTAGCTGCGCGGATGCATCAGGGTCAGGTTGTTAATCTTCCAGGGCTTGTTGTCGCCGGGGCAGCGGAAGACCAGCTTGCTTTTGAGATAGGGTGCGATAAGCGAAACCCGCTCGGAGACCATCCCCTGCGCGCTCTGCTCGTCGGTAAGGTTGGACCCCTCGCGGCCCTCCACCCATACGCGGGGCAGATAGCCCGCCGGCGGATTGGCCAGGTTCAGGGAGTCGTTCCCGGGGTTGTTGAGCGGCCAGTAGTCCCGGAAGTCCCCTGCATAGATGACGGCGGCCGTGGTCAACTGCTTGAGATGGTTGATGCAGGCCACCCCCTGGCCCTTTTGTTTGGCCCGCGAGAGCGCCGGCAGCAACATGGAGGCCAGAATTGCAATGATCGCGATGACCACCAGCAATTCGATCAGGGTGAAGCCCGCCGTGCGCGCATTCAGGGCGCCGCGCCGCCGCCCATTCCGCGAACTGTGGACAATCATAAGGTAATCGCTCCGCATCTTGTCGTATTCCGTTCCGAGGGCGATGCTACGCCTGGCCCAGTCCGGGCACAAGTCTAAAGCCGCGGTGTCGCGATGCTGCACCGCAACCTTGCCCAACTTAACTCGCCTGCAGGAAACAGAGGCGGCCCAAAGCGGTGGAATGCACCGCACTCCAAGCGCTTCGCGAGTTCGAGCCCGCGCCCGAATCAGGCGCGGCCCTTGGCGTGCGCGGTATTCCCGCGCTTTGCCTTGGCTGTGGGCCTTCGCCACGCTGGGGAATCCAAAATGAGCATCGCTGGCTGCCACATCAGGCTGGCGCGGCGCGCCTGAATCGTGAATCTTAAATCCTTAATGAAAGCGACATGGCAGCAACATCCGGGTCGGCCTTTCCCGCTGAACCCGTTTTGATCGAATACTTGTGATGCGTACCACTTTGTTTTCAATGGCTGGGGTGGTGCTCCTCGGCCTCACGGCCCCGGTTGGCGCGGCCGCTGATGGCCTGACGCCTTCTGCGCCGGCCAGGCCGAACGTTGTGATCATCGTCGCCGACGACATGGGTTTTTCGGACGCGGGCTGTTATGGAGGTGAGGTCCGGACGCCGAACCTGGACCGGTTGGCAAACGGCGGCCTGCGGTTCACCCAGTTTTACAACACCGCCCGGTGCTGGCCGTCCCGCGCGTGCATTCTTACCGGCTACTACGCCCAGCAAGTGCATCGCGACGCGCTGCCGGGCCTGGGCGGCGGTGCTTCCGGACGCAGGCCGGCCTGGGCGCGGCTGCTGCCGGAGCGACTGCGTCCGCTCGGCTACCGCTCGTATCACTCCGGCAAATGGCATGTGGACGGCCCGGTACTCGCGGGCGGATTCGACCACTCCTATTCGTTGAATGATCATGACCGTTACTTTAATCCGCGGGAGCAAACCCTGGATGATCGTCCATTGCCCGCCGAGAAGCCCGACAGCGGTTATTACGCCACCACCGCTATCGCCCAGCACGCCATCGACATGCTGGCCGAACACCAGGCTAAACACGCGGAGCAACCCTTCCTGCTTTACCTGGCCTTTACCTCGCCCCATTTCCCCCTGCACGCGTTGCCCGAGGACATCGCGCTCTACCGGGATCGCTACCGGGAGGGCTGGGATGCGCTGCGGCAGGAACGCTACGGCAAGATGATGAAGATGGGACTTGTCAACTGCCCGCTTTCGCAACTGGAGCCGCAGGTTGTGCCGAGCTGGAATCTGTCGGAGGCGGAATTGCGCGAGAGAATCGGGCCGGGTGAAGCGGCTCGTGCCGTTTCGTGGGACAAATTGACCGAGGAGCAAAGACAATTCCAGCCGATCAAGCTCGCGCTCCATGCCGCCATGGTCCATCGCATGGACCTCGAGATTGGCCGGGTGCTGGCCCAGCTTATAGCGATGGGGGCGTTCGACAACACCGTGATCTTCTTTGTCTCCGACAACGGCGCCAGCGCCGAGCAGATCATCCGGGGCGACCTGCATGATCCCACTGCGCCGCCCGGTTCGGCCAGGACATTTCTGTCGCTCGGCCCCGGGTGGTCCAGCGCCGCCAACACTCCGTTCCGGCTGCACAAGTCCTGGGTGCATGAGGGGGGCATCTCTACTCCGTTGATCGTGCACTGGCCCAAGGGCATTCCGGCGCGCGGCGAACTGCGCCAGACTCCGGGGCATTTAATCGACCTTGCGCCGACCATCCTGGAGTTGGCGGGGGGCAAATGGCCGGAGACCGCAAACGGGCAAATGGCCCCAACCCCGCCCGGCAAGAGTCTCGTCCCGGTCTTCGCGAAGGATGGCTCGGTGAAGCACGACAGCTTCTGGTGGTATCACGATGGCAACCGCGCGATCCGGGCGGGCGACTGGAAGCTGGTGGCGGACCACCAATCGCCTTGGGAACTCTACGATTTGCGCACGGACCGCTCCGAGTCCACCAACCTCGCGGCCTTGCATCCGGAAATGGCAAAAGAGCTTGAACGAGCCTGGACGGCGCAGATGGAAGAGTTTCGCGCTCAGGCCCGGCAGGAATCGCTTCCAGCTCATTAGAACCCTCCCTTAACGCGGCGGAGCCGCAACCAAGAGCGAAGCGTCAATTCCTGAGTGGGAAGAGCAACGTGGGCCTTCCCCCGCCGCGTTAAATGCGGCGCTCCGCGCCGAAGAATCAGGCCCCTCCAA
>Ga0187850_10001179_pt1 | contig 29500 bp, 16 predicted proteins | sample June2016WEW_4_15_FD_132436 | JGI IMG/M metagenome (GOLD analysis project Ga0187850, IMG submission 132436) | Peatland microbial communities from SPRUCE experiment site at the Marcell Experimental Forest, Minnesota, USA - June2016WEW_4_150 | ecosystem: Environmental > Terrestrial > Soil >...
AACGACATCGCCGGCAACACGGGCCCGACGACCGCGGAGATGATCCAGCAGAACATCATGGCCATGACGGAATTGGCGCAACAGCATGGTATCAAGGTCATCCTGTGCTCGATCTTGCCGGTGAGCGACTACCCATTTCTGAGGCAGAGCGGACAAGGCGATCAGCCGCCGGCGCCCGTCCCGGGTCGCGGTCCGATGAGGGCGATGAAGATGACTGAGGGGCATCCACCGGGAGACATCCTCAAGCTGAACGCGTGGATGAGAGACTATGCGGGGCGGGTGAACGCGATCTACGTGGATTACTTCTCGGCCCTCGTTGACGAGAAGGGCTGGCTCAAGGATGCATACTCCAACGACGGTCTGCACCCTAACGCGGAAGGGTACAAAGTAATGGTCCCCATCGCCGCCGCTGCAATTCAGAAGGCGCTCCCGTAGCGGTCGTGCAAACGGTCCGCCGCCGGGCTCTACATCCTATTGATTCGTCCAATACGCTCGGAAGGAGGCCGTTTACCGATGAAGGCGATCTCGATTCCCGTTCTGATGCTGTCTGCGGCCGTTGCGTTCGCTGCGCCTGTCAAGACCGAAGGCGGCCTTGTTTCAGGGACCGTCGAAGAGGGGCTTACCGTCTACCGGGGCATCCCGTTCGCGGCTCCGCCAGTCGGCGATCTCCGCTGGCGCCCCCCAGGGCCGGCCCCGAAGTGGCAGGGGGTGCGGACCGCCGACAAGTTCGGGCCTGCCTGCATTCAATCGAATCCGGCGATCGTGAACCTGCCGGCGCCCAGCGAAGACTGCCTGTACCTCAACGTCTGGACGCCGGCCAAGACATCCAAAGAGCGGTCGGCGGTCCTCTTCTGGATCCATGGCGGCGGATTCACGGCGGGAGCGACTGCGGAGCGGTTCTACAGCGGCGAGCAACTGGCGAAGAAGGGAGTGGTCGTGGTGTCGACCGGCTACCGCCTTGGAACGCTCGGTTTCCTGGCGCACCCCGGTCTCAGCGCCGAGAACGCCACGCATGTATCGGGCAACTACGGACTGCTGGACGTGATTTCAGCCCTCCAGTGGGTTCAGAAGAACATCTCCGCGTTCGGCGGCGATCCCAAGCGGGTGACCATCTTCGGCGAGTCGGCCGGCGGTGTGGCGGTGAGCATGCTCTGCGCCTCGCCGCTTGCCAAGGGCCTGTTCCAAGGCGCCATTTCTCAGAGTGGCGGTTCTTTTGGACCGGTACGCAGCGGAGGCGGGGGGCCTGGTGAGAACATGGGGCTTCTCGCTGCTGCTGAGCGTGCGGGCGAAGCCTGGGCCGCGGCGGCAGGTGCCTCCACTGTCGCGGAGATGCGCCAACTGTCGGCCGACAAAGTGCTGGCCACGAGCCGGGCTCAGCGCGGCATGGCATGGCCCGTTGTCGACGGTTGGGTCATCGCGGGCGACCAATACAAGACCTATCAGGCGGGGCGTCAAAACGGTACGCCCATCCTGGTGGGTTACAACTCCGACGAGGGCGCCCTCTTCTCGCCTGCTCGCACGCCCGACGCCTATGTCAAGAGCGTGCGCGAGCGCTATGGCCCCTTTGCCGAAAAGCTTATCGCCCTCTACCCGGCTGGAGACGGAGTCATTGCCAAGACGGCGCGCGACCTGACGCGGGACGCTGCGTTCGGCTGGCACACCTGGACCTGGGCCCGTCTGCAAACAAAAACCGGCAAATCGAAAGCGTTCCTGTTCTACTTCGACCAGCACCCGGACTACCCTGCCGGTTCTCCTCGGGCTGGCTTCGGCGCGATGCACGGCGGGGAGCTCTCGTACGTCTTTCAGCACCTCGGGCAAGGACCTAACCAGCCGGCCCCGACAGCGGAGGATCGTGCGATTTCTGAGACAATGGCCACGTATTGGACCAACTTCGCCAAGCGTGGCGACCCAAACGGAAAGGGCTTGCCCAAGTGGCCGGCGTTCAGCGAGGCCAGGCCGCAAATGATGCACTTCAAGGGAACCGCACACGCTGGCCCCGTGGTGAGCGAGGACGGGCTGAAGGGTCTCGACGCCTACTTCGAGTGGAGACGCACGGCCAACGCCGCGCCGCGGCCCCAGTAACCGGACGAACAAAGGAGATCCTGGCGTGAAGGATGGGGACCAACGGAAGATGCATCGGCGCACGTTGTGCGCGGGCGTTCTCCTCGCGGCCATGCCGGCGAGTTACACGTGGCCGCAGCAGCAACCTCCGGCGGCGCCCCCGAAAGACTGCCCGGGAGCCCGCCAGTCCACAGCGGAACCGCTCAACCCCCAGGGACAACCCTGGGAGCGAGCCGAGTACGACGGCGGCCCTGGCTACTGCAACACGCCTTTGTTGCCCGGCCAGAAGTGGCGCGTCCACGACATTGCCCGTCCCGACCCGCGAGTTGTCACGCCGGGGACGGAAAGCCCGCCGGAGCGGATCGGTAAGGCGCCCTCCGACGCCCTGGTGCTTCTTGACGGAACGGAGGCCGCCTACCGTCAGAACTGGGTGAGCAGCCCGCGTGGATTCGGGCGCGCCGCCGCGGCCCCTTCACCGCCGGGTCCCCCGCAGTGGAAGTTCGAGAACGGCTATGTCACGGCGGTGCAGGGCGCCGGAGGAATTCAGAGCAAGGCCGTTTTCCGCGGGCCGCTCCAAACCCATATTGAATGGGCCAGCAACCCGGTCATCGTCAGCAAGAGCCAGATGCGAAGCAACAGCGGCATCTTCCTCATGGGGCGCTACGAGATTCAGGTTCTCGATTCCTATCAGAACCAGACGTACGCGGACGGCTCCGCCGGATCGATATACGGACAGTTCCCGCCGCTTGTGAACGCTTCGCGCCGGCCTGGAGAGTGGCAGACCTATGACATCATTTGGGAGCCGCCGGACTCTGACCGCTTGAGGCCTGCTTACGTCACGCTGATCCATAATGGTGTGATCGTGCAGAACCGTCAGGCCTTGATCGGCGTTCCGGTCCACGGGCGGGTCGCCGTCTACGCACCTCACGATGCGGAAGGCCCGCTCGCGCTCCAGAATCACGGGGAGCGCTTCAACCCGTTCTTCCGGAGCATTTGGGTCCGCAAGGTCACAGGGTACGATGAGCAATGAGTGCGACGGCGGCGGTTGACGCCCGCGCGGCACGACAGGAGAGAACCGCATGTCAATTCCATTTGCATTTCGAGCACTTGCGCTGGCTCCTCTGCTGATCCTGAATCTCGCGGCGCAGCCCGGCGGAACCCAAGGCTCCGCACCTATGGCCGCGGCTTGCGCTACGCTGAAGCAATTGCAAGTGCCCGGCGTGGCGCTCACAGTCACTGGGAGCGAGTGGATTCCCGCGGGCGCGGCGCCTCCGGCTTTTCCGGGGGCCGGCCCATCCGCGACGAAGTTGCCTGCCTACTGCCGTCTCGATGGAGTCATCGACCGGCGAACCGGCGCCGCGGGCGTGACGTACGGGATCGGGTTCGCTCTCGCGCTGCCCGAGAACTGGAATGGCCGTTTCCTGTTGCAGGGAGGCGGGGGACTCAACGGAGCTGTCCTGCCTCCCGTGGGCGCCTCCGCCGCAGGCGCCGAACCCGGGCTGGCCCGGGGATTTGCCGTGGGCAGCACCGACACCGGTCACCAGGGGCGCCGCGGTTTCGACGCGAGCTTCTTGCAGGACCAACAGGCGAGCCTCGACTTCGCGTATGCGGCCATCGGCCGCTTCACAGAGGTCGCCAAGCGCATCATCGCGCAGTACTACGGCAAGCCGCCGGACCATTCGTACTTCGCCGGGTGCTCGACCGGTGGACGCGAGGCAATGCTGATGGCCCAGCGCTACCCGACGTATTTCGACGGGATCGTGGCCGGAGCGCCGGCGATGCGCACCGCCTTCTCGGGCATCGGCGATCGCTGGGTTGCTGTCACCCTGAACGAGGCTGCGCCGAAGAACGAGCAGGGGCTTCCCATCACGCGTAGTGCGCTGTCGGATGGCGAAAAGCAGGCCGTCATCGACGGCCTGCTGAATGCATGTGACGCCGCTGACGGCCTGAAAGACGGTATGGTGTTTAACACGCAGTGCCAGTTCGATCCCAAGATGATCGTTTGCGCCGGATCCAAGGCCGAAGGCTGTCTCTCGATGAAGCAGGCGGAGGTTCTCAAGAAAGCCTTCGCGGGCCCCAAGGACTCGAAAGGGCGGCAGGTCTATCCGGGATTTCCCTTCGATACGGGCATCGCGGCGACGCAGGGGATTCCCGGGCTGCTTCTCGGCGGCATGAATCCCGTAGGCCGTCCGTTCACCGAGACTGGAATGGACGTGGATGCCGCCGTCGAGAGGGCGGAATCGGACCCGGCCCAGGCCCTCACGGGGACTTCGAAGTGGACCAACTTGAACACCTTCTCGGGCCATGGAGGGAAACTCATCTTCTGGCACGGCCTCAGCGACCCTTGGTTCTCGCCGCTAGACACTGTCGACTACTACGAGCGCATGACCAAGGCGAACGGGGGACCTGAGCAGGTCCGGAGTTGGAGCCGATTGTTTCTTTCGCCAGGGATGGGACACTGCGGTGGGGGCGCGGCGGCGCTCGATACTTTCGATGCGTTGTCGGCGATCGTAAGTTGGGTGGAACAGGGCGTCGCGCCCGAGCGGCTCGTGGCGACCGGGCGCGCACTTCCAGGACGCAGCCGGCCTTTGTGCGGGTATCCGCTCCACGCGCACTACAAGGGTGCGGGCGACCCCCAGGATGCGGCCAATTTCGAATGCCGCCCGTAGCTGCCGGCGTGTAGTGAGACGGAGGAACTACCAATGAGCTGGATCAGGACTTGCCTCTCGACATTTCTCGCCGCCGCGCTTTGTCTCTTGTCGTGGCCTGGGCTGGCCCAGAGTCGCGGCGGCGCCCGGGTGGTGAGCGTTGGGTGACCACTTGGGCCACCGCCCAGCAACTGATGCCAATGACATTCGGCCCGCGGGGCAGTGGTCGAGGAGGCCCGGCCCCGGCTGTGGCAGCCCCGAGCGCTCCAGCTCCGGAAGCCCAAGAGCCCAAGCCTGTGGCTGAGCGGAGAGACGCACGTCCGCCTCAGGGGGGGCGCGGCGGACCGATGGCATTCCCTGTGCCCCAGACATTCGCGGACCAGACAGTTCGAATGATCGCACGCGCGAGTCTCGGCGGCAGTCGAGTGCGGATCGCGTTGTCGAACATGCTCAACGCGCAGCCGCTGGAAATCGGGGCCGCTCACATCGCCGTCCACAAGGCAGGCGGCGCTATCGTGGATGGGACCGATCGTGTTCTGACTTTCGGCGGGAGGTCGTCCTTCACCATTCAGCCCGGCGTGTTGGCGGTGAGCGACCCGGCGGATTTGGATGTCGCTCCGCTCTCCGATCTGGCTGTTTCGCTGTACCTTCCCCGCGATACAGGAGCGCCTACGACCCATATGCTGGGACTGCGCACGGCCTATATCTCCAAAGGGGACGTGGCTGGTTCCGCCATCATGCCCGAACCCGCCATCATGGCCTCCTACGTTTGGCTTTCCAGCGTGGAGGTCGCCGCACCCGCGGATGCGTTCACAATAGTCGCCTTGGGCGACTCGATCACGGACGGATTTTCCACCACCCGCGACGCCGAGCGCGCCTGGCCTGCGCTGCTTGCGCGGCGGTTGCAGGCAACCGGGAAGACCCGGCGTGCCGCCGTCGTCAATCAAGGCATTTCCGGCAACCAGGTGCTGCGAGACGGCGCCGGGTTGAGCGCGCTGGCGCGCTTCGATCGCGATGTTTTGAGCCGTCCCGGCGTGAGGTGGGTGATTCTGCTCGAAGGAATCAACGACATCAATCTCCGCGGCCGGACGGATGGACCGAATGCGCTGACCGCGGACGAGCTGATTTGGGGATACCGGCAGATCATCGCGCGCTGCCACTTGCACGGCATCAAAGTAGTGGGCGCAACCATCATGCCGGAGGAGGGCGTGTTCCTCGCGTCGGAACGTGGGGAAGCGATCCGGCAGGCAGTGAACCAATGGATTCGAGCCAAGGGCAATTTCGATGCGATGGTGGACTTTGACGCAGTGGTTCGGGATCCACAGCGCCCCGCCCGCATCAAGCCCGAGTTCGACCCCGGCGACCATATTCATCCCAACGACGCGGCGAACCAGGCGATGGCCGACGCTTTCGACCTCGGTCTATTCAGGAAATGACAGAAGCCATGACAACTCATGCGAAGGCCGTCATTTGTGGGTTAGCGGCGCTGGCCACCCTGGCCGCGCAGCCACCCTCCTCGGGAAGCGCGCCACGGCGGGGCAGTGGGTTCTCCACGCCGGTGAACGCGCTGCGGTCTCCCGAAGTCAATCCCGACAAGACTGTCACGCTCCGGTTCCGCGCCCCCGAGGCCGCCAAGGTGGAGTTGGTGGGGGAGATCCTGCAGGGGCGGGGCCCGCAAGCAATGACCAGGGACGAGGACGGGATCTGGTCGACAACCGTGGGTCCGCTTCCGCCGGAGATCTGGATCTACAACTTCCGGGTGCAAGGTGTGGATGTGGTGGACCCATCGAACCCCGCCATCAAGCCCACGGCGCCGGGCCTGGCCATGTCCAGTTTCGTCGAGGTCCCTGGCGACGAGCCGGCTTACTACGATTCCCGGCCCGTCCCTCACGGCGAAGTGCGCATGGTGCTCTACGAGTCGAAGGCGATGGGGGTCACCCGCTGGCTGTGGATCTACACGCCGCCCGGCTATGACAAGAGCTCAGCGAAGTATCCGGCGCTCTATCTCCTCCACGGAAACGGCGAGGCGCAGAACGGGTGGGTGATGGACGGTCGCGCCAACATCATTCTCGACAACCTCATCGCCGACCGCAAGGCGCAGCCCATGATTGTCGTGATGCCCCAAGGCCACGCGCTTCAGGGCGCCAATGTGGGACCGCTGTTCCGCATCCCCGGGGAGACGGGCATGTTCTCCGAGCGATTTCCGAAGGACCTGCTCGAAGATGTGATCCCGCTGGTGGAGCGAAACTACCGGGTTCACACCGATGCGGATCACCGCGCCATCGCGGGGCTTTCGATGGGAGGCGGCCAGGCGCTGAGCATCGGCCTCAACCACTCCGACGTCTTCCATTGGGTCCTCGGCTTCAGCGCGGCCGTGGGAGGCCAGTTCATGAACACGGAACAGGCGTTCCAGAAGGTCCTGGCCGAGCCGGCCGTCGCCAACAAGAAGCTGCGGCTTCTGTGGGTGTCGTGCGGAAAGCAGGATTTCCTCTATCGGGCAAACCGGCAGTTCGTTGACATGCTAAAGGCCAAGGGGCTGACTGTAACGTACAAAGAGACTGAGGGCTCCCACGTCTGGAGCGTGTGGCGCAACAACCTCAACGAAACGGCCGCGATGCTGTTCGCCCCGCGCCGCTGAATCCGATTTGCGCGACAGCGGGGAACTCCGGACCGAAATTTGAGGACTGTTGCGCGTAGCCAGAACGTGGTCCGCGCTGCTCACGACATCAAGAAACGTGAACCAGCTGCGGGTGCGGCCGGTGACGACCGCGTGGTGACAGTTCGTACCTGTTACCCGCCGGCAAATCCGGGCGGTCCGAATGGATACCGGGCCGCGCGGATTCACAAAAGCTTCCGGAGGGATCTGTTGCGCCGCGCGCGTCATCGTGTGGCGTGCGTTCACGGCGGCGGCCGGAACGCAAAGCAGCCAGGCCGATGCCACCCAACGCTCGACCATATCAGCGTCGCGCCAGCGCGCGACGTTATCTGTCCGTCTCTGGACCCCGCTCTGCGGGCTTTCGATGATGTTTGTGGTCGCCAGACACTTGTGCAGCGAGGACGGAATCTGCAGCCGCTGTAGCGTGAACATCTCTTTCATGCCCTCTCGCAGGCTGCGCGCCGCCGACTGCGCAGATTCGTCGGAGGCCAGCTCCGGCGCGAGCGGCCGGGCCACACGATGCAACCGGCGGCGCTGGTACGAGACGCATAATCGCTGATGGCCAGGAGGCCAGAATAGCCGGGCCCCGGCTGCGAGGTTGCGGATTGGCCGATGTCGCCATGTTCTTTGTTTCGAGCGCTTACAAGCCCAGCGGGCGCGGTGATTTCGTAATTAAGACCCGCCCCTCCCCAAATCCCCGAGACGAACCCTGTCACGAACTGATCTTGGAGAGACAGGTTTCGCGCCGACACCAAGGGCTACCAACCGTCTCGATTCCCGTCGAAACGGACCGAGGGGCTGCCGCGCTGTGGATGGGCGCGCCACACTGCTCAAGTCTCGGCCCGCAATGCCGGCCAGACTGGGGCGCGTCGAAGGCCATCACTGCCATGCGCGCCCGCTTGTCCGGCCGGTCTTACCTCATGCGTCAGGCGCGAGCAGCCTGCGCGACCCAATCGAGCGGCTTGTGACGTCCCAGTCTTAGATGGAAGGTCACCGGCTTGTTCTCCGGCAAATGAACATCGATGTTGGCCCTGCCGGCCTGGAGCGGCGCCGCCAGGACACCCGCCGGCGCGGTGATCGCTTCGATCCCGTAACGCGCCATCAGGGTGACATCCTGCTTGCGGAACGAGGTGACGGTCAACTCCACGGTCCTGGCGCCCATGTCCCAAGCGAACTTGTCGATCCTGGCGAAGGTCCGGGCCAGCATGCCGCTGATCGAACCCTTTGCCAGAGTCTCCGGAAGCGCCGGAAGGACCTCAATCACGCCGGGGCGCGAGTAGAGCAGCATCTCCATCACGATCGCCGGGATGCCGCCGTGCGCATCCGGCAGGAGCTGGCCGTAAGGCTCGCGCGAACACCGGAGCGAAGAGCTGACGTAGCCCTGCTCGAGCAATTGCCGCAGATGGACGTCCACGATGATGTTGTCCTTGAGCCGCGCCCCAACCAAAGCGCGATAGCAGCGGGCAAAAGCAGCCATCGTCTGACCGGCGACCGCAGTGGCCATCACATCGAAGGTGCGCCTTCGGCCGGCGATCTCCGCGGCTCGAGCCAGTTGCGGAGTGCGGTCGGGATCGATTTCGTCGCCCGGCCAGGCGCCGTAGAGATGAGACACGTGCCGGTGGGCGTACCGCTCCTGCAGCCTGGGCCACGCCCATTCCTTCAGCGTGCCGTCCAGTTCGAGCAGATAGGGCGGCATCTTGGCCAGCATGTCCTTCCATTTCGATACGCTGCCGGCGTCGGAGCCGAGAATCTCGGAGGCCTGGATCAAGTTGGTCAGGACTTCCCGGCACACCGCGATATCCATGGTGGCGTTGATCAGCACCGGTCCGGAGGGGTTTATGCTGGCGGGCACGTTCTCCGGCGAGATGGAGGGGACGAACATGTAGTTCCCATTCTTGTCGGTGGCCGTCAGGAAATCCTCGTAAAACAGCGCCAGTTCCTTCAAAGCCGGAACCACGCGGTTGCGCAGGAAGTCCACGTCTCCGGTGACCAGGTAACGGTCCCAGAACTGGCGCAGACGCCAGCCTCCGGCGGAAATCCAGTAGGGCCAGACTCCGAATGCGGAGTTGCCAGTGTAGTAGAAACTGGCGCCGATTCCCTTGTCCGGAAAGAGCGGATACGAGGCGCCGCGAAGACCGAAGATGTTCTTGGCGTTGGCCTGGAAATCCGGGGCCAGGCTCTCCATCCACTTGAAGTAGGCTTCCATGCCTTCCCGCAAGCCGCCTTGCACGGCGCCCGCCATTTGCAGGTCGATGGTGGCGTTGGTCTCGGCCGCGATGCTGGGGTACTTGCCGCTGGTGAGGATGAACCAGTAGCGTCCCATTTCGAAGACTCTGCGCAGCAGCGCGGCCGAGTAGTCCGGCCTCGAGCGCTGATCGGTCAGAAGTTCCTCCGCGGACACGCCGTATTGCTGGGCTCCGCCGAAATCCACGGTGACGCGGTTGAGCATCTCCGACTGGACCTTGCGGGCCCGCCCGAGCAGCGCCGCGTAGTCCGGGACCAGCCCTTCGACCGCCTGGCGCAGCGCTTCCACGCGGTCCTCGCCGTAATCGGAGAAGTATTCAATGCGCGTGAGCAGCATCACGGACGATGCGTTCTCGATCACCAGCGTGTCGCCATCCATCCGCGCCGAACCGCCCTTGCGCACCACGCGAACCACGCCGGCGTAGCCGCTGTTGTCGACGGAGGGATCCAGGCGGCACCTGTAGATCAGCCGCTGCTCGTTCGAGTCCTGCCGGACCTCGCAGGCTTCGACGCCCTTCGGAGGCGCTATTTTGGGAGGCGCTCCGTTCGCTCCCAGATTGAACGTCTCGCGGTCGGGCGACGTGGCGCCGATTCCTGCATGGCTGCCCCAATCCAACCCGGAACGCATCTCCCACCGGGCGGACCGATGCAAGGAGATTCGTACATTCACCGGCTGACCGGCCGGCGCGGTGAGCCACTGAACGATGACGTTATCAGGCCGGGATGCGAACGCGTGACGAACCCACTCGCCGCGATCGTCGCTCCAGTGGACCTTCAATTCAGCGCTCTCGAAATCCACGGTGCGGAGATAGTCCTTGGCCGGCGCGCTTTTGGGAGACTCAAGCCGCATCAGGAACGCCGGAACCGTGGGGTGCGGATCTGTGTCCGGCTTGATCGGGCTTTCATTCATACGCTGGAGGGCAAGAGACATGGCTTCGGTGTGCTTCCCCTCCAGCACCAACTGCCGCACCTGCGGGAAAATGTCCGCGATGTTCGGCGCCGCCACGGGCTTCTTCCACGGCATGAGCAGGCTTTCGTGGTGGAAGAGGATCTGCTCCGAATAGGGATCGCCCATCAGTTCGATGTTCATCGCTCCGTTGCCGGAGATGAGGCTCTCGTTGACCGCTTCGGCGGGCGCGATGCTGCAAAAGCCCCGCTGCGGCACAATCTTCCGCCTGATCCGCTCCGCCAGGGGCATGGGCGTGATCGGATACGATCTCCCGGGCGCCGGCAGCTTGGGCAGGAACGGATCCTTCTGCGCGCGGCGAACATATTCAGCCGGGCGATTATCCACTGGCGGCGCTCCGGTCCGTTCCGATGTCTTTTGGGGATCACCTTCGGCCGCGGCGAGCGCCGGCGATGCGTTCAGCGACCCCACCAGACCGGCAGCGGCCCCGCTTGTCCTCAGAAAATCTCTGCGCTTCATGTGTCTTCTCCTGACCTCTCGTTCTGGGAGCATTAAGCCACCCAATGGATCCAATCCATCGGATTGCGCTGCCCGATCTTCAAATGGATCTCTACCGGTTTTCCTTGCGGCAAATGCAGGTCGCAGGCGGCCTTTCCGGGCTGCGGCTTCACCGCCAGAACTCCGGCGGGGGCCGAAACCGCTTCGATGCCGTGCCGGGCAATCAGCGTGACATCCTGCTTTCGCGCCGACGTAACTGTGAGGTCTACGGTCCGGGCGTCCATGTCCCAGGCCAGTTTGTCGAGCCGCGCGAACGTGCGCAGCAGCATTCCGTTGATCGCGCCTTTCCCCAGCGTCGGCGGAAGGGCCGGGAGCACCTCGATGACGCCGGGACGCGAGTAGGCCAGCATTTCGATCAGGATCAGTTGAAGGCCGCCCTGCGCGTCCGGCATGGGCCAGGCGTAGGGGTCGTGCGAACACCGCAGCGTCGGGCCGACGTAGCCTTCTTCAATCATCTGCCGCAGTTCGCTATCCACCATGTAGCTGTCTTTGAGGCGCGCCCCCACCAGCGCGCGGTGGCAGCGGCCATGCGCGGCCAGCCGCTCCGGAACGCGATGCCGGTTGGCGATCACCACGGACTTGGCCAGTTGCGGCGTGCGGTCCGGGTCGATTTCGTCGCCCGGCCAGGCGCCGTAGAGATGAGAGATGTGGCGCTGGTTGTAGCGCTCGGCCAGCGAGGGCCACGACCATTCCTTCATGGCGCCGTCCGGTTCCAGCAGGTAGGGCGGCAGCTTGGCCAGCATGTCCTTCCACTTCGGGACGCTGCCGGCCTCAATGCCCAGCAGTTCGCAGGCCGTGATCAAATTGACCAGCACTTCCCGGCACACGGAGATGTCCATGCTGGAGTTGATCACCAGCATGCACGAAGCGGTCAGGTTGTTGGGATGGTTCTCCGGCGAGAAGGATGGGACGAAGATGTAGTTCCCGTTCTTGTCGGTGACCGTGAGAAAGTCCTCGTAGAACAGCGCCAGGTCCTTGTAGGCCGGAACCACGCGATTGCGGAGGAAATCCAGGTCCCCCGTTGCCAGGTAGCGGTCCCAGAACGGGCGCACGCACCAGCCTCCGGCGGAAAGCCAGTAGGGATGCGGCCACATCTCGCTGGTTGAGCCGGCGTAGTCGTACATCTTGTCGACGCCCTCGTCCTTGGTCGGCGTGAGGGAATAGTGGGCGCCGCGCATGCCGTAAATGTTCTTGGCGTTGGTGCGGTAGTCCGGGTACAGGCTCTCCATCCAGTTGAAGTAGGCATCCATGCCTTCCCGGTGATCTCCCTGCACGCCAGGCGCGATCTGCAGGTTGATGTTGGCGTTCGTCTCGGCCGACATTGTGCAATACTTCCCGCTGGTCAGGATGAACCAGTAGCGGCACATTTCGTACAGCTTCTCGAGGAAAGCGCCGCAATAGCCCGGGCTCGACCGCTGTTCGGAGAGAAGCTCCTCGGAAGAGAGACCGTATTGCGAGGCGCCGCCGAAATCGACGGTGACCCGGTTGATCATCTCCGACTGCACCTTGCGGGCGCGATCGAGCAGCGCCTCGTAATCCGGGGTGAGCCGTTCCAGCGACTGCCGGACCGCATCCACGCGCTCCTCGCTGTAGTCGGGCAAGTGCTCGATGCGCGTGAGCAGCATCAGGGACGACGCGTTCTCGATCACCAGCGTGTCGCCCTCCATGCGGGACGAGCCGCCGTTGCGCACCACGCGGGTCACGCTGGCGAAGCCGCTGTTGTTCACCGAGGCGTCCAACACGCCCTTGAGGATCAGCCGCTGCTCGTTGAAGTCCTGCTGGACATTGGTTTGTCCGCCGCCCTGGGGGGCGGCTCCTGGGCGCGCGACCGGGCTGGCCATTCCTCCGCCCGCACCGCGGCCCCTTGCCGCCGTCGACCTCTGCATCGTGACCCGGACGTTCAGCGGCTGTCCTTCCGGCGCGGTCAGCCACTGAACCACGACGTTGTCGGGCCGTGACGCGAAGGTCCGGCGAACCCATTCGCCGCGCTCGTCCGTCCAGTGAACTTTCAACTCGGTGCTTTCGAAATCGGCCGTGCGCAGGTAGTTCTTGACGGACTCGGTCCTGGGAGACTCCAGGCGCATTGCGAACGCCATTCCACCGAACCCGCCCATTCCGGGGGGCATGGGAGTCTTGCGCCACTCCTCGTAGCCGAGCCGGGCGGCTTCGCGGTACTTCCCGTCCAGCACCATTTGCCGCACCTGCGAAAAAACACCGGCGATCTTGGGCGCCTCGAAGGGCCGTCTGCGCGGCGTGAACAGGCTTTCGTGACGGAAAACGATCTGCTCCGAGTATGGATGGCACGCCGTCTCGATGCTCATCGCCCCATTGCCGGAGGTGAGAAGCGCATCGCTGGCAGCCGTGATGCTGCAAATGCCCCGGCGCGGCACGACCTTGCGCCGGACCCGCTCCGCGAGCGGCATCGGCGAGATCGGCACGTCGCCCGGCCGCACTGGTTCGGCCAACACCGGCGGCTTCGGCAGAAACTTGTCCTGCTTCGCGCGCTCGAGGTATCCGGCGGAGCGAATCTCCTCCTGTGCCGGAGGTGCCTTCGCGGCGGCCGGCGCCGTTTTGGGCGCGGTGCTTTGGGCCGCCTCGAGCGGTTCGAGCAGATTCGTGGAACCGGCCAGTCCCGCGGCCACCGTGCCTTTCGTGAGAAAATCTCTGCGCTTCACAATATTCTCCTTGGGCCCTTCCTTAGCTGGTACTTCAGAGTCCGGCTCATGATCTACTTGAGCATGAGACTCAGTTTACGTCCCGCGTACTGCACGCGCTTGTCGCCCGATGCACCGGTCCCTGCCAGGTGGACCGTGAACTCGCGATTGGCAATCATGCCGGGGTAAGTTCCCTTGCGCTCCCCGATCGACAAGGTGCGCGTCCGGTCGTCCCAATGGAACGGGATCGTCGAACGCGCTCCGCGCTCGTAGGCATAGTTCACGCCTTCGTCTTCATACAGAATAAAATCGGCGTCACCGCCAGGGCAAATCCGGAGTTCCAGATTCCCTGTCGGTCGCCACAATCGAATCCGGAGGAGTCCGGGAGGTTCAGGGGCATGTTAAGCGGGCGGGAGTCGGAGGAGATGTGGTCGCCTCGCCGGGCACAAGGGGCGCTCGGGGCGTGTTCGGCCAGGTCCAACGGTGCGTGAAGGGCGCAAGTTCACATCCCAGGCGACACGTCCGCTGCTCGTCGCGGCCGGCCCGCGACTGTGTCGCCCTCGGGTTAGCCCGCGGCCTTCCACGCGTATCGATGGTGAAGACCGCCAACGCGCGGCAGCGAAATCAGCGCCGCTCCCGCCGGCTTCGGCTCCACTGCCCGGCCGCTCGGAGTATCCTTGCCCAACCCATCGTGGGTGCGGTCCGCGTGGTAGTAGGCCATGTGCTCGCGGGCCCGACGCCGGACATGCGCTTCGTCCAGCGCGATCACGTGATCGAAGCAATTCCGGCGCGCGCTGCCAACCCAGCGTTCCGCCACGCCGTTTTGCCAAGGACTGCGCACGCTCGTTCGGACAGCCTCGATGCCGGACGAGTCGAGGAAGTCGAGCACTTCCCGGCTGAACTTGGCATCCCGGTCCAGGACGAAGTAGCGGTGATGATCGGAGTCCGAGGACGTCTCTCGAAGCTGTTGAACCACCCAGTCGGCCGTTGGGTGAGCGGTCACGTTGAAGTGCAGGATCTTGCGCCGTCCGTGATCGATCACAAAGAAGCAGTAGAGCAGGCGGAAGGCCATGGCCGGAACGGTGAAGAAATCCAGCGCCGCGATCGCCTCGCGGTGGTTCCCCAGAAACGCGAGCCAGTTCTTGGCGGCGTCGCCGGGTCGCGGCAGCCTGCGAACCAGGTACCGCGACACCGTGCGTTCGGAAATAACGAAGCCCAGCTTGAGCAGTTCGCCGTGGATTCTCGGAGCGCCCCAGGAAGGGTTCTCGTGCGCCATGCGCCGGACGATCTCGAACACGTCGCCGCCGATCTTGCGTCCGCCGCCACGCGAGCGCAGGCGCCAGTAGAGCCGGAAGCCGGCGCGATGCCATCCAACGACGGTCTCGGGCTTGCCCAGGTTGAGCGCCTCCATCCATCGCGGCCAAACGGTTCGCAGCGCCACCCAGAACAGGCGATCGAGGGTACTGAAACGCGGCCGTGGATGTTTGGACTTGAGCACGGCGACCTGCTGGTGCAGGGCGAGAATCTCGTGACCAAGGCCGTGACGTGGGCGAAGGAACGCGCGCAGGCAGGCGAAGAGCGTGAGCATGCGATGCTCGGCATTGTAAACAAGAACGTAGCTGTCGGGAGCGCCCGGGCTGCTCCACGATACGCTGGCAAGTGCCAGCGAGAAACACCCCTCGGGGGTCACCCGAAACCGGCCACTGATGGTCACCTGAAAACCGGCCAGTGAGATCATCACCCAGGACATTGACACCGACGAGAGTTTAACCTCTCGGTCGGCATGAGCAATGTCTTGAGCGAAGAAAAGAAACAGCAAGTTATAGCACTGGGACGGCTGGGCTGGTCGCTGCGGCGCATCCAGCGGGCCATCGGTGTGCGTCGAGAGACCGCGGCCGGGTATCTGCGAGCCGCCGGAATTGAGCCGCGGCCGCAGGGGGTTCGGGGGCGGCCTGCGCCGGCACCGGCAAAACCGGCCACCCAGGTGACCACCGACTTTGGCGCGGCAAAACCGGCCATTGAGGTGACCACCGACTCTGGGGCCGCAAAACCGGCCAACGGAGCGGCGGTGACCGCCGACTCCGCCCTGCCAGCTTCGAGCGACCAAGCGGCAGAACCAGGGCTGCCGCGCCCCAAGCGCAACCCAACTGCGAGCGCCTGCGAAGCCTACCGGGAAGCGATCGAGATCGGGCTCGGTCGAGGCCGCAACGCCATGGCGATCTGGCAGGACTTGGTTTCCGACTACGGCTTCGCTCGCAGCTATGAGAGCGTCAAGCGCTTCGTCGGCAAGCTCCGCGGATCCCAGTCGCCCGAGGCCCGCGTGGTGATCGAGACCGCCCCTGGGGAAGAGGCGCAGGTCGATTACGGAACTGGCCCGATGGTCCGCGACCCGGCCAGCGGCAAGTACCGGCGCATGCGGCTGTTCGTGATGACGCTCGGCTACAGCCGCAAGTCGGTCCGCTTGCTGGTCTTTCATTCCAGCTCGCAGACCTGGGCCGAACTGCATGAGAAGGCCTTTCGCCGCCTGGGCGGCGCGGTGCGCGTGGTGGTCCTCGATAACTTGGGTGAAGGCGTGCTCGCCCCAGACATTTACGATCCTGCTCTCAATCCGCTCTACCGCGACGTGCTGGCGCACTACGGTGCGGTGGCCATGCCATGCCGCGTGAGAGATCCGGATCGGAAGGCTTATGTTTCACACTGCACGTCATCCCGCTTGCGCAAAGGTGAAACGTGGCTGCTTGGGCTGTCGGCCTCCGCGGCCCTTGATGACGGCGCTGTCGTCCACCGGTTCGTATAGGCATCGCCGGACATTGTCGTAGCGGTGTTTCTTGAGCCGTCCCTCTCTTCCCCAGAGATTGATTGTAGTGGTCGTCACACCGTGCCGCGCGCTCATCTCTTTGGCGGTCAGCAGTCCTCTTGCTCGCAGCCGTCTATAGCGGCACTTCAGATTGAAGGCCTGCCGGATGTGCGCGATCTTTTTGAGGTTGAACGGTTCATCCTGCCAGGTCCGCCGCCCTTGCCGGTTCAGGATCTCCGCTACCTCGCGATCACAGTAATGGTCCAGCAGCGCATCGATCTCGGCGACGACTTCCGGCTTGGTCTTCCGAATCTGAGCGATCGGCAACGGTTTGGCCAGAGTGAGGCTTCGGGTGGCGCCACCGCGGAGGCGAACATGGACCTGGATCGTCTCTCCGTTGATTAACGTCACATCCTCGACGAGCAGGCGGAGAATGCGCTTCCGCTCGCGAGGTTCGACGGACGGATCATTCCATACCCGCGGGAACACGACCAGATCTTCAGGCCGTTCAAACGCCTGTGGGGCGAGAAGTATCCCGGCGCCGGCATAGGACTGATGATCGCGAAGAGAATTATCGAGCGCCACGGCGGACGCGTGTGGCTGGGTGAAGCCCCGCCCGGCGGCGGGGCCTGCCTGAAGTTAGCAATTCCCACGTGAGACCAGACGGCATCGGCGTCCTGGATTTCTACCGCTTCATCCGCGATGAGATCGGCTCGGTCCCCCATTTGGAGGCGCTGCTGTTGAGACGGAGCTGCGGGCCAACAACTGACTGGCCCCCGTCGATGCAAGAGGGCAGACGCTGAGCCGACCACGAGCGTCTCACCACCGGCGCAGCCCGCCACCACGCCCGTTGTGGTCCCCTCGGGCGCTTTCGGTCTCTTCGGCGATCGTCAACAGAAACCCAAGCCACAGCTTGTGTGCGCATGGTGTGCGAACTCCGCCAATTTCGGCCGTTCTGCGCCTGACTGGAACGAAGGCTTGTGGATTGGAAACGGTTACTCGCCAGAGACTTAGCGCACTCTGCAGGCCTCGCCCGATTTCACCCGAACTGGCCTTCTTGGACTCAAAATCCCGCGCCCTTCACTGGGCATGTGGGTTCGACCCCCACCTCCAGCACCATCGCCTGAGATTTCCGACCCGCTGCGGGCTGCGCCCTGAGCCGCCCACCCATTGAACCACTCTTGTTGACGTCTCACTGGCAGCCCAACGTGGTCTGGCATCGGGTACAATACTTCCACGGGGTGAAGAGCGTGGCTCGCATGGGGCTCGCGTGTGTTGCGGTAGGTGCGCTGGCGTTGCAGATGCCGGCGGCGCCACCGCGGCGCGGGCTGGAGGGCTATTCCCGGCGCGTGTGGCAGACGCAGGATGGCCTCCCGGAAGAGACCGTTCAGGCGGTCGCGCAAACCCCGGACCGGTATTTGTGGATTGGCACCAGCGGCGGCCTGGTGCGCTTCGATGGCGCCCAATTGGTGGTTTTCGATCGTGAGAATACCCCGGCCCTCCATGAGAACAGCATCTTCTGCCTGATGGTGTCGAAAGACGGCGCCCTTTGGATCGGCACCGACGGCGGCGGGGTGGTGCGCTACCAGAGCGGGGTCTTTCGGTCCTATTCCGAAAAAGAGGGCTTGAGCAACGGCTTTGTCCGCACCGTCTATCAGGACCACGGCGGAGAGGTCTGGGTGGGAACCGACGACGGGCTGTTCCGGATGGCCGGAAATGGGCTGGCGCGAGTGGACGGCCGCTCGGGCATACCCACGGTAGCCGTGCACGCCATCCGTGAGGACAGTGACCACCGGCTCTGGGTGGGCGGATCCTCGCTCCTGATGCTGGAGGGAAACTCAGCGGTCGAGCACCGCTTCAAGGGCGGGTTCAGCGAGAACAGGATCAAGTCCATCCTCGCGACAAAGGATGGAGCACTCTGGGTGGGCACGGTGTCCGGCCTGCAACGGATGGAGCGTCACGGCAGCGGCTTCGTCCGAGTGCCGGAAGTCTCCAATACCGTTCGGGTCCTCCGGGAAGGCCGGGACGGGACGCTGTGGATCGGCACCATCGGAGAAGGGATCATCCTGCACCGTGAGGGCAAGTATTCCAAGCTCACCGCGCCGGAGTCCCTCCCCAGCGACACCGTACTGTCGCTGTTCGAGGACATGGAGCGGAATGTCTGGGTGGGCACGCAGACGGGACTGCTGCGATTGAGCCGGACGGCAGTGAGCATGTTCCCGCTCGCCGATGCGGCCGATTCGGACTTCGGCACGATCTATCAGGACCGCGACGGCGCCCTCTGGGTCGCCAGCACGCGTTTGTACCGGTTCGCGGGCGAAGAGGCGGTTCCATACCGGTTTCCCGGGCTTCTGGCCGGCATCAGGACCCGCAACATATTCCGCGACCGCTCCGGGGTGCTGTGGATTGGAACGGAGGGACACGGCGCGTTCCGTCTCAGCGGGTCGCAGTCGGCGCAATACACGAAAAGGCAGGGGCTGATCAACGACTTCGTTCGCGTGTTCCTGCAAGGCCGGGACGGCAGCATCTGGATCGGCACCGACGAGGGATTGAGTCGCTGGCGGCCGGAGGGCCTCACCAGCTATGGCGTCCGCGAAGGACTCTCCTACTTCAGCGTCCGGGCGCTTCTGGAAGATCGCACCGGAGACCTGTGGATCGGAACCGAGAAGGGCGTGAGCCGGCTTCATGCGGGCGCCTTTGTCCACGACGCCGTGATTGAGCGTCTGCGAAGCGAGAAGATCTGGGCGATCCACGAGGATCCGGAGGGCGGGCTGTGGTTTGGCACGCGCGGCGGCGGCCTGTTCCGATGGAAGTTCGGGAAACTCACCGCTTACACCAGCGCGCAGGGCCTGGCGAGCAACAGCATCTACCACATCCTCGAGGACCACAGCGGCCGGTTTTGGATGAGCGGCCCCAACGGCATCTCCTCGGTGGGCCGCCGGGATCTGGACCGGATGGCGGAAACACCTTCCTACCGCCCCGCGGTGACGCTGTACGGGATCTCGGACGGCCTGGAGACAACGCAGATGCACGGCGGCGTTCAGCCCGCCGGCTGCCTGACGGCCCAGGGGGAAGTCTGGTTCCCGAGCAACAAGGGACCCGTCCGGATCATGCCGGACCTGGCCACTCCCGGCGAGCTGCCATCCGCCGTGATCGAGCGCGTGGTCGCGGACGGGCGGCAGGTGCCGCTCAGCGGCAAGTTGGTGCTGCCACCGGGGTATGGGAAGCTGGAGATCCAGTACAGTGCGATCCGCCTGCGATCGCAGGAACGAATCCGGTTCAAGTACATTCTGGAGGGTTTTGATGGTGATTGGACGGACGCCTTCGGTCGTCGCGTGGCCTACTACACCAATCTGCCGCCGGGTGAATACCGGTTCCGAGTAGCGGCGTTCGAGATGAGCGAGCCCCAGAATGCGTCTGAGACGGCAGTCGCAATCGACTGGCAACCGCATTTCTATCGCACGGCCTGGTTCTTCGGTCTGTGCGTGGTGCTGCTGGTGGCGGGGGCTTGGGGCGCTTACCGGTCCCACCTGCGGCAGATCCATGCGCGGTTCGAGGGGGTGCTCGAAGAGCGCAGCCGGGTAGCTCGGGAAATGCACGACACTCTGATCCAGGGATGCGGGGGAGTCTCCGCGCTCCTGGAGGCCTCGTCCACGCTCGGAGACTCGGCGCCGGAGGTGCAGCGGGAGCTGCTGGATTGCGCCCGGACCCAGGCGCGCGCCACCATCGACGAAGCCAGGCGGGCGGTTTGGAACCTGCGGCAGGAGCCGACCACCGCCGGCGGCATCTGTTCGACCTTGTCGCAGATCGCTCAGGAGGTTGGCCTGGAATCCCGGATCCCCACCCTGTTTGAGACTACCGGAAAACCCGTCGAGCTGGATCAGCAGGTAGAGCGCGACCTGCTCATGGTTGCCCGCGAGGCTCTCCATAACGCCGTGCGGCACGCGCATCCGCGCAACCTGCGCCTCCGCCTCTGCTTCGAGCGGCGTAAGGTTCGTATGTACGTGATCGACGATGGCGGCGGATTCGCGCCGGCCGCCCTGGGCTTGCCTTCCGGCGATCACTACGGACTGGTCGGCATGCGCGAGCGTATCGAGCATTTGGGAGGGGAGTTCATCCTGCAGAGCGCCCCTGGAAAAGGAACGCGTATCGAAGTCTCCATTCCCTCGAGGAAGGCGGCGGCGCGTCCGGAGAGTACGCATGAACAAGCCTGAGAAGATCAGGGTGCTGGTGGTCGACGATCATCCCATCATGCGCCTGGGCGTCGCCGCTATCATCAACGCCCAGCCCGACATGCAGGTCGTCGGGCAGGCGGGCACGGGTCAGGAGGCCATCGAGCTGTTTGGGCAGCACAAACCCGATGTGACGCTCATGGATCTCCGGCTGCCGGGGATGAGCGGGGTGGACGCGATCCGGTCGATTCGTGAGGCGCATCCGCGCGCCCGTTTCGTAGTGCTCACGACCTATGAGGGCGATGAGGACATCCACCAGGCCCTGGCCGCCGGCGCGCAAGGCTACCTGGTGAAGGGCATGTCGCACGAAGCGCTGGTGGACGCCCTTCGGAAGGTCCATGCCGGAAGCCGGTTCCTTCCGCCCCCGGTGGCGCGCAGCCTGGCGGCGCGCACCCCCAACTCCGAGCTCACCGTCCGGGAGCGCGAGGTGCTGGCGCTGATCGTCCATGGCCAGAGCAACAAGGAGATTGCCGCGTCGCTGGGGATCACCGAAGCTACCGTCAAGTGTCATGTCAGCGTGATCTTGAACCGGCTGGGCGTCAATGACCGTACTCAAGCGGTGGTGGCGGCCCTGCAACGGGGCATTGCGCACATTGACGACTAACCTCGCCTGATCCACCACCGGCTCACCCAGCAACCCCCGTGGCACAGGCATTCAGCCTGTGCGGGCCTTTTTTCACAGCTTCTGAGGGAGCGGCATAGGCAATGCCTCTCCGAAACCGCATAGTACATGGAAATTAATGGATTTTAACTGACTCCGTCCAACTTTCGGCGGATTCTTCGTTCTCAGCAGACACCATAAGATTAATCATCATCCCCGTCCGAGCGCGCTCCGGAGGATGATATTGGGGCGTCTAGTGTCTCGCGCGAACCGCTCCGAAGCGCTCAGGAAATCTGAGAAAGGGAGATTTAAGGTATGGCGTCTAGAAGGATTCTCTCGATGGCGGTCGTGGCTCTCGTGCTCGCCCTGCTCTCGAGCGTCTTGCTTGCTCAAGAATACCGTGGCCGAATCCAGGGGACGGTGATGGATACCAGCCAGGCCGCCGTGGTCGGCGCAACGGTGACCCTGGCCAACGTGAAGACTGGCATCACCACCGTTCGCACGTCCAACGAAGCCGGCCACTACCTGTTCGATCTGGTGGACCCTGGCATCTACAGGCTCACCATGGAAGCCAGCGGCTTCGCCAAGGTTGTGCAGGGGAATGTCGATTTGCCGAGCCGCGGCGATCTCACGGTGGATGTCACGCTCAAACCCGGGACCCTACAGGAGGCAATCACGGTATCGGGCGAGGCGGTAGCGGTACAGTTCAACACGAGCAAGCTGGAGACCACCGTCGACAGCGTGCTTACACAGAGAATGCCGCAGTATAACCAAAGCCCGTTCCTGCTGGCGCAGATGGACCCCGCGGTGATCGCGATGACTGGCAACGGCGACTGGGCCCCGTACAACAGTTGGGGGCCGGTCCGGCAGAGCGTGGGCGGCGGCGGATCCTCCACGTCCGATCTCCAGGTGGATGGCAGTCCCACCGGCGTGGGCGTGAAGAACAGCTATCAGCCGATCGCCGATTCGGTGGAGGAGGTGAACATCCAGCAGAATTCGGTGGACGCCGAGTATGGGCACAGCTCCGGCTCGGCCATCACCATGACCACCAAGTCGGGCACCAACGCCTGGCATGGGCTGGGTTACTACCAGGGACGGTATCCGTGGGCCAACGCGCTGGACGATCGCGTCTACCGCGCCCTCAATCTGGATCGCAGGCATATCTACGGGGGTAACCTGGGCCATCCCATCCTGAGAAACAAGCTCTTCAACTTCGTGGCGTACGAGGGTTGGAAGTACACCGCCTCCGGCGCCGCGAACGCCAGCACCTTCGTCGAAACCGTTCCAACCGACCTGGAGCGCGCGGGGAACTTCTCCCAGTCGCTCAACGGGGCCGGCGGCCTGCGCACGATCTACGATCCCTGGAGCACGGTCACTAGCAGCGCGGGCGTTGTAACCCGCACGCCGTTCTCGGGTAACATTATTCCCCCCTCCAAGATCGATCCGATTGCGGCGAAGTTCAGCTCGTTGCTCTGGAAATCGACTTCCCCGGGGACCGGCCCGTACCACCTGAACAATTACTCGATCACGCTCCCCGTGAACTATCCCTACAAGAACTTCTCCGACAAGGTGGACTATAACGTCAACGACAAGCTCCGTCTGAACGGGCGAGTGGGGATTATCCGCACGCCGGCCACGACCACCAACCCGACGGGCTCGTCGATCTTCCAGAACGACCGCGGCAGCCTTCGCAATGCGACCCAGTACACGGGCAGCGTGACCTACACGCTGAATCCGACCACCGTGATCAATATTCGCGGGGATTATCACAGCTTCGTGGACGCCTCGAACTTCGTTCAGGCCTCCGACGCACCTACTTTCGCCAGCGTCTGGCCGAACCTGAACTTCTACACCCCGATCTACGCCGACCCGGGGATCCCCAAGCTGGTGCCCCGCATGTCGATCCTGGATGCCTCCGGAAGCAATCAGACCGTGCAGATGGGTGCGCAGAACGGCTGGTGGAACCAGACTCCCAACGGAAAAACGTTTTCCGGCCAGGTCTCCCACCAACAGGCCGCTCACTTCCTGAAGGCCGGGGCCGAGCTTCGGCTCAGCAATGTCATCAGTGCGCTCATGAACGAGACTCCCGGGTTCGGTTTCGACGCGGCGCCGACGTCCAGCACCTACAACAGCCCCTACAGCGGCCCGACCAGTGTTTCGGGCGATGGGTACGCCACCTTCCTGCTGGGCGCGATTGCCGCGGTCAACAGCGGAAACCAGTACTGCTGGGCCTGTGGCTCGACCGACATGCCGATCCAGATCGTGCCCAACACCCAGGCGAAGTATTACGCGGCTTTCGTAAACGACGATTGGAAGATCAGCCGCAAGCTGACCCTCAATCTCGGGTTGCGGTACGAGCACATGGGGCCGTTCTACGAGGCCCAAGGCCGGATGACCGCTCCGCTGGACCTTCAGGCCCCGAACCAGATCGTAAAGGGCGTGCAGATGCCGGCGGCCGTGAAGCAGTTCTACTCCGGGAGCTGGATTCTCAACGGGGCATATAAGTTTACGAGCGATCAGCCAGCCTGGAACAACCATTGGGGATCGATCTCGCCGCGCGTGGGTTTCGCCTACCGGCTGAACGACAAGACGTCCTTGCGCGCGGGATTCGCGCGGTACTACACCCCCTGGGAAGGAGAGCAGCAATACGGGATGGAAGGGGCCAACTACTATGGCTTCTCCGTCAACTCAGGCGCTCCTCCGCTGGTCGGGGGCGTGCCCCAGATGACGTTGTCAAACCCGTTCCCGTCCTCTTACCCCATGACTCAAGCGACTGGAAAGGGCCTCGGCGGCAACACGGGCTTGGGCGATAGCGTGAGCTTCGTGAACCCGAACCGGCCTTTGCAGCACAGCGACCGGTTGAACGTCGGCGTCCAGACCGAATTGCCGGGCAACATCATCGCCGACGTCACGTTCTTCCTGAACCTCACCAACCAGATGTGCGACTACGATTACTCGAACCTTTGTTACTCGACGATTGACCTCAACGCGATCGATCCGCGCCTCGTGAATCAGTATAAAGGTGCGCTCGACCAGTCGATAGCGAATCCGTTTTACGGTTTGAATATGCCCGGTCCGCTGGCGCTTCAGCAACAGGTCTCCATTTCCTCGTTGATGAAACCGTACCCGCAGTACGGGAGTATCAATGAGACCGACGCGATCAACGGCGGCAACATGCATTACGAGTCGCTGCAGATCAAGTTGCAGAAGCGTTTCAGCCACGGATACTCGTTCCTCGGGGCATACAACTACCACCGCGGCCAGAACCAGGTGTTTTACGACAACATTGCGCAGTATCTTCGGCAGTTCACCTGGTTGGATTCCGGGCTGGCCCGGCATCGTCTTACGATATCGGGCACCTGGGACGTTCCAATCGGCCGGGGCCGCCAGTACGCGAGCAAGATGAACCGGGCGGCGGATGCGATTGTAGGCGGTTGGAGCTTGACAGGCCTGGCCACCTACCAGTCCGGCACTCCGATCCGGTTCGGCGGCGCCCAGGTAAATGGCGACCCCACAAACAACATCCCCGCGGGCGCATACTTCAATCCAGCGGTGTTCTCGCCCCTGCCCGGATACACGGCGCGGTCCAATCCGTGGTACTACTCGGGCATCAATGGACCTCACTACTTCAACCTGGACGCCTCGATCGTGAAGGACTTCCACGCCACCGAGCGAGTCAAGGTCTCGCTGCGGATGGATGCCTTCAACTTCCTGAACAACATCAACTGGGCTGCTCCGGTTGTCAACTTCGGAGACCCCTCCACCAGCGGGAGGAGTTTCGGACAACTGAACAACACGTTTGGCCGGAAGCTTCAGCTCGGAGTCAGAGCGTCGTTCTAGCCCAGCCACCCGACCTGCTGGACCGCCCCGTGGCCGCCATTTCCGACGGCCACGGGGTTTCTTTATGTGGGAGTAGAATGAGAAGACTGCATGGCTGTTAGATCCGCCTTCCGATTGGTGGAGCTGGGAGCGGTCCTGGTTTTTCAGATAGGCGCGCAGGAGCGGGAGCTTCGCGAGGCGGCCCGGTTGGATGCCGAGCAGAGGTGCAACGAAGCGGAAGGGTACTATCGGAAGGCCCTGGCAACTGCGCCGGAGTCCCTCGCGGTCTGGAACAATCTGGGCAACCACTATCTCACTTGCGGCGCGCCGGAGAAGGCCCGTGCATCATTCGAACGCGTCCTGAAGATCAATTCCGCGCACCCCAATGCCAACCTGCAACTGGCCCGGCTCGCGACCGAGCGGAAGGAAGGGGCCAAGGCCTTGGAGTACCTGTCCCGGCTCGACAACAAGGCCCCGGAGGTTCTTCTCGTGCGCGCCGAAGCGTTGCACCAGACCGGCAAGCGGGAGGCGGCGATTGCCGTGATCGACGGACTCGCCAAGTCGGCCGGAGGGGACCCGAGCCTGCTGTTCGGGCTCGGCATTACCTGCGGCCGGATGGGCCTCTACGAGCAGGCCGAGATGGCGTTCGCCGCGGTGCTGGCGCGCTCTCCGGACGACTTTGATGTGCTATACAACCTGGGCCTGTCCGCCGCTCGCGCCGAGCACTACGACCGCGCCCGGCGCGCCTTCGAAGTCGCGCTCAAGGTGCGGCCCCAGGACCTGGACTCGCTCTATCAGCTTGGACGCGTGCAGACGGAATTGGAGGACTACCCCCGGGCGGTCTACCTGCTGGCTCAAGCCCGGAAACGGGCGCCGCAACGCCCCGATGTGATCCTGGCGCTCGCGCGCGCGGCGCAAATGGCGGGTTACTACGGCGATTGTATCCTGGCGTATGACGACTATCTCCGGCTCCAGCCCGAAGACGACATGGTTCGGCGCGATCGGGCTCTCGTTTACGGCTTCACTCGTGCCGGCCTGGAGGAGGGGCTGAGAGACCTGACCCGGTACGTCGGAAAGCACCCGGATGATGCCGTGGGATTCTATGACTTGGCGCAACTCCTGGATCGCGTCGATCGCCCGAGGGCTCTCGCCCAGGTGTCGACGGCCGTGCGTCTGAACCCGGAACTGGAGCCAGCCCGCCATTTTCGCGCCACGCTGCTCGAAAAGCTGGGGCGCAATGAGGAGTCCATCGCGGATCTCCAGGCCGTCTTGCGATTGAACCCCCGCAACTTTCGCGCTCTGGATCTGCTGGGGCTCAATTACCTGGATCTCGACAAGCCCGCCGAAGCCGAGAAGGCACTGGGCCGGGCGGTCGCGCTGGCGCCAGACGAACCGGATGTCCTGTTCCACCTGGGCCGGAGTCTGATGGAACTAGGGCGCGGGGCGGAAGCTCAACAGTTCTTGGACCGGTTCCAGAAGCTCCGGAAGGACCGGGCCGGGACCAGCGTGCCCCGGGAGGAACCCGGCATCATCGAAGCGGCCAGTCTGACGCCCGCTGAGCGCTCGCGGCGGATCGTCGCCCAACTCCAGCAATTCGCTCGCGAGAAACCGGGCGACCCTTCTTTGAAGATGAATCTCGGCAGCGCGCTGCTCGCCGAGGGCAGGATCGAGGAAGCCGCCGCAACGTTCCGCGAGCTGCTGGCCTTGAATCCCGGAAGTGCCATCTCACACCGTGCGGGAACGACGCTGCTGCGCTTCGAACAGTACGCCCTGGCTCGGGACTTTCTTCAGCGTGCCGCGACGGAAATGCCCGCGGCGCGCCTGGACCTTGCCATGGCGCTCTTCTTCACCGACGGGCCGGAGCGCGCATTGAAGGTCCTCGAGCAAGTTCCCGAGGGCCAGGAGGCCGGAGACTATCTGCTCATGAAGGCTACGATTCTGGATGCCGCCGGCCAGATCGCGGAAGCGGAAAGAGTCCTCGAGAGGAGCCTGGACCGCTCCATTTCCCGGCCGCGGCTTGCCCAGGAGGCTGCGCTGCTATTGGTCCGTCACAACCATCCCGCGAAGGCGCTGGAACTGATCGGCCGGGCCCTGAAAGCCGCGCCGGACGATGCCAGCATCATGCTCACCAGAGTGGTGGTGCTCGGTTCCATGGGCCGGAACAACGAAGCGGAGAAGGCCGTGAAAGAAATCGAAAAGCGGTGGCCGGAATGGTATCGCCCCTATCTGGTGGAAGGCCTGCTGATGGAGCGCGAATCGCGGGTTGAGGGTGCGCGGCAGAGAATCCAAATTGCTCTTGCTCTGGGCGCACAGGAACCCGCCGCGCGCTGCGCGCTCGCGCGCATGGCGGCGGCGCCGCCGGAGCCTCGGTGCTCCTGCCAGCCGGGGATCTACGAGCCGTTCTTCCCGGAGTGCCGAAATCCTTGAGGTCAGTCTGAAGTGAGATCTTTCCCGGCAGCACGATTGAGGGTCCTTGCCGTGGTCGCTGTCGCCTTGTGCGCCGTGGCCGAATTCGCATCCCAGGCAGAGCAGCCGGCGCCTCCGCCAAGACAGCCCCACTTCACCGACATCGCCCCACGATCGGACTTTTCCTACATCACCAACAACGATTTGTCGCCGCGGAAGTACTTCATACAGCCGATGGCCGGCGGCGTGGCCATCTTCGACTACGACAACGACGGCAAGATGGATATCTTCTTCACCAACGGCGCGAAGCTGCCGGAGCTGAAGAAGACCGGCCCTTCCTTCTACAACTGCCTGCTGCGCAACAAAGGAGACGGCACGTTTGAGGACGTCACCAAGAAGGCCGGACTCCTCGGCGAAGAGCTCGACTATAACTTCGGCGTCGCGGTGGGCGACTACGACAACGACGGGTTCGAAGACCTCTTCATCTGCGGCGCCGGACGGAACGCGCTGTATCACAACAACGGCAATGGAACGTTCACGGACGTTACCGAACCATCCGGCCTCGGCCGCAAGCCTCCGACCACTGCCAGCATCGTGGCCGCGTGGTTCGATTACGACAACGACGGCCTGCTGGATCTCGTGGTCGCCAATTACACCCTCTGGACTCCCCAAACCGACATCCGTTGCAGTGTGGCCGGGGTGGAGTACTACTGCGGGCCCGCGTTCTACAAGCGCGTCCCGCACCGGCTCTATCACAACCTCGGCCACGGCAAGTTCGAGGATGTGACGGAGACGTCGGGATTCGCGGCCGCCCCGGGCAAAGGCATGGGGATCTCGATCGCCGATTTCAACGACGACGGCTACCAGGACGTCTTCATCGCCAACGACACGGAGCCGAATTCGCTATTCATGAACAAAGGAAACGGCACGTTCGAAGACAAGGGCCTGGAACTCGGCGTGGCTTACAACAACGAAGCCAAAGCCGTCTCCTCGATGGGCAGCGATGCGAAAGACTATGACAACGACGGCCGCGTCGACATTTTCTCCAACAACCTGATGGGACAGATCTGGCAGGTCTTCCAGAACCGGGGCGGCTTCTTCCGTTACGTTCCCGAGCAGGTCAAAGTGCGAGAACTCAGCGAACGCTATTCCGGCTGGAGCACCGGCTTCATCGACTACGACAACGACGGCTGGAAGGACCTGTACTCCGCCAACGGTGATGTCGACAACGTGAAGGAAAACGCGCGCCAGCACGACACCATGTTCCGGAACGTGGGCGGGAAGTTCTCCGACGTATCCCAGGAAATGGGGCGGGATTTCCTCCGCGTGGGGTACCAGCGCGGATCGGCGTTCGGCGATCTGAATAACGACGGCTTCCAGGACCTGGTGGTCACGTCGCTGATGGAGCGGCCTCGCATACTCGTCAATTCGGCTGACAACGGCAACCACTGGCTGATGCTCGAACTGATCGGCACCTCGAGTAACCGCGACGGGATCGGCGCGAAGATCAAGCTGACCACCGCTTCCGGCCGGACGCTCTACAACCACGTGTCCGTGAGTGTCGGATTCATGTCCTCCAGCGACAAGCGCGTTCATTTCGGGCTCGGCTCCGAGAAGCAGGTCCGTTCCCTCGAAATTCGCTGGCCGCGCGGGGCGGTCCAGCGACTCGAGAACGTCGCCGCCGATCAGTTCCTCAAGGTGGAGGAACCGCGCCAGCGGTGAAATGGGGCGAAGACTAATATAGTTTAATCTTGTGCCTCCAACTTTCGGCGGATTCCTCGCTCTTCGCAGGCACTTACAATTGATTCAGTCGCCCCCGCGCGAGTCCGCTCCGCGCGGGGGATCGCGGCTCACCCCGGATACTTCGGCGGTGAAGGGATTCCACGTCTATACACTCCAGCACCAGAGGACCTCGTC